>Ga0160452_100152_pt1 | contig 81274 bp, 71 predicted proteins | sample HID1971I_E6MG_FD_108230 | JGI IMG/M metagenome (GOLD analysis project Ga0160452, IMG submission 108230) | Enriched millipede-associated microbial communities from UW Madison campus, WI, USA - HID1971I_E6 MG | ecosystem: Host-associated > Arthropoda: Insects > Digestive system > Unclassified ...
ATTAGCGTGGGACACGAGGACCTCCGGACTGGTGAAGACGTCAGACATCTCCACTAAGCCCGGAGGTCCTCCCTCCGACAACCGGAACTGGCACCAACCTCGTGGCCGGGTACACCTAGGCGGGCTCGGCGGCTGGTGCGAGCGTGGCAGCCAGAACCAGCCAACCCTCCTCTGCACGCACCCAGAGGCGCGTGTAGCTCAACCGCGCGGACACTGCGGTGCCGCCCTGGATCGCATCCACGGCGGCGACCAGCCTGGTCACTCCGCTCACGACGTCCTCCTGGACGTCGAGCGATTCCTCCTCCAGGCGGGTGATCTGCAGCACACCCGAGCGGTAGCTCTCGAGGTCGTCCTCCTTGGAGAACACCGACCCGTCCGGGCCGGCGCCGACGCAACGAGGATGCAGCAATGCCTCCAGTGCGTTGACGTCGCCGGCGCGCTGGGCGGCTTGGAGCGCGTGCTCTGCAGCAAGAAGACTCATCGCCCGAGTCTATGCACCGGGACCAGCGCCGGGGCGGACGGGGAGGGGAACATCGGCCAAAGCGCAGGCTAGCGACAGGCTCGCCGCCCGAGGGTGGTCCTCGCGGGGGCCCTGGCCGGACCTCGCCGGTCCCGCGCGACCCGGCCGTCTTCGCGCCGGAGTTCTGCCGGGGTGTTTACGGAGCAATCCGCCGTCCGCAGGATGGCGGGACGCAGCGGCGAAGCCCCCACGGCAGAGAGGGACCGATGAGCCACCCCACGGCCACCATCACGATCGACACCACCGTCCGCCAGGCGATCGACCGCCGCATCTACGGACACTTCCTGGAGTCGGCGTTCTTCGGGAACGTCGAGGGCGGCGTCCTCGACGAGGGCTCGGCGCTCTCGGTGACGGAGCCGGGCCCGCTGCAGGGCTGCCGGGCCGACGTCATCGCGGCCTGCCGCGAGCTCGGGCTGCCCGTGGTGCGGTGGCCCGGCGGCAACTTCACGTCGCCGTACTGGTGGCAGGACGGCACCGGCCCGCGCGACGACCGGCCCCGGCGGCTGGAGCTCGCCTGGGGGTCGGAGGAGTCGAACCGGTTCGGCACGCCGGAGTTCCTCGCCTGGTGCGAGGCCGTCGGCACCGAGCCCTACCTCGCCCACAGCGCGCGGTCGGTGGACGACGCCGTGCGGTGGGTGGAGTACACGAACTACAGGGGCGACACCGCGATGACGCGGCGGCGCGCCGCCGACGGCTCCCCGCCCCCGCACGGCGTGCGGATCTGGGGCCTCGGCAACGAGGTGTACGGCCCGTGGCAGATGGGGCACCGTCCGGTCGAGCAGTACGTGCACGACGCCGCCGAGCACGCCCGGTTCATGCGGGCCGTCGACCCGGGGCTGCGGTTCGTGGCGGTCGGGCAGGAGAGCCGCGAGTGGACGCGCCAGGTCGTCGCGGGCCTCGGCGACGTCGTCGACTGGGTGTCGCTGCACCTGTACGGCGCCAGCCGGCACCTGGTGGACCCGAGCGTCGCCGAGTTCGAGGCCGTGGTGGCGCAGGCCGCGTTCGTCGAGCGGGCGATCCACGACCAGGCCGAGACGATCGCCGCCGTGCAGGCCGCCCACGGGCGCACCCGCCCGCTGGCGATCGCGATGGACGAGTGGAACATCCGCCACGTCGAGCCGCGGGACTGGCCGGAGCCGCAGCCCGGGGCGGACGGCGGCGTCGCCGGGCGCGACCTCCCGGGCACGGGCGACGTGCCCGACGGCCGGCTGGACCGCGTCAACCGGTACAGCTCGCGGACCCTCGCCGACGCGCTGTTCTACGCCGGCGTCTTCCACGCCATGCACCGCGCCAGCACGCTGGACGTGCCCGTGACGATGGCGAACACGGTCAACCTCGTCAACGCCAACGGACTCCTCGCCGTGCGCCCGGGGGGCGTGGTGCGCACCAGCACGTTCCACGTGTGGGACCTGTACCAGAACCACACCGGGAGCGTGCACCTGGCCGCACGGGTCGACGGGCCCAGCGCCACCCACGCGCTGCGCGAGGGCGACGAGCGCCGGCCCGACGGCTCGTTCCGCACCACGCCCACGGTGATCGGGCACCTCGACGTGTCCGCCTCGACCGACGAGGCCGGCGGCCGGCTCTGCGTGACCGTGATCAACCGGTCGCCGTCCGACACGGTGACGGCGCGCATCGACGCCGGCCGGGAGCTGGCGGCCACGGCCCGGTGCCGTCAGCTCGGCGCCGACGTCGACGACCTGTTCGCCGTCAACTCCCTCGACGACCCCGAGCGCGTGACCCTCGGCGCCCCGCGCGACGTCGAGGTCGCGGACGGGGAGTTCCCGTTCCCGGCCCACTCGATCACGCTGCTGGAGTGGGCGCTCTGACGCCCGCCGCCGGGAGCGGGGGTCAGCCGCCGGCGAAGGGCGGCAGCAGGTCCAGGCCGGCGCCGTGGGGCACGACGTCGGACGGCGCGGCCCGGCGGCCGTCGAGCAGCACGCTGCACCGCGCGAGCACGGGCTCGGCCGCGGGCGTGGCGGCGGCGAGCCGGGCGACGACGTCGCCGACGGTCGCGCCCGGCGGCACGGTCAGCGTCTCGGCGGAGCGGCCGAGGGCGGCGCGCGCGGCGGCGAAGTAGCGCAGGTCGACGGTCCGCGTCCCGGTCGTCGAGTCGGTCAGCTCGGTCAACTCGGTCACTCTCATCCTCCGATGGCGCTCATGGTGCGCTCCGGCTGCTCGAACCCGGCGTCGAGGTCGGTGCCGGACCCGGTGTCGCTCATGCCGTGGCCCGCCTGCTTGGCCCACATGGCGGTGCGCCACAGGTCGGCGAGCACGGCGTCGTCCGCGCCCGCGCGCAGCGGGCCGAGCAGGTCGGTCTCGGTGTGCGCGAACAGGCAGTCGCGCACGCCGCCCTCGGCGGTGAGACGGGTGCGGCGGCAGTCGTCGCAGAACGGCTCCGTCACCGACGCGATGATGCCCACCCGTCCCAGGCGACGGCCGTCGGCGTCCCGCACGACGAACCGCTCCGCCGGGGCGCCGTCGCGCGGCTCCTCGTCGGGCTCGAGGGCGAACCGGCCGCCGAGCTGCTCGCGCACCTCCGCGGCCGTGACCATCGCCGCGCGGTCCCACGCGTGGTCGGCGTCCAGCGGCATCTGCTCGATGAACCGCAGCTCGAACCCGCGCTCGAGGCACCAGGCCAGCAGCTCGGACGCGTGGTCGAGGTTCACGCCGCGCACCAGCACCGCGTTGATCTTCACGAGGTCGAACTCCCGCGCCGCGGCATCGATCCCCGCCAGGGTGCGCTCGAGGAACGGGCGCCGGGCGAGCGTGGCGAACGTGTCCGGGTCGAGGGTGTCGAGCGAGACGTTCACGCGGTCCAGCCCGGCCTCCCGCAGCGCGGCGGCGCGGGAGTCCAGCCCGACGGCGTTGGTCGTGAGGCTCAGTTCCGGCCGGTGCGGGAGGGCGGCGCACTCGCGCACGATCTCGACCAGGTCGCGGCGCAGCAGCGGCTCCCCGCCGGTGAACCGCACCTGGCGGACGCCGAGGTCGCGCGCCGCGATCCCGACCAGCCGCACGATCTCCTCGCGCGTCATCACCTGGTCGCGCGGCAGCGTCGGCAGCCCCTCGGCCGGCATGCAGTACGTGCACCGCAGGTTGCAGCGGTCGGTCAGCGACACCCGCAGGTCGGTCGCGACCCGCCCGAACCGGTCCACGAGCCCGCCGGCGGCCGGCCGGTCCGCGGGCAGCCGGACGTCCGGCACCCCCGCGGCGGGCAGCCGCGGCATCCCCAGCGCGACGGTCGTCATCCGATCAGCTCCCCGCGCCCGACGACGCGGGGCCCGGGCCCGGGTCCTGCCAGGACAGGGCGGCGGACGTGGCCCGCCCGAGCGCGTCGGAGCCCTCGCCGCGGGCGGCGGCGAGCCCCGCCGCGTACCCCACGGCGTACGTGGTGACCGGGGCGGCCGGCCGGGCGACCTGGTGCGCGGCGTCCCGCGCGAGGTCGAGCACGGCGCCGACGTCCACGCTGCGCGGCGGCAGCCCGAGCTCCGCCTCGAGCGTGTCCACCCACCGGTCGAGCACGCTGGAGCCCGGCTCGGCGGCGCGGGGCGTCTGGTCGGTCATCGGGTTCCTCCCCGGCGGTGGGTCTGCGGTCGGGGCGGCGCCCCGGCGGGCGTCGCGCGGTCGGTTGCTGGCGACGCCGCGGCGCGGGCGGTCACGACGTCGTGAAGTCCTACCGTAAGGCGTCGGGCGTCGTCCCAGGTGTCGACGTCCGCGCTGACGGCGTCGGCGTCGGGCACCTCGACGCACGACAGGCGCGCGACCAGCCGGCGCACCGGCACCCCGGCGAGGCCTGGCGTGGGCTGCGTGCCCCCGGCACCGGCGAGCGCGTCGAGCTCCCGGCGCAGCGCGTCGCGGCGGTACAGCCCGACCAGCCACTGCGCGCGACCCTCGTGGACGAGATACGCGCCGTCCACGTCGGCGCGGTGGCGCAGGGCGTCGTGGTGGACCGCGGCGCGCAGCAGCGGCACGGCGTCCGCGGCACGGGGCACGTCCACGGCGAGCACGAGCACCCAGGGAGGTGGCGCGTCGTCGCGCGGGCCGTCGAGGACGCGCAGGCCGGCGTCGAGCCCGGCGACGGGACCGCCGAACGGCGGGTCCTCGCGCCCGACGAGCACGTCCCGCGGGACGTCGGCGCGCAGGTCGGGCCCGACGACGACGGTCCGGGCGGCGTCGCGGGTCGCGGCCAGGGCGCGGTCGAGCAGCGTGGCGCCGTCCAGCACGACGGTCGGCTTCGGCACGCCCCCGAGCCGGGTGGCGCGGCCGCCGGCGAGCACCACGGCGTCGTGCCGGGCGCGGGCGTCGGTCGTGGGCGTCATCGTCACGCCCCCGCGGGGCCGCCGAACGGCAGGTCGAGCGGGAGGACGTCGACCTCGTCGCCGGCCTCGACCTTCGCGACGTCCGCCGGGACGAGGGCGAGCCCGTCGGCGCCGAGCAGGGCGGACGTCGCGTGCCCGCCCGCGGCGGCCCGTCGGTCGTCGGCGGGCGCCGCCGCCCGCTCGACGCCTCCCGAGGGCAGCGTCCGCACCGGCACGACGTGCGTGCGCCCCGGCGGGCTGGGCCAGGCCTCGGCCGCCGCGCGGCGCACCGGGCGCACGGGCTCGCGCCCGGCGAGCACCGCCACGGCGGGCCGGACGAAGAGCGCGAACGACACGAACGCGCTCACCGGGTTGCCGGGCAGCGCCACCCATGGCACGCCCCGCCAGCGGGCCAGGGCCTGCGGGCGGCCCGGCCGCAGCGCGACGGCGGCGAGGTCGGCGTCCGTCAGCCGCGCGTCGTCGGCGTCGAGCACCGCCCGCACGACGTCCGACGCCCCGGCCGACACCCCGCCCGTCGTGACGACGAGGTCCACGCCCGCCCCGCCCACGACGCGGTCGAGGGCGGCGCGGAGGGCGTGGGCGTCGTCGGGGACGGCGCCCACGCGCACGACGTCAGCCCCCGCGGCGCGGGCGAGGGCGGCGAGCAGCAGCGAGTTCGAGTCGGGGATGGTCCCGTCGTCGACGCGGCTCCCCGCCGGCACGAGCTCGGACCCCGTGGACAGGACGGCCACCCGCGGGCGGCGTCGCGCCGGCAGCGTCGCCAGCCCGGCCGACGCGGCGACGGCGACGAGCGCCGGCGTCACGGCGTCGCCCTCCCGGCCGAGGAGGTCGCCGGGCCGTAGGTCCTCCCCGCGCCGGCGGACGTGCGCCCGGGGCTGGCGGGCGAGCACGACCTCGCGCTCCGTCGTCGGGCCGCCCGCGACGAACCGCCCGGTCGACGTGCGCTCCACCGGCACCACCGCGTCCGCCCAGGCCGGCACCGGCGCGCCCGTCATGATGCGCACCGCTCCACCGCCGGAGGTGTTGTGAGCATGATTCTGGCCCGGTTCGCTCGAGCGAACCGGGCCAGAATCATGCTCACAACGATCGACGGGGGACCCGGGGCGGCGGTCGCCCACGACCGGCAGGGTCACGGCCGAACCGTCGGCGGGGAGGTCGGCCAGGCGCACCGCGTAGCCGTCCATCGCGGCCGCGTCGAACGGCGGGACCTGGGCGACGGCGCGCACCGGGGCGCCGAGCGTGCGCCCCGGAGGCTCGGCGGCCAGCGCCGCGAGCTCGACGTCCTCCGCCGGCAGCGGCGCGACCTGCGTCAGCACGGCGGCGACGTGCTCGGCCAGGCTCCGCGGCGCGCCCGGCGCGCCCGGCGCGCCGCCGCGGGCGCCGCTCGGGGTGCTCCTCCGGGTGCTCACAGGGCCACGCTAGGCCGACGACGTGTCGCCCGTGCGGCGCGCGCCTCACCGCCGGGCCGGGGGCGGGGTGAGGGCGCCGGGCGACGGCTCATCCCGCGTTCGCCCGCACGCGCTTGCGCACCGGGCCGAGCGTGAACAGGAGCGTGAGCAGCGCCGTGAGCGCGAGCAGCGCGAAGCCGATGCCGTAGTCGCCGTTCGACCCGTACACGGCGCCCATGATCAGCGGCGGGATGAAGCCGCCGAGGCCGCCCGCGGCGCCGACGACGCCCGTCACGCCCCCCACGGTCCCGGGGGGCGCCATCTTCGCCACCAGGGCGAACGTCGCCCCCGACGACGCGCCGAGCGCGGCCGCCATCCCGAGGAACGCGATCGTCGCGCCGGGGATCAGCGCGGGCTCGAAGATGATCACGGCCGCGAACACCGTGACCACGGAGAAGCACGCGATCGACACCGGGACGCCGCCCACCTTGTCCGACAGGGTGCCGCCAATCGGCCGGCAGACGACGGCGAGCACCACGAAGCCGGCGGTGCGGAACGACGCGTCGCTGGCGCTGAGGTCGTACGCGTTCTGCAGGAACGTCGGCAGGTAGACCGAGAACGCGACGAAGCCGCCGAACCCGATCGCGTACAGCCAGGACAGCTGCAGCGTGGCCGGGATCTTGACGGTCGCCCAGGTGCGCGCCAGCATGCCGCCGCCGGCGCCCGGGGACCACGCGGGGGAGTCCTGCAGCAGGGCGCGCGAGACCAGGGCGAAGACCGCCAGGAACACCGAGACGATGATGAACGGGGCGCCGTCGCCCCACGCGTCGCGGATCGGCACCGTGGAGAACGACGCGATCGCGGTGCCGCCCATGCCGGCGCCGAAGATGCCGATGGCGGTGCCGCGGCGGGCCGGGGGGTACCAGTTGTTGACGAACGGCACCCCGATGGCGAACGTCGTGCCGCCGAGGCCGAGGAAGAAGCCGCCGACGAGGAGCCAGGGCAGGCTGTCCGCGACGAACCCGATGAACAGCACCGGCACGATCGTCAGCGCGCTGCACAGCGGGAACATCACCTTCGCGCCGAACCGGTCGGTGAGCGCGCCGATCGGGATGCGGCCCAGCGACCCGACGATCACCGGGACGGCCACCAGCACGGACACCTCGAAGTCGCTGAGGCCGTACAGCTGCCCGTAGCTGTTGCCCAGCGGGCCGAGGAGGGCCCACGCCCAGAAGCAGATGGCGAACCCGGCGGTCGCGAGGGCGAGCTGGGTCGCGTTGCCCTGCTGTGCCGTCGTGGCCGGCGCGTCGGTGGGTCCGGGGGTCGCTGCCGAGGTCATGTCTCCTCCTGAGGCGGGTGCCGGGCGGGTCGGGTGGCGGGTCGGTCAGCGGGGCGGGGCCGTCGGGTCCCAGCCGGGGCGCGGCGCCCGCGACGACACCGAGGCCTCGCGGGACCGGTAGACCACGTAGGGCCGGAACGGGTACTGCACCGGCGCCGAGAACGCGTGCACCAGGCGCGTGAACGGCCACAGGGCGAAGAGCAGCATCGCGGCCGTGATGTGCACCTGGAAGGCGGCCGGCACGCCCGCCATGAGCGCGGGCTCGGGCTGCAGGTACCAGAGGGAGCGGAACCAGGGGGAGATGGTCTCCCGGTAGTCGTACCCGTGCCCGCCGGCGATGACCTGGGTCTGGACGGTGGCCCACGCGCCGGACAGGAGCGAGCCCGCGAGGAACACGTACATGAGCTTGTCGGTCTTGGTGGTCGCCAGGAACACGGGGCCGGTGGAGCGCCGCCGGTAGATGAGGATGAGCAGCCCCGCGACCGCGACGAGCGCCGCCAGCGAGCCCATCCACGTCGCGACGAAGTGGTACTGGGCCTCCGAGACGCCCACCGCCTCGGTCCACGACTTCGGGACCACCAGGCCCAGGACGTGCCCGAGGACGACGAATAGCAGCCCGAAGTGGAACATCGGCGAGCCCCACCGCAGCAGCCGCTTCTCGTAGAGCTCGCTGGAGCGCGTGGTCCACCCGAACTTGTCGTAGCGGTACCGCCAGACGGACCCCACGACGAGCACCGCGAACGTCACGTACGGCACCACGACCCAGAGGATGATCTGGTCGGCCCCCGCGTCCGTCAGGCCCATGGCAGGTCCTTCCCGTCGTCGCTCCCGTACCCGCTCAGCCCCACCAGCTCCGCCGGCGGGCCGGCCGCCACCAGGTCCTCGACACGCCGGGCGGTGGCGTCGTCGACCGGGGGCAGGGTGAGGCACACGGCCTCGACCGCCACCGTCCAGGGCGAGTGCTGCGCGGCCAGCGCGGAGCGCAGCACCTCGATCCCGTCGCGGTGGGCGGACAGCAGGGCGCCGGCGATCCGCGCGCCGTCCGGCCCGCCGCGGGCGGACAGCTCGAGGACGGTCGGCAGGTAGTCCGGCAGCTCGTCGCCGGTGGTCTCGAACCCGGCGGCGCGGTAGGCCTCGACGAAGCGCACCAGCGCGGTGCCGCGCTTCCGGGTGTCGCCGGCCGCGTAGTACGACAGGTACATCGCGCACCGGCGCTTGAGGTCGAACGTCGCGACGTAGTCGGCCTGCAGGGCGCCCGGGTCGCCGTCGAGCAGGGTGGTCGCGAGCCCGGTCAGCCGGTCGCGCACGGGGGCGGGCAGGCCGACGACGGCGTCGCGCGCGGTGCGCGCGGCCTCGAGCGTCGCGGCGTCCGGGTAGGCGAGCAGGAGCGACGCCGCCATGTGCGCGACGGCGCGCGCGCCGTCGTCGAGGCGCACGGGCGCGAGGGGGTCGAGGCGGCGAGCGCGCACGCCGGGGCGGGGCAGGAACGCGAGGCTCACGACCGGCTCCCGTCGTCGTCGGCCCGGGCGTCGGTCCCGGGGTCGTCCCCGGTGCCGGGCCCGCCGTCCGGCGGCGGGAACAGGCCCGCGGGGCTGCCGTTGCCGTCCCAGTTGAGCAGGTTCACGCGCCCGGGGGTGGACGGGCCGTAGGGGGAGTCGGCGGTCTGCCGGGCGGCGAGCGCGTGGAAGTTCTCCACCGCGACGGGCAGCGGCTGGCCCGACGACGAGCCGAACGGTCCGGCGCCGCTCATCCCCTGGCCGCCCATGCCCGGCCCGCCCTCGAAGTCGAGGGAGCAGGCCGTCTCCTCCAGCTCGCGCGCCACCTCGGTGTGCGCGGTGGGGATGACGTACCGCTCCTCGTACTTCGCGATCGCCAGCAGCCGGTACATCTCCTGCACCGACTCGCCCGTCATGCCGACGGCGGTCGCGGTCTCCTCGGGGAACTCGCGGCCGAGGTTGACCTCCCGCATGCCCGCGCGCATCGCGGCGAGCTTGCGGAGCACGCGCTCCACCGGGCCCGTGTCCCCGGCGGTGAACAGCCCGGCCAGGTACTCCAGCGGGATGCGCAGCTGCGAGATCGCGGCGAACAGGGTGCGGCCGTCCTCGCCGTCGTTGCCCGAGCTCGCCACGACGTCGACAACCGGGGACAGCGGCGGGATGTACCAGACCATCGGCATCGTGCGGTACTCGGGGTGCAGGGGCAGCGCCACCTCGTAGTCGTGGATGAGCTTCCAGATCGGCGAGCGCTGGGCGGCGTCGATCCAGTCGTCGGGGATGCCCTCGCGCCGGGCGGCGGCGACCACCTCGGGGTCGTGCGGGTCGAGGAAGACGGAGCGCTGCGCGGCCAGCAGCTCGTGCTCGTCCTCGATGGCGGCCGCAGCGCCGACCTTGTCGGCGTCGTAGAGCACGAGGCCGAGGTAGCGCAGGCGGCCCACGCAGGTCTCCGAGCAGACCGTGGGCAGCCCGACCTCGATGCGCGGGTAGCACAGGGTGCACTTCTCGGCCTTGCCGGTCTTGTGGTTGAAGTAGACCTTCTTGTACGGGCAGCCGGTGACGCACATGCGCCAGCCGCGGCACTGCTCCTGGTCCACGAGCACGATGCCGTCCTCGACCCGCTTGTACATCGCGCCCGAGGGGCAGGAGGCGACGCACGACGGGTTGAGGCAGTGCTCGCAGATGCGCGGCAGGTAGAACATGAACGTCTGCTCGAGCTCCTCGGCGACGTGCTCGCTCATGTGCTTCAGGATCGGGTCGTCCTGCATGGTCGCCGTCGAGCCGCCGAGGTCGTCGTCCCAGTTGGCCGACCACCCGATGGCCATGTCGTCGCCCGTGAGCAGCGACTTCGGCTTCGCCACCGGGGTGTGCTTGCCCTGCGGGGAGCTGAGCAGCATGTCGTACTCGTACGTCCACGGCTCGTAGTAGTCCTGGATGGACGGCAGCTTGGGGTTCGCGAAGATCGTCGCGAGCTTCTTCGCCCGCCCGCCCGCGCGGAGCTTGAGCTTGCCCCGCTTGGTGCGCACCCAGCCGCCCTGCCAGGTGTCCTGGTCCTCGTACGTGCGCGGGTAGCCGAGGCCCGGCCGGGTCTCCACGTTGTTGAACCACACGTACTCCGTGCCCGTGCGGTTCGTCCACGCCTGCTTGCAGGTCACCGAGCAGGTGTGGCAGCCGATGCACTTGTCGAGGTTCATCACCATCGACATCTGCGCCATGACCTTCACGAGTAACGCACCTCCTGGGAGCGGCGCCGGATGACGGTGATCTCGTCGCGCTGGTTGCCGGTGGGACCGAGGTAGTTGAAGGCGAAGGTGAACTGCCCGTACCCGCCGGCCAGGTGGGTGGGCTTGAGCAGGATCCGCGTGAGGGAGTTGTGGATGCCGCCGCGCAGCCCGGACGCCTCGGCCAGCGGCACGTCCACCGTGCGGTCGGTGGCGTGGTGCATGTACACCGTGCCCTCGGGCATGCGGTGGGAGACGACGGCGCGGGCGACGACGACGCCGTTGCGGTTCACCGCCTCGATCCACTCGTTGTCGACCACGCCGATCTTCGCGGCGTCGGCCGGGCTCATCCAGACGTTCGGGCCGCCGCGCGACAGCGACAGCATGAACAGGTTGTCCTGGTACTCCGAGTGGATCGACCACTTGGAGTGCGGCGTCAGGTAGCGCACGGCCACCGCGACCTGGTCGGCGGTGCCGCCGGTGCTCGTGCCGTCCGCGGTGCTCCCCGGCACCGGGGAGTCGCCGAACAGGTGGTGCAGGTCCAGCGGCGGCCGGTAGGTGGGCAGCTGCTCGCCCAGCTCGATCATCCAGTCGTGGTCGAGGTAGAAGTGCTGGCGCCCGGTGAGCGTGTGCCACGGCTTGAGCCGCTCCACGTTGATCGCGAACGCCGTGTACCGGCGCCCGCCGTGCTCGGAGCCGGACCACTCCGGCGACGTCACGACCGGCGTCGGGCGCGACTGCACGTCCGGGAACGTGACGCGCTTGGCCTGCTCGTCCAGCGCGAGGTCGGCCAGCCGCTGCCCGGTGCGCTTCTCGAGGTGCTCGAAGCCCTGCACGGCCAGGCGCCCGTTCGTGGTGCCCGACAGCGCGAGGATCGTCTCGCACGCGTGCGTGTCCTGGTCCAGGCGGGGGCGGCCGGCGGCGGGCCCCGAGGGGACGAGGCCGTTGACCTGGCCGAGCCGGCGCACCTCCTCGTCCGGCATGAACGCGACCCCCTTGGTGACCATGCCCTTCGTGTCCGTGAGGGGGCCGAGGGCGGCCATGCGGGCGGCGAACGCTGGGTAGTCGCGCTGCACCACCTGCAGCCGCGGCATCGTCACGCCCGGCACCAGCTCGCGCTCGGTGACCGGGACGCCCGCGTCCGTCACGGTGCCGTGCGGCACGGCCAGCTCGTCCGGGGTGTCGTGCGTGAGCGCCGTCGCCACGAGGTCCTCGCGCACCCCCAGGTGGGTCTCGGACAGCTCGGAGACCAGCCGGGCGAGCGTGTGGAACGTGTCGAAGTCCGTGCGGGTCTGCCACGGCGGCGCGATCGCCGGGTTGAACGAGTGCACGAACGGGTGCATGTCCGTGCTCGACAGGTCGTGCTTCTCGTACCAGGTGGCCGCCGGCAGCACCACGTCGGAGAACAGCGTGGTGCTGGTCATGCGGAAGTCCATCGTGACCAGCAGGTCGAGCTTGCCGCGCGGGGCCTCGTCGCGCCACGTCATCGAGGCCGGGCGGCGGCCCGGCGCGCTCTCGGCCGCGAACACCGCCGAGTCCGTGCCCAGCAGGTGCTTGAGGAAGTACTCGTTGCCCTTGCCGGAGGAGCCGAGGATGTTGGCCCGCCACACCGTGAGCACGCGCGGGTAGTTCGCCGGGTCGTCCGGGTCCTCGCACGCGAACCGCAGCCGGCCGGCCCTCAGCTCGTCGACGACGTGCTGCTCCGGCTCCTTGCCCGCGGCGCGCGCCTCGTCGACGAGGTCCAGCGGGTTGCGGTCGAACGTCGGGTAGCTCGGCATCCAGCCGCGCTGGGCGGACTCGACCAGGGCGTCCGCCGTCGTGCGGCCGGCGAGGCGCCCCGGCGCGAGCGGGGACGCGAGCGCGTCGGCCGGCATGCCGTCGTACCGCCACTGGTCGGTGGCGAGGTAGAACCAGCCCGTGCCGATCATCTGGCGGGGCGGGCGCACCCAGTCCAGGCCGCCCGCGTACTGCGCCCACCCGGTGATGGGCCGGCACTTCTCCTGGCCCACGTAGTGCGCCCAGCCGCCACCGTTGACGCCCTGGCAGCCCGTGATCGTGGTGAGCGTGAGGAACGCGCGGTAGATCGTGTCCGAGTGGAACCAGTGGTTCGCGCCCGCGCCCATGATGATCATCGAGCGGCCGCCCGAGTCCTCGGCGTTCTGCGCGAACTCCCGGCCGATCCGCGCGGCCGTCTCCGCCCGCACGCCCGTGATCTCCTCCTGCCACGCAGGGGTGCCCGGGCTCGAGGCGTCGTCGTAGCCGGTGGGCCACTCGCCGGGCAGGGCCAGCTCCGCCCGCTCGACGCCGTACTGCGCCAGCAGCAGGTCGAAGACGGTGGTCACCAGGTGCCCGCCGACGCGCCGCGTGGGGACGCCGCGCGTGATCACGCCCGCGCCGCCGACGTGCGCCGCCTGGGCGTCGTCCTCCGCGGCGTCGGGGACGACGTCGAACCGGGGCAGGAGCACCGCCGCGGTGCCTCGCGCGTCGGGGGCGCCGGCCTGGCCCGACGAGGCGGGCGCGTCCGCCACCGACAGCAGCGGGTCGACGTCGCCCAGGTCGAGGTTCCACTTTCCCTCGCCGGCCGCGCCGTACCGGTCGGCCAGCGTGCCGTTCGGCGCGACGACCGCGCCGTCGGCGTCCAGGAGCACGGTGCGGAAGTGCGCGTTCGCCTGCGCCGCTCCGCCCGGGAGCGTCGCGTCGTCGAGGTCGGCCGCCGTGAGGAACTTGCCGGGGACGTACGCGCCGTCCTTCTCCTCCAGCCGCACGAGGAACGGGGCGTCCGCGTACCGCTGGAGGTAGGCGGCGAACCGTTCGGTGCGCCGCTCGACGAGGAACTCGCGCAGGATCACGTGCCCCATCGCGAGGGCCAGCGCGCCGTCCGTGCCCGGCTGCGGCGCCAGCCACTGGTCGGCGAACTTCGTGTTGTCCGCGTAGTCGGGGGAGACCGACACCACCTTGGTGCCGCGGTAGCGGGCCTCCGCCATGAAGTGCGCGTCGGGGGTGCGGGTCACGGGGATGTTCGATCCCCACATGATCAGGTATGACGAGTTCCACCAGTCGGCCGACTCCGGCACGTCCGTCTGGTCGCCGAACACCTGCGGGGACGCGACCGGCAGGTCCGCGTACCAGTCGTAGAACGACAGCATCGTGCCGCCGAGCATCTGCACGAACCGCGCCCCGACGCCGTGCGACACCATCGACATCGCCGGGATGGGGGAGAAGCCCGCGACCCGGTCCGGGCCGTGCGCCTTGATCGTGTGCACGTGCGCCGCCGCGACGATCTCCGCCGCCTCGTCCCACGTGGCCCGCACGAGGCCACCCTTGCCGCGCGCGCCCTTGTACGCGCGGGCCGTCTCCGGGTCGGACGTCACGCGCTGCCACGCCAGCACCGGGTCGCCGCCCACCGCGGCCTTCGCCTCCCGGTACGCCTGCAGCAGGACGCCGCGCACGTACGGGTAGCGCACCCGCGTCGGGGAGTACGTGTACCAGGAGAACGCCGCCCCGCGCGGGCAGCCGCGCGGCTCGTACTCCGGCGAGTCCGGGCCCACCGACGGGTAGTCCGTCTGCTGCGTCTCCCACGTGATGATGCCGTCCTTGACGTACACCTTCCACGAGCACGACCCCGTGCAGTTCACGCCGTGCGTGGAGCGCACCACCTTGTCGTGCGACCAGCGGTCCCGGTAGAAGACGTCGCCCTCCCGGCCACCCTGGAGGAACAGCTGGCGCAGGTCCTGGGACACCTCGCCCCGGCGCAGGTGCTTGCCGAGCCTCAGCAGGGCGTCGGCTGCCCCGGACGGCGGTGCCGTCCCGGCGTCGGCGCTGACGGGCGGACGGGTGGTCGACATGCGCGCTCCTGGGGCTGGGGGACCGAAGAGTCACTGCTTGGCATCATGGGCCCGGACCTGCGGCAGCGCATGTCGACACGCGACCCGGCGGCGCACGACGGCGGGCGGGCGAGCAGTGCTCGCCCGCCCGGTCGTGACCGGCGCCGGTCAGCTCGTCCCCTTGGCCACCTTCTTCGTGCAGACGGCCTGGGCGGAGTCCGAGGTGCAGGCCTGCAGGTACACGGTCTGGCCCTCGTCGTAGGAGAGGTTCACGTCGCGGTAGGTGTTGTCGCCCTTGGAGTAGAAGACGGCGGGGCCGCTCCCGCCCACCCAGAGCTTGACGATGGACTTGCGTCCGTTGGCGTGCCGGTCCGAGATGAACAGGTGCTCCCCCTCGGGGACGAAACGGCCGTAGACGTACACCTTGCCGCCGGTGCCGCCCTTGGTCGCCATCTCCGTGATGCCCACGCCGCCCTTGTCGTACGGGTCGTGCCACGACCAGGCCTCGCGGTACCAGGTGGCCGCGGCCTGCGCGTCGCCGGCCGGCGCCTCGGGCGGCGCGGCCGTGGCGGCCGGGCCGAGCAGCCCGAGACCGGTGAGTGCCAGTGCAGCGGCCGCGGCCGCCGTGGTGCGTGCTCGCATGGTTCCTCCTCAGGACGTGCCCTTTTCCCGCTTCGGGGTGCAGACGGCGTTGACGGACGTCGAGGTGCAGGCCTGCAGGTACACCCGCTGGCCCTCGTCGTAGGACAGGTTCAGCTCGCGCTTCGTCCCGTCGCCGTTCGAGTAGAAGACGGCCGGGCCGCTGCCGCCGACCCAGAGCTTGACGATCGAGCGGTAGCCGTTGGGGTGGTGGTCCCAGATCGTCAGGTGCTCGCCGTCGGCCTCGAACATGCCCATCACGTACTGGCTGGTGCCGTTCTTGATGGCCTGCTCGTAGATGCTGACGCCGCCGGCGTCGCCGTCATTGGCCCAGGCGGCCGTGTCCATGTACCAGCCCGATGCTGCGGTGCCCCGGCCGGCGGCCGGGTCCGGAGCGGGGGCGGCGGTGGCGGTGGCGGTGGGGGCGAGCAGTGCTGCCCCCGCCATGACCAGTGCGGCGGCCGTGGCCGCCGTCGTCGTGGTGCGAAGTCGCATGGTTCCTCCTCCTCAGGACCTTCCCTTGGCGACCTTGGGCGTGCACACGGCGTTCGCCGACGTCGAGGTGCAGGCCTGCAGGTACACGGTCTGGCCCTCGTCGAACGAGAGGTCGAACCGTGTGGTCGTGTCGTCGCCCTTGGCGTAGAAGACGGCGGGGCCGCTCGCGCCGACCCAGAGCTTGACGATCGCCTTGCGGTCGTTGTCGTGGTAGTCCCATACCGTCAGGTGCTCGCCGTACGCGGTGAACTGGCCCATCACGAAGGCGCGGTCGGCGATCCGCGTCGCCTTCTCGTAGATGGTGATGCCGCCGGCGTCGTGGTCGTCGGGGGCCGCCGACCAGGTGGTGCGCCAGGTGGCCGCGGCGGTCGACGCGACGGCAGACGCCCCCGGGTCGGGTGCCGGCGCGGCGGTCGCCGTCGGGCCGAGCAGCCCGAGGCCGGTGACGGTGAGCGCGGCGGCGGTCCCCGCCGCTGTCGTGCGCAGTCGCATGACGCCTCCTCAGGACCGGCCGCGGTGGGTGCCGGACGAGCACTGGGCACTCGACGACGTGGACGTGCAGACCTGGATCTTGACGGTCTGGCCCTCGTCGTAGGAGAGGTTGAACCGGGTCTCCGTGTTGTCACCCTTGGCGTAGAAGACGGCGGGACCGCTGGCGCCGACCCAGAGCTTGACGATCGCCTTGCGGTCGTTGTCGTGGTCGTCCCAGATCGTCAGGTGCTCGCCGTTCGCGATGAACTGGGCCATCACGCTCTCGCTGTTGCTGTACTTCACGGTCTTCTCGTAGACGGAGATGCCGCCCGCGTCGTTCGGGTCGTTCCAGGACGCCCCGTAGTCGTTCCAGGTGGCCGCGGTCGTGAACGGCGACGCCGGCGCGAGCTCCGGCGCCACGGCCGGGGCCGTGCCCGGCGTCGTGGCGGGAGCGGCCGCGGCCGCCGTGGTGCCCAGCAGGCCGAGGCCTGCGGCGCCGACCGCCGCGGCGGCCAGGATCCTTCTCGTGACGTGCCTCATGGGGTTCCCCTCCGTGCTGTCGTGGGTCGGCGTCGTGCGACGACCGATGCCCCTCACCGTGCCGACGGCCGCTTTCCTCGCGCTTTCGCCGTACTTCCGTCGCCTCGGTCACCTCTTGAGGGGAGTGGGGTGTCCGACGGCGGCGCCCTCGACGAGGGGCCGGGAGATGCGATTCGAGGTGCTGGGGCCGGTGCGGGTCACCCGCGCGGCGGACGTCGCGCCCGTGGCCGGCACGGTGCGCGTCGGGCTCCTCGCGCTGCTGCTCGCGCGCGCCAACACCCCCGTGCCCGCGGAGGCGCTGCTCGAGGAGCTGTGGGACACCAGCGACCCGGCCGACCTGCAGCGCCTGCAGCTCACCGTGCACCGGCTGCGCCGGGCGCTGGGGGACCCGTACCGGTTGGAGCACGACGGCGGCGGCTACGTGCTCCGCGTGGGGCCCGGCGAGCTGGACGCCCAGCAGTTCGACGACGCCGTCGCGCGCGCCGAGGGCACCGACGACCCGGACGTGCGGGTCGATCTGCTGCGCTCCGCGCTGGGGCTGTGGCGCGGATCGCCGTTCCAGGGCCTCGACCTCGGCCCGCTCGCCGCCGAGGCGGGGCGGCTCACCGAACGCCGGGACACGGCGCTCGAGCAGCTCTACGCCGCTGAGCTGGAGTGCGGCCGTCACGCGCGCGTCGTCGCCGACCTCGCCGAGGCGGTGCGCCGGCACCCGCTGCGCGAGCGCCTGCACGCGCTGCTGATGACGGCCCTTTACCGCTCCGGCCGGCAGGCCGACGCGCTCGCCGCGTACCGGTCGGCCCGGCGGACGCTCGTCGACGAGCTCGGCCTCGAGCCGGGACCGGAGCTGCGCGAGGTCGAGCGACGCATCCTCGAGGGGGAGGACGACGCGCCGCCGCCGCGCGCCCCCACCGTCGTCGGCGGTGGGGAGTACCGGCCGCCCGCCCAGCTCCCGCACGACCCGTGCGGGTTCGTCGGCCGGGAGGACGAGCTGGCCGTGCTGGACGGGCTGGCCCGGGCGACGACGGGCGGCGCCCAGGTGGTGGCCGTCACCGGGACCGCCGGGGTCGGCAAGACCGCCCTCGTGACGCACTGGGCGCACCGGGCGCGCGAGCGGTTCCCGGACGGACAGCTGCACCTGGACATGCACGGGTTCAGCCCGCACGACCCGGTGGACCCCGCCGACGCGCTCGGGGTGCTGCTGCGCTCGATGGGCGAGCGGGCCGACGACGTCCCCGCCGATCTCGGCGCCCGGGCGGCCCGGTTCCGGAGCCTGACCGACGGTCGCCGGGTGCTGGTGGTGCTCGACAACGCCCAGGACGCCGACCACGTCCGCCCCCTGCTCCCGGGGTCGCCCACCTGCGTCACGGTGGTGAGCAGCAGGGACGCGCTCGCGGGGCTGACGGCGGGCGAGGGCGCCCAGCGGCTCGAGGTCGGCCGGATGACCCGGCGGGACGCGCGCGCCCTGCTCGGCGCGCGGCTCGGGGGCGACCTCCCGGCGCGCGGTGACGCGGGGCGCCGGGTGGACGACCTCGTCGAGCGCTGCGCCCGCCTGCCGCTGGCGCTGCGCGTCGCCGCCGAGCGGCTGCGCGACGCCGGCCCCGACGACGTCGCGCACCTGGTCGCCGCCCTGGGCGTGGAGCGGGACCGGCTGGACCTGCTGGACACGGGCGACAGCCACACGTCGGTCCGCTCGGTGCTGTCCTGGTCGTACCGACAACTGGCCCCCGAGCCGGCGCTGCTGTTCCGGCGTTCCGGGTTCCACTGCGCGCACGCGCGCCACTACCTGGACCCGTTCTGCGCGTCCGCGCTCCTGGGCACCACGGACCTGCAGCGCACCCGCCGGCTCATCGACGACCTCGTGCGGTGCCGGCTGCTCGACGAGGCGGAGCGCGGACGCTACGAGATGCACGACCTGCTGCGCATCTACGCCGCCGAGCTCGCGGCCGAGCACGAGGACCCCGCGGCGGGCCCGCGGCGGCTCTTCGACTACTACGTCGCGGCGGCGGTGCGCGCGGCCGCCTGCCTCGGGCGGCCGGAGACGCCCCTGCGCACCGACCTCCCGCCCGACACGCTCACGCCGCCCCTGGACGACCCCGACGCGGGCCTGCGGTGGCTCGACGCCGAGCGGTCCACCCTGGTGTGCGCCGCGGAGCAGGCGCTTCTCCTCGGGCACCCGGCCCACGCGGTCGACCTGTCGACCACCCTGGGGCGGTACCTCGACGCGCAGGGCCACCGGGACGAGGCCCGGCGCCTGCACACCGTGGCGCGGCGCGCGGCCCGCGAGCTGGGGGACCGCGCCGCCGAGGCCGTCGTGACCCGCGCCCTCGGCGTGCTGGAGCTGCGTCTCGGCCACCCCGCGGAATCCGAGGCGCTCCTCGCGCGGGCGCGGGAGCTGCGGGGCGCGCCCGGCGGACGCGGCGACGCGCCCGCCTGAGCCTCACAGGCCGGCGCGGCACCCTGTGCGTTCGTGCTCACGCGCATTTCACGCCTCGACGCCCGGAGGCGAAACACCCCCTTCCTAGCGTCGGGGGCACCGGCCCGACGGCGCGCCGGCGGATCGAACCGCCGACCGGCGCCCGCCGGACGGCACCGACCGCCCGACCGTCGACGAGAGCGTCGGGCACGCGCACAGGAGGACACGCGATGGTTGCTCCGACCACGGCGGCCGCACCCCCGGCACCCGCCCCCGGCGCGCACGCCCGCCCCGGCCGCTGGATCGACGAGTGGCGGCCCGAGGACCCGGCGTTCTGGGCCGGCGGCGGCCGGAGCGTCGCGCGGCGCAACCTCGCGCTCTCGGTGTTCGCCGAGTTCCTCGGCTTCTGCGTGTGGGCGCTGTGGTCGATCGTCGTGCCGCAGCTGCCCGCCGCCGGGTTCGCCCTCACCACCGACCAGATGTTCTGGCTCATCGCCGTGCCGTCGCTGGTCGGCGCGACCCTGCGGATCCCGTACACGCTCGCCGTGCCGGTGTTCGGCGGCCGCACCTGGACGGTCGTGTCGGCGTCGCTGCTGCTGATCCCCACCCTCGCGCTGGCGTTCGTCGTGCAGCGGCCCGAGACGTCCTTCGGCGTCCTGCTGTCCGTGGCGGCGCTCGCGGGCTTCGGCGGCGGCAACTTCGCCTCGTCGATGGCGAACATCTCGTTCTTCTTCCCGGAGCGGGAGAAGGGCGCGGCCCTGGGGTGGAACGCCGCGGGCGGCAACCTCGGCACCGCCGTCGTGCAGCTCGTCGTGCCGCTGGTGATCGCCACCGGCGCCGGGATCGCGCTGGAGCGGGCGGGCCTCGTCTTCGTGCCCTTCATCGTCCTCGCGGCCTTCCTCGCCTGGCGGTTCATGGACAACCTGTCGGCCGCGAAGGCGGACCCGCGCTCGTTCGTCGTGGCCGTCCGCGAGCCGCACACGTGGATCATCGCGTTCCTGTACATCGGCACGTTCGGGTCGTTCATCGGGTTCTCCGGCGCGTTCCCCACGCTGCTGGCCGGCCAGTTCCCCGAGGTGACGCTGTCGCTGGCGTTCCTCGGCGCGCTCGTGGGGTCGGTGGCCCGGCCGCTCGGCGGCATCCTCGCCGACCGCGTGGGCGGGGCCCGCGTCACGGTCTGCTGCTACGCGGTGATGATCGTCGGGGCCGTCGGCGCGATCTCCGCGCTCGGGAGCCACCGGTTCGGCCTCTTCTTCGCCTCGTTCCTGCTCCTGTTCGTCGCGACGGGCGTCGGCAACGGGTCCGTGTACCGGATGATCCCTGCGGCGTTCCGGGTCGCCGGCGCGGGGCGCGACGCCACCGCGACCGCCCGCGCGGCCGCCGGGTGCATCGGCATCGCGGGCGCGGTGGGGGCTTTCGGCGGGTTCCTCATCCCGCGCGGCTTCGCGATCTCGACGTCGGCGACCGGCTCCCTGGTGGCCGCGCTGTGGGTCTTCGTCGGGGCGTACGCCGTGATGGCCGTGGTCACGTGGGCCGTGTACGCGCGCCGGGGCACAGCGATGCGGACGGCGCGCGTATGACCCCGCCGCCCGCCGTCGGCCCCGGGGTGGCGACCCACTGCCCGTACTGCGCGCTGCAGTGCGGCATGGACCTCGCGCCCACGGGCCCCGCCGCGCCGGGCGACCGGGCCGCGCTGCCCGTGGCGGTGACGCCCCGGCAGTTCCCGACCAACGGCGGCGGGCTGTGCCAGAAGGGCTGGACCAGCGCCGCGGTGCTGCGCGCCCCGGACCGGCTCACGACGCCCCTGGTGCGCGGGGCGGACGGCGGGCTCGCCCCGGCCTCGTGGGACGCGGCCCTCGACCTCGTCGCCGGGCGGCTCGCGGCGCTGGCGGCGGAGCACGGCCCCCAGGCGGTGGCCGTCTTCGGCGGCGGCGGGCTGACGAACGAGAAGGCCTACACGCTCGGCAAGTTCGCCCGCGCGGTCCTGCGCACCCCGAACATCGACTACAACGGCCGGTTCTGCATGTCGTCCGCGGCGGCCGCCGGGAACCGCGCGTTCGGCCTCGACCGGGGCCTGCCCTTCCCCGTGACCGACCTCGCCGGGGCGGGCGCGATCCTGCTGCTCGGCTCGAACGTGGCCGAGACGATGCCGCCGTTCGTGCAGCACCTCGCGGGGGCGCGCGCGGCCGGCGGGCTCGTGGTCGTCGACCCGCGACGGTCCGCCACGGCGCGCCTGGCCGACGACGGCCAGGGCGGCGGCGACGGCGTGCACCTGCAGCCGGTGCCCGGCACGGACCTCGTGGTGCTGCTGGCCCTGCTGCACGTGCTGCTCGCGGAGCGCCTCGTGGACCGGGAGCACGTCGACGCGCGGACCAGCGGCTTCGACGACGTCGCCCGGTCCGTGGCGGCCTGGTGGCCCGAGCGGGCGGAGACGGTGTGCGGAGTCCCGGCGGAGGAGCTGCGCCGGGTGGCGCGGCTGCTGGCCGCGGCGTCGCCCGCGCGCGGTGGCCGCGGCGCGTACGTGCTCACCGGCCGCGGCGTCGAGCAGTCCGCGCAGGGCACGGCCACCGTGACGGCGGCGATCAACCTGGCGCTCGCCCTCGGCCTCGTGGGGCGGGAGGGGTCGGGGTACGGCTGCCTCACCGGGCAGGGCAACGGGCAGGGCGGCCGCGAGCACGGGCAGAAGTGCGACCAGCTGCCGGGCTACCGCCGGATCGACGACCCCGCGGCCCGCGCGCACGTCGCGGGCGTGTGGGGCGTGGACCCGGACTCCCTGCCCGGGCCGGGGGTGCCCGCCGTCGCGCTGCTGACCTCCCTCGGCACCGAGGACGGGCCGCGCGCGCTCCTCGTGCACGGTTCGAACGTCGTCGTGTCGGCGCCGAACGCCGACCGGGTGCGCGAGCGGCTCGCGGCCCTCGACCTCCTCGTGGTGTGCGACGTCGTGCCGTCGGAGACGGCGCTGCTCGCCGACGTCGTGCTGCCCACCACCCAGTGGGCCGAGGAGGAGGGCACGATGACGAACCTCGAGGGGCGCGTCCTGCGCCGCCGCCGCGCGGCCGACGCGCCCGGTGCGGCCCGCTCCGAGCTGTGGATCCTCGCGGAGCTGGCCCGCCGGCTCGGCTCGGACGTCGCCTTCCCGACCGACCCCGCCGTCGTGTTCGACGAGCTGGCGCGCGCGTCGGCGGGCGGCGTCGCCGACTACTCCGGGCTCAGCCACGCCCGCCTCGACGCGCACGAGGCCGCCGGCGGCGCCGGGCTGTACTGGCCCTGCCCGGCCACCCCTGCCGACCTGTCAGGACCAGCGCTGGGCAGTCCCGGCGGAGATCCTGACAACTCCGGACGCGGAGAGGCGTCAGGGCCGGAGCGCGGTATGCCTCGCGGAGGTCCTGACAGCTCGCGCGACGGTGGGCACCCCGGGACGCCGCGTGTGTTCCTCGACCGGTTCGCGACGCCGGACGGTCGCGCGCGCATGATCCCGGTGGACCACGGTGGGCCGTCCGACGACGTGCGCCCCGACGCGCCGATCCACCTGGTCACCGGGCGGGTGCTGCAGCACTACCAGTCCGGTGCCCAGACCCACCGCGTACCGGAGCTGGAGCGCCTCGTGCCCGAGCCGTACGTCGAGCTGCACCCGCTGCTCGGGATGCGCGTCGGCGTCGGAGACGGAGCGCTGGCGCGCATCGCGTCTGCGCGCGGCGTCGTCGAGGCCGTCGCCCGGTGGACCGACGCCGTCCGCCCGGACACGGTCTTCATGCCGTTCCACTGGAGCGGCGCGGGCAGCGTCAACCGCCTCACGACCGACGCCGTCGACCCCGTCTCCGCGATGCCCGAGTTCAAGGTCTGCGCCGTGTCGATCACGCCCGCCCCGGAGCGCGCGGCGCCGGCCCCGCCGGCCCCGCAGGTCGGTCCGGTCGAGATCCTGGAGGTCCCCGCATGAGCCTCGAACCGCAGGACGACCTCCGCGTGCCGCGCCGGGTGGTCGTCGTCGGGAACGGCATGGTCGGCGCGCGCCTCGCCGACGAGCTGTCCCGCCGCGACGCCGACGGCGCGCTCGACGTCACCGTGCTCGGCGCGGAGCCGTACGAGCCGTACAACCGGGTGCTGCTGTCGGACGTGGTCGCCGGGCGCACCGACGTGGCCGCCATCTCCATGCCCGCCGTCGACGACGGCCGCACCCGGGTGCTGCGCGGCACGGCGGCCGTGGCGGTCGACCGGGACGCGCGCGTGGTCCTCGCCGACGACGGCGCCCGGCACCCGTACGACCACCTCGTCCTCGCCACCGGCGCCGCCGCGCGCCTGCCCGACGTGCCCGGGCTCGGCACCGACCCCGGGGCGCTGCCCGCCGGGGTGCACGCCCTGCGCACGCTCGACGACGCGCGGGAGGTGGTCGCCGCCACCGTGAACGCCCCGCGCGCCGTGGTGGTCGGCGGCGGCGTGCTGGGCGTGGAGGTGGCCCTCGGCCTCGCCGGCCGCGGCCTGCCGACGACGCTCGTGCACGGCGCCGGCGCGCCCATGGACCGCCAGCTCGACGACGAGGCGGGCGCCGTGCTGCGCGCCGGGCTGGAGGCGGCGGGCGTCGTCGTGCGCACCGGCGTGCGGCCGCAGGAGGTGCTCGTCGTCGGGGGCCGGGCGGTGGGCGTGCGGCTCGGGGGCGTCGCGGCTGGCACGGCGGAGCCGGGGGAGACCCTCGGCGCCGGGCTGGTCGTGCTCGCGTGCGGCACCGCGCCGGAGACGACGCTGGCGCGGCGGGCGGGCCTCGCGGTCGAGCGCGGCATCATGGTCGGCCCCGACCTGGCGAGCGTCTCCGACGCCCGGGTGTTCGCGGTGGGAGACTGCGCGCAGCCGCCGGAGGGGTCGCGCGGCCTCGTCGCGGAGGGCTGGGACCAGGCCCGCCGGCTCGCCGAGGCCCTGGTGGCGCTCGCGGCGCGGCCCCGCCCGGCGCCGCCGGCCGCGGCCGGGCCGCGCGAGCACCTGCGGCTCCCGGGCGACGGCGCGGGCCCGTCGATGGCGGTGCGTCTCGGCACGCTGCTGTCCTCCCGCGCGCCCGGCGGGCCGGCCGCCGTCGTGGACACCCGCGGGACCGACGTGGTCAAGGTCAAGGCGGGCTCGCTGAGCGTGGTGGCGATGGGCCGTTGCGGCTCCGGGCGCACGCCGCTCCCGGGGGAGCGCGCCGTGCGGCTCGGCGACCCGGCGGCGGGCCGCTTCGTCGAGGCCGTGGTGGCCGACGGCGTGCTGGTGGGCGCCACGTGCGTCGGCGACGCGCGCGTGGCCGCCGACCTCACCGCCGCGTACACGCGCCGCACCCCCGTCCCCGCCGACCCGGCGTTCCTGCTGCTCACGCCCGTGGCGCCCGCCGCGGCCGCGGCGTCCAGCCCCGAGCACATGCCCGACGACGCGACCGTCTGCCGCTGCAACGGCGTCACCAAGCACGACGTCGCGGCGTGCGTGGCCGACGGCGCCGCGACCGCGGACGACGTCGCGCGCGCCACCCGCGCCACCACCGGCTGCGGCAGCTGCCGCGACGCCGTGTGCGGGCTGGTGGACTGGCTGAGCGCCGCGCGCCGGGGCGACGCCGACCGTGACGACCGACGGGTGACCGAGCAGGTCGGGTAACCAACTGCGTGCGCCTCCTGCGCGACCTCGTTGCCGGACCCGGACGCGACGAGGTCTGGCGGAGTCGCGACGACGAGGCGGAAAAGGTATTGCGGAGCAATCATTCGGGCTGATAGCTTCCCGTCGACCGTGACGCCGCCGAGGAGGTGAGACCCGTGAACGCAGTATCGACGTGGGTGCTCCCCCTTCCCGTCACGGCCGGCGATTGAGGTAGGTGTCGCCGGGAGCGCCTCGACCACCACGGCACTCCCGAAGGGCAACACCTATGCACTCTCTGCAGTTCACCGCCGAGTCGTCGTCGAACGGCATGGTCGAACGCGACTTCGTCGTGGTCGGCGTCCCCGGCGTCCTCTGGTCGCCGGCCTCTCCCGCGGCGGATCCCGCACCCCTGGTCCTGATGGCCCACGGGGGCGGCAACCACAAGAAGCATCCGGCGATGTCCGGCCGCGCACGGCTCCTCGTGACCGGCTGCGGCTTCCACGTCGCCGTGATCGACGCGCCCGGTCACGGCGACCGGCCGCGCACGGCGCACGACGAGGCGGAGGTCGCCGAGCTGTTCCGGGCACGGGCGGCGGGCGAGCCGGAGGGACCGATCGTCGTCCGCTACAACGATCACCTGGCGAAGCTCGCCGTACCCGAGTACCAGGCCACCCTCGACGCCCTCCAGCTGCTCCCGGAAGTCGGTACCGACGGGCCGGTCGGCTTCTGGGGCATCAACATGGGCACCGCGATCGGCATACCGTTCGTGGCGATCGAACCCAGGATCACCGCCGCGGTCTTCGGCCAGCACTGGCCCGACGTCCTGGCCGAGAAGGCGAAGCAGATCACCGTCCCGATCGAGTTCGACCTGCAGTGGGACGACGAGCACATCTCGCGCGAGGAGGGGCTCGCGCTGTTCGACGCCTTCGCCTCGAACGAGAAGTCCCTGCACGTGAACTCGGGCAAGCACAAGGAGCTGCCCCGCTTCGAGGCCGACAGCGCGGTCCGGTTCTTCGCCCGGCACCTCGGCCGGCTGGTCACCCCGCCGGCCTGACGTGAGCGCTCGCGGCGTCCGGCCTGCCGGCCGGGCGCCGCGACCGTGGTCTCAGGTCGAGTCCCGCTGGCAGGCCGAACAGCTCGACGGTGGCGTCCTGGCCTTGGACCTCGCCTCGCGGCCGCACCTACCTCACCGTGCCCGGCGCCGCCGAAGACACCCTCGACCTGCTCGGCAGCTGGTCTGCCGAGGCCGAGCACCTGACTCGCCTGGCTCCCGAGGATCCCGACGGCGCGCCGCCCCACGAGCCTGAAGCCGACGGCGCCCCGCCGCCGGCCCGGGCCGCGCTCGCCATCGACGACGACTTCCCGCCGTCCTGATCGACGAGTGGCGCGGCCACGCGTCAGGAACCGAGGACGTACGGCAGCCCCAGTGCGACCCTGAGCTTCTCGGCGTAGGGCGCCCGCTCGGAAGCCGGGACCCACCGGGCTTCGTCGTGACGCTGATAGAGACGGTCGTCCTCGTGGCGAGGGAGCACATGGACGTGCAGGTGCCAGACGTCCTGGTCTCCGGCCGGCTCGTTGTGCTGGCGGACGGACGTGCCGGCGCAGTCGTACGACGAACGGATGCATTCGGCGACACGCTGCGTGAGGTCCCAGACGCCCTGCCCGCCCTCCGGCGACAGCGCGTAGAGGTTCTCGACGTGTGTTCGCGGCATGACGAGAACCCCGCCGGGGTTCGCGGGCCACCACTTGGGCGCGATGCGCGCGAAGGCGCGCTCCGTCACCGCCACGATGTCGGACGGCTGGTTCCACTCGTCGAAAGCGCTCTGCTGGATGCGGCAGAAGGGGCAGGCATAGCCGCCAGGCTCGTGGGTGAGACGACGCGCGGGGGAGCGACCCGCGGCCATCAGGCCCGGCTCCCCGTCGGCCGCGTCCACTCGAGTGTGTAGCGGAAGAACAGCCGCCGCCGGAAGCGCGCGCCCGGCAGCACCCGGGCGGCGGTCGCCCGGACCTCGCCGTACGTCTCGCGGGCGTCGCGCACGGGGGCGGCCGGGCTGTCGTCGGACGGGGCGTCCCCGAGGGTGACGGGCCGCGGGTGCTTGAGCAGCCCCACCACGGGGTTGGCGAACGACGAGACGAGGTCGACGGCGAGGTCCCGCGGCGCGCCGATCCGCGCCAGCCCGACCACCAGCAGCCGCCCGCCGGGCGCGAGGGACGCCGCGGCGTGCCGCAGCGCGGGCTCCAGCTCCATGTGGTGCAGGGAGGTGACCATCGTGACGACGTCGTACGAGGCGTCGGCGGGGAGGTCGAGGAAGCTCCCGTGGCGGACGGTGACGGCCGGGTCGCCGGCGAACCGGGCGCGGGCCACCTGCACCATCGGCGCGTCGACGTCGAGCCCCACCACCTCGGCGACCTCCCGGCGCAGGCGGTCCACGAGCGTGCCCGTGCCGCACCCGACCTCCAGGGCGCGCAGCCGCCGCCGGGGCAGGCGGCGCAGGACCCAGCCGTGGAAGTGGTCGTTGTGGTTCCACGGGTGCCGGGCGTTGAACCGGCCGAGGGCTCTGCCGCCCGCGCGCACCAGGGGATTCGTGGTCGTGCGGGGGTCCGCCATGGTCGCCGAGGGTAGTGTCACCGGCCGTGACCAGCCATCTCGTCCTGATGTGCGGCCCCGCGGGCGCCGGCAAGTCCACGCACGCCCGCCGGTACGCCGCGGCGGGGTACGCGGTGGCGTCCGTGGACGAGCTCGCGTGGCAGGCGGGGCACGCGGCCGCGCACCCGCTGCCCGACGACGCCGCGGGGCGCGTGGCGGACGCGCTGCGGGCGCGGGTCGAGGACCTGCTGACCGACGGGCGCGACGTCGTCGTGGACTCGTCGTTCTGGTCGCGCGCGTCGCGGGACGACTACCGGGCCCTCGGCGCGGCGCACGGCGCCGAGGTGCTGGTCGTCTACGTCGAGACCCCGCGCGACGTGGCGCTCGCTCGCGTCGCGGCGCGCGCCGCCGCTCACGCGCACGACGTCGTCCTCGCCCCCGAGGTCGCGGCCGCCTACCACGACGGCTTCGAGGTCCCGACCCCCGACGAGGGCCCGCTGGAGGTCGTCCCGGGTCACCTGCCTTCCAGCACGTGATCTCTCGCGGCATCCAGGCCGATGGCGCGAGAGATCACGTGCTGGAAGGCAGGTCGGCCGGTCCTCTCGCGCGGGATGTTTCGTGCGTGAGGCAGATGTTCCCGTGAGGTAACCGCGGCCTGACGGCGGCGACACGGCGACTTCCTAGGTTCAGGGCCATGAGCAGCGAGCCCCCCACCCCAGGCAGCGTCGACCGACGCCACGTCGTCGTCGTCGGCGGCGGCATGGTCGCCCAGCGGTTCGTCGAGGCCCTGCGGGCCCGGGACACCGACGGCGCGTGGCGCGTGACCGTCTTCGCCGAGGAGCCGCGCAAGCCGTACGACCGCGTCGGCCTCACGCGCTACTTCGAGGTGCGCGACGCCGAGGAGCTCACGCTCGGCGACCCGGCGCTGTGGGACGACCCCCTGGTCGACCTGCACCGCGACTGCGCGGTGGCGTCGATCGACCGCGCGGCCCGGACCGTCACGGACCGGCTCGGCCGTGTGCACCCCTACGACGAGCTGGTGCTCGCCACGGGCTCGAGCGCCGCGATGCCCCCCATCGAGGGCAACGACCTGCCCGGCGTCTTCGTGTACCGCACGATCGACGACGTCGCGGCGCTGCGCGGCTGGGTGGAGGCCAAGCGGGAGGCCGGGCGCCTCGAGACGCGGGGCGGCGTGGTGGAGCGGCCGGTGCGCGGCGCCGTGGTCGGCGGCGGCCTGCTCGGCCTGGAGGCCGCGGGCGCGCTCAAGGCGCTCGGCGCGCAGGCCACGGTGATCCAGTTCGGCACGCACCTCATGGACGTGCAGATCGACCTGGGCGGCGGGCACGCGCTCAAGCGCCTCATCAACGACAAGGGCATCGCGGTCCGCACCGACACCGCGACGAAGGGGATCCGCCCGCACCGCCGCACCGGGCACGTGGGGCGGATGGACTTCGCCGACGGCGGTCGCCTCGACGTGGACGTCGTCGTGATGGCCACCGGCGTGCGGCCCCGCGACGAGCTGGCCCGCAGCGCCGGCCTCGAGGTGGGCGAGCGCGGTGGCGCCGTCGTCGACCTCACCTGCCGCACCGCGGACGAGCACGTGTGGGCCATCGGCGAGGTGGCGTGCATCGACGGGCGCTGCCTCGGCCTCGTGGCGCCGGGCAACACGATGGCGGAGGTCGTGGCCGACCGGCTGCTCGGCGGCGGCGCCACCTTCCCGGGCGCGGACACGGCCACGAAGCTCAAGCTGTCGGGCGTCGACGTCGCGAGCTTCGGTGACGCGCACGGCCGCACCGAGAAGTCCGTCGAGATCGTGTGGGCCGACCCGCTGGCCGGCGTCTACAAGAAGCTCGTCATGGCCGACGACGCGCGCACCCTGCTGGGCGGCGTCTTCGTCGGCGACGCGACGCCGTACGCGTCGCTGCGGCCGATGCTCGGCGCCGAGCTGCCGGGCGACCCGGGCGCGTTCCTGCTGCCCGAGGGTGGCGGCGCCCCCGCGCTCGAGCTGCCCGACGACGCCAACGTCTGCTCCTGCAACAACGTCTCGGCGGGCGCGATCCGCGGTGCCGTCACGGAGCACGAGTGCACCGACGTCGCGGGCGTCAAGGCCTGCACCCGCGCCGGCACCACCTGCGGGGCCTGCCTGCCGCTGGTCACCAAGCTCACCAGGACGGAGCTCGCCAAGGCCGGCGTCGAGGTGAGCACCGCGCTGTGCGAGCACTTCGAGCTCTCCCGCGCCCAGCTCTTCGACGCCGTGCGCGTGGCCGACCTGCACACGTTCAGCGAGATCATCGGCCGCTTCGGGCGGGTGCCCGAGGGCGCCACGGACGCCGGCCGCGGCTGCGACATCTGCAAGCCGGTGGTCGCGTCGGTCCTCGCGAGCCTCGGCAACGGGCACATCCTCGCGGGCGAGCAGGCCACGCTCCAGGACACCAACGACCACATGCTCGCCAACATGCAGAAGGACGGCACGTACTCCGTCGTCCCGCGCATGCCGGGCGGCGAGGTGACGCCCGAGGGGCTGATCGTCGTCGGGCAGGTGGCGAAGGACTTCGGGCTCTACACGAAGATCACCGGCGGTCAGCGGATCGACATGTTCGGCGCCCGCGTGGAGCAGCTGCCGGAGATCTGGCGGCGGCTCGTGGACGCGGGCTTCGAGTCCGGGCACGCGTACGGCAAGTCGCTGCGCACCGTGAAGTCGTGCGTCGGGTCCACCTGGTGCCGGTACGGCGTGCAGGACTCGGTGGGCATGGCCGTCGAGCTCGAGCTGCGCTACCGCGGCCTGCGCTCGCCGCACAAGCTCAAGCTCGGCGTCTCCGGCTGCGCCCGCGAGTGCGCCGAGGCGCGCGGCAAGGACGTGGGCGTCATCGCCACCGAGAAGGGGTGGAACGTCTACGTGGGCGGCAACGGCGGCCAGACTCCCCGGCACGCGCAGCTCCTCGCGGAGAACCTGTCGTCCGCCGAGCTGCTGCGCACGATCGACCGCTTCCTCATGCTGTACATCCGCACCGCCGACCGGCTGCAGCGCACCGCCCCCTGGGTGGAGGAGTACGAGGGCGGCCTGGAGGCGATCCGCGAGGTCGTGACCGAGGACTCCCTCGGCCTCGGCGCGGACCTGGACGCCGCGATGGCGAGGCACGTCGAGGGGTACGAGGACGAGTGGAGGGCCGTCCTCGAGGACCCGGAGAAGCTGGCCCGCTTCGGCTCGTTCGTCAACGCGCCGACGACGGCCGACCCGGCGCTCGCCTACGTGCCCGAGCGCGGGCAGAAGCGGCCCGCCACGGCCGACGAGGTCGTCGCCGGCCTGTCCGACCCCGACCTCGTCTCCGCCGAGACCAGCCCGGTCCTCGTCGCCGGCCCCACCCTGGAGGTGCGCGCATGACCACCCTGACGCCAACCACGTCCGACCCGACGCCCGGCCCGGTGCCCGCCGTCGTCGACGGCCCCGGCTGGACCGCCGTCTGCGCGCTGGACGCGCTGGTCCCGGAGCGCGGCGCCGCCGCCCTGGTCACGGGGTCCGACGGCGAGGAGCTCCAGGTCGCGCTGTTCCGCCTGCTCGACGGCACTATCTGCGCGGTGCAGCAGCTCGACCCGTACTCCGGCGCGAACGTCATGTCCCGCGGCATCGTGGGCACCCGCGGCGGCACGCCCACGGTGGCGTCGCCCGTCTACAAGCAGGTCTTCGAGCTGCACACCGGCCGCTGCCTCGACGCGGCGGGCAAGGAGCCCCGCGCGGGTCTGTCGGGCGACCTCGCGTCGTACCCGGTCGCCGTCGCGGGCGGCGTCGTGCACGTGGGGATCGGGTGACGAGCCCCGTGCCCGGCGGTGCCGCGACCGGGCGCGTCACCCTCGTCGGGGCGGGTCCCGGCGCCGCCGACCTGCTCACCTACCGCGCGTGGCGCGCGCTGGCCGGGGCCGACGTCGTGGTCACGGACCGCCTCGTGCCGCGGGAGGTGCTGGTCGACCTGGACCCCCGCGTCGAGGTGGTCGACGTGGGCAAGACGCCGGGCCGGCACACGCTGCCGCAGGAGGAGATCGACGCGCTGATCGTCGCGCGGGCGCTCGCGGGCGCGCGCGTCGTGCGGCTCAAGGGCGGCGACCCGTTCGTCTTCGGCCGCGGCGGCGAGGAGGTCGCGGCCTGCCGCGCCGCGGGCGTGCCGGTCGAGGTGGTGCCGGGGGTGTCCTCCGCGCTCGCCGCGCCCGCGCTGGCCGGCGTGCCGCTGACGCACCGGGGCACCACGACGGCGTTCCACGTCGTCACGGGGCACACGCGCGACGGGGAGGCGCGGCTCGACGACGTGTCCGTCGCGTGCGTGACGTCCGGCGCGGCGACGCTCGTCGTGCTCATGGGCGTGGCGGCCCTGCCCGCGATCGTGGCCCGCCTGCTGGACGCGGGCGCCGCGCCGGGCACCCCCGTCGCTATCGTGGAGCGAGGTTCGCTGCCCGACCAGCGGGTCACGCGCGTCGCCCTCGACCTGGCCGCCAAGCGTGCCGAGGAGGTCGGGGTCCGCGCGCCGGCCGTGGTCGTGATCGGCGACGTGGCGGACGAGAAGCTGCTGGAGGTCGCTGGTGACGCAGGAGCCGTGGGGTGGGCCGGTGCCTGAGGGCGCCAGACCGGCGCTGGGCCAGGTGATGGCGGGCTGCACGGTGCTCGTCACGGCCGACCGCCGGTCGGGGGAGCTGGCCGCCGCGCTGGAGCGCCGCGGCGCCGCCGTCCGGCACGCGCCCGCGCTGAGCATGGTGCCGCACGTGGACGACGACTCGCTGATCGCCGCCACGCGCGCCCTCGTCACCGACCCGCCGGACGTCGTCGTCGCGACCACCGGCGTCGGCTTCCGCGCCTGGATCGAGGCGGCCGACGCGCACGGCCTGGCCGACGACCTGCTCGCCGTCCTCGGCCGCGCGCGCCTCGTGGCCCGCGGCCCCAAGGCGCGCGGAGCCATCCAGGCGGCGGGGCTGCAGGCCGACTGGGTGGCCGAGTCGGAGACGTCGGCCGAGGTCGCCGAGGTGCTGCTCAGCGAGGGGGTCGGCGGGCTGCACGTCGCCATCCAGCACCACGGCGCGGGCGCCGACGGGCTGGACGTCGTCTTCGCGAAGGCGGGCGCGCGGGTCTCGGCGCTGGTGGTCTACCGGTGGGGCCCGCCACCCGACCCGGCCGCCGTCGAGGCGTCGGTCCGCGCCGCCGCGGCGGGGGAGATCGACGCCGTCGCGTTCACGTCCGCCCCCGGCGCCGAGGCCTGGATGCGCGCCGTCGAGGCGCAGGGCCTGCGCGACCAGGTCGTGGCGCGCTTCGTGGACGGGGCGATGGTGGCCGCCGCGGTCGGCCCGGTCACCGCGCGCCCGCTGGAGTCGCGCGGCATCCCGACGCTGCAGCCCGAGCGCGGCCGGCTCGGCGCGCTCGTGCGGTCGCTCGTGGGGCACTACGAGCACCTGGAGTCGGTGGCCCTCGCCACCGTGGCCGGTCCGCTCGTCATCCGCGCGCGGGTCGCCGTCCTCGACTCCCGGGTGCTGCCCCTGTCGCCCACGGGCGTCGAGGTGCTGCGGCTGCTCGCCTCCGCGGGCGGCGACGTCGTGCCGCGTGACCGCGTGCTCGACGTGCTGCCCGGCAGCTCCCGCGACCCGCACGCCGTCGAGGTCGCCGTCGCGCGCCTGCGCGACGCCACCGGCCGGCGCGACCTGGTGAAGACCGTCGTCAAGCGCGGCTACCGGCTGGAGCTCGCGCACCCGGCGTAGGGGTCAGGCCGCGGGGTCGTCGGCGGCGGCCTCGGGCCGCCGGGAGGCGCGGACGACGGCGGTCGCCGCGGCGAGGCCCAGGAGCAGGAACACCCCGGCGACCAGCAGCGACCCACGCGTCGCGTCGGCGAACCCCTCCGACAGCGCGTCGACGACCGCCGGCCCCTGGTCGCCCAGCCGGCCCTCCGACCCCTCGGCGCGCAGTCCGGAGATCACGTTGCCGGCGGACCCGCTGGTGGCGTCAGCGAGCTGGGTGACCTGGTCCTCCGGGAGGCCCTGGCCGTCGAGCGCCGCCGGCACGGTGGACGCCAGGAGGACCGCCAGGGCCGTCCCGACGAGCGCCGTACCCAGCGCCGACCCGACCTGGCGCACGGTCGACTGCGTCGCCGAGCCCTGGCCGGACTCCTCGGGCGGCACGTGCGCGAGCGTGGTGCTGGTGAGCTGAGCCGAGGCGAGGCCGAGGCCGACGCCGTAGACGACGAGGACCGCGGCGAGCAGCCACGGCGAGACCGTCGGCGTCACGACCAGGGCGACCGCGGCGACGCCCACGACCTCCAGCACGAGCCCGATCACGACGACGAGCGGGGCGCCCACCCGCGCGGCGAGGTGCCGGGCCGACGCCCCGGAGACGAACGCGCCGATCGCCATCGCCGCGAGCACGAGACCGGCGCCCAGGGTCGACAGGGCCAGCACGTTCACGAGGAACAGCGGCAGCACGAAGATGATGCCGAACTCGCCCACCGCGACCGCCGTCGCCGCGACGTTGCCCCACCGGAAGGTGGGGATGCCGAACAGCGCGAGGTCGAGCAGGGCCGAGCGCCCGATCCTGGCCCGGTGGCGCTCCCAGAGCACGAACAGCACGAGCAGGACCAGTCCCAGCGCGAGCAGGACGGGCACCGGGGACACCGGCGCCGAGGCGGGCCACGTCAGGCCGAGGACCTCGAGGTCCGCCGTCGTCGCCCACCAGCCCAGCGCCTGGCCCTCGATCAGGCCGAACACCAGCGCGCCGAACCCGAGCGCGGACAGCAGCAGCCCCCCGACGTCCAGCCCGGGCACGGTCACCGTCGTGCGGGTCTCCGGGACCCACAGGTACGCGCCCACGACGACGGCGACGCCGATCGGGAGGTTGACCAGGAAGATCCAGGGCCAGGTGAACGACGTCGTCAGCCAGCCGCCGGCGAGCGGGCCGATCGCCGCCGCGCCGGAGATCACGGCGCCCCACACCCCGAACGCGGCGGCGCGGTCCTTGCCCCGGAACGTCGCGTTCACGGTCGACAGCGTCGACGGCAGGATGGCCGCCGCGCCCAGGCCCTGCACCAGGCGGCCGCCGATCAGCGCGCCGCCGTCGCCGGCCGCGGCCGACAGCACCGACCCGAGCAGGAACAGGCCGACGCCCGCCACGAGCAGGCGACGCCGCCCGAGCCGGTCGCCCAGGCGCCCCGCCGACAGCAGGAGCCCGGCGAGCACCACGGCGTACGACGCGCTCACCCACTGCGCGTCGCTCAGGCCCAGGCCGAGGTCCGCGACGATGTCGGGGATCGCGACCGCCACGATCGTGCCGTCGATGACCACCATCGACAGCGCCACCGACAGCACGACGAGCGCGCGCCAGCGATCGGGGTTCTCCGGTGCGACCGCGGTCGCACGCGACCCGGCGTCGGCGGCGCCTCGCCCGGTGGGTCCGCCGTGCGCCTGTTCGGGGTCCATCAGTCGTCCTCCACGTCGTCGAGCCTGCTCCGCGACCGCGGACCAGGTGACACCGTGTCAGATCCGTCGGCGGGCCGCGCGGGCGGCGCGGCCCCTGCGTCGAGGATCGTCCGGCAGGATGGCGCGCGCTTCCACCTTTCGGACGATGTGGGACGCGCGGGGACCGGCTGGAGCTCGCGCACCAGGAGGCGATGAAGGTTCGTGACCAGGCCTGATGGGCAGTCCTTCCCGTGGTGCATCAGGGGTGGGTCTGGCTACTCTCTTGCGGGCGGAGGGGGTGAGGTCCGGCGGCGGATCTTCGGGTGGACCTGGACGCGGTGACCCAGCTGGGGTCGAGCCTGTCGCGGGTGGCAGCACGCAGAAGCAGGCGCGGCACATCAACGGCCCCAACTACCGGCACGGCGGCTACTTCGATGACGCCGCGGACGCACAGAAGGTCCTCGACGAGTTCCACGACGGGACGGCGACGGTCCTCGGCGTCCACGGCACGGGCAACAACCCGTTCGTCGTCGTCCGTTCGCCGAACGTCCGGGGCGTCAACCACAACCCCCGGTCGGGCTTCCACCACCAGCCGACCGACATCTTCTTCATCAAGGGCAGCTCGAGCCCGAGCGTCGTCCCTGCGACCCCAGGATGGACATCGTGACGACCCTGCCGACACCGCAGAACCTCGAGGGCACACCCCTGTGGGAGAACTACCTCGTCGCCCAGCTGACGCAGGCCGCGCTCGGGCTCGTCCCAGGGAACGCGCTGGCGCTCGGTGTCGAGGTCGACGAGTTCGACATCGCCGTCGTCTGCCAGGTACCCCAGGCCACTGCCGCCGTGGTCGACGACGTCGAGGAGATCGCGCAGGAGCTCATGTTCCTCCTCGGCGAGCGGGCCGACGTCAGCACGCGGGTCGAGACCCGCGCGGTGGCCACCATGACGCCCCAGGACAGCACCGTCTGGATCTACGCCGCCCGCGACCCCGAGCCCGGGTGACCGGATCGACGGGCTCGCGGCTCGGGGGCTCCGCCTGATCGCGGACGACGGCACCACGCACGCGCTGCGCGGCTGCCGGGGTCGCGATCAGTCCCGGTAGACGTCGACCTCCGCCGCCTTGACGGACAGCCAGACCCGCGTGCCGGGGGTGAGCGACAGCTCGGCGGCGGCCTGGGGCGTGACGTCGGCGGCGAGGTGGTCGGTGCGCACGCGCACGAGGTCGCCGCGCGGCTCCAGGGCGTGCACCGTGCCGCGGAACGTGTTGCGCGGCGAGCCGCGGCGGTCGTCGAGGTAGACGGACACGGCGGCGGGACGGAACACGGCCGTCATGGGCGCGCCGGCGGCGAGGTCCTCGCCCGGCGCGTGGCCGTGCACCACCTCCCCGGCGGGCGTGCGGACGCCGTCGCCCGTCCACGTGCCCGTGAGGAGGTTGAGGCCCGCGATCCGCGCCGCGAACGCGCTGCGGGGGCGGGCCAGCACCTGCGTCGTCGGGCCCCGCTCGACGACGCGCCCGTCCTCGATCACGGCCACCTCGTCCGCCAGGAGCAGGGCGTCGAGCACGTCGTGGGTGGTGATGATCGCCGTCTGGTCGGCGAGGAGCCGCTGGAGCGTCTGGCGCAGCGCGGGGGTCACGTCGACGTCGAGGGCGGCCATGGGCTCGTCGAGCAGCAGGAGCCGGGGCTCGGCCGCGAGCGCGCGGGCGACGGCCACGCGCTGCGCCTGCCCGCCGGAGAGGGTCGACGGCGCGCGGTCGGCCAGGTGCGCGAGCCCGATCTGCTCCAGCCGGCGGTCCGCCGCGGCCTCGGCGTCGCGGCGGCGCGCGCCCTGGGACCGCGGCCCGAAGGCGACGTTCTGCCGCACCGACAGGTGCGGGAACAGCAGGGCCTCCTGCGCGAGCAGCGCGACCTGCCGGGCGTGGGGCGGCACCCAGGTGCGGGTGCGGCCGGCGGCGACGCGGACCAGCGGGCGGCCGTCGAGCGTGACGTGCCCGTCGTGCGGACGCAGCGTCCCTGCCGCGATCCCGAGGGCGGTGGACTTGCCCGCCCCGTTGGGGCCGAGCAGCGCGAGGGTGCGCCCCTCGGCGACGTCGAGCTCGACGTCGAACCCGCGGTCCGGCAGCGTCGCGGCGAAGGAGAGGGTCACAGCGGGCTCCGGCCGCGGCGGGTGGCGGCGATGACGAGCACGGCGACCACGACGAGCAGCAGCGACAGGGCGACGGCCGCGTCGGGGTCGGTCTCGCGCTGCAGGTAGATCTCCAGCGGCAGGGTGCGGGTGACGCCCTGCAGGCTGCCGGCGAACGTGATGGTGGCGCCGAACTCGCCGAGCGCGCGGGCGAACGACAGCACCGCCCCGGACAGCAGTCCCGGCCACACGAGGGGGAGGGTGACGCGGCGCAGCACCGTCGTGGGGCGCGCGCCCAGCGACGCCGCGACCACCTCGTACCGGGCCCCGGCCGTGCGCAGCGCGCCCTCGAGGCTCGTCACGAGGAACGGCAGCGCGACGAACGTCTGCGCGAGCACCACCGCCGCCGTGGAGAACGCGATCTGCACGCCCGCCACCTGCAGGGTCTCGCCGAGCAGGCCGCGCCGCCCGAACGTGTACAGCAGGGCGATGCCGCCCACCACGGGCGGCAGCACCAGCGGGACCATCACGAGGGAGCGCGCCAGGTCGATCCCGGGGAAGCGGCTGCGCGCCAGCACCAGCGCCATCGGGACCCCGAGCACGAGGCACGCCGCGGTGCTCGCGGCCGACGTCTGCAGGCTCAGCACGAGGGCGGCGCGCGCCGACTCGCTGGTGACCAGGGACCAGTAGCTCGACCAGTCGACCCGCGTGGCCATCGCGACCAGCGGCAGCACGACGAAGAGCCCGCCCACCGCGGCGGGCACGAAGGCCCACCGCGGCAGGCCGACGGCGGTCTCGGTGCGCTGCTCGGTGCGGGTCACGACCGTCAGGGGGCGGCGAAGCCGAACCCGGCGAGCGTCTGCTGCCCGTCGTCGGACAGCACGAGGTCGACGAACTCCCGCGCGAGGTCGTCCTGCGTCGCGTCCGCGGCCTCGTGGGGGACGGTGGCGATCGGGTAGGTGTTGACGGCGTCGGCCGACTCGGGGAACTCGACGCCCTCGACGTCGTCGCCCGCGGCGGCGACGTCGGTGACGTACACGAGCCCGGCGTCCGCCTCGCCCGCGATCACCTTGCCGAGCACGTCGGTGACGCTCTGCTCCTCGCTCACCGGCCGCAGGTCGAGGCCCGCGGCCTCCTCGACCTCGGCGGACGCGGCGCCGCACGGCACCGCCGGCGCGCAGAGCACGAGGGCGACGTCCGGGTCGGCGAGGTCGGCCAGCGTCTCGACGCCCGCCGGGTTGCCCGGCGGGACGGCGATCTCCAGCGTGTTGGTGGCGAAGTCCTGCGGAGCGGCCACCAGGTCGTCGGCGACGAGCTTGTCCATGGTCGCGGTGTCGGCGGACGCGACGACGTCGGCCGGGGCACCCTGCTGGACCTGCGCCACGAGGTCGGACGAGCCCGCGAAGCTGAGCTGCACGTCCACGCCGTCGTGCGCGGCCTCGAACTGCCCCGCGAGGTCCTCGAACGACCCCTTCAGCGACGCCGCGGCGAACACCGTGAGCGTCGTGGTGCCCTCGCTCGCGTCGCCGCCCTCGGCCCCGCCGGCCTGCGTGCCGCAGCCCGCGAGCGCGGCCACGGCCAGGGCCGCCAGCCCGGCGGCGGCGACGTGCTTCCCCATGCGTCTCCTCGGTCCTGGGCCGATCATGCCTCGGCCTCGATCACCACGGTCGTCGACTTGATCACCGCCACCGCCACGGAGCCGCGCTCGAGCCCGAGGTCGCGCACGGCCTCGCTGCTCATGAGGGACACCACCCGGAACGGCCCGCACTGCAGCTCCACCTGGGCCATCACGGTGTCCACCCGGAGGTCCGTGACCAGGCCGACGAAGCGGTTGCGCGCCGAGCTCTTCATCCCGCCCGGCAGCGCCGGGGGAGTCGCGTGCTCGCGCGCCACCATCGCGACCTCGTACCCGTCCACGACCTTGCGGCCCGACGCGTCGGTCGTGGACCCGAGCAGGCCCCGGTCGATCCAGCGGCGCACGGTGTCGTCGCTGACGCCGAGGTACACGGACGCTTCCGAAACGCGCATGTGCGGCATGAACTGGAGCATATCCCTGCATCTGCGGAACGGAAAGGGATGTCTCGGCGGTGCCGGCGGCGCTCTCGCCCGGGGCCCGGGTCGCCGAGACCATAGGCTGGCGCCCGTGCATGAGGACGTGACCCGACGACGGTCGGTGGCGGACCACGCGGCGGCGGTCGCCGAGCTGGTCCAGCCCGCGCTGGCGGCGGCGCGCGGCGCGGCGCGGGTCGACGTCGCGACGCTGCTGGCGCAGACGGCGGCCGGCGCCGCGCTGGCGCCCCGGGTCCTGGCGTGCGACGCAGTGGCCGCCGTCGCCCTGCCGGGCTTCGACAACTCCCAGATGGACGGGTACGCGGTGCGCGCGGCGGACCTCGCCGCCGCGACGGCGCAGGACCCCGTGTCGCTACCCGTCGGCGCGCCCGTCCCCGCCGGCACGCAGCCCACGGCCCTCGCGCCGGGCGCCGCGGCCCCCGTGATGACCGGCGCGCCCGTGCCCGCCGGCGCGGACGCCGTCGTGCGGATCGAGGACGCGGACCCGCCCCGCTTCCCGGACCCGGGGGCAGCCACCTCGGTGCGGTTCGCGGCGCCCGTCGCGCCGGGCGCGTTCGTGCGCGCCACGGGCTCGGACGTCGCGGCGGACGACGTGCTCCTCCCCGCCGGGACGCCGCTGGGCGCCGCGCAGCTCGGCGCGCTGGTCGCGGCCGGGGCCGCCTCCGTCGACGTCGCCGCACCGCCGCACGTCCTGCTGGTGTCCACCGGCTCGGAGCTGTCGCCCGCCGGCGCGCCGCTCGGGCCCGCGCAGGTGCACGACGCCAACGGCGCCGCCCTGACCGCCGCCCTCGCGCAGGCCGGCGCCCGCGTCACGACCCGCGTCGTGCCGGACGAGCCCGACGCGCTGCGCCGCGTGCTCGCCGACGCCGGTCACGACGTCGCCCTCGTCGTGACGACCGGCGGCGTGTCCGCCGGGGCGTACGAGGTGGTGCGGCAGACCCTCACCGACGCCTGGTTCGGGCACGTCGCCGTGCAGCCCGGCGGGCCGCAGGGCCTGGGCACCGTCGCCCTCGGCCCGGAGGGCTCGCGGCGGGCGCCGCTCGTCGCGTTCCCCGGCAACCCGGTGAGCGCGCTCGTGTCGTTCGAGCTGTTCCTGCGGCCGCTGCTCGCCGCCGCGACGGGCGCCGTGCCCGCGCGCCGCCCGGCCGGCCGGGCCCCGCTCGCCGAGCCGATCGACTCGCCGCCCGCGCTGCACCAGGTGCGGCGCGGCACCCTCGACGCCGAGGGTCGCGTGCGCATGAGCGGCGGCCCCGGCTCGCACCTGCTGACCCACCTCGCGGCCGCGACCCTCCTCGTGCACGTGCCGCCCGGCGTCGCGCGCCTCGAGGCCGGCGACGCCGTCGACTACCAGGAGCTCCGATGACCGACCCGACACCCGGCCCGACACCCGACCAGCCGCAGGGCCTGTCCCACTACCGGGCCGACGGCGCCGCGCACATGGTCGACGTCTCGGCCAAGGAGGTGACGAGGCGCCAGGCCACCGCGACCGGCGTGCTGCGCACCCGGGCCGACGTCGTCGCGCGCATCGCGTCGGGCGACCTGCCCAAGGGAGAGGCGATCGCCACCGCGCGCATCGCGGGGATCCTGGGCGCCAAGCGCACGCCCGACCTCGTGCCGCTGTGCCACCCGTTGCCGATCTCCGGCGTCGAGATCGACGTCGTGCCCGCGGGCGACGCCGAGAGCGTCCGGATCACCGCGACCGTGCGCACCACCGGCCGCACCGGCGTCGAGATGGAGGCGCTCACCGCCGTCACGGTCGCGGGGCTCACGCTCTACGACATGATCAAGGCGGTGGACAAGGCGGCCGTGCTCACCGACGTGCAGGTCGTCGCGAAGTCGGGCGGCAAGTCCGGCGACTGGGCCCGCCCGACGGCGGCGCCGGACCGGGAGGACGCATGAGCGGCGCGCACGGGCACGACGGCGGGGAGCGGCGCCCGGAGCGCCGCGTCGCCGTGGTCGTCGCGTCGGACCGCGCGGCGGCGGGGGAGTACGAGGACCGGTCCGGCCCGGCGGCCGTCGAGTGGTTCGCCGCCCGCGGCTGGCGCACCTCGCCGCCGGTCGTCGTGCCCGACGGCGACCCGGTGCGCGAGGCTCTCGCCGAGCTGCTGGTGGCGGCCCCCGACGACGTCCCGCACCTGATCGTCACCAGCGGCGGCACGGGCCTCGGCCCGCGCGACCGCACGCCGGAGGCCACGCGCGCCGTGCTCGACCGGGAGGCCCCGGGGATCGCGGAGCTCGTGCGGGCACGCTCGCTCGCGCCGACCGACCCCGCGAAGCGGCCCGTCGCGGCGGCGGCGCTGTCCCGGGGCGTCGCGGGAGTGGCCGGGCGCACGCTGGTCGTGAACCTGCCGGGGTCGGTCGGCGGCGTGCGCGACGGGCTCGACGCGCTCGCCGACGTGCTGCCGCACGCCGTCGACCAGCTCGGCGGGGGCGACCACCCGCCGCCCGCCGCGCCGGGGACGGCGGCCTCGGCAGAGGCCGCCGCGGAGGTCGCCCCGGACGCCGTCGTGCTGCGGGCCGACGTCGTCGACACGCCGCTGGACCCGCTGCTCGCGGAGCTGAGCGACCTCGTGCGCGACGACGCGTGCGGCGCCGTCGCGACGTTCACCGGGTACGTGCGCGACCACGACGACGGGCGCGGCGTGGCGAGCCTGCACTACGAGGCCCACCCGGACGCCGCCGCGGTGCTGCGCACGGTGGCGGAGCGCGTCGCGCGGCGCACGGCCGCGGCCACCGGCGACCGGGTGCGCGCCGCCGTCGTGCACCGCACCGGCGACCTGGCCGTGGGCGACGTCGCCGTCGTGGCGGCCGTCGCCGCGGGGCACCGTCAGGCGGCCTTCACGGCAGCCTCCGACCTCGTCGAGGAGCTCAAGGCCGAGGTACCGATCTGGAAGGAGCAGGGCTTCGACGACGGCTCCTCCGAGTGGGTGGCGTCGCTGGGCTGAGCGCGCCCGGGGCCTGCGTGCGTCGGCCGCGGACGGCCGAACCTGCAGGTTACCTGCTGTTCACCTGAGGGTCGGTGTCGCGACGACGGGCGGCCATCGGTGCTCCCTAGCGTCGGGCGCGTCACCCCCGGTCACGTCACCGCCCTACCTCAGGAGTGCCCCGATGACGATCGCCCCCGAGTCGCGCCCGCTGCTGGAGCTCGCGGCCACGCCTCACGCCCCCCACTACGCGCGCGGCAAGCGCAGCGCGGTCACGTGCCGGCTGAAGTGCGCCGACGCGTGCTCGCACCCCGCCCCCAACGAGTCCGCCAACGAGTACTTCCGCGACGTCGCGGCCCGCGCCCTGTCCCGGCGCGTCATGCTCGGCGGACTCGCCGCCGCGGCCGCCACCGTCGTCGTCGGCGCCCAGGTGGCCGGCGCCCCGGACGCGAGCGCCGCGACGGCCGCGGGCCGCGGCTCCGGCAAGGGCCTCGCCTTCGGCGCGATCGCCCCGCAGGACGCCGCCGTCGACGCGTTCGTCGTCCCGGACGGCTACGAGTGGTCCCCGATCATCCGCTGGGGCGACCCGATCCTGCCCGGCGGCCGCGCGTTCGACGCCGCGCACCAGACGCCGGAGCAGCAGGCCAAGCAGTTCGGCTACAACGTCGACTACCTCGACATCCTGCCCGCCGACCCGGACGACGTCCGGCCCCGCGGCGGGAAGACGAAGCGCGGCAGGCGCGGCCTGCTGGTGAGCAACCACGAGTACACCAACGCCGGCATCATGTTCGACGCGTCCTACGACGCCGCCACCCGGCGCGCGATCGAGCGGGCTGCGTGGGGCATGTCGGTGGTCGAGGTGCGCCGCGACAGCGAGGGCTCCCCGTGGACCTACTCGCGCATCAGCCGCTACAACCGCCGCATCACCGTGGACACCGAGTTCGACGTCGACGGCCCGGCGGCCGGGTCCTACCTCCTGAGGACGGTCGAGGACCCGACGGGCACCCGCGTGCGCGGCACCCTGAACAACTGCGCCGGCGGCACCACCCCGTGGGGCACCGTCGTCTCCGGCGAGGAGAACTACAACGCCAACTTCCGGGTCAACGGCAAGGACCCGCGCGACGCGCGCTACGGCCTCGCCGACAAGGCGACGAGCTACGGCTGGGAGCTCGACGACCCGCGCTTCGACGGCCGCAACCCGGGCTACGAGTACGAGAGCCACCGGTTCGGCTGGGTCATCGAGGTCGACCCGTACGAGCCCGACGAGGCGCCGGTGAAGCACACCGCGATGGGCCGGCTCAAGCACGAGGGTGCCAACGTCATCCTGTCGAAGCGCGGGCACGCCGTCGCGTACATGGGCGACGACGAGCGCTTCGACTACGTGTACAAGTTCGTGTCGAAGGACCGGTTCCGCGAGGGCAGCAGCCGCTCGGCCCGCCGCCACAACAAGACGCTGCTCTCCGAGGGCGACCTGTACGTGGCGCGGTTCACGGGCGACTCGCCGGCCGCCGAGATCGACGGCACGGGCACGGTCCCGTCCGACGGCGGCTTCGACGGCACGGGCGAGTGGGTCCCGCTGGTCAAGGACGGGGTGTCGCGGGTCGCCGGCATGACCGTCGAGGAGGTGCTCGTCTTCACGCGCCTCGCGGCCGACGCGGTGGGTGCCACGAAGATGGACCGCCCGGAGGACGTGGAGCCGAACCCGCTCACCGGCCGGATCTACGTCGCGTGCACCAACAACACCGACCGCGGCAAGGCGGGCAAGGAGGGCGCCACGGAGCCCAACCCCCGCACCACCAACCGCGACGGCCACGTCGTCGAGATCATCGAGGACCGCGGCGACCAGACCGCCACGACCTTCACATGGAACCTGCTGCTCGTGGCGGGCGACCCGTCGGCGAACGGTTCGACCTACTTCTCCGGCTTCCCGGCCGACCAGGTCTCGCCCATCTCCTGCCCGGACAACCTCGCGTTCGACGCCGACGGCAACCTGTGGATCTCCACGGACGGCGCGCCGTCGACCATCCAGAAGTGCGACGGCCTGTTCAAGGTGACCCTCACCGGGCGCCAGCGCGGCCGGGTGGAGCAGTTCCTGTCCGTGCCGCGCGACGCCGAGACCTGCGGGCCGGTCGTCGACTCGCGCGACGCGATGGTCTACGTCAACGTCCAGCACCCCGGCGAGGACGGCAGCATCGACGCCCAGAACTCGTACTTCCCGGACTACCTCGCCGAGGGCGAGCAGGCGCCCGCCGGGGCGTGGCGCGGACCGCGCCCGTCCACCGTGCAGGTCTACAAGGCCGGCCGCGGCGAGCGCCCGGGCAAGGGTCACGGGAACGGGAACGGTCACCGCGACGACGGCTGGGCCGGCCCCGGGCCCTTCCCCTGGCCCCGCCACCGCTGACCCCCCGACCACCGCGAGGTAGTTCAGCTCTCGCCGAGGTAGTCCGGATCTCGCCGAGGTAGTGGACTGGACCACTACCTCGGCGAGAACCGGACTACCTCGCGGGCTTTTCGACTACCTCGGCGAGAACCGGACTACCTCGCGGTGGCCAAAGGGCGGCCGGTGGTTCGTAGACTGGGGGACCGTGACCACCCCCGAGGCGCCCGCGGGCGCCTACCTCGACCACGCCGCCACGACCCCCATGTCGCGCGCGGCGCTCGAGGCGTACCTGGCGGAGGCGGGCCGCACGGGCAACGCGAGCTCGCTGCACTCGACGGGGCGCGCGGCGCGGCGCGCGGTCGAGGAGTCCCGCGAGTCGGTGGCGGCGTCGCTCGGCGCGCGTCCCAGCGAGGTGATCTTCACCGCCGGCGGCACGGAGGCGGACAACCTCGCGATCAAGGGCATCTTCTGGGGCCGGCGCCGGCAGGACCCGCGCCGCACCCGGGTGCTGGTCTCCGCGGTCGAGCACCACGCCGTGCTCGACCCGGCGTTCTGGCTCGCGGGCCATGCGGGCGCGGAGATCGTGCTGCTGCCGGTGGACGGCGCCGGCCGTCTCGACCTGGCCGCCCTGCGTGCCGAGCTCGTGGAGCACGCCGACGAGGTGGCGCTCGTGTCCGTGATGTGGGCCAACAACGAGGTGGGCACGCTGCAGCCGGTGCGCGACGTCGTGCGGCTCGCGCACCAGCACGGCGTGCCGGTGCACACCGACGCCGTGCAGGCCGTGGGCCAGGTCGAGGTCGACTTCGCGGCGTCGGGCGTGGACGCGATGACGGTGACGGCGCACAAGCTGGGCGGGCCGATCGGCGTGGGCGCGCTGCTCGCCCGCCGCGACCTGCCGCTCGAGGCGGTGCTGCACGGCGGCGGGCAGGAGCGCGGGGTGCGCTCCGGCACGCTGGACGTGCCCGCCATCCGGTCGTTCGCCGTCGCGCTGGCCGAGACCGTCGCCGCGCGCCCGGAGCGCGCGCCACACCTCGCCGCCCTGCGCGACGCCCTGGTCGCCGGCGTGCGCGCCGCCGACCCGCAGGCCGTGCTGCGCGGGCCGGAGCCGGCCGAGGGGGACGGGCTCCCCGGCGGCGCGCCTGCGCGCCTGCCCGGCAACGCCCACTTCACCTTCCCGGGCGCGGAGGGCGACTCCCTGCTGTACCTGCTGGACTCCGCGGGCGTGCAGGCGTCGACGGGGTCGGCCTGCCAGGCGGGGGTGCCGCAGCCGTCGCACGTGCTGCTGGCGATGGGTGTGCCCGAGCTCGAGGCGCGCGGTGCCCTGCGGTTCTCGCTCGGGGCGACGTCGACCACGGGCGACGTCGAGCGCCTCGTCGCCGCCCTGCCCCAGGTCGTGGAGCGGGCGCGCGCGGCGGGCCTGGTCTCCGGCTTGGTCGGCGCGGGGGGTGCGGCATGAGGGTGCTGGCCGCCATGTCCGGCGGCGTCGACTCGGCCGTCGCGGCGGCGCTCGCGGTGGAGGCGGGGCACGACGTGGTCGGCGTGCACATGGCCCTGAGCCGCAACCGCGACCAGTTCCGCACCGGCTCGCGCGGCTGCTGCTCCATCGAGGACGCGGGCGACGCGCGCCGCGCCGCGGACGTGCTCGGCATCCCCTACTACGTCTGGGACCTGTCGGAGCGGTTCGAGGAGACGGTGGTCGCGGACTTCCTGGCCGAGTACGAGGCCGGGCGCACCCCCAACCCGTGCGTGCGGTGCAACGAGCACATCAAGTTCGAGGCGCTGCTCGACAAGGCCACCGCGCTCGGCTTCGACGCCGTCGCCACCGGCCACTACGCGCGCGTCGTCACGCACGAGGCGCCGGACGGCACGGTGGCCCGCGAGCTGCACCGGTCGCCGAACGCCGAGAAGGACCAGTCGTACGTGCTGGCCGTGATGGGCCCGGACCGGCTGGCGCGCGCGATGTTCCCCCTCGGCGGGTTCGCGTCGAAGGCGGAGGTCCGGGCGGAGGCCGAGCGGCGCGGCCTGTCGGTGAGCGCCAAGCCCGACTCCTACGACATCTGCTTCGTGGCCGACGGCGACACCCGCGGCTTCCTGCGCGACCGGCTCGGCTCGCGGCCGGGCGAGGTCGTGGACACGGCCGGGAACGTCGTCGGGGAGCACGACGGCGCGTACGCGTACACGGTCGGGCAGCGCAAGGGCCTCGGCCTCGGCCGCCCCGCCGAGGACGGGCGGGCGCGGTACGTCGTGGACGTGCAGACGTCGTCCAACACGGTCGTCGTGGGCCCGGCCGAGCTGCTGAGCGTGGACCGCGTCGCCGCCGAGAAGGCCGTCTGGTTCGAGGCGCCGCCGCTCGGGACCGTCGAGCCCGGCTGGCTCGACGACGTCGAGGTGCAGGTCCGCGCCCACGGCACGCCCGTGCCTGCCCGGGCGCGGGCGGCGACGGCCGCCGACGGTACGCCGGCGATCGACGTCGAGCTCACCGGGCGACCGCTGCGTGGCGTGGCGGCCGGCCAGTCGCTGGTCGTGTACCGCGGCACGCACGTGCTGGGGCAGGGTACCGTCGCGCGGGCCTGGCGGGACTGATCCCGGCGGATGCCCCGGTCAGCCCCGGGCGAGCCGCTGCCGGTGCGCCTCATACAGCACGATCGACGCGGCGTTGGACGCGTTGAGCGAGCTCGCGGACCCGGCCATGGGGATCGCCAGCGTGACGTCGGCGGCCTCGCGCCACCCCTTCGACAGGCCGGCGGTCTCGTTGCCGACGGCCAGCAGCACCGGGCCGGCCAGGTCGACGTCGGCGGGCGCGGCGTCGCCGTCCTCGTCGGTCGCGACGACGGTGATCGGGCGCCCGGCTCGCCGATGCGCGGCGACCCAGTCCAGGACGTCGACGTGCGAGGCGGCGCGGACCACGGGCAGGGCGAAGAGGGAGCCCGTCGAGGCGCGCACGGACTTCGGGTCGTAGGGGTCGGCGGCGTGCCCGGTCACGACGAGGCCGTCGGCGCCGAACGCGTCGGCCGAGCGCACGACCGCCCCGACGTTGCCCGGCTGGGTGGGCCGGTCGAACACGACGCCTAGGAACGACGGCCCCACCGGGACGCGGCCGAGGTCGTCCGCCGGCATCGCCACCACGGCGAGCAGCTCGGTGGCGCCGGCGTCCTTCTCGGAGAGCTCGGCGAGCAGCTCGGGCGACATCGCGATCGTCTCGGCGCCCGTGGACTGCAGCACGTCCTGCGCCCACGACGACAGCCGGCGGTCGGTCTCGTGCAGCAGCGTGCGCACCTGCCACCCGTGCTCCACGGCCAGCGTGATCGGCCGCACGCCCTGCACCAGGAACTCCCCGGCGCGGCCCCGCTTGGTGCGGTTGGTGAGCAACGTCTGCAGCTGCTGGAAACGGGCGTTGCGCACGGTGATCCGCATGCCCGCAGTCTCCCACGGCGCCGTCCTGGTCAGCGGCACCGGTCAGCGGCGCAGCTCGTGCTCCCACCACACCTGGTCGCGCATCACCCAGTGCTCGGCCTCGAGGCCTTCGTGCACGCGGACGAGGTGCATCTCGCGGACCGTGAAGCGCCGGTGCGACGGCGCGACCCCGAGGAAGAACCCCGAGTGCAGGGCGCTGAACGCGACGTGCAGGGACACGAGGTCACCCTCGGTGACGGAGTGCAGCACCTCGACCCGCTGCTCGACGAACGCGTCGTGGAACCAGTGCATGGTGGCCACCAGCGCGTCGGGCCCGCCGGCGCAGCCGGGCAGCACGTCGTGGTTGCGGAAGCCGGGGGCGAGCTGGCGGCGCAGCACCGCCTCCGCGCCGGAGGGCATCGCGTTCGCGTGCACGCGCGTCGCGACGGCGCGCGCGGGGGACGGGAGGCCGGCCGTGTGCAGATCAGGGGGATGCGCGAGCGCCTCGGGCACCTGGTCGAGGATGACGGACATCGGGACTCCTTCGTCGTGCCGTTACCGTGCTCCTACCTTTCGAGACTGGTGAGCCGGCGCGGTGTGACGCGACGGAAGAGGTGAGGTAGTGGTGAACTCCGTGATGGTGAGCGCCGAGGTGCGCGCATGACGACGGTCTCCGGGCACGGCCCGTGGCCGGGCGGCGCGCGCGACGAGCTGACGGCGCAGCAGACCGTCCTGGACGACCTGGCGTCCCTGCCCACCGGGGTGGGCGCGCTGCCGTTCCTGGCGCAGCTCACGGGCCGCGGCCCGGGCGCCGACGCCGTCGGGCGGACGGCCGCGATGCTCGCGGAGATGCCCGTCGAGCTGGGGCCGCACGGCTGGAAGCTGGCGGACCGTCCCGGCGCCGACCTGCGGCGGGCCGACGCGCTGCTGCGCGAGGACCTGGGCGCGCTGGCCGTGGCGGCCGTCGGCTACGAGGGCGCGCTGGCCGTCGAGCTGGTCGGCCCGTGGACCCTCGCCGCCGAGCTGTGGTCGGCGCGCGGGGACCGCGTGCTCGCCGACGCCGGGGCCCGCCGCGACCTGTCGCTCGCGCTGGGGGAGGCGGTCCGCGCGCACGTCGCCGAGGTGCGCGCCCAGGTGCCCGGCGCGACCCCGGTCGTGCAGCTCACCGAGCCGCTGCTGGGGCAGGTGCACGCCGGAGTGCTGCCCAGCTTCTCCGGCTACGGGCGGCTGCGCGCGGTGCCGGGGCCGGACGTCGTGGAGGGCCTGCGGCCCGTCGTCGACGCCGCGCACGAGTCGGGCGCCCGGGTGGTGGTGCACCTCGGCGCGACGTGGGTCGGCGTACCGCCCGTGGCGCTCGCGGGCGCCGACGCCGTCGGGCTCGACCTCGCCGACGTCGGGCCCGACGGCTGGAACGAGCGCGCCTGGGAGCTGCTCGCCCGCGCGTCCGAGAGGGGCATGGGGCTGTGGGCGGGCCTCCCGCCGGCCACGGTCTCGCAGTGCTCGGGCCCGCAGCTCGCGGAGCTCGTGCGCCTCGTCGCGGAGCCGTGGCGCCGGGTCGGGCTACCGGCGGCCGGCCTCGCGGACGTGACGCTCCTCGCCGCCCCCCGTCGTGTCCTCGAGGCGGTCGACACCCACCGCGCGGAGCTCGCGAACCTCGGCCGCGTGGCGGAGGCGCTCGCGGAGCGCGCCGCGGCCTGAGCGCCGCCCGGGCGGGCGTCGTCGGGACCGGTGCGGGGGCGTCGGGACCGGCGCGCGACCGCCCCGGCGGACTGACTAGGCTGAACCACGGCGCCGGGCGCGACGCCGAGCCCGCTTCGCGCCCGCGACCGACCCTGACCTCGACCTCGAAGGATCACCGTGACCAGCCTCCGAGCCGTGCTGTTCGACCTCGACGGCGTGCTCACCCCGACCGCCGAGGTGCACATGCGGGCGTGGGAACGCCTCTTTGCGCCCTACTGCGACGCCCGCGGCCTGGCCGCGTACACGCCCGCGGACTACTTCGCGCACATCGACGGCAAACCTCGGTACGACGGCGTGGCGGCGTTCCTCGCGTCGCGCGGGGTCGAGCTGCCCCGCGGCACGGCCGACGACGCGCCGGGCGAGGACACGGTGTGCGCCCTCGGCAACCGCAAGGACGCCATCGTCAACCGCATGTTCGACGAGGAGGGCATCGCGCCCTACCCGGGCTCGGTGCGGTTCCTGGACGCGGTGACCGCCGCGGGCGCGCAGGTGGCCGTCGTCTCGTCGTCGCGCAACACGCCCGCCGTGCTCGCCGCCGCCGGGCTGACCGACCGGTTCGCCGTGGTCGTGGACGGCAACGTCGCGGCACGCGAGGACCTGCCGGGCAAGCCCGCCCCCGACACATACCTGCGCGCCGCGGAGCTGCTCGGGGTCCCGGCCGCCGAGGCGGTCGTGGTCGAGGACGCGCTGTCCGGCGTGCAGGCCGGCGCCGCCGGCCCGTTCGGGCTGGTGCTCGGCGTCGACCGCGGCGTGGGCGCCCAGGCGCTCGCCGCGCACGGCGCGGACCGCGTCGTGGCCGACCTGGGCGAGCTCGACGCGTCCGTCCTGGACGCGCCGGCCCGCACGACCGACCGACAGGGGGAGCAGGCATGATCCACCGCACCGCCGACGAGCAGCGGTCCGTGGACCGCCTGCGCTTCCCCGCCGAGCCGTGGCGGCTCGTCGAGGCCAAGTTCTCCGCGGAGGACCTGGGCGTCACCGAGTCGCTCTTCGCCGTGGCGAACGGCTACCTCGGGATGCGCGGCAACGTCGAGGAGGGCCGCGAGTCCCACGCGCACGGCACGTTCGTCAACGGCTTCCACGAGACGTGGCCGATCCGGCACGCCGAGGAGGCCTACGGCTTCGCGAAGGTCGGGCAGACCATCGTGAACGCGCCGGACACCAAGGTGATCCGGCTGTACGTGGACGACGAGCCGCTGCTGCTGCCGGTGGCCGACCTCATCGACTACGAGCGGGCGCTCGACCTGCGCGACGGCGTGCTGCGCCGCGAGATCCTGTGGCGCACGCCGTCGGGCAAGCGCGTGCGCGTGAGCTCGCAGCGCATGGTCTCGTTCGTCGAGCGCCACCTCGCGGTGATGACGTTCGAGGTCACGCTGCTGGACGCCGACGGCCCGGTGGCGATCTCGTCCCAGATCCTCAACCGGCAGGACGGCCAGGACGAGTACCACGTGCCCGCCGCGTCCCTCGGCGAGGGCTTCGACCCGCGCAAGGCCGAGGCGTTCGCCGGCCGGGTGCTGCAGCCGCAGACGCGCTGGGGCGACGACGAGCGCCTCGTCCTGTCGTACCGGTCCACCAACTCGGGCATGACGCTCGCCGTCGCCGCCGACCACGACCTCGAGACCGAGGACGAGTGGGACGTGCGCACCCAGGTGGACGACGACCTGGCCAAGCACGTCTTCCGGGTCGACGCGAAGGCCGGGCACCCGATCCGCCTGACCAAGGTGGTCACGTACCACACGTCCCGCGGCGTGCCCACGCGCGAGCTCGTCGACCGCTGCCGCCGCACCCTGGACCGTGTCCGGGCGAGCGGCATCGACGCCCAGTTCGCCCACCAGCGCACCTGGCTGGACGACTTCTGGGCCCGGTCCGACGTCGAGGTCGCCGGCCGTCCGGAGATCCAGCAGGCCGTGCGGTGGAACCTCTTCCAGCTCGCGCAGGCGACCGCGCGGGCCGAGGGATCCGGGGTCCCCGCCAAGGGGCTCACCGGCAGCGGCTACTCGGGGCACTACTTCTGGGACACGGAGATCTACGTGCTCCCGTTCCTCACGTACACGAGCCCGCGGTACGCCCGCAACGCCCTGCGGTTCCGCTACCAGATGCTCGACGCCGCGCGGCGTCGCGCGCGGGAGCTGTCGCAGAAGGGCGCCCTGTTCCCGTGGCGCACGATCAACGGCGAGGAGGCCTCGGCCTACTACGCGGCCGGCACCGCGCAGTACCACATCGACGCGGACGTCTGCTTCGCGCTGGTGCAGTACGTGCGCGCCACGGGCGACAGGGACTTCCTGCGCCGCGAGGCCGCGGACGTCCTCGTCGAGACCGCCCGCATGTGGCAGGACCTCGGCTTCTGGCGCGCCAACGGGGACGACAACTTCCACATCCACGGCGTCACCGGCCCGGACGAGTACACCACCGTGGTCAACGACAACCTGTTCACCAACGTCATGGCGCGGTTCAACCTGCGCGCCGCGGCGTTCGTCGTGGAGACGATGCGCGAGGAGCACCCGGAGGACTACGAGAAGCTCGCCGAACGCCTGTCCCTGGGCGTGCACGAGACGGCCGAGTGGACCCGGGCCGGGGACCGGATGTCGATCCCGTACGCGGAGAGCATCGGCATCCACCCGCAGGACTCGCACTTCCTGGAGCGCGAGATCTGGGACCTGGCGGCGACGCCGGTGACCAAGCGGCCGCTGCTGCTGCACTACCACCCGCTGGTCATCTACCGGTACCAGGTGCTCAAGCAGGCGGACGTGGTGCTCGCGCTCTTCCTGCAGGGGCAGCACTTCTCCGCCGAGCAGAAGCTCGCCGACTTCGAGTACTACGACCCGCTGACCACGGGCGACTCCACCCTGTCCGGCGTCGTGCAGTCGATCATCGCGGCCGAGGTCGGGTACCACGAGCTCGCGCTCGAGTACTTCGTCTCCTCGCTGCTGGTGGACCTGGCGAACCTCCACTCCAACGCCGCCGACGGCGTGCACGTCGCCTCCGCCGGCGGCACGTGGTCGGCGCTGGCGTTCGGGTTCGGCGGCATGCGCGACCACGACGGCGTCCTGTCGTTCGACCCGCGCCTGCCGCAGGGCTGGGAGGGGCTGACGTTCCGCGTCACCTGGAACGGCACGCGCCTGCGCGTCACCGTGCGGCCGGACGAGCTCGAGCTCGTGGCCGAGACCGGGGACGGGGCGCAGGTCGTCGTGCGCGGCGAGCAGGTGAAGGTCGCGCCGGGCGAGCCGACCGTGGTCGCGCTCGACGGCCAGGGTCCCGTGCGCCCCGGCCGCCCCAGCCTGCGCGCGCTGTCCGGCAACCGTCGCGACGACGGCACCCTCATCACCGCGACGGTGCCGCACTCCTGACCCCGCGGGTGCTGTGAGCATGGAAATGGCCCGTCTCGTGACCGCGAGGCGGGCCATTTCCATGCTCACAGCATCGGCACGGTGGTCGCGGCGGTGCCGGCGTGCCGGTGGCCTTGTCACTCGTGCCGCGCGCCGCTAGGGTCGTCGATGCGCATCGACGACGATGCGGGGAAGGGAAGGTGAGCAACGGTGCCCAAGGCCCCCACGAGTGCCGACGTCGCCCGCGAGGCCGGGGTGTCGCAGTCCACCGTCTCGTACGTGATGAGCGGCAAGCGGCCGATCTCCGCGACGACACGGCGCCGGGTCGAGGACGCGATCGCCCGCCTCACCTACGAGCCGCACGCGGGGGCACGGGCCCTGGCCGGCCACCGCACCAGCACGATCGCGGTCGTCATGCCGCTGCGGCGGAGCTCCAGCGCGGAACGGCTGATGATGTTCGTCGAGGAGATCACCCTCGCCGCGCGCGGCCGCGACTTCGACGTCCTCCTGGTGACGGCCGACGAGGGGCCGGCCGGCCTGCGCCGCGTGGCCGGACGGTCGCTGTGCGACGCCGTCGTCGTCATGGAGGTCGGGACCGCCGACGAGCGCGTCGAGATCGCGCGGGGCCTGTCGCTCCCGGTCGTGTTCGTCGGCGTCCCCGAGGACAGCGCGGGGCTGGACTGCCTGGACTTCGACTTCGAGTCGGCGGGCGGGCTCCTCGTGGGCGAGCTCGCGGACACCGGCCACCGCACCGTCGACGTGCTCGGCTGGGGGCCCCTGGTCGTCGCCGAGGGCTTCAACTACGTGCCGCGCTTCCGCCGCGGCGCGCGCCGCGCCGCCGAGGAGCGCGGGGTGCAGCTGCGCTGGCACGAGCCCGCCGGCGAGCGGGACGTGCGGCAGGTGGTCGACGCCGCCCTCGCCGCGTCCGAGCCGGCCGGCCTGCTCCTGGTGACCGCGATCCCCGAGACGCTGCGGGCGCTGGGCGATCGGGGCGCGCGGCCCGGCCGGGACGTCGACGTCGTCGCGCTGGCCACCGACGGCGAGGCGGAGGCCTACGCGCTGACGGCCGCCTCCACCCACCCGCGGGACGTGTCGCGACGCGTGATGGAGCGCGTGTTCGCGCTCGTCGACCGGGACGTCGCGCCCGGCGCGGGCCCGGACCTCGTCCCCGCCACGCTCGTCCGCCGGGCCTCGACCCGACGCTAGTCCCCAGCACCTCCGCGGCCTGCCGCGAGCTACCCGAACCGATGACGAGGAAGGTGGAGCCATATGCAGCATCGATGCGCATCGACAACGGGAGGGATCCCCGCCGGGGGACCCGCCTGGCACGACCGGCCCGTGTCCCGCAGGGCCGTGACCGCGGCGGGCCTCCTCGCGCCCCTGGCCGCGCTGCTGGCGGGCTGCGGGGCCGAGCGGTCGGCCACGTCGCCCCGCACCCTGCGGGTGCTCGACACCTACACCAACGACCCCGACCGCACCGTCGTCGGCGCCGCGCTCGACGCGGCCGCCGCGAAGGTCGGCGTGACGCTCGAGCGCGTTTCCGTCGGGGGCGACTCGCTGATCCAGCGCGTGCTCCAGCAGGGGTCGTCGGGGACGCTCCCGGACATCCTCATGCTCGACAACCCGGACCTGCAGCAGATCGCCTCCACCACGGCGCTGCGCCCGTTCGACGCGCTCGGGATCCCGACGGACGGGTACACCGACGGCATCACGGCCGCGGGCACCTACGACGGACGGGTGTACGGGCTGGCGCCCACCGTCAACACGATCGCGCTGTTCTACGACGTCCCCGCGCTCGAGGAGGCGGGCGTCGAGCCGCCGACCACCTGGGACGAGCTGCGCGATGCGGCCGCCGCGCTGACGCGGCCGGACCGCTACGGCATCGCGTTCTGCGGCGCCGCCACGTACGAGGGCACCTGGCAGTACCTGCCCTTCTTCTGGTCGAACGGCGGCGACGAGCGGCGCATCGCGTCGCCCGAGGCGGCGGGCGCCCTCGACCTCCTGGCCGACCTGGTCGGGCAGGGGCACGCGTCGACCTCGGTGCTGAACTGGAGCCAGGCGGACGTCAAGGACCAGTTCGTCGCCGGGCGCGCCGCGATGATGGTGAACGGCCCCTGGCAGATCCCGGAGCTGTCGGCGGTCGACGGCCTCGAGTACGACGTCGTCACCCTCCCCACGCGCGACCCGTCCACCCAGGAGGCCGTCGCCCCGCTGGGGGGCGAGGTGTGGACGGTCCCGGCCACCGGCGACCACGCCAAGGAGAAGCTCGCCGCCCAGGTCCTCACGGAGTTCCTCGCGGACGACAGCCTCCTGTCGATGGCGGAGCAGCGCTCCACGGTCCCCGGCCGGCCGGCGCTCACGGAGGCCTTCCTCGGGCGTCGCCCCGAGATGGCCGCGTTCGCGGACCTCATCCAGGGCGCCCGCGCCCGCACCGCGGAGCTCGGCCCCGAGTGGCCGACGACCGCCACCGCCCTGTACACGGCAGTCCAGCTCGCCCTGTCCGGCCAGGCCGGGGCCGCGGACGCCCTCGCGGAAGCCCAGGAGTACGTATGACGACGACCACGGCACCCGCACCCGCACGGACCGCCGCGCCGCCGGTGGCGCCCCGCCGCCGCGCCCGGAAGCGGACCCACCGGCTGGTCACCACGCTGTTCCTCGGTCCGGCCGTCCTCTACCTGGTCCTGTTCTACGGCTACCCGGTGGTCCAGAACGTCGTGATGGGCTTCCAGCACTACACGATCTCGACGTTCTTCACGGGGGACGCCCCCTGGGCCGGCCTGGACAACTACCGCGAGGTGGTCACCAGCCCGTTGTTCCGCACGGCCCTGGTCAACACCCTCCTGTTCACGGTCGGCTCCATCGCCGGGCAGTTCGTCCTCGGGCTGGGGCTCGCCCTCTTCTTCCGCCGGCGGTTCCCCCTCTCGGGCCTGCTGCGGTCGCTCGTCCTGCTGCCCTGGCTCATCCCGCTCATCGTCGCCAGCGCGGTGTGGAAGTGGCTCCTGGACACCGACTCCGGGGCGCTGAACCGGCTGCTCGTGTCCACGGGCCTCACCGACACGGGCGTCCCGTGGCTGACCAGCACGTCGCTGGCGCTGGTCGCGGTGATCGCGGTCAACGTCTGGATCGGCATCCCGTTCAACGCCGTGATCCTGCACGGCGGGCTGCAGGGCATCCCCGACGAGCTCTACGAGGCCGGGGCCCTGGACGGCGCCACCCGGTGGCGCGCGTTCCGGCACATCACCTGGCCCATGCTGCGGCCGGTGGTCTCCGTGGTCCTGGTGCTCGGCGTGGTCTACACGCTCAAGGTGCTCGACATCATCCTCGGGCTGACGGGCGGAGGTCCGGCGAACGCGACCCAGACCCTGGCCACGCAGTCCTACCAGCTGTCGTTCGCGACGTTCGACTTCGGCCAGGGCGCCGCGGTGAGCAACATCCTCATCGTGATCTCGCTGGTCTTCGCCGCCGTCTATCTGCGCCTGAACCGGCGCGCCGTGGATGAGTGAGGTCCCATGAACACCGTCCGTCACCCCTGGCTGCACACCGCGGCCGGCATCGTCGTCATCGCGGTGCTGCTCTTCCCGATCTACTGGATGGTCAACGCGTCGCTCCAGCCGAACGGCGCCACCGTCGACACCTCGTGGTTCCCCCTGTCGCCGGACCTCACGGGGTACCGCACGGCGCTCGCCGAGCAGGGGCCGAACCTCGCGACGAGCCTCGTGGTCGCGCTCGGCAGCGTCGTGCTCAGCCTCGTGATCGCCGTGCCGGCCGCCTACGCGCTGGCGCAGTTCCGGCTGCGCTGGGCGGGCTGGGTGCTCTTCGGCATCCTCATCAGCCAGATGATCCCCGGCATCGTGATCGCGAACGCGCTCTACAGCGCGTACGCGGACCTCGGCCTGCTGAACTCGATCCCCGGCCTGATCCTCGCGGACTCGACCGCCGGCATCCCCTTCGCGATCCTCATCTGCCGCGCGCTGATGCAGGCGCTGCCGCCCGCGATCGTCGAGGCCGCACTGGTCGACGGCGCGGGTCCGGTGCGGGCCTTCGTGTCCGTGGTGCTCCCGGTGAGCCGCAACGCCCTGATCACCGCCGCCCTGTTCACGTTCCTGTTCACCTGGAGCGACTTCCTGTTCGCGCTGACCCTGACGACCACCGAGGACGTCCGGCCCGTCACGCTCGGGATCTACAACTACCTCGGCGCGTACGTCAACGACTGGAGCTCGGTGATGGCGACGGCGGTGCTCGCCTCCGTCCCTGCCATCGTGCTCCTCGTCGTCGCCCAGAAGTACGTGGCCGCCGGCGCCACCGGCGGGGCCGTCAAGTGACGCCCCGCCGGACACCCGCACACCGCACCGACACGAACCCGAAGGAGCTCCCCATGTCAGCACAGCCCGCACCGTCCACCCCGATCCGCGTCACGGTCTGGGGCGAGAACCGCCACGAGCAGCTCGAGCCCGCGGTCGCCGCGCGCTACCCGGACGGGATGCACGGCGCCGTCGCGCAGGGCATCGAGGCCCACCTGGGCGCCGGCGTCCAGGTGCGCACCGCCACGCTCGACGACCCCGACCACGGCCTCACCGAGGAGGTCCTGCGCGACACCGACGTCCTCACCTGGTGGGGGCACGCCGCGCACGGCGAGGTCTCCGACGAGGTCGTCGAGCGCGTGCACCGGCACGTGCTGGAGGGGATGGGGCTGATCGTCCTGCACTCCGGCCACTGGTCGAAGATCTTCATGAAGCTCATGGGCACCACGTGCACGCTGCGCTGGCGCGCCGAGCACGACCGCGAGCTCGTGTGGACCGTCGACCCCACGCACCCCATCGCCCAGGGGATCCCGCACCCGATGATCATCGAGGAGGACGAGATGTACGGGGAGTTCTTCGACGTCCCCGCCCCGGACGAGACCGTCTTCCTCAGCACCTTCTCCGGCGGCGAGGTGTTCCGCTCGGGCATCACCTACCGGCGCGGCTTCGGCAAGGTCTTCTACTTCCGCCCCGGCGACCAGGAGTACCCCACGTACTTCCACGACGGCGTCCGCAAGGTCATCTCCAACGCGGTGGAGTGGGCCGTCACCGTGCGCCCCGAGCGCATCGCGCCGACGCTCCTGCGCTACGAGACCGAGGACTTCTACCGGGGCCAGGGGTACGGCGGGGCGCTGAACGACGAGGCCCGCGCCGCCGCCGCGGAGGCGGGCCTGTGAGCACGCCGCTGGTCCTCGTCGGCGCGGGCGGCATGGGGCGCGCCTGGCTGTCCGCGATCCGGGCCGAGCCCCGGGCCGAGCTCGCGGGCGTCGTCGACCTCGATGCCGACGTCGCCCGCGCGGCCCTCGACGACGCCGGGCTCCCCGACGTCCCGGTGGGGACCGACGCCGTCGATCTCGCCCGCCGGACCGGCGCGCGCGCCGTCGTCGACGTCACCGTCCCGGCGGCCCACCATCCCGTGACGACCGCCGCGCTGTTCGCGGGGCTGCCGGTGCTGGGTGAGAAGCCGGCCGCGGCGACCGTCGCGCAGACCCTGTCCCTGGTCGCGGCGGCCGAGGTGACCGGGCAGCTCTTCATGGTCAGCCAGTCCCGCCGGTACAACCGGCAGCTGGCCGCGTTCCGGGCGCAGGCGGCCGCGCTCGGGCGGCCGGGCGTGCTCACCACCGAGTTCTTCAGGGCGCCGCGCTTCGGCGGGTTCCGGGAGGAGATGCCGCACCCCCTGCTGGTGGACATGGCCATCCACCCGTTCGACACGGCCCGGTACCTCCTCGAGGCCGAGCCGGTCTCGGTCTACTGCGAGTCGTTCAACCCGCCGTGGAGCTGGTACGCCGGCGACGCCGCGGCCACCGCGGTCTTCGAGATGACCGGCGGCGTCCGGTACGCCTACGCGGGCAGCTGGTGCAGCCCGGGGCGGGAGACGTCGTGGAACGGGTCGTGGCGGCTGTCGGGCGAGCACGGCACGGCGGTGTGGGACGGCGACCACGACCCGGTCGTCGAGCCCGGTCCGGAGGCGGAGCGGGAGCCGTCGGCGGGCGAGCCTTCCGTCGAGGACCCGGGGGAGGGGATCGCGGGCTCGCTGGCGGCGTTCCTCGCGGCCCTCGACGGCGGGCCGGCCCCCCGGGGCGAGGTCCACGAGAACGTGCTGAGCCTGGTGATGGTCGAGGCGGCCGTCGAGTCGGCGTCGTCGGGCGCGCGCGTGCTCGTCGACGACGTCCTCGAGCGCGCGTACGAGCGGGCGCTCGAGGACGAGGCGCGGGACGACGTCCGCGCGCGGCTCGGGTCGTGGACGTCGGTCCGGGCGGCGCTCGGCCCGGCACGGCCGGCCACGACGGGCTGACCCGCGCCCGCCCGCCTCGCGCCGGGGGATCCGGCCTCCCTCGGCGCGAGGCGCGCTACCCGGCCGCGAGGCGCTCGCGCAGGAACGTCCAGGCGAGGGCGGACATGTGCGCGGCCTGCGCGTTGTTGGCCGCGCCGCCGTGGCCGCCCTCGACGTTCTCGTAGGACGTGACGTCCGCGCCCGCCGCCAGCATCAGCGCGGCCATCTTGCGCGCGTGCCCGGGGTGCACGCGGTCGTCCTTGGTCGACGTCGTGAACAGCACCGGCGGGTAGGCGCGGGCGCCGTCGAACAGGTGGTACGGCGAGAACGTGCGGACGAACTCCCAGTCGTCGGTGTCCGGGTCGCCGTACTCCGCGACCCACGACGCGCCCGCCAGCAGGTGCGAGTACCGCTTCATGTCGAGCAGGGGCACCTGCACCACGACGGCGCCGAACAGGTCGGGGTGCTGCGTGAGCATGTTGCCCGCCAGCAGGCCGCCGTTGGATCCGCCCTGCGCGCCGAGGTGGGCGGGCGTCGTGATGCCGCGGGCCACGAGGTCGCGGGCGACGGCGGCGAAGTCCTCGTACGCCGTGTGCCGCTTCTCCCGCAGCGCCGCCTGGTGCCACGCGGGCCCGTACTCGCCGCCGCCGCGGATGTTCGCGACCGCGTACACGCCGCCCCGGGCGAGCCAGGCCCGGCCCACGGTCCCGGAGTAGCCCGGCAGCAGCGGGATCTCGAAGCCGCCGTACCCGTACAGCAGGGTGGGCGCCGTGCCCGGCCGCGACGGGTCGGCCGGCCGCACCAGCTCCTCGCGACCCACCACGAAGTACGGCACGCGGGTGCCGTCGTCGGAGGTGGCGAAGTGCTGCACCGCGACCATGCCGTCGGCGTCGAAGTACGCGGGCGCGGCCTTGAGCGGCTCCGGCTCGCCGGGGGCGGCGCCCGGCCCGGCGACGGTACCGAGCGCGAGGGTGGACGGCTCGAGGTACCCGGTCGTCGTGACCCAGACGTCGTCGCTGTCCACGGGGTCGACGGCGCGCACCCCGACGGTCAGCAGCCCGCCGCCCAGGGGCAGCTCCGACCGGACCCAGGGCGCGCCCGAGGTCGCGTCGGCGGGCGGGGTGAGCACGTGCACCGCGTTCTTCACGTCGTCGAGCACGTTGACGACGAGGTGGTGGCGTGTCCAGGACGCGCCGACCAGGGACGTCGACGGCGTCGGCTCGAACAGGACGGTGAGGTCGCGGGACCCGGCGAGGAAGGCGTCGGCGGGCGCGGCGAGCAGCGAGCCGGCGGGGTGGGTGCGGACGTCGTCCCCCGCTCCGCCGCCGGTGGTCGTCACGGTCCAGTCGTCGCGCAGCTCGACCAGCAGCCACTCGCGGTGGAAGCCGACCTCGGCCGACTCGGGCACGTCGACCTTCACGAGCCGCTGCCCGGGCGTGCCGACGGCCTCGACCAGGTAGGTCTCGGACCGGTAGAACGCGATCGACCGGCTCACGAGGTCCCGCTCGAAGCCCGGCGTGCGGGAGCGTCGTGCCGAGATGTACATGTCGTCGTCGGTGCCCTCGTACACGACGACGGCGTCCTCCAGCGGCGTGCCGCGGCGCCACAGCTTCGTGATCCGCGGGTAGCCCGACGGCGTCGTGGTGCCCGGTCCGAGGTCCGTGAACACGTACACCGCGTCCTCGTCGGCCCACGCCAGGCCGCCCTTCGCGCCGGTGCGGCCGTCCGCCCGCGCGGTGTCCCGCTCGAAGCCGCCCTCCGCCGCGGGCACGAACCGCTTGGCGACGAGGTCGAACTCGCGCGTGACGTCGGCGTCCGAGCCGCCGGGGGAGAGGTCCACCAGGGCGCGGCGCCACGGCTCGCCCGCCGCGAGCTGCTCGGGCGTCGGGCGCAGGAGCGACGCCCCGTGCCACACCCAGCTCTCGCCCTCCGCCGCCGCGAGGGCGTCGAGGTCGAGCACCGTCTCCCACTCGGGCGTGTCCGTGCGGTACGAGTCGAGGGTCGTGCGGCGCCACAGGCCGCGCTCGTGCACGGCGTCGCGCCAGAAGTTGTACAGGTGGTCGCCGATCCGGGAGACGTCGGGGATGCGCTCGTCGGAGTCGAGCACCTCCCGGATCGCCGCCTGCGTGGCCTCGAAGCCCTCGGCCGCGCCGACGGTGGCGTGCGCGTGGTCGTTGCGCTCCCGCACCCAGGCCAGCGCGGCCTCGCCCTCGACGTCCTCGAGCCACGCGAACGGGTCGGGCCCGGCGGGGTCGAGCGGGGTCGTGGCGGTGGCGGGCGGGACGGTCTCGAGGCGCTCGGCGGTCATGGTCGGCACCCTAGCCGCCGGGCGTGCGCGGGCCGCCGCGGACCGGCCGCGCCGGCGGCCGGTCCCCTTTCACCCGGGGGGCGCCCGTGGTAGAAACTCCTGGTCAGGGCATTGGTCCCGCTATGGACGTTCCAGGGGTTTCGCGGAGATGGCCGCTTTCGTGCGGCCGGTGCAGGTGCCGCCGGGCCCGATCCTTCCACCGACGGGGGTGCGGTGAGCACGACCTCTGCCAGCCCGCGCGCGACCGCGCGCGTCCCTGCCCTGCTCTGCGCCGCGGCGGCCGTGCTGTGCGTCGCGGCCGGGCCGCTGCTCGACGACCGGCTCTCGCGCGCCGGGGTCGGGGCGCTGGCCGCGGCGGCGGTGGTGCTCGTCGTCGTCGCGATGGTGCTGCTCTCGCGGGCCGCCGGTCGCGCGGACGCCGACCGCCGGGCGCTCCGGGCCGAGCGCGACGCCCTGGCGTCCGACCTGGCGGCGCGCACCGCCGCCCTCGAGGCCGCGACCGCCGAGCTGGCCCGCACCCGCGACTCCCGCGACGACCAGCGCGCCGCGGTCGAGACGGCCGTCGTCGCGCTGGGCCGCAAGGTGCAGGCGTCCGCGCACCGCATCCAGGAGGAGGCCGCGCGCATGGTCCAGCGGCACGCGGCGGACCCGGACGTGCTGCAGACCTCCATGCGGATCGACCACGCCGCCGCGCAGCACGCGCGGCAGGCGCAGAACCTCGTCGCGCTCTGCGGCCGCCGGCCCGGCCAGACCTGGGACGACCCGCTGCCGCTGCCGGACGTGGTCCGTGCGGCCGCCGGGCGCATCACCGCCTTCCAGCGCGTGGACGTCTCCGGCGACCCCGGGCTGGCGGTGGTCGGCCGGGCGGTCGAGCCGATCGTGCACGTGGTGGCGGAGCTCCTCGCGAACGCCACCCAGTGCTCCCCGCCGAGCACGCAGGTGCTCGTCGCGATCCGCCAGGTGCAGCGCGGCGCCGTCATCGAGGTCGACGACTGCGGCGTGGGGATGGTCCCGCGCGAGCTGGAGCGGGTGCGGGCCGTCGTGTCCGGCGCCCGGCCGGTCGGGATCGCCGACCTCGGCGAGGTGCCGCACACCGGGCTCGCCGTGGTCGGGTCGTACGCCCGGGCGCTCGACCTGCGCGTGGACCTGATGGAGTCCGTCTACGGCGGCCTGCGCGCGGTCGTCCTCGTCCCCGGCGACCTGACCACCGCCTCCGCCGCGGCGCCCGAGGCGCTCGCACCGAGCGTCGACGCCGCGTGGGCCGAGCGGCCGGCCGAGCCGGCGGGCCCGGCGCCGCCGTCCGGTGCCGCGCCCGATCCGCTGACGGGCCCGCTGCCGGGCGTCGCGCCCGCGCTGCCGCAGCGGCGCTCGCGCCGCGGCGCCCTCGACCCCGCCGCCCTCACCGGCCCCCAGCGCACCGTCCCGCCGGCGGGCGCCGTCGCCCCCGACCCGGCGCCGGCCCAGACGGCCGAGGAGGCCGGCGCCTGGATCGGCGCGTTCTTCTCCGCCGACCACGCCGGCACCGAGCCCGACCACCAGCACGATGACCAGCCCGACCACCATGCCCAGGAGCCGTCCGCCGCGACGGACGGGAACCCGGAGGACAGATGACGACCCAGACGACCGGCACGACGCCGCTCGGGACCGCCCATCCGGACAGCTGGATGCTCGACCTCGTGGCCGGGGTGCGCGGGGTGCAGCACGCCGTGGTGCTCAGCTCCGACGGCCTGGTGAAGGTCCGCACGGACGTCACCGACCCGGACACGGCCGACAAGGTCGCCGCCGCGTGCGCCGGTCTCGTCGCGCTCGGCATGAGCATGGGCCGGGAGTTCGGCGCCGGCGACCGGCTGCGCCAGGTGCTCGTCGAGTTCGACGGCGGGTTCCTGTTCGTCCGTGGCGCGGGCGACGGCTCGCGGCTCGCGGTCGTCACGGACGCGGCCGTCGACCCCGGCCTGGTGGCCCAGCAGATGCAGGCGCAGGTGCTGATGATCGGCGAGCGCACGCTCGGCACGGAACCCGCCCGGCGGCCCGCCGCCCGCCCGGCCCAGCCGCCGGTCGACGCCGAGCAGCCGGCCGAGCAGCCGGCCGAGCGGCCGGCCGCTCCGCTGGCCACCCGCCCCGTCGCGCCCGTCGAGCGCTGAGGAGGACCCGATGGCCACGGGCACGCCCACGGACGGCTACCGCGACCACCCGGTGCGCTCCTACGTGCTGACGGGCGGTCGCGCGCACCCCAGCCGCAACACGCTGCGGCCCGAGACGCTGCTGTGCGCGGTGGACGACGGGCGCGAGCTGCCCGTCGGCGCCGGACGGCACGAGCGCGCCCTGCTCGAGACCTGCCGGGGCACGCTCGCCCTGGCCGAGCTCGCCGCGTACCTGCGGCTGCCCACGAGCCTCGTCGCCGTGCTGGCCTCCGACCTGGTCGACGGCGGGTACCTGGCGATCCGGTCCCAGGCGCCGCACGACCTGCCGGGCCTCGACCTGCTGGAGGAGGTCCTCGATGGGCTCCGCCGGTTCTGAGCCCCGGTCGGGGCGGCACCTGGCGCCGACGGTCCAGCGGTCGGTCAAGGTGCTGGTCGTGGGCGCGTACGGCGTCGGCAAGACGACCCTCATCGGCGCCGTGAGCGAGATCCCCGTGCTCAGCACGGAGGAGACCGTGACCGCGGCCAGCGTGGGCGTCGACCCGCGGCTCGGGGAGAAGTCGACGACGACGGTCGCGATGGACTTCGGCCGCGTCACGGTGGGCGGCGCCACCGCGCTCTACCTCTTCGGCACGCCGGGACAGAAGCGCTTCTGGGACCTGTGGGCCGGGCTGGCGGACGGCGCGGTCGGGGCGCTGGTCGTGGTGGACACCCGTCGCCTGGAGGACAGCTTCGAGGTGCTGGACCAGCTGGAGGAGCACACGCGGCTGCCGGTCGCGGTGGTGGTCAACGAGTTCCCGGACGCGCCGCGGCATCCCCCGGACGCGGTGCGGACCGCGCTCGACCTGCCCGACGACACCCCGGTGGTCGCGGGCGACCTGCGCGAGCGTCGCCAGGCCGTCGAGGCGCTCCAGGCCCTCGTCGCGCACGCGGTGCGGCGCGCGGGCGGGAGCGTGGCCGCATGAGCCTGACCGGGGCGGTGCGCGTCGTGCGGCTCGAGGACGTGGCCGACCGGCCGCTGCTGGCCGACCTGGCGGGCGCGCCCGACCCGGCGGAGCGGTACGAGGCGCTGCGCTCGCGGTGGGGCGCCCTCGCGCCGGTGGACCTCGAGCCGGGCGTCCCCGCCTGGCTGGCCCTGGGGCACGCGGAGGTGGCCGCCGTGCTGCGCAACGAGGCGCTGTTCTCGCGCGACTCCCGGCACTGGCGGTACGAGGCGGAGCGGCTCGTGGGCTGGCGCTCGCCCACGCGCGCCGTGCTCGCGCAGCGGGACAGCGCCCACGACCGGGACGGCGCGGAGCACCGGCGGCTGCGCACGCCGCTGGCCGACGCCCTCGACGCCGTCGAGGAGAAACGCGTCGTGCGGACCGTGGACGTCGCGTGCACCTCCGTGCTGGACCGGCTGGCCGCCCGCGGCAGCGCCGACATGGTGGCCGAGTACGCCGTCGCCGTCCCCGTGCGGGTGCTGGCCGACCTGCTCGGCATGACCCTCGCCGACGCGCGTCGCCTGCACGAGCTCACGGTCGCCCAGCGCTCCGGCACCGAGGCCGCGTACCCGGCGGCCACGGAGGCCGAGGACCTGCTCGCGGGCTTCGTCGCCGCACGGCGGGCGGAGCCGAGCGACGACCTGACGTCCGCGCTCCTGGCGCACCCGGCGCACGCGAACGACCTCGAGGTGATGGGCGCCGTCGCGCTGGTCTTCGCCACGGCGCACGACGCGGAGATCGCGTGGATCGCCACCGCGATGCAGCGGCTGCTGGCCGACCCGGGGTTCGCGGCGCGGCTGCACGGCGGGCGGCTCTTCCTCGACGACGCCCTGGACGAGGTCGCCCGCGACGCACCCCCCTTGCCGCACCTGCGCCCCCGCTACGCCCTGACCGACGGCGAGCTGGGCGGCCAGGCGGTCGCCGCGGGGGACGCGGTGGTGCCGGCGGTCGCCGCCGCGAACGCCGACCGCGCGGTCCGGGCGGCCGACCCGTGGGAGCAGGTCGACGCGCGGTTCCACCTCACCTGGGGCACCGGCGCGCACGCGTGCCCGGCGCACCGCACGGCGCCGCTGATCACGCGGACGGTCGTGGGGCACTTCCTCGCGCGGGTGGCGGACATGGAGCTGACGATCCCGCCGGCCGACGTCGTGCCGGTGCGCTCGGCGTGGGTGCGGTACCCGCGCGAGCTCCCGGTCCGCTTCCGCTGATCAGCGGAAGCGGGCGGCGGGAGCCCGCGCGGGCCGGTCAGGCCTGGGCCGCGACCCGCGCGCGCAGACGGTCGGTCACGCGCCGGTAGGCCGACGGGTCGACGGGCAGCAGCCACTGCCCGGCGCGCGTGGGCGCCGGCAGCTGCAGGTCGAGGTCGTCCAGCATCTCGTCGATCTGGTGCAGCGAGAACGGGATGACGTTGGTGCCGCGGGCGTGCTTGCCCTCGGTGCGCTTCTCCATCCAGTCGACGCGGCTCGCCACGTGCTCGCGGCGGACCTCGACCGGCGGCAGCGTCAGGGCGCCGGCGAGGTGGGCGGCGGTCCACACCGCGGCGATCTCCGCGGACAGGGGGCTGAACAGCGACGAGTTGTAGCCGGCGAACGTCAGGTGCGGCACGTCGTGCGGCAGCACCTGGCGGTAGAGCTGGAAGTTGCCGCGGTCGTCGAGCAGCCGCGCCTGCAGGTCCTCGTCGAGGAACGGCACGCGCTGGTGGAAGCCGGTGCCGCACACCACGAGGTCGGCGCGCACCGTCGTGCCGTCGTCGAGCACGGCGAGCGGCCCGCCGTCGTCGTCGACCGCGAGGCGCTCGACCTCGGCGTCGCGGTGCACCGTGATGGCGCCGTCGGCCACCTGCTCGAAGAAGTCCTCGGTGGCGAGCGAGACCGTCGAGCGGGCGATGTCGGCGAACTCGCCGCGGGGCACCAGGCCGAGCTCCTTGAGGCGCAGCTGCCGGGTGGAGACCGAGCCGACGCTCGAGAGCATCGACCGGCGCACGCCGTCGCCCGGGCCGTGCAGGAACCGTTCCATGCCGCCCGCCACCGACTGGTAGCGGAACAGGCCCTCGCCCAGGCGCGTGAGGAGCAGGTACTTGTAGTTCAGCGCGTTGCCGAGCCTCTTGGGCAGCTTCCACAGCAGGTGGCGCGCGACGACGTGCGTGCTCGCGGCGACCCGCCCCAGCTCGGCCGCGACGTCGCAGGCGGACTTGCCGTAGCCGACGACGACGACGTGCTTGTCGCGCGCGTCCTCGAGCGAGGTGAGCTGGCTGGCGGCGACGACCTTGCCGCCCGCGCGCAGGAGCTGTGCGAGCCCCTCGAACCGCGGGATGACAGGGTCGGAGAAGATGCCGTTCGCGACCACCAGGTGGTCGAACGGCTCGGGGTCGCCCACCGCCTCGCCCGCGCGGCGCGCGGTGACGAGCCAGCCGTCCTCGGCGCCCGTGAGCTCGGCGCGCACGACCTCGGTCGACAGGCGCAGCGTGCCGCGCAGGTCGTGCAGGTCGACGTACCGCTCCAGGTACGCCTGCACCTGCTCGCCACTGGGCCACTCGGGGTAGTCCTTGGGCATCGGCAGGTCGGAGAAGGCGTACGACCCCTTGTTGTTCTGGGTCGTGAGCCCGGAGTAGCGGCGGCTGGCGCTCCACACGCCGCCGACGTCGGGGGTCTTGTCGAACACGGTGACGTCGTGCCCGAGCTCGCGGAGCACCTTGGCACTGGCGAGGCCGGCGAAGCCGGCGCCGACGACGGCGATCTTCATGGGCGTCCTTGCTGTCGGTCGAGAGGGGGCCAAATCGCCAGAATCGTAGCGGTTCGGGCAGCGCCGGGACAGGCCTTCTCGCAGGTCGGGAGGCCTGAGGTGCCCGACCCGGCCGGTGTCGGCAGCACGCGGCAAGATGGGCCCGTGACGGACACCGAGAACCCCCTGCTCGACGAGGCCGCGGCCCAGCGCCGCTGGGCCGAGCTGGTCGCGCTGGTCGAGGCCGACCAGCGCGCCTACTACGAGGACGACGCCCCCCGGGTGTCCGACGCCGAGTACGACGCGCGGATGCACGAGCTGGAGGCGATCGAGGCCGCGCACCCGGCCCTCGTCACGCCGGAGTCGCCGACGCAGCGGGTGGGCGGCGCGGCCGCGGGCGGCTTCGCCACGGTCGAGCACGTCGAGCGCATGCTGAGCCTCGACAACGTGTTCTCCGTCGAGGAGCTGCGGGCGTGGGACGCCCGCGTGGCCCGCGACCTGGGGGCCGAGCACGTCGGCTACCTCTCCGAGGTGAAGATCGACGGGCTGGCGATCGCCCTGCTGTACGAGAAGGGCCGCCTGGTGCGGGCCGCGACCCGCGGCGACGGCCGCACGGGCGAGGACGTCACGCAGAACGCGCTGCGGATCGCCGACATCCCGCGGCGGCTCGCCGGCGACGGCCACCCCGACCTCGTGGAGGTCCGGGGCGAGGTCTTCATCCCCGTCGCGGAGTTCGCGCGCCTCAACGAGCTGCAGGCGCAGCTGCGCGACCGGGTCGTGACGGAGTCCCGCGAGCGGCACGACGGCCGGGCGACGGCCGCGCGCCCGTTCGACGAGGAACGCGCCCGCGTCGCCGCGCTGCGCCGGTTCCCGCAGTTCGCGAACCCGCGCAACGCGGCGGCCGGCGGCTTGCGCCAGCTGCTCGACAAGAAGGAGGGCATGGAGCTCGAGGCCGGGCTCGCCCGCGTCGAGTCCCTGCGCCTGTACGTGCACGGGATCGGCGCGCTGCAGTGGACGGCCGGGGAGCACACCGAGCTGGCGCGACAGTCGGAGGCGTACGAGCACGTCGCGCGCTGGGGGCTGCCCGTCTCGCCGCACAACCGCGTGGTCGAGGGCGTGGACGGCGTCGTCGCGATGATCGAGCACTTCGGCGCCCACCGCCACGACATCGAGCACGAGCTGGACGGCATCGTCGTCAAGGTCGACGCGCTGGAGGACCAGCGCCGCCTCGGCGCCACGAGCCGCGCGCCCCGCTGGGCCATCGCCTACAAGTACCCGCCGGAGGAGGTCACCACCCGCCTCCTGGCCATCCAGGTCGGCGTGGGCCGCACGGGCCGCGCCACCCCGTACGCCGTGATGGAGCCGGTCAAGGTGGCCGGCTCCACGGTGCGGCAGGCCACGCTGCACAACCAGGACGTGGTGCGGGCCAAGGGCGTGCGCGTCGGCGACATGGTGGTGCTCCGCAAGGCGGGCGACGTCATCCCCGAGATCCTCGGCCCGGTCACCGCGCTCGCCGACGACGGCTACCCGCGCGAGGACTTCGTCATGCCCGCCGAGTGCCCCGAGTGCGGCACCCCGCTGCGGCCGATGAAGGAGGGTGACGTCGACCTGCGCTGCCCCAACGCCGAGACGTGCCCGGCGCAGGTGCGCGGCCGGGTGGAGCACATCGGTTCGCGCGGCGGCCTGGACGTCGAGGCGCTCGGCGAGGTGACGGCGTCCGCGCTCACCCAGCCCGAGGTGCCGGAGGTGCCGCCGCTGCGCACCGAGGCCGGCCTGTTCGACCTCACGCTGGAGCAGCTGCTGCCCATCGAGGTCGTGGTGCGCGACGCCGAGACGGGGCTGCCCAAGATGGACGACGACGGCGTGGTCCGGCGCCGGACGCCGTTCCGCAAGAAGGTCACGTACACCAAGGCGCGCCGCGCCGCGGCCGAGGCGGCGGGGGAGACCCTGCCCGAGCTCGAGCCGACGGCCGCGGCCACCAAGCTCCTCGAGGAGCTGGAGCTCGCCAAGACGAAGGACCTCTGGCGCATCCTCGTCAGCCTCAACATCCGCCACGTGGGGCCGGTCGCGGCCCGGGCGCTCGCGGGGTGGTTCGGCTCGCTGGACGCGATCCGGGCGGCGTCGCGCGACGAGCTGGCGGCTGTCGAGGGCGTCGGCACGATCATCGCGGACGCCCTGCTGGCCTGGTTCGACGTCGAGTGGCACCGGGAGATCGTCGACCGCTGGCAGGCCGCCGGCGTGCGTACCCGGATCCCCGACCACCCGGGCCCCGCGGCCATGGCGGCGCAGTCGGACGAGGGGCCGACCGGCCCGCTCGCGGGGCTGACGGTCGTGGTCACCGGCTCGCTCGAGGGGTACAGCCGGGACGGCGCGAAGGAGGCGGTCCTCGCCGCGGGCGGCAAGGCGGCCGGGTCGGTCTCGAAGAAGACCGACTACGTCGTCGTGGGCGAGAACGCCGGGTCGAAGGCGGCCAAGGCGGAGGAGCTGGGCCTGCCGGTCCTCGACGAGGCGGCGTTCACGCGGCTGCTCGAGGGCGGCCCGGCGGCGCTGGGCGACACCGCGGACGACGCCACCCGCGACGACGCGGACGGGCCCGAGGACGACTGACGCCCGCGGCTACGATGCGCGGGTGCCGGACATCCTCACCCCGAACCAGCCCACCGCCCCGAGCCGGGTCCTGACCCTGCGCGGCGCCCACCTCGTGGGCTCGGTGAACCTGCCCACCGCGCGCGACACGCTGCGCACCGTCGCGACGCACCTCGGTGGCCACGCCCGCCGCATCCCGGACGGCGAGGCGGGCGAGCGGTTCCACTGGATCCTCTTCCAGGGCGCGCGGTTCGAGGCCGTCGACGGCCTGGCGCGGGTCGGCGACGCCCCGGTGGTCGTGGCCGGCTTCGACGTGCGCCCGCACGTGCTCGACGGCTCGGTGCCGGCGGACGAGCTCCGCTTCGGCCCGCTGGGCTATGCCGAGGCGGCGCGCGCGTCGTACGCCGACTTCGTCGCGCTGCGCGCCGAGGGCGTGATCGCGCCGGGCACGCGGTTCCAGGTCTGCCTGCCCTCGCCGCTGGCGGCCGTCACGACCTTCGTCGCCCCGGCGGACCGCGCCGCGGTGCACCCGGTCTACGAGGCGGCTCTGGTGCGCGAGCTCGAGGAGATCCTCGCGGCGGTCCCGGCCGAGGACCTCGCCGTGCAGGTGGACCTCGCCACCGAGTTCGCGTTCGTGGAGGGCGCGAACCTGGGCGGCGGCGCCGCCCGCGCCTGGTTCGACCGCGACGCGGGCGGCGACGAGGAGGTCGTCGCCGGCTGCGCGCGCCGTGCGGCACGGTTCGCCGCGCACGTGCCCGAGGGCGTCCAGCTCGGCTTCCACCTCTGCTACGGCGACGTGGCGGAGAAGCACTTCGTCGAGCCGGCGGACACCGGCCACCTCGTGGCGATGGCGAACGCGCTGGTGGCGGCCCTGCCGCGCCCGATCACCTGGGTGCACCTGCCCGTGCCGATCGGCCGGGACGACGTCGCGTACGTCGCGCCCCTCGCGGGCCTCGCGCTCGACGGGGCCACCGAGCTCTACCTCGGCGTGCTGCACCACGAGGACGGCGTCGAGGGTGCGGAGCGCCGCCTCGCCGCCGTCGCGCAGGTGCTGGACGCCCGGACGGTCGGCGTCGCCACCGAGTGCGGCTTCGGCCGCGGGCCGAGCGAGCGCACGGCGGCGCTGCTCGACCTGCACGTCGCCGTGCTCGAGCGCACCGCCTGAGGCCCGGCGGGCGTCGCGTCAGGGCCGTAGCGTCAGGGCCGTCGCGCGACGACGTCCCGCAGCGCGGCCTCGTCGGCCGCGGTGAGCGGGACGAGCGCGTCGCGCGGTGGCGCGGTCGGCGTGCCCAGCAGGGCCGCGAGGGCGTGGAGGGCCGCGACCGGTCTGCCGGTCGCGGCGACCGCGCCGGCGAGGTCGCGCAGCCACGCCCGCGCCGCCGCGGCGCCGTCGCCGTCCGGCCCGGCGTCGAGCCCTGCGACCCGGGCGCGCCGGACGGCGACGTACTCGGCGGGCGCGAGCGCCGCCAGCCCCGTGTGCCACGCGTCGGCGGCCTCCGCCCCGTCGAGCAGCGCGGCGTCCCCGCTGAGCCCGACGGCGACGCCGGGGGCGCCGGAGCGCAGCCCTCTCACGCGGCCGCGGGGCCGCGACGGCAGGGACGCGGGGTCCTTGACCGCGACGACGGACCCGTCGGCGGCGAGGTCGGCGAGCAGCTCGGGGGACACGTCGTACCCGAGCTGCACGGGCTTGTTGTAGAAGCAGACCGGGGTCCCCGGCGCGACGGCCGCCACCCGGGCGTACAGCGCGCGCACCTCGGCGTCGTCGAGCGGGAGGTAGGCGAACGGGGGCAGCACCAGGCCGTCGGCGCCGGCGCCGACGGCGCCTCGGGCGCGGCCGACCACCTGATGTGCGGACTCCCCGGCCACGCCGGCGTGCACCGGAGCCCCGCCGGCGGCGGCGACGGCGACGCGGACCACGGCGTCGCGCTCGGCGTCGTCGAACGAGACCCCGGAGCCCGAGGTCGCCAGCACGACCACGCCGTCCGCCCCGGCGGCGACGGCCCGGCCGACGAGGCCCTCCAGGCCGTCGAGGTCGACGTCCCCGTCATCGTCCAGCGGGGTGATCGGGTAGGCGAGCAGTCCGGTGAAGGCCGAGGTCATGCCGCGCATCGTACGGACGGCGCCGTCACGCGGTGCGGGCGTCCACCGCCTCGGCCGACAGGGCGTGGTCGGCGGCCATGGCGGCGGCGCCGAGCACGCCGGCCTGCGCGCCGGAGCGCGCGACGGCGATGCGCAGGTGCTGGGTGGCCAGGGGCAGCGACCGCCGGTACACGACCTCGCGGATCCCGGCGAGCAGGTGCTCGCCCGCCTCGGCGAGGATGCCGCCGAGCACGATGACGGACGGGTTGAGCAGGCTGACGGTCGCGGCGAGCACGTTGCCGATCTCGCGGCCGGCCTGGCGCACGGCCCGCCCCGCGGTGACGTCCCCGCCGCGGACCAGCGCGACGACGTCCGCGGGGCCGGCGACGTCGAGGCCCTCCTCCCGCAGCCGGACGGCGAGCGCCTGCGCGCTGGCGATCGCCTCGAGGCAGCCGACGTTGCCGCACCGGCACACGACGTCCTCCGCCCCCGGCACGGCGATGTGGCCGACGTCGCCGGCCGCGCCCTGCGCGCCGCGCCGCAGCGCGCCGTCGGCGATGATGCCGGCGCCGATGCCCGTGGCGACCTTGACGAGGATGAGGTCGGGCACGTCGGCCCAGGCGATGCGGTGCTCCCCGAGCGCCATGATGTTGACGTCGTTGTCCACGAGCACCGGCGCGTCGAAGTGATCGCGGAGGATCCCGGGCACGTCCGCGTCGTCCCAGCCGGGCATGATCGGCGGGTTGTTCGGGTGCCCGGTGGCGTGCTCGACCGGCCCGGGCAGGCCGACGCCCACGCCGGCGAGGTCGCCGACGTCGCGGCCAGCGGTCTCGAGCAGCTTGCCGCCGGTCTCGGCCACCCAGTCGAGCACGGCCCGGGGGCCGTCGGCGATGGCGAGCGGCGCGTCGAGCTCGGCGAGCACGGTGGACGCGAGGTCGGTGACGGCGAGCCGGGCGTGCGTGGCGCCGAGGTCGACACCCAGCACGACCTGCGACGACGGGTTGAAGGCGAAGGTGGCGGGCGGGCGGCCCCCCGTCGAGGTGGCCTCGCCGGCGGGGGCGACGAGCCCCGTGGCCATGAGCGCGTCGATGCGCCCGGCGACGGTGGACCGGGCCTGGCCGGTGAGGGTCGCGAGCTCGGCGCGGGTCCGGGCGCGGCCGTCACGCAGGAGCTGGAACATCGCGCCGGCCCCGGGGGTCCGGGGGCTGGCTGGCACACCTTCCGTCATGGGCCTAGTGAATCACGGTCAGTTCACCCGCACCTTTTGCTTGACCACCGTCAGAAGTGACCTTAGGTTCGGACCATGGTCGACGTGGACCGCGACGACGCGGCACCGCCCGAGGGCACAGACGCCCCCGATGTCCCCCTGCTGCGCATGGAGGGCATCGTCAAGCACTTCCCGGGGGCCAAGGCCCTCGACGGGGTGGACCTCGACGTGCTGCCCGGCGAGGTGCACTGCCTGCTCGGCCAGAACGGCGCCGGCAAGTCCACGCTCATCAAGGTCCTCGCCGGCGCGCACCAGCCCACCTCGGGCCGGATCGTGCTCGACGGCGAGGAGATCGCCATCCCGCACCCGGTCGCGGCCCTGCGGCTCGGCGTCGCCACCATCTACCAGGAGCTCGACGTCGTCGACGGGCTCACCGTCGCGGAGAACGTCTTCCTCGGCCACGAGCTCGACCGCGGCGGGTTCACGCAGCGGCGCGAGGCCATCCGCAGCACGCGCGAGATGCTCCGCCGGCTCGGCCACCCCGAGATCTCCCCGCACCGCGAGGTCGGCCGGCTGTCGGCCGCCGGCAAGCAGATCGTGTCGATGGCCCGTGCGCTCTCCCACGACGCGCGGGTCATCGTCATGGACGAGCCCTCGGCCGTGCTGGACGCGGGCGAGGTGCAGAACCTCTTCCGCGTGGTGCGGGGGCTCACCGCGCAGGGCGTGGCCGTCGTCTACATCTCCCACCGCCTGGAGGAGATCCGCCAGATCGGCGACCGCATCACGGTCCTCAAGAACGGGCGCACGGTGGGTCGGGACCTCCCGGCGGCCACCACCCCCACGGCCGAGCTCATCCGCCTCATGACCGGGCGCAACGTCGAGTACGCCTTCCCGACCCGGCCCGGGGTGCCCGAGGACGCGCCGGTCGTGCTCGACGTCGAGGACCTCGCCCTCGCGGGCACGTTCGAGGACGTGTCCTTCCAGGTCCGGGCCGGCGAGATCGTGGGCCTCGCGGGGCTCGTCGGGGCCGGCCGGTCGGAGATCCTCGAGACGCTGTACGGCGCCCGGCGGCGGACGGGGGGCAGCGTCGCGGTCAAGGGCCGGCGCCTCCGTGCCGGCTCGGTCGACGCCGCGGTGGCCGCCGGCATCGGCCTGTGCCCCGAGGAGCGCAAGAGCCAGGGGCTCGTGCTCGACGAGCCGGTCTACCGGAACATCACGCTCTCGACGTTCGCGCGCATCGCGCGCGGCGGCTGGCTCGACGAGCGCGCCGAGCGCGCCGCCGCGCGCGAGCAGGTCGCGGCCCTCGACCTGCGGCCCACCGGCGTGGACCGCGCCGCCCGCACGCTGTCCGGCGGCAACCAGCAGAAGGCCCTGCTCGGCCGGTGGCTCGTGCACGGCTGCGACGTGCTGCTCCTGGACGAGCCCACCCGCGGCGTCGACGTCGGCGCGCGCTCCGAGCTGTACGCCCTGGTGCGCCGGCTCGCCGACGCCGGGACGGCGGTGGTCGTCGTCTCCAGCGAGATCCCCGAGGTCCTGGGGCTCGCCGACCACGTGCTCGTGGTCTCCGAGGGACGCGTCGTGCACCGTGCACCGGCGCAGGACATCGACGAGCACCGCGTGCTCGACCTCGTCATGGAAGGAACCGTCGCATGAGCACCCAGGTGGATGCGTCGCCCGCGGCAGAGTCGCGGTCCTCGTGGTTGTCCGGGCCCGCCGGGCGCACCGTCGGGCTCGTCGTGGCCCTGGTCCTCCTCGCCGTCGTCGGAGTGATCACCGGCGGCGAGCGCTTCGCCAGCCTCGACAACGTCATGACCATCCTCCGGCTCGCGTCGGTGACCGGGGTCCTGGCGATCGGGATGACGTTCGTCATCACGGCGGGCGGCATCGACCTCTCGGTCGGGTCGGTGCTCGGGCTCGCGACCGTCTGGGCCAGCACGCTCGCCACCCAGACGATGGCCGAGGACCTGCACTGGACGGTCATGGTCCTGACGGGGCTCGCGGTGGGCACCGCCGCCGGCCTCATCAACGGCCTGATCATCGCGTACGGCAAGGTCGTGGCGTTCATCGCCACCCTCGCGATGATGATCGCCGCCCGCGGCCTCGCGGAGATGATCTCCGGCCGGCAGACGCAGGTCGTCCAGGTGGACGGCTTCCTCGACTTCGTCCGCGCCGACTTCATCGGCGTGCCGGTGCTGGTCTGGATGTTCATCGTGGTCGCCGTGGCGGGCTGGTTCCTCTTCAACCGCACCACGTTCGGCCGCCGCACGGTGGCAGTCGGCGGCAACGCCGAGGCGTCGCGGCTCGCCGGCATCAAGGTGCAGCGCCACCTGCTGTACGTCTACGGGCTGTCCGGGCTGACCGCCGGCATCGCGGGCGTCATGATGCTCGGCCGCACCACGGCCGGGACCTCCACGAACGGCCTCTACTACGAGCTCGAGGTGATCGCCGCGGTGGTCGTCGGCGGCACGCTGCTGATCGGCGGCCGCGGCACGATCGTCGGCACCGTGATCGGCGTCCTCATCTTCGCGATGCTGACCAACGTGTTCACGATCAACAACCTGTCGATCTCCGCCCAGAACGTCGCCAAGGGCGTGATCATCGTGGTCGCCGTGCTGATCCAGCAGCGCTTCGCCGCGCGCTCCACGTCGACCTGACGCCGCCCGGAACCTCCCCGCACCACCCCAGCACCACCCTCACCGGGCCACCCGCCCGGCAGGGCCGGACCGAATCGAGGATGATCACATGTCCGCACGCACCGAGCTGGCACGCTCCAGCCGTCGCCGGCGCACCGTGGCGCTGGCCGCGGTGGCCACCACCGCCGTCCTGCTCGCCGCCGGCTGCACCAGCAACGAGCCGCCCGAGGACGAAGGATCGGCCGCGCCGCAGGTCGCGGCCGAGGGCAACGACGAGCCAGGGGAGAAGGTCGTCATCGGCTTCTCCGCCCCCGCCGCCGACCACGGCTGGATGGGCGCCATCACCAAGTCGGCGGTCGACACCGCCGAGCAGTACTCGGACGTCGAGCTCCGGCAGGCCGAGGCCACCAACGACGTCAACGTCCAGATCAGCCAGGTCGAGCAGTTCATCAACGACGGCGTCGACGCCATCGTGCTCCTGCCGTTCGACGGGGCGGCGCTCACCGAGGTCGCGACCAAGGCGATGGACGCGGGCATCCCGGTCATCAACGTCGACAGGGAGTTCTCCAGCCCGTTCGCGGCGCGCGCCACGGTGCTGGGCGACAACTACGGGATGGGCGTGAGCGCCGGCACGTACATCTGCGAGCAGCTCGGCGACAACCCGGACGCCGTCGTCGCCGAGATCGCGGGCATCGACTCGCTGCCGCTCACCCAGGACCGCAGCAAGGGCTTCAAGGACGCGCTGTCCGACTGCGGGCTCGACGTCGACGCCCGGGTCGCCGCGGACTTCACCGTCCAGGGCGGCGAGACGGCGACGTCCAACCTGCTGCAGGCCGAGCCGAAGATCGACGCCATCTGGAACCACGACGACGACCAGGGCGTCGGTGTCCTGGCCGCGATCGAGAACGCGGGCCGCGACGAGTTCTTCATGGTCGGCGGCGCCGGGTCCCTCGACGTCATGGAGCACATCAAGGCCGACGACTCGGTGCTGCAGGCCACGGTCATCTACCCGTCGACGCAGGCCGCCGACGGCATCAAGCTGGCCCGGCTCGTGGTGCACGACAAGAACATGGGCGACCTGGTCTCGGCCGGGGTCCCGCGCACCACGCAGCTGTACGCGCCGGTCGTCACGGCGGACAACGTCGACCAGTACATGTCCATCGGGTTCCGGTCCTGACGTCCACCGGCACCGCACGAATCGCATGACGAAGGAGGAGGGCTCTTCATGAGTGAGCACGCCACGGCAGGGGGCACGCCGACGCTGGGCGTCGGGATGGTCGGGTACGCGTTCATGGGGGCCGCGCACTCGCAGGCGTGGCGCACGGCGCCGCGGTTCTTCGACCTCCCGCTCGCCCCGCGCATGCGGGTCGTGGCGGGCCGGAGCACCGACGGCGTGCGGGAGGCGGCCCAGCGGCTCGGCTGGGACGAGGCCGTCACGGACTGGCGCGAGCTGGTGGCGCGGGACGACGTCGACCTCGTGGACGTGTGCACCCCGGGCGACACCCATGCCGAGATCGCCGTCGCGGCGCTCGAGGCGGGCAAGCACGTGCTGTGCGAGAAGCCGCTCGCGAACTCGGTCGCCGAGGCGGAGGAGATGGTCCGGGCGGCCGAGGCCGCGGCCGAGCGCGGGGTGTTCGCGGCGGTGGGGTTCACCTACCGCCGCGTCCCCGCGATCCAGCTCGCGCGCCGGCTCGTGGAGGAGGGGCGGATCGGCGAGGTGCGGCACGTGCGCGCCCAGTACCTGCAGGACTGGCTCTCCGACGCCGCCGCCCCGCTGTCCTGGCGGCTCGAGAAGGAGAAGGCCGGCTCGGGCGCGCTCGGCGACATCGGGGCGCACGTCGTCGACCTGGCACAGTTCGTCACGGGCGAGCGGCTGGTCGGCGTGGCGGGGATGCTCGAGACCTTCGTGCGCGAGCGTCCGGTGCCCGCCTCCTTCTCGGGCCTGTCCGGGGAGGCGGGGGAGGGCACCGGTCCGGTGACGGTCGACGACGCCGCGGTCTTCTTCGGCCGGCTGTCGGGCGGCGGGCTCGCGAGCTTCGAGGCCACCCGCTACGCGTGGGGCCGCAAGAACGCGATCCGGCTGGAGGTCAACGGCACGCGCGGCTCGATCGCCTTCGACTTCGAGGACATGAACCTGCTGCACTACTTCGACGCCGCCGACGACGCGCAGGTCGCGGGCTTCCGCCGCATCGTCGTCACGGAGCCGGAGCACCCCTACGGCGGGCACTGGTGGCCCGCCGGGCACGGCCTGGGCTACGAGCACGCGTTCACCCACCAGGTCGTCGACCTCGTCGGCGACCTCGCCGCCGGGCGGCAGCCGACGCCGTCGTTCGCGGACGGCCTCGCCGTGCAGCGCGTGCTCGACGCCGTCGAGCGCAGCTCCGCCAAGGGCCACGCGTGGGTGGACCTGCCCGCGTAGCCCGTGCCACCAGTCCCTACCGCCGAGCTCGACGAGGAGATTCGCACCATGGCACGACCGATCACCCTGTTCACGGGCCAGTGGGCCGACCTGCCGCTGGAGGAGGTGGCCCGGCTCGCGTCGGGCTGGGGGTACGACGGGCTGGAGCTCGCCTGCTGGGGCGACCACCTCGACCCGTGGCGTTGGGACGACGACGCGTACGTGCAGTCCCGGCTCGACCTGCTGGAGCGGCACGGGCTCAAGGTGTACGCCATCTCCAACCACCTCAAGGGCCAGGCCGTCTGCGACGACCCGATCGACGAGCGGCACCGCGACATCCTGCCCGACGTCGTGTGGGGCGACGGCGACCCCGAGGGCGTGCGGCAGCGCGCCGCCGAGGAGATGAAGCACACCGCGCGCCTGGCGGCGCGCCTGGGGGTCGGGACGGTCATCGGGTTCACGGGGTCGTCGATCTGGAAGTACGTGGCGATGTTCCCGCCGGCCTCGGAGGCGATGGTCGAGGCGGGCTACCAGGACTTCGCCGACCGGTGGAACCCGATCCTCGACGTCTTCGACGAGGTGGGCGTGCGGTTCGCCCACGAGGTGCACCCCAGCGAGATCGCCTACGACTACTGGACCACGGTGCGCACGCTCGAGGCGATCGGCCACCGCGAGGCGTTCGGCCTCAACTGGGACCCGAGCCACATGGTGTGGCAGGACCTCGACCCGGTCAGCTTCCTCTGGGACTTCAAGGACCGCATCTACCACGTGGACTGCAAGGACACGAAGAAGCGGATGACGAACGGCCGCAACGGGCGCCTGTCGTCCCACCTGCCGTGGGCAGACCCGCGGCGCGGGTGGGACTTCATCTCGACCGGGCACGGCGACGTGCCGTGGGAGGACGCGTTCCGCATGCTCAACACCATCGGGTACGCGGGGCCGATCTCCATCGAGTGGGAGGACGCCGGGATGGACCGCCTGGTCGGCGCGCCCGAGGCGCTGGAGCTCGTCCGCCGGCTCGCGTTCGACGCTCCGGAGGCCGCGTTCGACGCGGCGTTCTCCCAGCGCTGAGCCCGTCGCCCCGCAGCTCGCGACAGCGTGGCGCCGGGTGGTCCGGCGTCCTGATCAAAGGGGATCAGCATGACCAGTCGTACCGAGCTCGACCGCCGGACGTTCCTGCGTCTGGCGGGGTCCACCGTCGCGGTGGGTGCCGCGACCGTCACCGGGGCGGGGGCGGCCGGGGCCGCCCCCGCGGCAGCATCGGGCGGGGGCGGCCGCCGGCTCGTGCCGCCGGGCAAGCTGGGCATCCAGCTCTACTCGATCCGCGACAAGGTGTCCTCCCTGGGCTTCCGCAGGGTCTTCGAGCGGCTCGCGCAGCTCGGGTACGCCGAGGTGGAGTTCGCGGGCTACACGCAGGGGGCGGTCGGGGCGATCACCCCGGCGCAGATCCGCACGCTGCTGGACGACAACGGTCTCGTCGCCGTCGGGTCGCACCGCGGGATCGGTGACTTCGCCGCGAACATGGAGGCGGAGCTCGACATCGCGCAGACGCTCGGGATGGCGCACGTGGGCACGGCCAACGCCCCGACGAACGTCCGTACGGTCGCCGGCTACCTGGCCGCGGCGGAGCAGTTCAACGGGTTCGGGGCGGCGGCCGCGGCGCGTGGCCTGAAGTTCTACCAGCACAACCACCAGCACGAGTTCGGCTTCGCGACGGACGACCCGTCGGTGCGGCTGTACGACGTGTTCCTCGAGAACACCGACCCCGGCGCCGTGTTCCTCGAGATGGACGTGTTCTGGGCCTTCGTGGGCCGGCACCTCTACCCGGGGTTCGAGCCGGTCGAGTACGTGCTGGCGCACCGGGAGCGGTACCCGATGTTCCACCTCAAGGACGGCAAGGTGAACCCCGCGTCGTCGAACGGGTACGACATCGTCGAGTTCGGCGTGGGCGACCTGGACTACCAGGCGTTCCTCGGGGCGCTGCAGGGTTCTGGCCGACAGCACGGCATCTGGGAGCAGGACAACGCGGCCACCGTCGCCGAGCCCCCGTTCCCCGTGGACTCGTTCGGCAACGCGGAGCGCAGCGCGGACGCGATCCTCGCGCTGCGGGCACGGCGGGGAGACGCCTGACCGCAGCCGACGACGGGCGACGGCCGGTCGCGGGACTGCCCGCGGGCCCGGCCGTCGCCTCAGTCGGCGAGGGAGCGGACCATGACGACGTCGTCGTGCTGCACACCGCCGACGTCGTAGGCGCGGGTCCCGGCCACCTCGAAGCCGTGCTTGCGGTAGAAGGCCTGGGCCCGCACGTTCTCGCCGTTCGTGCCGAGCCACAGGGGCGCGGTGGTGCCGGCCTCCACGGAGAGGCGGGCGGCAGCGTCGACGGCGCCGTCCAGGAGCCGGGCCGCGACCCCGGCGCCCAGCGCGTCAGGGTGCACGTAGATCTTGGACAGCTCGGCGTACGGGCCCGGGCCGACCGCGGCCATGAGCACGGCACGCTCCTCCTGCCCGTCCGGAGCGCCGAACGCCACGAGCGCGTAGCCGAGCGGCGCCGCGCCGCCGTCGTCGCCGTCAGGGTCGACGGCGACGAGGAGGGCGTGCCGGGTGGAGACCGCCCACGCCTGGAAGTCCGCGGGCGAGAGGTGCGCCGCCACGTGCGCGGCCATCGTGGCGACGGGCGTGCCGGGCGGGCAGGCGAGCGGGAAGGTCAGCGCTGCGAGCCAGGCCACGTGCGCCGACTCGTCGGTGCGGGCGGGGCGGACGACGACGGCGGACGGGCGGGTCGAGGTGGTCTGCGGGGAGGTCACGACCCGATTCTCGCCCCGTCCCCGGCGGTGTGCCCCGCGTCACCGCGCACGGAGTTGGCCGGCACCGGGGGAGCGTGTAATGTTCTACGACGTCAGCCCGACAGGGAGACGGACACCAAAGAGCATCATCCGGGAGACCGGAGCTCAGGTGGCCGCCCGGGGCTGGAACTCACATCGAGGATCGGGAAGCACCTGTGCGCCCCGAGCACGCGTTGTGGGGCTTGCCGACGCAAGGTCGGACGGTCCATTGCCTGGAAACGGGCGGTTGGATCGGCCGGAAAAAGTCTGGTAAGTTTGAGGGGTTGCCCCGGCGGGGTCAGGGTCTGAGGGTTCTGGTCTTGTGGGTGTGCGTCGGTTGTTTGAGAACTCAACAGTGTGTTTGATAGTCAATGCCAATTTGATTGAA
>Ga0160452_100153_pt1 | contig 80893 bp, 75 predicted proteins | sample HID1971I_E6MG_FD_108230 | JGI IMG/M metagenome (GOLD analysis project Ga0160452, IMG submission 108230) | Enriched millipede-associated microbial communities from UW Madison campus, WI, USA - HID1971I_E6 MG | ecosystem: Host-associated > Arthropoda: Insects > Digestive system > Unclassified ...
CGCTGAGCGGCGGCAAGGTCAGCTCCAGACTATGCTTGCAGCCATGCCAGGGCTGCTTGTCCGTGCGATGCGGCGTCTCGGCCGTCTGGCCGTCGCCGCCATAGACGGCATCGCTCGTGTTGAGCAGCTCGCGATAGACGCCTGCGGTCGGCACGCCGATCCGGTAGCCGGCTCGCTCGACAGGGGCAAAGTTGCAGACGACGACGATCTGCTCTCCGCGGCGCTTGCCCTTGCGCAGGTAGACGATGATGTTCTGGATATGATCCTCGTGGTCGATCCATTCGAAGCCCGAGTAGTCATGGTCGAGCTGCCAGAGCGACTTTTCCTGCCGGTAGAGATGATTGAGCGTCCGCGTGTAATCCAGCATCCGGCGATGCATATCGTAGTCGAGCAGCAGCCAGTCGAGCTGGTCCTGGTCCTTCCACTCGATGAACTGGCCGAATTCGGCGCCCATGAAGATCAGCTTTTTGCCGGGGAAGCTGAACCAGTAGGCTAACAACGTCCGCAGACCGGCAAATTTTTGCTCGTAGCTGCCCGGCATTTTGTTCAGCAGCGATTTTTTGCCATGCACAACTTCGTCATGCGAGAGCGGCAGTACATAGTTGTCTGTGAAGGCATAGGCGATCGGGAAGGTGAGCAGCGATTGCTTGGCCGCGCGGTGGATCGGATCGAGCTCGAAGTAAGACAAAGTATCGTTCATCCAGCCCATATTCCACTTGTAGTTGAACCCGAGTCCGCCCTGATCGGTCGGCGCGGTCACGAGCGGCCAGGCGCTCGATTCCTCCGCCATCATGAGCGCATGCGGGAAGCTGGCGAAGACGACCTGATTCAGTTGCTGCAGGAATGCGATCGCTTCGAGATCCTCGCGGCCGCCCGCTGCGTTGGGACGCCATTCGGTCTTCTCGAAGTCGCGCAGCAGCATGCTCGTCACGGCGTCGACCCGCAGGCCGTCGACATGGTACATCTCCATCCAGAACAGCGCGTTGGAGATCAGGAAGGAGCGCACCTCGGGCTTGCTGTAGTCGAAGCCAAGCGTCCCCCAGCCGGGCTTCTCGGCGATCAGCGGGTCCTCGTGCTCGTACAGCGGCTGCCCGTCGAACTGGCGCAAACCGTGCGCATCCTTGGCGAAGTGGGCCGGCACCCAGTCAAGGATGACGCCGATGCCCCGAAGATGGCATTCGTCGATCAGATGCATCAGCTCATGCGGCGCGCCAAAGCGGCTCGTAGCCGCAAAGAAGCCGGTCACCTGGTAGCCCCAGGACAGATCGTACGGATGCTCGGTCAGCGGCATCAGCTCGATATGCGTATATCCCATATCGACGACATAATCGAGCAATAGCGAAGCAAGCTCCCGGTAGGTCAGCAGCTCGCCTTCGGCATTGTATTTCCAGGTGCCCAGGTGGACTTCGTAAATATTCATCGGCTGATCGTAAGGAGGCTTGCGCTTGCGCACCCATGACCGGTCCCGCCACTGATAGCCGTCGATCGCCCGCACGACGGAAGCCGTGTTCGGTCGGACTTCGCATTCGAAGGCATAGGGATCGGACTTGAGCAGCCGCTGTCCATCGGCTCCGATCACTTCATATTTGTATAGCGTGCCCTCGCCGATGCCCGCGATATACCCGGTCCATAGTCCGGAGTTGTCGATGCGCGAGAGCGGATGCTCTGCGCCCTGCCAGCCATTGCTGTCCATCGCCACGCCGACGGAGCGAGCATGCGGGGCCCAGACCGTGAAGCGTACGCTCTCGCCGCCTTGAGGATCCCGATGCGGATGCGCCCCGAGCAGACGATAGCTTGCATAGTTTGTGCCTTCATGGAAGAGATAGATCTCTTCTGCGCCTATAGTCGTTGTCAGCACCTCTTCACCACCAATATTAGCCAGAATGAAAATAATAGAATCCTTACCCGAATGATGCGGGATCGACGCAGCCTGCAGCTCATAAAACGCCGATGTCATGAATTGTTCATGTATAACTTCGCCGCCCGACTCGATTAATCCTCTGACGGGAGGCAGCAGTTTCAAAACCGGATGGGGGCGTTATATATAGACTACCATCATTTTGGAACGGCTTCACTCTCGATCCAAGGTTTGCATTATTGTGGAAATTACAGGAATACAACATTACGGGAGGGACTTAACGTATGAAATCCAATGCATGTGTAGCAATGATCCTGGCCGGAGGAGAAGGCAAGCGGCTCGCGCCTCTGACAGCAAAGCTGGCCAAACCCGCTGTCCCTTTCGGAGGTAAATACCGCATGATCGATTTCCCACTAAGCAACTGCAAAAACTCTGGTATCGACACCATCGGCGTGCTGACCCAATATCGGGCCGAATCGTTGCACGATTATCTAGGCGAAGGCGACTGCTGGCTGCCTGAAGACGCAACCGGCAGCTTCCGACTGCTCCCCCCGCCGGCGGAGTGTAAGGAAGGCTATACCGGCACAGCCGATGCGATCGCTAAAAATATCGCTTATCTTGATGAAATGAACCCGGAGGATGTGCTCATCCTCTCCGGCGACCATATCTATACGATGGATTATCGACAGCTCCTGGAGAGCCACCGCGCGAGCGGCGCGGAGGCGACGATCTCGGTCAAGGAGGTGCCGTGGGCAGAGGCGCATCGGTTCGGCATTATGCATACCAATAGCGAGCAGCGCATCATTGGCTTCGAAGAGAAGCCTGCCAAACCCGCCAGCAACCTGGCGTCGCTCGGCATCTATATGTTCCGCTGGCAGACGCTGCGCCGTTATCTGATCGAGGATGCTGCCGATCCCAAGTCGAGCCACGACTTCGGCAAGGACCTGATCCCGAAGATGCTCGCCGACCAGATCGCGCTTATGGCCTGCCCGTTCGACGGCTACTGGCGGGATGTCGGCACCGTCGACAGCCTGTGGGAGTCGCATATGGACCTGCTGGAGCAGAGACTGTCGCTCGAGAGCGAGGACTGGCCGCTGCATACGCCCGCCGCGCTCGAGACATTGTCGTCCTATCGTCATCCGCTGGCCCGCATCGAACAATCGATCGTCCATGAGCGATGCTCCGTCGAGGGCGATCTCCATCACTCTGTCTTGTTCCAGGGCGTCCAGGTCGGTCACGGCAGCGAGCTCCATGACAGCATCATCATGCCCAATGTCAAGATCGGACGCGGCGTCAAGATTATGCGCGCGATCATCGGCGAGGGGTCGATCATCGAGGACGGCGCCGTGATCGGCCAGGCTGAGGGCGATATCGCGGTCATCGGCTGCGACGAGCTTGTCTTCTCCGCGCCGCGCAAGCCGCATGTGCTGCGTCAGCTCTACAGCCGGCAGGCGATCGAGGCCGCTGCCGCCTCCAGCAAGTAAGGCTCGCTTCGACAGAAGCTATGCCTTCAGCCTCCCCTCAGCGCTCGCGAGGGGAGGCTTTGCTGTCCGCTGACGCATCGTTTAGCCGCTGTATCGACTGCCGTCGATCCATGGATGCTTCGACGGCAGCGGACATTATTTTTTTGTAAAGCAAACGATTCGCACGTCGAATGAAAGGTTAATAGAGGATAGCAAGCCTTCAAGGAGTTGATCACCATGAGTAAACCTCCTGAGCGTTATCTCGATGAAGCTATCGTCATGAGTCGCTCGATGTTCCCAGAGACCGAGAAGCAACGGCATTATCGGGAGCTGCTGATGGAGATGAGTCATGAATATCGGCAGCACTTGATGACCAACACGAACTCTGATATTACGAGAGCCTACCATACACTATACGAAATGATGACCGACGCGACCGTTCATGCCTAACGAAGCCGCCTGAGCCAGCAGACAGGCGGTTTTATCATGTACGGGCGTCTTGTTGTCTGCAAAGCTTCAACTGGCGTTCGCCTCCAAAAGGATAAGGTTCGTGGTATACTACGAACGTATGGTCCTAAATTATCCTGAGGAGGCATCATGAGAACCACACGAACAAAAACGAGCCGTACCGGAAGTACGACTGCGCTCGTCATCGGGCTTGTCCTCGTCGTCCTCGTCTCGCTAGGCGTGCTAGGCGAAGAATGGCTGCCGAACAGCGCGCCACCGACGGGCGATTACGACTATGAGCTGCGCTTCCCGGCGGATCGCTATCCCGAGACGGGCGCCCATATCGCCGCCGCTGTCGAGCGCGGGCGCTCGCAGGTATGTACGATCGACCGAGAAGGCGCCGACCGCAACCGCGACCTGTCGCTGCGCGGCATCCCGACACGGCCGGGGTACGACCGCGACGAGTGGCCGATGGCGATGTGCGCGGAGGGCGGCGATCAGGCCAGCGTCGCTTACATAACCCCCTCTGACAACCGAGGAGCAGGCTCCTGGGTCAGCAATCAACTGAGCGATTACCCGGACGGGACTGTCGTCCTGTTCGTCATCGAAGGCGACGTCGATATGGACGGCGTCGACTTCGCGACCGACTGACCAAACCACAAAGCCAGGGGTCCTTACACTGTAAGGATACCCTGGCTTTGTGTTTGGCAAGATAATGTAGGTAGGAATCGTATAAATTCCGGCGCTCGCAGCGTGCCTGATTTGTAGCGGTTCAGGAAACGGATGCGCGCCTGTACCGCAGGCTCCAAGTACACATAATCCCGGTCCTCGCCGATGACAAGATCGCGGATCTCCGCTTGGAACGATCTCCGAACCGTGAGCGGCACTCCCTGCTCCAGCACGCCTGCCGGCTTGCCGTTCATGTGGATGAGCCAGCCGAATTGCGATTTGCGGTATCCGACGACCGTCACATCCGCATGCTGATAATTGATAATCTTCAGCCAATCATCGGAGCCTCCGCTCATATAGAGACTGTCCTTGCGCTTGGCGATGAGGCCTTCCAGCCTGCGCTGGCGCACCGCCTCGAACAACGCTTTGCCCGTCCGCTCCACCGAGAGCACCCGGCTGTATGCTTCGTTCTCCTCCAGCACGTCGTTCAGCAGCGCCTTCCGTTCGTCAAGCGGCCAGTGCCGCACATCCTCGCCGTCATAGCTCAGGATATCGAAGACGAAATATCGCACCGGCAGACGCCTGGCGCCATCCCGTATCCGGGCCGGCTTCAGCAACCGCAGACGCTCTATGACCGACTCCCGTTCGAAGTCCCCCGTATCCGGATTGAGATACGCCGCCTCGCCGTCCAGCACGACATGCGGGCTATCGACAGGCACCCGGAGCAGCTCTGGATAACGCTCGGTAATGTTGGTGCGGAATCGGGTATACAGATTCACCTTGCCATTGATCATCGACAGCAGCATCCGATGGCCGTCGATCTTGGGCTCGAACAGATAACGCCCACTGTCAAAAGCCGCCTCGCCTGCTTCCGGCAGCATCGGTTCGTAAAACATCGCGCGCCCTCCCATTGCCCCATTGTAGCATTCGGCTAAGCCGCTGCCACGCGGTAAATATAGGGAGGGGCTCGACATGAACCATTTCAAGAAGTTCGGGCGAGCCCGCGGAGTCTTGTTTGGATAATAATTTCTTACGCTCGCCCTCAGCCTTATTGCCCTTCAAATGCAGGGAATCCCATCCTAATGCTCACCCAGGAGCTTATTTCGGCAAAACAGCGCTGAAACAGGCACTTTTTCGAAAATAAGCGCCGTGGGGAGCGTTACGTTCTGGAGAGCACAAAAAAAACGGAAATAAGCGCTGTGGCGAGCATTACAATCGCGAGGGGGCAAATCGGTATTTTGCGAAGGCCCACATCACAGCTAGATCAGTGTTGTGACCATAACCATTCATTACATGATCGGGTATAATTGTTTATACGCACAGATCGAAGAAGACCAAGGGGACGAAACGATTTAGCAACATATTCCATAAAGGAGTTGGTTCTCCATGTCCATGGTACGCAAACTCCAACCACATGAAGCAGAAACCATTAAGTTCTTTGATGATTACTCAGTCGATGACATTTTAAGTGTAGCTGGAATTTTAAAACTTGGGGAAGCGCAAGAATTATTAGAACACATTCAGGAGTCACGAGAGAGTTGGGGAAAGTGACTATAAATTAATCCAAGGGGGGGGTTGACATGAACTTCGTCAGAAAAATTACAAACCCTTCTCATACTGCAAGAGGTGCTCTAAAAAAATACGCTAATTTGGATTTAATCCAATACGAACAAGGCGCATGGGAAAAGGGTGTGAGGGACAAACATGAACATCGCTGATGCAAATGTAATACTGATCGGCGGACATACCGTTTTCACTTTCGACAAAAAGCTTAATCAGATGCTTGATGAACTACGCAATACTTAATAAAATAGGCTTCTCACAAAGTTCGACTGAACTCGTGAGAAGCCTAATTTTATTCAGGTAGTCGACTTGGGGCAAATGACGTTTTTCAACTTAAGATTCCTTACTAGGCAAGGAATTTCAAGTCGTTTTACATCATGCCGCCCATACCGCCCATTCCACCCATGCCGCCCATGTCTGGCATAGCTGGTTTGTCTTTCTCAGGCTTGTCGGCAACTACCGCTTCGGTTGTCAGGAACATCGCAGCGACGGAAGCTGCGTTTTGCAGCGCGGAGCGTGTTACCTTCGCAGGGTCGACAATACCGGCGTCAAACATGTTGACCCACTCGCCAGTAGCAGCGTTGTAGCCTACGCCGATTGCTTCATTTTTGAGGCGCTCGACGATGACGGAGCCTTCTTGACCAGCGTTGGCAGCGATCGTGCGGACTGGCTCTTCCAGTGCGCGCAGGACGATGTTCACGCCAGTTTGCTGGTCGCCTTCGGCAGTAACTGCAGCTACAGCTTTGTATACGTTCACGAGCGCTGTGCCGCCGCCGGATACGATGCCTTCCTCAACCGCAGCGCGTGTCGAGTTCAGTGCGTCTTCAATGCGCAGTTTGCGCTCTTTCAGCTCGGTTTCGGTCGCTGCACCGACTTTGATAACTGCTACGCCGCCGGACAGCTTAGCCAGACGCTCTTGCAGCTTCTCGCGGTCGAAGTCGGAAGTCGTCTCTTCCAGTTGAGCGCGGATTTGGTTGACGCGAGCTAGGATATCAGCCGCATCGCCGCTGCCGTCGACAACGATTGTATTTTCTTTGGTGATGCGTACTTGACGCGCGGAGCCGAGTTGCTCGATGTCGGTGCCTTTCAGGTCCAGACCGAGCTCTTCGGTGATCACTTGGCCGCCTGTCAGGGCAGCGAGGTCTTGCAGCATCGCTTTGCGACGGTCGCCGAAGCCTGGAGCTTTGACGCCTACGCAAGTGAAGGTGCCGCGCAGCTTGTTGACGACGAGAGTCGCCAGCGCTTCGCCTTCGATATCTTCAGCGATGATCAGCAGCTGCTTGCCGGATTGTACGACTTTCTCCAGCACCGGCAGGATCTCCTGAATGTTGGTGATTTTTTTGTCGGTGATCAGGATATACGGGTTATCCAGCACCGCTTCCATTTTGTCTGTATCGGTGATCATATATGGCGAGATGTAGCCGCGGTCGAATTGCATACCTTCTACGACTTCCAGCTCAGTGATGAAGCCTTTGGATTCTTCAACGGTGATGACGCCGTCGTTGCCAACTTTCTCCATCGCTTCAGCGATCAGCTCGCCGACTTCGTTGTCGGAAGCGGAGATCGCCGCTACCTGTGCGATCGATTGCTTGCCTTCGATTGGCTTGGCGATCGATTTCAGCTCTTCGACAGCTGTTTTGACCGCTTTTTCGATACCTTTGCGGATAACCATCGGGTTTGCGCCGGCGGTTACGTTTTTCAGACCTTCGCGGATCATCGCTTGCGCCAGCACAGTAGCCGTTGTTGTACCGTCGCCAGCGACATCGTTCGTTTTGGTTGCGACTTCTTTAACCAGCTGCGCACCCATGTTCTCGAATGCGTCTTCGAGTTCGATTTCCTTGGCGATCGAGACGCCGTCGTTAGTGATCAGCGGGCTGCCGAATTTTTTCTCCAGCACGACGTTGCGTCCTTTTGGTCCAAGCGTTACTTTTACTGCATTTGCCAGAGCGTCGACACCGCGGAGCATCGAGCGGCGCGCGTCTTCACTGAACTTGATATCCTTTGCCATAGCCTGATTAACCTCCTTAAATTTTGAACAAGTAAGTAAGCATCGTTGTTGCTATCTATGTGGGTTCCGTAAACGAAATTCGGACTTAGCCGAAGATCGCGTGAATGTCGCTTTCCTTCATAATCAAATACTCTTTTCCGTCGTACTTCACTTCTGTGCCGGCATACTTGGAGAACAAAACGCGATCGCCTACTTTCACTTCCAGCTCTACGCGTACACCGTCCTTAAGCGCACCGATGCCAACTGCTACGACTTTGCCCTCTTGCGGCTTTTCCTTCGCCGTGTCCGGCAGGACGATTCCGCTAGCGGTAGTCTCTTCCTTCGCGATTGGTTCGATCAAAACGCGCTCACCCAAAGGTCTGATCATGAAAAATAGCCTCCTTTTAAATTTGTCGCCAAATATCGGCATGTTTAGCACTCGACAACCGTCAGTGCTAACAACCATTTTTATAATACCCATTTTGATTGTAAATTTCAAGTCCCTTTTGCGATCTCTTCACAAAAAACAAATGCCCCGCGCCAGTCGAAGAAGCGAAAGGCGCGGGGCGGAACCGACAGCTGGAGACGTTCTAACTGGTCTCATACTGCGCTTCGAATTCGGCCTCTCGCTTCAGTTGCTCGCGGTAGACGCGGGCGGAGAGGAAGACGCTGAACTCGTACAGGATGATGAGCGGGATCGCGACCAGAATGTCCGAGACGATATCCGGCGGCGTGATCAGCGCTGCAGCGGCAATCAATAAAAAGTAGGCAAAGCGCCGCATCTTGCGCAGCCGCAGCGGATTAAGAATCCGCAGCTTGGTCAGGAACATAATGACGATCGGCAGCTCAAACAGCAGCGAGATCGGGATAATGATGTTGAACATAAAGGTAAAGTACTGGATAACCCCAAACGTCTCCACCAAGTCGAGGTTGCGGGAGACGGTCGTCGTAAAGTAATAGGCCATCGGAAACACGACAAAATAAGAAAATGCCAAGCCGATCAGCAGCATGATCAAGGCAAACGGCACATACTTGAGCGTGGCCTTCTGCTCATGCACGGCAAGCGCCGGCTTCACAAACGCCCACAGCTGGTAAAAGGTAAACGGCAGCGTAATAAGCAGCGCCATCACCAGCGCAAACTTCATATAAATGCCGACTCCGTCCCAGAGTGAGAAGGTATGCACTGTCAGATTGACTGCCGGCTCCTGAGACATCAGGAAATCATAGGCTGGCTTGGCCAGCGACAAGCCGGCAATCATGCCAAGGATAAGAACGACAAGAATCCAGATTATCCGCTTGCGCAGCTCGCCTACATGGCCCAGCAGTGGCATCAGACCTTCCTGTCCGAGTCGATCCGCCAGCTTCTCTCGCCTGCTTTTGCCGGACGAGGCTGCGTTGTTCTGTTCTGCCACCAAGAAGACCGCCTTTCTAAGATGCTTGCGCCGCGCTACCCGAGATGTTGCGTCATCGGTTCACAAAAAAAGCGTCTCCGGTCAGTCCGGAAGGCGCTTGTTGGTAGTCGGTTCTGTCGACGGCGCGTCTGCTTGCACGGCGCTTACGGTCTTGCGTTCAGGCTGCTCGTCATCTCCCATGATGTCTTTGGCGCCGTTTTTGAATTCTCTCAGCGTGCGTCCGAATGCCCGTCCAAGCTCTGGCAGCTTGTTCGGTCCGAACAGCAGCAGCGCAACGATCGCCAGCAAGATGATACCGGATGTGCCCAGTCCCATAGCTATTAACCTCCTCAACGATTCATGCTGTCAAACAAAAATGTCCGTCTATCTCATCCATACAGGTTGTTGCAACATACGTCTCTTACGCCAGTATACCCACATCGAGGCCAACACTTGCAGCGTCTAGCAGCCCAGCATGCCGCCAAACCCCATCGTCACGATGTCCTCGCGAGTAATCGTGTCCCCTGCCAAAATGCGCGGCAGCAGCACATCAAACGAAGTATACGGATCATGCATAACACAGCCTGGCAATCCCAAGATCGGCACGCCCTGCAAATAACCCATCAGCAGCATCGAGCCCGGCAGCATCGGCGTACCGTAGCTGACGATCTCTGCTCCCGCATCGCGGATCGCAGCCGGCGTTCGGTCATCGGGGTCGACCGACATCCCGCCAGTTACTAGTATCATATCATACTCTGCGCGCAGCAAATAGTCTATTTCCTTGACAATTATTTGTCGGTCATCGGGAGCGAAGCGCTGCTCCGCAACCACCGAGCCAAATGCCTCGACCTTCTCTCGCACGGCTGGACCGAACTTGTCGACGATTCGTCCGCTGTATACCTCGCCGCCTGTCGTCAGCAAGCCGATCCGCAGCGCGCGGAAAGGCCGGATCTGCAGCGGCGGTCGCCCCTCCGTGCTGCGGTAGTCGGCGAGCATCTGCTCCGCCTGCTCGATCTTGGCGCGATCGACAACGAGCGGGATAACCCGAGTCGCCGCCACCCGCTGGCCGGGCTGGACAACCGTCCGATGCGGCACCGTCGCCAGCGCGATCTCGCCCAGCCGATTGATCGCATGGATCAGCTCCCCGTCGATCTCCAGCAAGCCCTGCCGCGAAGCCTTGACCGTCACCTTGCCCTCGTGTGGCTCTGTTGCGCTCAGGTCGGCATCGGCGAGCAGCGCCTCTGCCAGACGTTGCGCTGCTTCATCCTCATGCAGCTCCGCCTCACCCAGCTCGAGGATGTAGATATGCTCCTTGCCGATGTCGAGCAGCCTTGGGATGTCCTCCTCCCGGACCAGATGTCCCTTGGTGAACAGCCGCCCCTTGAACTTGCCGGGGATGATCTGTGTCAGGTCATGCGCCAGCCGTAGCCCGACCGCTTCGTGCACCGGCACCTCAGTCAGCTTCGAGCCACCCGTCCGCCCGTTCATCGCTTATGCTCCCCGATCGTCCCCGTCAGGATACCGAGCGCATGTGGCAGCTGGTCCATGATGACGACCAGACTCTCGTGCACGCCTTTGGGACTGCCGGGCAGATTGAGGATAAGCGAGCGGCCGCGGATGCCGCAGATGCCGCGGGAGAGCATCGCCCGCTTGGTCTTCTGGATCGAGAACATCCGCATCGCCTCGGCGATGCCCGGGACCTCGCGGTCGATGACGCGCTGCGTCGCCTCCGGCGTGACGTCTCGCGGTCCAAGGCCGGTGCCGCCAGTCGTCAGGACCAAGTCCGCCTGATAATAGTCGACCATCTCGATCAGCGCCGCCGTGATCTCGTCCTGCTCATCCGGTACGATTCGATAATCGACGATCTCACCGCCCAGTTCCTCCTCCACCAGCTCGCGTATTACCTGAGCGCTCGTATCCTCCCGTTCGCCGGCCGAGCCTTTGTCGCTCGCTGTCAGTATGGCTACCTTCCATTGCATATCCAGCCCCCCTACCCTGTTCGCCGCACAGTCGACCCGCGGCATCTTTTTTAATCTGCCAAGTGATAGTCCCCGTTTTTGCCCCCTGCCTTGTGGATCAGCAGCGTCGGGCCGATCAGCATATCCTTCTGCAGCGCCTTGCACATATCGTAGACGGTCAGCGCAGCGGCGGATACCGCCGTCAGCGCCTCCATCTCCACCCCGGTCTTGCCTGTCGTCTTGACCGTCGCCTCGATGAACAGCACATCCTCGCCATTGTCATGGAACTGGATGTCGATCCCTGTCAGCGGCAACGGATGGCACATCGGGATCCACTCCGAGGTGCGCTTGGCCGCCATGATGCCCGCCACCTGAGCTACAGCCATCACATCGCCCTTGCGGATGCCCCCGCTCTTGATCTGCTGCAGCGTCTCGCGCGCCATCTTGACCGAGGAGCGAGCCGAGGCGATGCGCACCGTCGTCTCCTTGTCCGAGACATCGACCATCCTCGCCCTGCCCTGATCATTGAAATGCGTCAACTCGCTCATCCTCTTGCTCCCCTCTCTCCTGTCGATCTGAGCCAGATGTCCTGCTCGGTGATGAGGCCGTCCATCAACGCGTCATGCGGCTCCATCGGCACCTGATCTATCCGTTGCTCCTCGTAGGCCAGTCCGACCCACAGCGGCTCGGGCAAGGACGCAGCCTCCCCTATATTAATAGTAGCGCCGCCTCCGTCTGCTGTAGCCGCCCCGGCCTCCACACGATGCCTGAGCTCGCTCACGCGCCGGGCCAGCGTCTCGCGGAATCGGTCGTAATAGCCGCCCCCGTACCCGAGACGGCCGCCGCGCTCATCGAAGGCCAGTCCCGGCACGAAGACGATATCCGGGATAAATCCAGCCTCGCAAGGCTGCGCCAGCCCCGGATCAGGCTCGCGGATGCCGTAGGCGCCCGTGATCAGCTCATCCCAGCTGCGCAGGTAATAGAGCGTCAGCGATCGGTCGAAGGGATTGCTGACAGGCACGATGACGTCTCTGCCCTCCGCCCAGAGCGCCTCGATGAGCGCATCCGTGCGCACCTCGGAGCGAAACGAGAGATACAGCATCGGCGCGCGCGCATCCCGTCTGCGAATGAAGGAAAGGGCCTGCTCCCGGATCGCTGTCGAGCGGACCATCTGCGCCGTCTCGTCCAGCCCGTCCCGTCGCAGCTTCATCTGCTGGCGGAGCATGCGCTTCGACTCGGCGAACGCTTGATGCTTCATCGGTTTCTCCCTCTCTATGTTAAGTCACTCGAATCTGGTGCAAGTCTTGTATTGTATCTGTAACCTTTAGTTTACCATTGTTCAGCCGCTTTCGCCAAGATCGCCTTGGCGAAGTCGACTAGTGAGCGCGAGCGCGCATTGTGTTACACTATATAACGTAGTGGGTGCGTCATGTTCCCCTGATGAGCCGGATCATTATATTCTCGGAGGTTTCATTATGCTGTTACAAGTCTCGGATCTATCCAAAAGCTACGGCGTCAAATCCGTACTCTCCCATATTACGATGCAGGTGCAGGAGCGCGACCGCATCGGGCTCGTCGGCGTAAACGGGGCGGGCAAATCCACCTTGCTGAAAATCATCTGCGGCGAGATGTCGGCCGACAGCGGCTCGATCTTCAAGTCCAAGGAGACACGAATCGGCTATCTCGCTCAAAACAGCGGCCTGCAATCGGACCGCTCAATCCAGGAGGAGATGCTGGCGGTGTTCGCAGCGCTGCTGGAGACAGAGCAGGAGCTGCGACTGATGGAGCAGCAGATCGCCGATCCGGCGATGCACGACGACGAGAAGCGTTACCAGGACCTGCTCGACCGCTATGCGAGCCGGTCGGAGTGGTTCCGCGAGCAAGGCGGCTTCGAGATCGAGATGCGTATCCGCAGCGTCCTGCATGGCATGGGCTTCGGCAGCTTTGCGCCCGAGACGCCGATCCACACGCTGAGCGGCGGCCAGAAAACCCGCCTGGCACTGGCGCGCATCCTGCTGCAAGCGCCTGATCTGCTCATGCTCGACGAGCCGACCAACTATCTCGACATCCCGACGCTGACCTGGCTGGAGGACTACCTGCGCGGGTATGCCGGCGCAATCCTCGTCGTCTCGCATGACCGCTACTTCCTCGATGCGCTCGCCACCTCGATCGTCGAGATCGAGCGTCATGCCGCCAAGCGCTACACAGGCAACTACAGCCGTTATATCGAGATCAAGGCGGCCGAGTACGAGGCCAATATGAAGGCGTATGAGAAGCAGCAGGACGAGATTGCCCGGATGGAGGAGTTCATCGAGCGCAACATCGTGCGCGCCTCCACCACCAAGCGCGCCCAGAGCCGGCGCAAGGCGCTCGACAAGATGGATCGGGTCGACCGGCCGCTCGGCGACCTGAAGAAGGCGCACTTCGCCTTCGAGATCGAGCGCCGCACCGGCAAGGATGTCCTCGATGTGCAGCAGCTGTCGATTGCCTTCGACGGCCAATCGCAGCCGCTGTTCCGCGATGTCGAGTTCCGCCTACAGCGCGCGGAGACGGTCGCGCTCATCGGACCTAACGGGGTCGGCAAGTCAACTCTGCTCAAAGCTCTGATCGCAGACAAGCCGCGGCTGGTAAGCGGCACGATCCGTTGGGGCGCCAATGTACAGATCGGCTATTACGATCAGGAGCAGACGGGGCTTACGCCGACCAACACCGTGCTGGAGGAGGTGTGGAGCGCGTACGCTCATCTGGAGGAATCGCGAATCCGCACAGTGCTGGGCAACTTCCTGTTCAGCGGCGAGGATGTCAAGAAGCGGATCTCGGCGCTCAGCGGCGGCGAGAAGGCCCGCGTTTCGTTGGCCAAGCTGATGCTCCAGCAAGCCAATGTCCTCATCCTCGACGAGCCGACCAACCACCTCGACCTCTTCAGCAAGGAGGTGCTGGAGGCGGCATTGATGGAGTATGAAGGCACGCTGCTATTTATCTCTCATGACCGCTATTTCCTCAACAAGATGGCCGAGCGGATTGTCGAACTGACACCGACAGGGACGCAACATTTCCTGGGAAATTACGACGACATGATGGAGAAAAAACAGGAAATACTGGAGCTTGAAGCGCTCGCGGCAGCGGAGGCCGCTCAAAAAACGGGAGGATCTGCGCCCTCCAGCGCTGCTTCGCAAGCCTCGTCGTACGAAGCCGACAAACAGGCCAAAAAGGACGAACGCCAACGTCAGCGCAGATTAGAGCAATTGGAATCGGATATTGCCAGACTGGAGCAAGCCATCTCCGATCTGGAGGATGAGCTGACGCAGCCCGACATCTACAATGACTATGTCGCCGTCAGCGAACGACAGCAAGCGATCGACGATTACAAAGCCGAGCTTGTCGACGTTTACGCTGCTTGGGAGGAATTGCTCGCTTAGGCCACAAATGCGGGCATGATTTCGGTGGAGCGTTTGGGGGCGGGACGATGCGGAGATGTATAACGCAAGAAACTTTCGTTCGAGCGTCGGAAGCGGGGCGTTCGGACCTGTAGCGCAAGAAACTTTCGTTGGAGCGCCAAGCTTTGGCGGAGGGATCAGAATTGCAAAAAAGCGCCCGATCGATCGACTAGACAATGTCGCATCGATCGGGCGTTTTTGGTTGCGGGCAGCGCAACGATGGGCCGCCAACTCCATCCGCCTCGTCCACAGTCTTATCCACAGCCAAATGTGAATTGTTAGGCAATTCTGTCGATAAGTTCAGCTTCAAAACGCGCTTTTCTTCACGAAAAATATAGATTGACTTTTTTGTAAAGACAAAACTGAAAGTTTTGCACACATTGTCCACATTATCCACAGTTTCGCACCTGTTTTTCTATCCCCAACAGGGGGTGCCTTGAAAAAGTTGATTTTTCGGCCTCCAAGGCACTTACCCACAGTTTGTGGAGGATATGTGGATAACTTTTGTACACAGGCTCATCAGGCTTGCTGCTGCTCCCGTTGGCTCTGGCGCGCCGAGCTGAGCAACGCAGCATTGCAGGCAGCTACATAGGCCGTCGCAGCGGCCAGAATAATATCCTTGTGAATCGCTGAGCCTTGATGCCGCTGCTGCTCATGCAAGATACTGACGACCGCTTCGCCGTGGGCATCCTCTCCTGTCGAGAGCGAGTGCAGCTCCAGATCCTCGAATTGAGCCGCGACCGGGATCAGCTCCTGGATGCTTCGGATGACTGCCTCCAGCGGTCCAGTGCCGCTCGCGGAGACGGCATGCTCGGCTCCGTCCTGCGTACGTACCGCGACGCGGGCGCTGCACGCCTCATCGACGCCAGTCTGCACGCTGACCTCCGTCAGCACATACGGATCATGCTGGGTCGCCGTCGCTTCGCCGACCAGACGCAGCAGCTCGTTGTCGGTTACGATCTTCTTGTCGTCGGCCACTTGCTTGAACCGGGTATACACCTCATCCAGCTGTTCCCCGCTCACCTCGATGCCGTACTCGGCCATCCGGTGCTTGATCGCATGGCGGCCGGAGTGCTTGCCCAGGATGATCATGCTGCGCGGGATGCCCATCGCCTCAGGGTCCATAATCTCGTACGTGTTGCGGTTTTTCAGCAAGCCGTCCTGATGGATGCCCGACTCGTGCTGGAAGGCGTTGCGGCCGACGATCGGCTTGTTGTAGGCAATCGGGAAATGCATCGTCCGGCTCACCATACGCGAGGTCGCATAGATCTCGGACGTATCGATGCCGGTCTCCACCTGCAACGTCGCCTTGCGCGTATCGATCGCCATCACCAGCTCCTCCAGCGAGCAGTTGCCGGCGCGTTCGCCGATGCCGTTGATCGTCGCCTCGATCTGGGTCGCGCCGCCACGGATCGCGGCCAGCGAGTTCGCCACAGCCAGCCCCAGGTCATTGTGACAGTGAGCGCTGTAGCGCACCTTGTCGCCGCCGCGCGCTTGTGTCCGCACGGTGCGGAACAACGCCTCGTACTCCTCCGGCAGAGCGATGCCGAGTGTATCCGGCAGGTTGATGACCGTCGCCCCTTCCTCGATGACCGCCTCGACCAGCTCCAGCACGAACTCCATGCCCGCACGCGTCGAGTCCATCGGGGAAAATTCGATCTCCTCCACCGACTGCTTGCCGAAGGCGACCATCTCCCGCGCGATCCGGATGACCTCCTGGCGCGACTTCTTCAGCTGGAAGTCCAGATGGATGTCGGAGGAGGAGATGAACAGATGGAGCCGTCGACGCGCCGCATCGCGGGTCGCGCGGATCGCCGACTCGATATCGCCCTTCACCGCCCGGGCGAAGCCGACGATCTCTGTCCCTTGCAGCTCCCGCGAGATCTGCTCGACCGCGCTGAACTCGCCGGGACTCGACACCGGGAAGCCTGGCTCGATAATGTCGACGCCCAGCTTCGCCAGCTGACGGGCGATGACGATTTTCTGGGCCGGCTCGATGGATGCCCCAGGTGACTGTTCTCCGTCGCGCAAGGTTGTGTCGAATATCTGAATCTTCTGAATTGTCATGATAATCATCCTCCTCAAAATTAGAAAAGCCTGCCGCCTCTCCCGTATTGGAAGAGACGACAGGCTGGGTCAAACAGCTGCCGCGGTACCACTCTTGTTGGTCTGGAGCATACGCCCCAAACCCGCTCTGTACCCGATCACGGAGGCAACCCGTCGCACCGTACGTAAGGCAAGCGAACTTGTCGCTCGCGCTTCTCCGGCGCGCCGCTCCCGGGCGAGTTCGGATCGTCTTCGGCTGTGTCGCACCTTCCCACAGCTCTCTGCCTCCCAGACGTTGTTCCTACTACTCCCGTTCCTGGCGTTTCTCTATGCAATTCTATGCCGAACCGTGGCCGATCGTGCCTCAGTCGACGCTTTGATCATTTTCATGATGAGCCACATGATCTACCTTCCCCGATCGAGGGCATCGTTACGGAAATCAAAAAAGGCCTGCCGTCTCTATGCAAGAGACGACAGACCTGAGTCCGCGCGGTACCACCCTTGTTGACGCTGATCTCCCCGGGGAGAAGCGCCCACCTCACGCCCATCGACATCGTAGGTCCGGACCAACGGTTCGATGCGCTGCCCGATCACGGGGGCTGCCGTGACGAAGTACCTGCCTCCTGCCGGGTAATCCCGCACAGCCTGCGCTCCAACGTCCCGCTCCCAGGCGAGCTTCAGATGATGAGGGGTCTGCGTCGCACCGTCCCGCAGCTCTCTGGTCCATTGCCTCTGTAGCAGGCATCCGGCCCCTGATCTATCCTACTGTTCCTGTTCATCGCGTGTTATTTATGGGGAAGTCATTCATGTATTGTTACCCAGTATAGCGAGTTCGTATGCCACTGTCAACAATTGTTCATCAAAGAAATGGTACCGGCGGCAATCGATTCCGCAACTTTTCAGCCTGTCATGCGTCTTATTTGGTGAGGTGAGAGACCAAGCTATGAATCAACAACATCAGACATCTACAGGCCTACCAGAGAGAGCAGCCCGTAGATCGACGACGCAGTCCAAGGTCGTATTCCTAATCGTGTGGGTGCTACTGATCGGCTCAGGCGTCTACGGCGCCATCTGGTACTCGGACAAGCAGCAGGCCGAGCTGACCGCCGCGATCGAGCAGCAGACCGCGCGCCAGATCGCAGCTGTACAAGAGGACTATCAGCTCCAGATCGCCCAGCTTCAGAGCGGATTCGCCACGGAGATTACGCAGTTGGAAGGCAAGGTTAACGCCCTTAACGAGTTGCTGACTTTCGCCAAGGACAACACGACGGAGAAGACGGATAACAGCAATCAACTATATACGCAGATCAACGAAGTCAACAAGAAGCTCAATGAGCTGAAGAAAAGTCTGGATGTGTTGAAATAATGACCGTTCAACGCATCAATCGCATGGCTCTGCTGTTATGCGCTCCGTTCATCGGCATCCTCGGCTGGATGCTGCTGCATACGCCTGCCCTCGAGCTCAATGATCCGCCGCCAGAGCTGACCGCTACAGTCCTGCCGGTCCAAGCGGCCGAGCTGACAGGTACGGTGCTATCGAATCTCGACAAGGCCCAGGAGCTGGCTACCGTCACCTCCGAAGCGATCAAGCGCGACACCAAGCTCTATGATCAGACGAACAAGGAGGTTCGATCGCTGCTCCAGCTCGCCACTTCGCAATCCGACCGCCCATACCATATCTATGACCGCCGGATCGTCCGCAAGCTCGGTTCCGCGTCGGAGGAGGTCCAGAGCGACAAGCTGGTCGCCCAGCTCTACCATGTCCGGGCTCAGCACTTCCGCGGGTATGCGCTCAAGGTGAAGCTGAAGTCAGACGAAGCGATCGACATGGTGCTCGGTCACGATACCTTCGGCAAAAGCGAGACGACGATGTCTGCCGTGAAGAGGTACAATGCGCTGGCTGGCATTAACGCCGGCGGATTCGCCGACAGCCGCAGCGGCCGTTATCCGCTCAGCACGACGGTGACCAACAGCGAATACGTCAACGGCTTCGAGCCGTCCTTCGCCGATCTGTTCTTCGTCGGCCTCAGTCAGGATATGAAGCTGATCGGCGGCAAGTACGCCTCCCGCGACGAGCTGGATCGGGAGAATCCGAAATTCGGCGCCTCCTTCGTGCCGATCCTATTGAAGAATGGCGTTGCCCAGCCAATCCCCGACAAGTGGAAGACGAGCCCGCGCCGCGCGCCGCGCACTGTCATCGCCAACTACAAGGACGATCAGTTGCTGTTCCTCGTCACCGACGGCTCGGACGAGCATGGCAACTCCGGCGCGACGCTGGAGGAGCTGCAGATCCTGCTGTCCCGCTTTGGCGTCAAGGATGCGTACAATCTCGATGGCGGCGGCTCCTCGTCGCTAATTTTCAATGGCCGCGTCGTCAACAAGCCATCCGACGGCCAGCTTCGCCAATTGGCGACTAACTTTTTGTTGTTCAAGTAACCCACATGCGAGGCAAGGCGGTGTAGGACCGGGAAGTTCCCGGGACGATGCACCGCCACTTTTTTGTTACAGGCCAAATAACCTTCAACCCACAACAAAGTGGCGTTGAAGGCTATTTGGCATCACGGGCGGTGACTAAGACCGCTCTATCGTCTGGCCAAGCAAGCTAATGATCTCAGCTCTGAGCGGCCTCGGATTCGTGGCGGCTCACCGACCATGCCTCGAGCGGCAGGCCGGGATCGCCCTTCATGTCGAGCGCGGTGTACTGGCCGCGCGCCCACTTGAGATGAGCAGCGGCGCCAATCATCGCCGCATTGTCCGAGCAGAGCGAGAGCGGCGGCGCCAGCAGCGGGATCGCTTCGGCTGCGCAGCGCGCCGCCAGCGTCTCGCGCAGGCCGCTGTTGGCGGCGACGCCGCCGCACAGGAGCAGCTGGCGCACACCGTAGGCCTTCGCGGCACGGATCGCCTTCTCGGTCAGCACCTCGACGACCGACTCCTGGAAGCCGCGCGCCAGCGCCGCTTCGTCCAGCGGCAGCCCCTTCATCTGATGCTGGTTGATGACGGCCAGTACCGCCGACTTGAGCCCACTGAAGCTGAAGTCATAGGAGTCCGCCTCCAGCCATGAGCGCGGCAGCGGCGTCGCCGTCTCGGCCTGCCGCGCCAGCCGGTCGATGTGCGGACCGCCCGGATAAGGCAGCTTCAGCGAACGGGCGACCTTGTCGTAGGCTTCCCCGACCGCATCGTCGCGCGTCCTGCCGATGATACGGAACTCGCCCTCTTGCTCCACCAGCACCAGCTCCGTATGACCGCCGGAGGCGACCAGAGCGAGCAGCGGGTACTGCAGCTCGTGGACGAGTTGATTGGCATAGATATGCCCGGCGATATGATGCGTGCCGATGAGCGGCACCTCGAGCGCCATCGCCAAGCTTTTGGCCGCGACGATGCCGACGAGCAGCGCCCCGACCAGGCCGGGGCCTTGCGTCACCGCGACAGCCGAGAGGTCCTGCAGCCGCACACCCGCCGCCGTCACCGCCTGCTCGACGATGCGCGTGATCGTCTCGACATGCTTGCGCGAGGCGATCTCAGGCACGACGCCGCCGAACTGCTGATGCGTGGCGATCTGGCTGGAGACGATGTTGGAGAGCACCTCCCGCCCGCCGCGCACGACGGCTGCCGACGTCTCGTCGCAGCTCGTCTCAATCGCAAGGATCAGCTCCTCTCCGACCGTTTGCGTCTGCGGCTGCATCCGCGCAGACGCTGCTGACGGCGCAGCCTTCGCTGACGTTGACGCCGTTGCCGGCGTTGACGCCATTGCAAGCGTTGATGCCATTGCCGGCGTTGACGCCATTGCCGACTTTGACGTCATCACGGACGTTTTTGCCTCATGCTCTGTCGTCATGCTCGTTCACCTGCTTCCTGCGGATCGAGCTCGGCCCACATGATGAGAGCGTCCTCGTTGTTGTCCGAATAATATCCCGGCCGCACGCCCGATGGCTCGAAGCCAAGCTTGCGGTAGAGCTGCTGAGCCCGTTCATTGGTCACCCGTACCTCCAGCGTCATCCGGCTCATGCCGAAAAACACTGCCGTCCGCTGCAGCTCGGTCAGCAGCCGCTCGCCCAGCCCCTGGCCGCGATAATCGTGCCGCACGGCAATATTGGTAATATGCGCCTCATCCATGATCGTCCACATACCGCCGTAGCCGATCACCTCGTCCTCCAGCATCATCACCATATAGCGGGCAAAATGATTGCTCGTCAGCTCGTTCACAAACGCTTCTGCCGTCCACGGACTCGTAAAGGCCTCCCGCTCGATCTCGCAGATCGCCGGCACATCCTCCAGCCGCATCGCCCGGAAGACGAGCGCTTCCTCGCGCCAGTCGCCAACGTGGCGCTCTGCTCCTCCTGCGCCGCCGCCCGCCATCATGAGCCCTCCCGCGCGCGGGCCAGCAGCTTGGCCTCGGCTTCGGCCAGCTGCGTATAGTTGGGCACGAGGTCATGCGCCGCGTCCCGCTCGCCCGCGAGCAGCCGGACCGCGCCGAGCAGCCCGGCCCAGCGTCCCTCCGCGACATGCGCTCTGACCTCGACCCGCAGCTCCGGCCAGCGCTCGCCCGCCAGCTGGGCGAATGCTTCGATCTCCTCTAGATGCAGCGACGGATCGCCGGTGAAGACGACTGCCTCCGGCTGCTCCTCGCCAGCAGCGCCCTCAGCGACGTCCTCGAGCTGCCGCAGCAGCTCCTCCCGCCAATCCCGCATGAGCCGGATGCGATCCTCGGCGAGTCGATGCCAGCCGTCCGGCGCAGCGGCAAACGCCGCCGTATACACCTGTCCCCGTCGCGCGTCCATCAACGGTACAAGCCATGCCCGCTCCGCCGAGCGAACCTCGCGCTCTGCTCCCGACCAGTAACCGCCAAGCGCCAGCTGCTCGAGGCTAGAGACGCCGACCAGTGGCTTGTCCCAGACCCAGGCGAGCGTCTTGGCGGCTGTCACCGCGATCCGCACCCCCGTATAGGAGCCTGGTCCGAGGCCGACGGCGATACCTGTCAGCGACGAGCCAGACACGCCCGATGTCCGCAGCAGCTCTTGCAGCTGTGGGACGATATTGACCGAATGGTTGCGCTCCGCCAGCGATTGCACCTCCCCCAGCACGCGGTCGCCCTGCAAGAGCGCCGCCGCGAAGGCGGCCGTCGCCGTATCGAAGGCCAACACCAGCGGCTCGTCCGACTCCGGACGATACGCATGGAGCCCTTGCTGTAATCCTTCCTGCAGCTTCATGCCTCTTCCGCCCCCATCTCCTCTAGTTGTCGGCACCAGGCCGCGTAGCGCTCGCCCCGCCCGGTCAGCTCGAAGCGGCGTCCGCCCCCCGGCGCATGCAAGAGCTTCATCTCCAGTCGCTCGGGCGGCAGCAGCGGCTCGATCAGACTCGCCCATTCGACGATCGTCACGCCCGCGCCATAGAAGTAATCGTCCAGCCCCAGCTCGTCCGCCTCGGCAAGCGACAGCCGGTAGACGTCCATATGGTAGAAAGGCAGCCGCTCGCCCTCATATTCCTTGATGATCGTGAAGGTCGGCGAGTTGACGACACCTTGCACGCCCAACGCCGCTGCATACGCCTGTGAAAATCGCGTCTTGCCCGCGCCCAGCTCGCCATCGAGCGCCAGCACCGTCTCCGGCTCCGCCCACGATGCGAGCCGCGCTGCGAGACGGACCGTCGCCGCCTCGTCCGCAGCCAGCCATATCAACTGCTTAACTATCATGTCGATCAGTTCTTTCCTCTTGAATTGATGATGCAAAATGATCGTAGCCGCCTCGCTTCAATGGCTCCCGGCGACTGGCTCCAGCCCCTTCGGCAAGCCGCTCCAGCCATACCTCGGGCGACCCATCCGCAGGCAGCGCCTGCCCGATGACGTAGAAGGGAATCCCGAGTCGGCCGAGCTCCGTCTTGGCCGTCGCCACCGCATCGGCATCGATCGTGCCGACGAGCGCATAGTCCTCGCCGCCGTAGAGCATCCAGGTCAGCGGATCGATGCCGACCGCGCTGCCATAGCTCGTCAACGAGCCGGCGCGCGGCAGCCAGTCCTCGCGCAGCACGAGCGAGACGCCGGAGGCCTCGGCGATCTCCCACGCCTCGCTCGCCAGACCGTCGCTCACATCGTTGAGCGAGCGGCATGCTCCGCTGGCAGCGAGCCAGCGCCCGGCCTCCACCGAGGGCCGGGGCCGCCGATGGGCGCGGACGAGCGCCGCTGTGCCGTCCGCCTCCGCCGCCTCGGTCAACCGCGCCGGCTCTGCGCCCGTGCCGCCGCCCGGTACGTTCTCCGATGCAGCGACCTGCTCTGCCGAAGCGCCGTCGCCAGATGCATCGGCTACTCTGCCCTTCCGCTCCGCCGCCAGCAAATAGTGGAGCCCCGCCGCCGAGCGGCCTAGCGGACCGGTGACGAAGACAGCGTCGCCCGGGCGCGCGCCCGCACGCACGAGCTCTGACCCGCGCTCTACCGCGCCGGTGAGCGTGACGCTGACGACCAGATGCTGCGGCGCCGACGTCGTATCGCCGCCCACCACCGCAACGCCGTAATCCTCGGCGCAGCGGTAGAGCCCGTCATAGAGCCGTCGCAGCCGCTCCGGCCCCCAGTGCGGCGGCGCGCTCACCGTGACGAGCGCATGCCGCGGCAGACCGCCCATCGCTGCGATATCGCTGATGTTGGCGGCGAGCGCCTTGTAGCCGATGTCCTCCTCGGTCATCGTCTCCGGCAGGAAGTGCACCGTCTCGACCATCGTATCGACCGTCAGCAGCTGTCGCCAGCCGACGCCGTCAGCCGGTCCGTCAGGCAGCGGCTCCACGACTGCCGCATCGTCGCCGATCCCGACGACTACGCCGCGAGCAGCCTGCCAAGCCGCTGCCTGTCTCTCGCCGGTCCAGTAGCGGATCCGGCCGAACTCTCCGAGCGTCATACGCCTCCCTCGCTTCCTGCCCGCCGGAGCTTGTCCTAGACGAGCTAGTGAATATCCCGTTTTTTGAACTGGCCGCCCCGCACATCATGGATGTTGCCGATCGCCAGGAACGCCGAGGTATCGAGCTCCTGTACGATCGACTTCAGCTTGGCCTCCTCCAGCCGGTTGATGATACAGAAGATCACCTGCTTGCTATCGCCGGTAAAAGCGCCCTCGCCGTGAAGGAACGTAACCCCGCGGCCGAGCCTGTCCATGATGGCCGAGCCGATCTCCCGCGCCTCCTCGCTGATGATCCACACCGACTTTGATTCATCGAAGCCCTCCAGGATGATATCGATCGTCTTGAAGGCGATGAAGTACGCGATCAGCGAGTACATCGCGCGATCCCAGCCGAAGACGAAGCCGGCGGTCGTCATGATGAACAGGTTAAAGAACATGACGATCTCCCCGACGGAGAAGGGCGATTTTTTGTTGATCAGGATCGCTACGATCTCCGTGCCGTCGAGTGAACCGCCGAAGCGGATGACCAAGCCGACGCCGATGCCGAGGATGACGCCGCCGAACACCGCCGCCAGGAACGTGTCGATCGTGAGCGGATTCACATGATGGAGCACCAGTGTGCCGACCGACATCAACGTAACGCCGAATAGCGTCGAGATGGCAAACGTCTTGCCGATCTGCTTGTAGCCGAGGAAGAGGAAGGGCACATTCAGCGCGAACAGGAAAAGGCCCAGCGGCAAGGATAAGACATGCGCCAGCATAATCGAGATGCCGACGATCCCGCCGTCGATAATCTGGTTGGGGACGAGGAAAATCTCCAGCGCTACGGAGACGAGCGCCGACCCGAGCACGATGAAGAAAATCCGCCGCGCCAGCTCCGCTTTGGTCAGACGATGATGTTTCATTGCAACCACGAAAGTTGCTCCCTTCTACCTTGTGTACAATCAATGTTCTTATTTTAACTGAAACCCGCTCAGATTCAAAGCTGTTCCCACCAGATGCGCCCTTCCATGCCAAAAAGCCCCTCGGGTACACGCGAGTCCGGCTGTCCTGAAAAGCCGTGGATTGCAGGCTTCCGGGACTGCCGACTCGCCCCCGAGGGGCCGCCGTCGCAGGCGGTTACTTCTTCAATACATCATGATCGACGTACCGCTCGCCGTTCAGCTCGCTGATCACATTGATCGCGACCTTGGCGCCGTCGCCGGCGGTGATGATTGTATGGACGCTCATGCCGGCAGCTGTGCCTGCGGCCCAGACGCGCTCCATCGAGGTGCGTCCCTGCGGGTCGCAATCGATGACGGTCTTGATGCGCGGCTCGGTGCCCGGACGCGTCATGATACCGCTCGGCTCCAGCACATCCTGGGCGATGCCGGTGGCGATGATGACCTGCTTCGCCTCATAGTTCTCGCCGGTATCGGTATGGATCAGGACGCCGTCCTCGATCGGCTCCAGCCGGGTGACATGCTCCTCCATGATCTCCGCACCGAATTTGGCCGCTTGCTTCTTGCCGATCTCTACCAGATCGGGACCGCTCGTCTCCATGACGCCATAATGGTTTTCGACCCAGGCTCTTTTGGTCATGCTCTGATTATTATCGAGCACCAAAGTCGATTTGCCGGCCTTGGCGGTGAACAATGCTGCGCTTGCTCCGGCAGGTCCGGCTCCGATGATTGCGATTTCGTACATGTCAGTCGCTCCTCTCATTCTATGACAGGTTGTGATACGTCCCTATTGTAGCATATCAGCGGAACAAAGGAGAATCGGTCTTGCCCTGCAGCTCGACCAGCCGCATGATCACCGTCGCCGCCTGCGCTTTGGTTACCGCCCGCTCGGGGTGGAAGCGTCCATCAGCCGCCTGGAGCAAGCCTAGACTGGTGACGATCGCTACCGCTCCCTTGTTGCGGATCGCCGCGCTGTCCGCAAGCCCGTTCACGGTCACGTCCCGCTGCATGAAGCCAGCCAGCTTGTCATAGTTGAGCAGATGGGTCAGCAAGCCTGCGAGATGATCTCTCGTCAGCGCCTCATCCGGCTGCAGCTCTCCGGTCGGGTTGCGTTCGAGCCAGCCGTTGCCGACGAACAGGCTGACAGGAACCGCATACGGACTATCGGCGTCGATATCAGCGAACAGATCGTCCGTATTATTATGCATGCCCGCGTACATCTCATAGTCGCCGTAGATCGCTTTGGCGATCATCTGCAGCCATTCGCCGCGCGTCAGCTCGGCGTTCGGATGCACCAGACCGTCCGCATCGGGCGTCAGCGCACCTGCGCCAATCAGCGTCTCGAGCTGCTCTTGCGCCCAGTGCCCTTCGATATCCTGCGCCTCGCCGACCGTCTCCGTCCCGTGCGAGTTGGGGGAGGACGACTTCAGCTCGCCCGTCACCGCATCGACATAGCTGCCGTAGCCGCCGTCACCAGCCATCGGCACGTAAGCCAGCACCGCCTCCGGCTGCGACACAGGTCCCTGGAGCGTCATCCCGCCCTTGCTCACATAACGCAGCTCGACGGACAGCGCCTCCGCATATGTCGCTCGCGCTTCCTCGGCAGACACCTTCGGCTTCAGCGCATCCAGCCTGGCAGCCAGCTCCGCATTGCTCTCGCCCGTATTGTTATAGCTGACGATCCGGCCATCGGCTCCGAGGTTCAGCTGGATCGAGTGGTACTGAATCGGATGATCGCCATAGTAGCGAGGGAAGGCGTAGATGAACTGTCCTGCTTGCTCGGCGGCCTCGCCATCCGTCGGAGCTGCCAGCCGGAGTTCGGACGCCGCGTTCGGATACAGCAGATAGATCAGACGGATCGCCTCGGCGCGGGCCTCGGCTTCAGTGATCGAGGCACCCTTGCGATCCTCTGCGCCCTGCCTGTTGTAGAGCTCGCCATAGTTGCGCAACGCGAGGATCTTGCCCGTAGACGCATCGACGGTTGCCGAGATCTGATCGGGGTATAGGCTCGGACCCGAGTCTCCCCGAGACCAGGTGAGCTCCCACACCTTCTGCTTCGAGTCTCCCGACTGTTGATAGCCCTGGTCCGGCTCGTATCCCTCAGGTATGACGTTCAGTTGCGCCACTCTAGCCCGTGCCTGCTGCTCGGTGAGCGGAGTTCCCCGATGAGGCTGATACACTTGCGTGCTGGCAGGCAGCGGCTCCGGCGCGCCGAAGGGCGCTTCCATTTCGACGACCGCCTCGCCGCTCTTGGCATCCAGGGCCGTCAGGCCCGTTATAGGGACATAGCCGAGATTCCATTTGTCCGAGGGACGTCCCATATAATAGGAGAAGAGATTCTCATTCTGATAGGCCAGCTCGAGCTCCAGCATCGCTCTGGTTTTGGCCAACGCTTCATCTGCCTTGAGAGCAGGGGCTGCCTTTGGATACTCGCCTTGATGTCTGGTGTAGTGGTAATTGCGTACTACGCCTTCGCCGTCGATCTCGATATAGAGCGATTCCAGATTGCTCCGTACGCCGTTGATACGGATCTGATAACTCAGGTTGTAGCTCACTGCGCCGAACAATCCTCTGCCCGGCTGTCGGTAGCTGCGGTCATCCACGGGAATTAGCTCGATCTGCTCCAGCGACGGAGCTGCCTTCTTGGCGAACGCCAGACCGATCTGCTCCGCCTCGGCGCGGTTCACAGACGGCGGGTATGTGGCGGCCTCATCGGCCCCGAACCTTGGCAGCGTGTAAGACACGACATCGCCCGACAGCGCATCGACCCAGATACTATACCCCCAGGAGCTGTTCTCCTGCGTCATCTCCCAATCTAGCGTCCAGATCGGCTCGTGCGAGGGCGGATACTGATTGGAGCTGCCCAGCTGGATGCCTCGCAGCGTAGCATCCGCAAGCTCGGGGAACAACGCTCTTACCCGGCGCTCGGCCTCCTCCTTCGTAATCTTCACCTGGCTCTCATCGAGCTGCGTCGCCGAGCCCTGCGTTGATGTCGAGCTAGCCGAGCCGCTAGCCTGATGCTCGCTGGTCGAGACCGCAGGTGCCGGTGCTGCTGATGCTGCCGATGCCGGGAGGACCGACCCTTGCAGCAGCGCCAGACCCAGCGTTCCTGCCATCACCATTTTGTAAGCCTGCGTCGGTTTCTTATGTAGATTGCTCACTTCATCCGTCCTCTCTCTAATCCATTATGTATCTAATCGACGAGTACAGTTGTTATATACGAACAATAATGTAAATGGTTTCATTTGGAAGCTATCAACACGAAAAAACGGCTCTCGATCAAAAGAGCCGTTTCCACAATCGTACTTATGTTCTGTGTCTATCTTATCCATGGTCTATGTTCATTCGCTTCGCACGACTAGTGCTCCCCCAGCAAGCGCGGGATCGTCGTCATCCGGTAGCCTTGCTCGCGCAGCTTGGCGATGACGATGGGCAGTGCCTCGACCGTGCCGGTCAGTTCGGCGCCTACGCCGCCGCCGGAGTGCTGCAGGATGATCGCGCCGGGCTTGACGTGGTCGAGGATATTGGCTGCCACCTCGTCCTTGGTCAGCCCCTTCCAGTCCAGCGAGTCGACGTTCCAATTGACAACCTTGCGATGCTGCCCCGCAAACCATTTCAATTGCTCTTCATTAATATTGCCGTATGGAGGACGGATATAACTGGGCACATACCCGGTATACTGGCGGATCAGCTCGTCCGTCCTCGTAATCTGCGAGCGGAAGTCGGCGTCGCTAAGCTTCGGCAGATTGGCGTGGCTGTACGAGTGGTTGCCGACGACATGCCCTTCCTGGACGATCCGGCGCATCACCTCCGGATATTTCTCAACCCGCTGACCGACGACAAAAAACGTCGCCTGCACGCCAGCCTCCTTGAGCGCATCGAGCACCAGCGGCGTAAAGGTATTGTCCGGCGCATCGTCAAAGGTGAGCGCGACCACCTTGGCATCCGTCGGTCCATTAAAAATAAAGGTCTCCGGAAACCTGCGCCGCAGCTCGGCCAATGAGGGCGTCTCTTTCTCCTTCTCAGTCTCCGGCTGTTTGGTTTGCGTGCCCAACGCGATCGGAGCGGGCGCTTGCTCCCCTATCGGCTCGTTCGTCTGCTCTCCAGTCGAAGCGCCGCAGCCGAGCACCGCGCTGAGCAGCAGCACGATCGTCCACTTGCTTCTTTTCATGACTAGTCTCCTTCGGTCAGAGCGTCCACCGCTACCGTCTGCACATCGGTCGGTCTGGAGCCGACCTGTACCGTCGCCATGCCATTCGCTTCATCCACGTGCTCGATCCATACCGGCTCGCCGTTCCACTGCACGCCGATCTGTTCCTTGCCATGGTAGATTTCCAATGCCCGCTTTGTATTCATCCTCATCGTCCTTTCGCCTTAGTCCAAATTTTCGCGCTCCAGCTCATCCTTCATCCGCTGCTCGCCGTCCATCGTATTGACCGTTGTATCGTCGATCAGGCCATTGTCCTTCGTCACCTGTCCGCCGCCCAGTCCTTCATTAACCATCCGATCGATATCCATCTCATGCGCCAGTCGTCCTTCATGGTCGGCATCGACTGCCTGCTTCCGGCGTTCGTTAGTCATCGGTTACCTCCTCCTCTCGCATACTGTCTCTTATGCAAATATGCCCTCTCCGGTTGATAATCATGCATTCGGGGAAACCTGAGCACTAGACTACCAAGCAGGAGGAGATAACAATGCATACGGTCTGGAAGGGTGCGATCAGCTTCGGTCTTGTGCATGTGCCGGTCAAGATGTTCTCTGCGACAGAGGACAAGGATATCTCGATGCGCCTCATCCACAAGCGATGCGGCTCGCCGATCGCTTATGTTCGCCAATGCAAGACATGCGAAGTCGACGTCGAATGGGAGGATATCGCCAAAGGCTATGAATACGAAAAAGGCCGATTCGTGCTCTTCGAGAAGGAAGAGCTCGACCAGCTTGGCAGCGACGGCAGCAAGACGATCAAAATCGTCGATTTCGTCGACCTGCACGAGATCGACCCGATCTACTTTCAGAAAACCTACTACCTCTCCCCCGATCAAGCGGGCGGCAATGCGTACAATCTGCTGCTCGAAGCGATGAAGCAATCGGGCCGGATCGGCATCGCCCATATCTCGATCCGCTCCAAAAGCTCGCTGGCGGCGATCCGTGTCATGGACAACTGTCTGGCGATGGAAACGATCTTCTATCCGGATGAGATCCGGCCGATCTCCCAGGTGCCCGGGTTGCCGGACAAGGTCGAGGTCAATGACAAGGAGCTGACGATGGCATCGATGCTCATCGATCAGCTGACGACGCCCTTCGAGCCTGAGCAATACAAGGACGACTATCGCGCCCGCCTGATGGACCTGATCGGCAAAAAAATCGCTGGCGAAGAGGTCCATATCGCGCCTGAGCAGCAGCGGACCAATGTCGTCGATCTGATGGCTGCGCTGCAGGCGTCGCTTGAGGCGGTCAAGCCTGCTGGAGGCGATGAGGACAAGAGCGGCAAGGCCAAACCAGCCGCTAAAAAGAAGACGGCGCGCAAAAAAGCCGAATGAAGCGAGGCGCTGAAATATGACCCCATCGGTAAAAGGCACATTAACTATCGAAGGCTGCGAGCTCGAGATCTCCAACCCGAACAAGCTGTTATGGCCGGAGCAGGGCATCAGCAAGCTGATGTACCTGCAGCGGCTTGGCGAGCTGTCTCCTTATCTGATCAAGCATTGCAGAGGCCGCTACCTGACGACTATTCGGTTTCCGAACGGCATCCACGGCAAATCGTTTTACCAGAAAAATTGTCCGCAGCCCCAGCCTTCCTTCGTCCATCTGGCCGAGCAAAACGGCATCCAATATGTCCACCTCGACGGTCTGCCGACGCTGCTGTGGCTCGGCAACCTGGCGGCGCTGGAGTTCCACGCCTCCTTCGACCGGATCGGGGAACCGCTCACGCCATCCGAATGGGTGCTTGATCTCGATCCCTCTCTGGAGGAGGAGCCGCGGATCATGGAGGCCGCCAGCCTGGTCGGTCAACTGCTGGACTCGCTCGGAATTGCCAGCGTGCCCAAAACCTCCGGCGCTACCGGCGTCCAAATCACGGTGCCGCTGGTCCCCGACCTCAGCTTCGACGAGTTGCGGCAGATCGGCCAGTTCATCGGCGACTACCTGTCCTCGTCGCGGCCCGACCTGTTCACGATCGAACGGCTGAAGAAGAACCGCGGCACGCTCATCTACGTCGATTATCTCCAGCACTATCAAGGCAAGACGCTATCCGCCCCGTACACGCCGCGCGCCCGGCCGGGAGCGCCGGTCTCGACCCCGCTCACATGGGACGAGGTCGCACAAGAGCCGCAGCCGCGGGACTACCATCTGCTCAATATCGGCGAGCGGCTCGCGCAGGTTGGCGATCTGCTCACGCAGACGCCGCCGCAGCGACTGCGGCCGATCCTCTCGTTTATCAAGGGCAAGAGCCCCTCGCCCGCTGGTCGCTAGAGAAGCGGCGACAGCATGCGCGCCGCGATCTCGCTGGCGCGCTGCAGTCGCGGCCGCGCATGGAACTCCGCCAGATGCAGCTCCTTGCTGTCCTCCAGATCGCGCATGAAGTCCTCAGTCAGCTGCCGGATCGGCGCTTCGTCGAAGAGCATTGCATTGATCTCGAAGTTGCTGAAGAAGCTCCGCATATCCATATTCGCCGTGCCCACCGAAGCGACCAGGTCATCGATAATCGTCAGCTTGGAGTGAATGAACCCCTTCTGATATCGATAGAACCGGACGCCGGCCGTCATCAGATCCTCCACATAAGAGAGCGATGCGTACATGACGAGTCGCGAGTCCGCTCGCTGCGGGATCAGGATACGCACATCGACGCCTGCCAGCGCAGCCGTCCGCAGTCCCATCAGGATACTCTGATCGGGGATAAAGTAAGGCGTAGCCACGTAGATGCTGCGCTTGGCGACGCCGATCGCGCCCGACAGACATTCGAGGATCGTGTCGGCCGTACTGTCCGGTCCGCTAGAGATGATCTGCACATGCTGATCCGTCTCGCAGCCATGCTCGGGCATGTACGCTTCGTTCTCCAGCTTCTCTCGCGCCGTGAACCACCAGTCCCGCATGAAGACGTCCTGCAGGAAATAGACAGCGTCGCCGCTAATCTGAAGATGCAGGTCGCGCCAGAAGCCCAGCTTCGGATTGCCGCCGACATATTCATCGCCGATATTGATACCGCCGAGGAAGCCGACGGTGCCGTCGATGACGACGATCTTGCGATGATTGCGATAATTCATCCGCTTGTCGAAGAAGGCAAGCCGCGGCGTCAAAAAGCAGTTCGTCTGAACGCCAGCCTCTGCCAGCTCGCGCAGATAGGCTGCGCTTAGCTCGTAGCTGCCGACGCCGTCATAGATCAGTCTGATCTCCACGCCTTCCCGCGCTTTGCGGAGCATCATCTCCTTGAAGCGCTGTCCGATCTCATCATCCCGCACCGTATAATACTCCAGGTGGATATGATGTTTGGCCTCTGCCATCGCTTGCAGGATGGCATCAAAGGTCGCTTGGCCATCATTGAGGATACGGACCGTATTGCAGCCGGTAATCGGCGATTGGGCCAGATTGTGGAGCAAGCTGAACAAACGCTCCTGATGGTCGAAGCGGCCTTCACCGAGATCCGAGATGCGGTTGACGAGCTTGCAGCGGCGCAGCGCTTTGAGCCGATGCTCGCCGGCAATGACGCCTCGCTTGCGCACGGTCCGGCGACGCTGGAAGTCCTTGGCCATAAAGTAGTACATGACGAAGCCAATCAGGGGGAAGACGAATAGGATGAGCAGCCAGGCAACCGCTTTGGCAGGCCGGCGGAATTCGGCGATGAGGATCGTAGCCATCTGAAAAATAAAAACCACAAGCGCCAAGACAAGCCAGATCATAGATGACTCCTTTCGAGGGGCGGCTCCGCTCGCCATAAACCGTTCCGGTTAGTGTTCGCTCGCGCTCCTTGCCTTATACCCTCCTATACCCTGCTGCAGGGCGTGTTGCACCAGTTGCTGTACAAGATATTGTCATGAATGGACGACAAGTCGAATAAATAGCTAGAGAGGGATGGGACATCACCTTAACTTAGGAGGAGGTCTGCTCCAATGTTCAAGGAATCGAAGCGTTACTCATCGGCCGACACAAAAATCGGGCAAGGGACATCAAGCGAGGGCAAGCTGGTGTGCGAGGCTGATCTGCGGATCGAAGGGGAGTTCCGCGGCGATATCGAGTGCAAGGGCGAGATCATCGTCGGCGAATGCGGCATCGCCCATTCCACGGTCGTCACGCGCGATCTGACGGTGGCGGGCATCGTCTATGGCGAGGTCAGCACCTCGGGCAGGCTCATCATTACCGCGTCCGGACAAATCCACGGCACGGTGAAGACGCCGGTGCTGCACATCCAGGAAGGCGGCCAGTTGAACGGTCATGTCGCCATGGTGCAGGCGCCTTCATCAGCGTCTGCGAAGCCGGGAGTCGCCTCCCGCAAGGAGGAGAGTGCGTCCAAGGAGAGCAAGGATACGAAGGAAGCCAAGGAGAAGTCCCGAGCCGCCGGATAGATTGGAACCTTCAGCAGCATCATCATGAAAAAAGCTGTCCTCCCTCGCGTCGCAATGACGGAGGGGAGGACAGCTCTTTCTTTGTCTGGCTCGCCGTATAGCTCGTCGGCAGATCAGGCGATATCCCGCTTGTTGAACACCGACCAGGTGATCGCGAGGAAAGCGACATAATACCCGCCCAGCACAGCCAATGTAAAGCCGATCGGCTTGCCCGTGATCGTCGAGACGTCGCTGTTCAAATAATCGGTCAGCGCCATATTGGCGAACAGCAGGTAGTCCACCCACGCGTAGTCAAGCATCCGAATAATGCCAGTGACGATGCCGCCACCCAGCAGGAGGAACAACGACAGGCCGATCGCCAGGCCGCTGCTGCGGAATACCGTCGAGATCAGGAACGCCAGCGTCACCGTAATCACGAGCGTCAAGAACTCATAGAGATAGTACTGCATCCAGTAGTTGAGCGGGTGTATGCCGCTCGCCCCCATCGGTTCATCGGTGTAACCGAAGAAAAGCATAGAGGTCAAGATGTTCCAGCCAAAGGTCACGGCGACGAAAAACAGAGCAAAAAGCAGGAGCGCCACATACTTAGACAACAAAATCTTGGAGCGGCTCCATGGCCGGATCATCAGCAGCTTGATTGTGCCTGTGCTGAACTCGCCTGCTACCATCTCGGCGGCGATAACCACCGCGTATACCGTAGCAAGCATAATGCCGATCGCGCTCTGAACGAGCAGAAGGTCCCACATCGAGACGCTCGTACCGCCCCCGTACAGAGTGGCCATGAGCGGGATGACCAGCGACATCAGCAGCAGGATACCGAGCATAATCCAGGTCCGGGGACGGCGGTAAATTTTCATATTCTCGTTGTTGACGAGCTGCAGGAAATCAAACAATGCGTTCGCCTCCCGTCACTTCTAGGAACTGATCTTCCAGCGTCTTGGTATGCTTGCGGATGCCGTATACCTTAAGGCCCGCCTGCACCAGCGTGATATTGGCGGCGGCGATTTGCTCGCGGTCGCCTTCAAAGGTGAGCATGCCGTCCTCCAGCACCGCTCCGAGCCCGGTCAGCAGCTCCAGCGCCGCTTGCGGCTGATCAACCTCAAAAAACACCTTGGTCAGCGCCACTTCGCCCTGATGCTGTCCGATCTGCCGGACATCGATCAGTCTGCCGTTCTGAATAATGGCGACGCGGTCGCACATCAGCTCCATCTCCGAGAGCAGATGACTCGAGACGAACACCGTGATGCCCTCCTCGCGCGCCAGCTGACGCAAATAATCGCGCAGCTCGCGGATGCCTGCCGGGTCGAGACCGTTGGTAGGCTCGTCCAGGATGAGCAGCGCCGGCTTGTGCATGATTGCCTGCGCGACGCCGAGTCGCTGGCGCATGCCAAGCGAGTACGTCTTCACTTTATCGTGAATGCGAGCGCCCAGACCGACGAGCTGCACGACCTCGTCGATGCGCTGCTTCGTGATCCCCGGGATCATCCGGGCGAAGTGCAGCAGGTTCTGATACCCGGTCAGATATTTGTACATCTCGGGGTTTTCGACGATCGCGCCCACATAACGAATCGCCTGCTCATAGGCGCCGGTAATGCTATGCTCGCGGATGAAAATCTCGCCCTGGCTGAGCTTCATCAGACCAACCATCATGCGGATGGTCGTTGTTTTGCCGGAGCCGTTGGGGCCCAGGAAGCCAAATACCTCGCCAGAGGGCACCTCTAGCGTCAGATTGTCGATAATGGTTCGTTTGCCGATACGTTTGGTCACGCCTTGCATCCGAACGACCGGCTGGCGGTCGGACGGAGGGACTTGCGCTCCCGCGGGAGCCGAGCTGGGGGTCATGCCATCTCTCCTCTCATCAAGCTTTCATTATTATATCCGATGGGCGAGAGTCAAGGGTAGTCATTTAGAAAAAACTTAGCAAACCTTTACAGCAAATTAAAAAGCCGCCTGCGGTTCGTCGCAGCACGGCTCAATCTGTCATCTGTCGTATCCTCGGGACGTCAGAACGCCCAGGCTAGTTCTTTGCGCTCTTTATATGGGTAAACAGGCGGGTGTTCACGGTCCTGCAGCGGGACGCTATTATCGGCGAGTGGATGAGACAGATCTTGCATGCCGTGTTCCTGTTCGCCACAGACGGCGCAACAGCCGAGTGGATGGACGATTTTGAAAAAGCCTGTCCGAAACAGCACCTGAGCCTCCTCCAGCTTCTCCATCCGTCCACAGCCGACACAGTAATAGTGGTCCGATCTTAACATCAACAATCTCTCCTCGGCTTCAAATATACATAACGTATCTAAACTGTATTTATGTTACAATTTGTATCTTCCCTCCTCTAAATTTATGACAAATATCGAACCTTGTCAAGCCAAAGATGTAAAACTTGTTGGCTTTTGTCATGAACACGCTTTCAAAAAAGGGAGAAAAAAAGCGCATCGCACGGGCATAGGCTATTGGAATCATACATATTGGCGCAGCCAGCCCTCCGCCTGTTCGCGACTGGCCGGATCGAGCGCGCTCAGATTCCGCAGCTCGCAGCGATGGTCATTGAAGTTCACGATAATCCAGCGAGATGGCGACAGCTGATGCAATTGCTCATCTACGGCATGTAGTACGATCGTCTCATCTCCGCAGGTCGTGCGGACATGCCACATCCATCCGTCCTGATCGCTGACGATCGACTCGATCCGCTCGATCTTCGGCAGCAGATGGAGTCGCTCGAGCTCCCGCTGCACCTCCTGACGGCTCTCCGCATCGAGCAGCTGCAGGTTATGGATGAGCGCGATGCGCACTCCCGTATGACTCAGCACGGCGATGTAGCCCTCGGGGATCGCTCGCGGCAGGCCATGCGCGATCCGTATCTTGTCATAACGGACCCCGTCCATCTCTAGCACCAGTAAGCCTTCGGGACTGCGGTACAGTCGGATCGCTGCCTGACAGCCCTGTTCGGGGCGGTAGTAGACCAGGTTGCTCATTGGAACCTTCCTTTCCTGTCCAAGTCGTAAGATCGTCGTCATAGGCCCGTCGGCGCCAGGCTCTGAGCTGCGAGACTCAGCCGTCCACGCCATCACGCCGATAGTCCCACAGGATACGCCATTCGTCATTCTCTTGCGCGACATAATTCATTTGCTCCAGCTCGAACTGTCCGAAGATCGGACTGAGGAAGACACTCTTCACATTGACAGCATAGACGTATTGCAGCTTGGAGGCGTTGGGCTCCATGCGCCAGTCGCCCACCAGCTCCGGCTGGCCGACCGCGTACTGGAAGGTCTGTACGCCAAAATGATTAAAAAACACATGTGCGCGCGTCTCGATATAACTCTCCTTGGAGAAACGCTTGTGCATGTCCGAATGGAACAGCTCCCACGAGCTGCCAAAGTCGCCTTGCTGTTCTGCCGCATAAAACGCATCGACGACTCCGGCTATGTCGCTCTCGCGGCTCGAACCAAAGGACGATTGCAGCCACCCGTAGATTTGCCAGGCTCCCCAAGCCAATATAGCAATCAGTATGAGGACCGACATCTGACGCAACGGACGACGTCTTCTTCTCAGCATATGCTCCCTCCCCGGACAAACCTAGCTAGTACAGTCTATGACGGGGAGGGGGAGAGTAGACATGCTGTCAAGCGTTGGCTTGAGCGGGCTGCGACTCGCTCTCGTAGCCGGTGACGGGCTTGGGGGTAGCCCCCATCTGTTGAATCATCTGCCTCAGTTGCCGGACAAATCTCGCTTCGTCGAACTGCTCGGCATGGCGGCGAATCTGCGCCGTCTCGAATTGCGACGGGTCGAAGCGCTCCAGCGTCTCCATAAGCGACTGCGCCGTCTGCTCTTCAAAAAACAGACCGTTCACGCCAGGCTTCACTGTATCCAGCGCCCCGCCGCCGCGATAGGCGATCACCGGTCGGCCGCATCCATTGACCTCGAGCGGCGTAATGCCAAAGTCCTCCAGGCCAGGGAAGAGAAACGCCTGACAGCCTTGCATCCACTCGCGCACCTCGCTATCGGACAGACGGCCGAGGAACCGCACGCATGGCGCTGCCAAGCTCTCCAGACGCTGGCGATCCGGACCGTCGCCGATGACGATGAGCGGGATCGCGAGCGCAGAGCAGGCCTCTACCGCCAGGTCTATCCGTTTGTAAGAGACAAGTCGCGAGACGACGAGCATGTAGTTGCCTGGCGGCTGACCGCTAGGCTCATAGCGCGACAGGTTGACCGGCGGGTAGACGATAGGCGCCTGCCGCTCGTAATGACGCTCGATCCGGTCGCTGACGATCGTCGAGTTCGCCACGATCAGATCGACGCGTCTGGCTGTTGCCCGGTCCCATAGACGCAGCGGCATGACCAGCATCCGCGCAACCAGCTTCAGCGCCGGCGAGACGCGCATGCCGGCCATATACGTATCGAAGTCCCAGGCAAAGCGCATCGGTGTATGGCAATAGCAGAGGTGGAGCGCCCCCTTGCGGACCGGAGCCGCCTTACCGTAGGCGCTGCTGGAGCTGATCACCAGATCATAGTCTCGGAGCTTCATCGAGCGCATGGCCAGTGGGTACAGCCAAAAGAAAAGCTTGAAGCGCCGCTGGATGCCCGGGATGCGCTGCATCCATGTCGTATGGATCGTCGCATCCCGCAGCTCCGGCAGCAGCCGTTCGCGGTCGACAATCGTCGTAAAGATCGGCGCCTCCGGGAACATCCGGTGCAGGGTACCGACGACACGCTCAGCACCGCCCATCTGATTGAGATAATCATGCACGATCGCGACGCGCGGTCTATCCGGCATCGGCTTGACGCTTCTCGCTGCGCGCAACGTCTCGCTATAGATCTGCTCCACGCGCGCAGCCGTACGCTCGATCGTGAACAGACGCCGCACGCGCCCAGCCGCGCTGCGACCCATCATCCGCCGGATCGTCTGGCTGCTCAGCAGCTGTCGGGTGCACTCCACGAGCGCATCGATGTCGGCCGTTTCATAGAGCAAGCCGTCCTCTCCGTGACGGATAATCTCCGGTACCCCTCCGGCACGCGTCGCCACGACAGGCAGTCCCTGCGCCATCGCCTCGGTGATGACCCGGCCGAAGGGCTCGTTGTCCGAGCAGAGCAGCAGCAGGTCGGCAGCGCAGCAGATCGCCGACACATCCTCGCGGAAGCCGGTGAAGCGGATCCGGTCCTGCAGCCCCGCCTCTCTTACCCGGTCTCTCAGATCACGATAATAATCGATGTTCTCCTGACGGAACTTTGGCGCACCTACAATCCACAGGTAGACGTCCTCGCCTTCCCAGATCAGCTGCTCTGCGGCGGCAATCGCATCCTCCTGACGCTTCCAGGGGGCGACCTGGCCGATGATGACCAACACCTTGCTCTCGCTTGGCGTGTTCCACTCCTTGCGCAGCTGTTGTCGGTGTCTGGCACGCTCCAGTTCGCTCAGATCATCGATCTCGACGCCGTTATGAGCCAGATGCAGACGACGCTGTAGCGCCCCCATCGGGAAGCCGTCCAGCACCGGCTGAGAGATGCCAATGATCGCCGTGGCCGTCGGCACCGCCAGCATCTGGATACCCCGGCCGATCCAGCCCGACGGCGGGATATCCCGAACATGCCAGATGACGGGACGGCGGTGCAGCCAGACGAAGAGGGACGCCATCATGCCGGCACGCAGCGAGTTGGCATGGATCGCATCGACCCGCTCCTCGCGCACAGCCCGCGCAAGCCGCCAACCCGCTCTCAGCATCCCCCAGCCGTCCTTGAGCAGCCGCAGCGGGTTAGTGGACATCCTCGCCCGATGGGAGGCGATGGGCACCGTCTTGATGCCCGTCGTCTCAGCCCGCTCCAGCAACTCCCCAGGCGGCGCAAAAAGGACCGGCTCCGCCTGCTGTATCCGACTCATTGTCAGCAGCAGGCTGATCTCGGCTCCGCTAATGTCGCTCGTATGATTGTAATAGGCGATCTTCATCTCGCGCTCAGCCTCCTCCGGTCGGATATCGCCATCTCGAAAATCCGCGTCACGGACTGCGAGACACGCTCCCACGTATAACGCTCCAGCACATGAGCGCGACAAGCCTCCCTGTCAGGCAGCCGCCGCTGGCCCACCAGCACGTCGATCAGCAGGTCGCTGATCGCTTCCGCGCTATGATCGCGGAACATCAGCTGCGGATCGAACTGATCCAGAATCTCGCGCGTGCCGCCATAAGGCGTGCCCGCGACAGGCGTGCCGCAAGCGAGCGCCTCGACTGTGACCAGACCGAAGCCCTCGAGCGTCACCGTCGGCACGATCGCCAGATCGGCAGCTTGATACCAGCTCACCAGCGTCTCGTTGCTCACCTTGCCGAGCAGGAAGACCGCTTGTTGTAATCCTAACTGCTTGATCTGCTCAGCCAGTCTCCCGCGCTGAGGCCCGTCGCCGACGATGTAGAGCACCGTATCCGGCGCCTGCGCCACGACGCTTGGCATCGCGGCGATCAGCCGGTCGATCCCCATCCGGTTGACGAGACGTCTGGCGCAGAACAGGACCGGCTGATGCGGCAGTAGCCCTAGCTGGCGTCGTACAGCCTCGCGATCATCGGCCGGGCGGAATCGCTCGATGTCGACCGCGCCTGGCACGATGTGGATGCGCTGCGCTGGTACGTCGTACTCCTCGGAGAGGATGTTGCGGAAGTACTCGCTCAGCACGATGAAATAATCCGAGCGACGGTAGGACAGCTGCTCGACATTTTTCTTTAATCGATACCGCAGCTTCTGCCCTACGCTGCCACCGCGGTCCTCGACCTGCGACTCCTGTGCCCAGGGCCCGTGGAAATGCGTGACGATCGGGATGTCGGCCGGCACCTGATTGCGCGTGATCATGGAGGCGTAGAGCGCAAAATGGGGATTGTACACATCCGGTCGCGCTGTGCGCAGCTCCTGTCGGAAGCGGGAGGCGAAGGCCTGGCTGCGAGCGATCGGGCTAACCTTGGCTTGTCTGGTCAGCACCTCCTGAATGTAGGGCGGCGCGCTTGTCTCCTCGCCATGCGCCGTGACTAGGCCGGTCACATGGTGCCCTCTGGCCTGCATCGCTGCCGTGTAATCGGCGAAGTATCGGTTCAACCCGCCGTGCGTATGATCAATCCACCCCATGCCGGACGCAAGGATGTTCATCACTGGATCCCTCCCTTATCTCGAATGGACATGTTGTATAATATCCTGAACAAATTCAGTGACTTTAGAAACCTGTTCCGTTTTGTTGAAATGTGGAATAAAGGGTGGAATAGAACTGGCGCGTTCCTTCAGTTCATCTTGAGTCACTCCGCTGATCCACTTTGACAAACCATTAATATATTGAGCAGACCATGGTTGGTCGCCATAAATTTTGTAAAACCATCTGCTGTCCAGGTCGTAGGCCATCGGAATCGTGCCAGTAATGATCGGTAGCGCCAGCGATAAGTATTCGCTGACCTTAGTTGTATAACGGAAGCTGCCCACCTGATCGACGCTCTGCGGCAAGCTTGCAGCGTCCATTGCGGCCAGATAAACTGGAACCTCATCTCTGGCCACTCTTCCGGTTAACACAACATTGTTTTTTTTGTTGAGTCTCTCAAGATGATCCATCCCTGAGCCATCCCCGACAATAATAACTGTGACATCCTCGCGTTCGACGGATTGCATTGCGCGTACGAGCTCATATCCGTAACAGTAACCCACACGTTTGTTCCAGTTTAAAGATCCTACCAGCCCAATCACAATATGATCCTCGGGGATACCGAGTCGTGCCCGGACGGTTGCTCTCGCCTGACGTCGATCCTCTGGTTGCAACTCAAACGGAGCCCAGCCGGGTGCAGTCATCGCATAAGGCGAGCCAAAGGTTAATGCTCTTCCTGTCAGATACGGCGTCCATCCGATGAAACCGATGGAACGTTTGTAAAGCAGCTTCTCATAAGCGTTGAATAGGAACCCTAAAGTCGGGTGCCTCTGAGCAATGAATGGCCCTACCGAATCGCCGCTGCTAACGATATAAGGCGTCCTGTATAATATTCGGCCGAGTATAACCGCCATCCCTCCGGCGATGCCCGTCCCTTCCATGACTACCAACTGCGGTTGCTCCGAGCGGATGTGAGAGAGAATTTTCCACAGATTCCGATACTTTTTTTGTTTTTCAAACGGGTAATAGTTAACGGGGAGATTTCCCAGCAGGGCTCGAAGTCGATGCTCATCATCGCCTTTGCTGCCCTGGGTAGCAAATCCCAATATTTTGTATCCCGTTATGTGCTCCAAACCGTTCACCCCCTTCTATTATAGGTCTCGCTCATGTGCCCCCCGTTTCCTTTCAATTATCCGCTTGAGTTCGCGCATCACCAGTTGGATATCTGCTCGGGTCAGCAGGAGCTGGATTTGTCCCGGGTACCGCCGTCGAAGCATCACCGAGACGAAGATCAGACGCGCAAGCGCCGTAATTAATAAAGCGATAGCGACACCCGGAAGGCCGTATGCAGGCAAAAGCCAGAGCATAAGCGGGATGTTCAGCATGATTCCGATTGCTTCCATAATAGAGATAAAACCCGGTTTGCCGTTTGCCATATAGAACTGGATCATAATGCTTACACCGCTGGCTACAATTTCGCGTACCAGCAAGATCTGAACCGTTGTCACCGCATTGAGGAACTCTTGTCCGTACAGCAATTCTATGGCAAATGAGCTGAGGAAAACGGCAGCGATGCAAAACAAGCCCGTAATAAAAACACCGATTCGGAACGAAAGCAGCGTCATCCGGAGTACCGTCTGCTCATCGTTTCCGGAAGCTTTGGGAAACAGAACCGTCACAATCGTCGTTTGTATAATTTTAGGCAGCTTGGACAAGGCCAGCGCAACAGAATAATAGCCCATTTGCGTTGGCGTAAGCATAGCTACGACGAGGATCTGATCCAATTGCATTGAAATCGTCCCCAGCACATCGATCGCGTAGGCACGGATACCGTAGCTGAACAATTCCTTGCTCCGACACTTCAAGTTTCGAAAGGATAATCTAATTTGCTTGATGAGCACGTACAACACAAATGCAGCAATGGGCAATCCACTCACCAAATAGGCAGTAGCAGTTAACATAGGGGTTACCTGACCCGTCGCCACCAATAAAAAAATAAGTACCAGCGAGATAAAAGGCCCGCTGGTTTTAGATAAATTCAACAACCTGTAATTGTCATAGGCCTGCAATGCAGAGCTCATGTAAGTCGAGAGCAGGACAATCGGACAGAGCAGCATCGAAATCTGTGCGTACAAAATGACACTTGCACTGTACTCGGACAGAAATCGAGGGACCATGAAAATCCCAACAGTGGCAGACACAACCCCTAACAGAGCGGCCATGATGAGAGAGACGGTAAAATACTCGGCAGCGTAAGGTTTATTTTTCTTGTAGTAATAAACCAGCGATGACGGGATCCCGAAGGTTAAAGTAAATGCAATGAACTGCGGCCACATAATCATCGCGGCCTGTTCTCCTCTGCCCTCCGGACCGAGAAACCTTGCCACGAGAACTCCGGTCCCCATGTTTAGCACCATCATACAAACAGATGAGAACAACACCTTACTGGCTGCCGAAACGAAATTTGTAGTTTTTTGTCCTCCGAAGGAAAGCAGATTCTGCCGCCAATTGGCAATGCTCTTCATTTAATACACTCCTAACCTACGCTCACTGGAACCTGCTCCATATGAACAGCCTTCTCATATCCGCGGATATAGTTGGCGGCTGTTTTGATCGTAAAGCCCGATTGCCTCAAGCTCTTCCATCCGCTTTTGGCGACCCCGTGAAGCACAACATGCAAGGTCGCGATCCCAAAAAAGAAGAAGCTTTTCCACAAGCTTCTTTCGCTATAGCGATAGCGTTTGTAGGTCACATAAAGTCTGGAGGCATCGATGTAAGGTTTATAATAGTCCCGATTGGCCTCTGCTGGGTTATGCTGGTTAACCGCTGTCTCGCAAATATGAATGGCGTACTGCAAGCAGCTCGCTCGTGTGGAAATGTCCACCTCGTCATAGCCATAGCGAAGCTGCTCGTCAAATCGATACGTATCGAATAACGTCCTCGGAAAAATGGTACTATTAATAACCACGGTTTTGACCCGCTCTCCGGTACCGTAGGCTCTGGTCTGAAATCCAAGGAAGCTCTGATCATGAGGATAAATAAGATCCTGACCTCGCCTTTCAAGTCCTGACACGATATGAGCAGATTGAATAAGGTCATGTTCTAAGAGATAGCTATATATGTTTTCAACAAAGTACTCGTTTAACAAGACATCGTCATCGATAAACAACACATGTGAGCCTGTTGCCCATTGCAAAGCATGATTGCGATTGGCACATAAGCCTCTCCGTGGCCCTGCAAGATAGATGACATCCGGGAATGCAGCCGCGAGCAACTCCATCGTCCGTTCATCAGTGCTGTCATCAGAGACAATTGTCTCATGTAAAGGGTAGGTTGAGCCTTGGACAGATCTCAAGGCCTTTTCCAACTCCTCTGGACGATTGCGTGTGCATATGCACACTGTAAGCCTAAACTCTTCCCTTGGTTGATATACCGATTCCATTCCAACGGCCCCTTTGCGTAGCAATGAATTTGGACAGCAGATGATCGCTCCTACGTATGGCCAACAGCCGAATAACCTGCAGCAAGCCTGGCGATGTAGAGGTTCCGATCAGTACCGACCACAAGAGAAAAATCGGGCTTTTATAGGGTCCCAAATATTGTTTCAGCGTCAAGGTTTCATTGTAGACGCTATTGAATTGCGCAACGCGATTAAAGCTGTTTCGTTTATCCTCGTCAAATCTTTGAGCCGGATAGTGGTCGACGGCGATTAACGGATCGTAAACTAATTTCCAGCCTGCCCGTTTGACCTCAAGACTGAAAGCCAAATCGTTATGCACCTGAGCCCCATTGCCCTTCAGCCGCTCATCGAATCGTATACTTGAAACAGCTTCGCGGCGGAAGCTCATGTTGGCTCCCTTCAGCACGTCAACCTCCTGCAATTTCGTCCCCAGATGATGGTTTCCGACAACCTTGCCAAACCATTTCACCTGACCTATCCGTTTCTTTTGGCCATCCAAAACCTTGCCTCCGCTGTGCACCCAGTCCCTCCCGCCTACGCCGCCAACCGCCGGATCAGCTTCGAAATTACGTTTGATATGATAGAGCCACATCTCTCTGGGAACCGTATCATCGTCTGTTATCGCAATCAGCTCTCCCTTGCAACTATCCAGCCCTTTATTTAAAGCAGCAACATGTCCCGTCACAGATACGACTACTATTTTAATGTTAAGCGGTGAAAACCTTTGGGCCTCAAGCAAGTTTATCGTATCCTGGTCAATATCGCGTACGACAACGATGACCTCATTCGGCATCAACGTCTGACGCTGCAAGCCTCCCAGACAAGCAATCAAGCTTTCGGTCCGCTTATAGGTAGGGACGATTACGGATATCACGCGCAGGCCTCCTTCCTTACTTCTTGCTTCTCCTCAGCCATCTGTCGATCCAGATAGCCTATACATAGCCATATGATAGCGACAGTAGTATAGTTGCCTCCTATTAACCAAGTGCCGAGCGTTGCCAACAAAATACCAAACACACACATTGCTACATTGTTTTTTCGACAGTGCCGCACCGCCATCCGCATCGATTGAACGACAATTACTATATAAAGCAGTCCGCCGAGCAGGCCTGTCGAGGTAAACATGTTGCTAATATCCACCTCGGAATTGTTGCTACCCTCAGCGAACTTTAAGCCGGCCAATGTCGTGCTCCCCAGTCCGCTACCGATCGGGTTCGTAAAGCCGCTTATCATCCCGTTCGAAAAATAATACCAATGAAGCCCCAACGTTGAGTGCTCTTCGTCCATTGGATTGGCAAGCCCGTTTACTTGGCGGGCAATCAACTCGTTCTCTCCTGCATCTATCGTAATAATATATTGATAGACGAATACCACGGCTACAGCGACAAAGCCTGTAATCAAGAGACGTGTTTTAATTGTTCTAACATTCATCACCGTAATACCGGCAATAGCTAGAATAAACATAATGACTGGCGTGCGACTTCCCGTCATCATAAGACCATAAGAGAAAAGCGGGAGCAATACCGCTGCGATTACCTTCCAAGGCAGTTTCGCCCTAAGCAGCGCAACCCAAGAAATAATGCCGCCCAGCAAAATATATTGTGCATACTCTGCCGCGCTAGTAAAAAAGGAAAAGCCTCGCGAGTTTTGACCAACCATCAACGCAGCGTATCCCGATATCTCAATCCAAGTTTCCTCAAAGCTGAAAAATCCGTAATGGACTTGTTTGAGCGAATAAAGCAAGCTGAAAATACCCATGACTACGATCGTCCCGAGTATTCGTCTCATCCACTTGGCATCCACATACAATCGCCCCATCAGCATCCATGCAAGCGGTACAATGTAAAAGATCATCCCGCCAAGCCCGACCATGAGAGAGCCTTGAATAGGATTAAACACTTGCAAAAACTCAATTAAAAGGAGGTAGCGGACCAGCTTGAAAAGCGTCGTATCCGCCTCGATTTCTTCTCGGCGTACATAAATTTTGTAGATCCAGTATGAGCCCAGCAACAAGACAACGGAAGGGACCAACACGACCAGAGGATCGAACCCGCTCCAACCAGCATGGGGGATCAGCAGCCGACGAAAAAAGCCCATAAATGGCAGATACAAAAGCAGGCTATACAAAACGAGCCGTGTATTGCGCAAGCTCAGAGAAACGGCCATTAAGAAAAACACGAAAAAAAGCAATAGTCGAATTTTGTCCGGGCTCATGACGAATCTGCCTAGCAGATAGCTACTACCAACGACAGCCATGACCAGCAAGAGGAGACGGAGCAGTCCGTTATCTTTAATTCTCGTGGTTAAGGTGCTCAAATCGTCCTCCCCTACTCTCTGTTAGCGTAGCAAACCGTTGTTGATACTGCTTCATCATCTCCCTGTAGGTATGCTCCCATGTTAATGGACTGACCCGCGCTCTGGCATTTCCCCCTAGCTGATGGTGAGCCTCCGGAGCATCCAACACTTGCTGCAACCGCTCGACCAGACTCGCACTATCTCTCTGAATATAAATACCGTCCTGCCCATCACGGATCAGATCCTCGATGCCCCCGACTTCTGTAGTGAGAATCATCAGACCCGAAGCCGCGGCTTCGTGGACAACGAGGGAAAAGGTCTCATAGCTGGAGGGGAAGACAAACAAATCGCTTAGCGACATCCACTCCTCAGGATGAGGCTGCTTGCCAGCAAATACGACACGACTGCGTTGCTGATCGCTCAATCGCTCCAGGTAAGGCTGCGAATCGCCTTTGCCGACGACAAGCAGGCTGAGCTCAGGGTATCGATCGGCTAATGTTACAAAAGCATCAACTAGCAAATCGAGTCCCTTCCTCGACCAGTCTCCCCCCATAAACAGCAAGTAAGTGGACGTTTCGGCAAGTCCATACTTGATTCGCAATCGTTGTTTCTCCTCCCGCGTGCAAGGCTTGAAACGTTGCAGATCGACACCATTCGGAATGACCGAGATATCATTCTCCTGATAGCGGAAAGCGGTCAGGAGTTCTTGCTTGACACGCTTGGATACAGCAATTAATCGCTGGGTACGGCTCGGTCGGTAGACGAAACGCTCCATACGGCGGGCAATCGCCCCGGCGATGCGACTATTCCATTTTTTTAGGAAGGACTGGTTAAGTTCGGAGCGGGTATCGCCGACGGTTTGAAGATATCCATCATGACAAAAGTGGACCGTGGAAAACTCAGCACGATTAAACACGATCGCTCCTGTGGTGTGCAAAATATCTCGACGCAAAAAAGCGATGCGCACGGAAGCAAATATCGAAAAAAGAATCAATCGCGCCGGTACTGGTCTTGTAATGACAGGAATTCGGATATGTCGCACTCCAGTCTTGTCTTTCAGTCGCAGCGAGGTGGAGACAACGATCAGCTCGCAATGATGCTTTAGCCGCTGAATAACTTCCTCAAGATGAAGCTCCATGCCGCCTTGTCCTCCGACATCATGAGCGACATAGACAACAACAGGTTTTTTGTTCATTATTTATCAACCTCACACATACAGAATCGGTTATGTTGGCACTGGATGCGATTCCAGCCCGGCAACTAAGTTTTGCAGTAAATCAGCCATCTCTAACCCGAGTCTGGCATCATTGAACTGCTGGGCTCGATGCTGTGCCAGTCCTCCCATTACTTGTGTTTCTTCGATATTCTCAGTAAAATATAAAATCCCATTGGCCAAAGACTCTGCATCATTCGGCTGAACCAGCAGACCATTTACACCATCCTCGATAATCTCCTCCGGGCCTCCGCTCCTCGTAGCGACTACCCCTTTGCCAAGAGCCATCCCCTCGATGACCACCATCCCGAATGGCTCAAAGCTTGTGGAGGCATGTACAACGATGTCAAAAGCCTGCATCCATAAGGCTGGATTGTCCTGGTGACCGGCAAACCTCAAGCGATCCCCCAAGCCTGCAAGCTCTGTCTGCTGCTGTAATTGCGCCAAATAGTCCGGCTCCGAAAAATGCTCGCCGCCAATAACCACAAATTGCACATCCGGGTGAAGGGTATGGATACGCTCAGCAGCTTGCACAAAAATGTGCACGCCTTTCCAATGCTGCAGTCTTGCTGCCAATCCTACGATCTTCTTGTCGACAGGCAGCCCCAGTTGTCTCCGCGCCTCCTGCATGGGCACGTCCCGTATGCTACCCATCAGATCGTTATCGATTGCAGGGTAAATGACTCGGGTAAGCTTGTTAGGCAAGGCTTGATGCTGCAGGCGAGCTACAGACTGTGAGCAGCAGATAACTGCTTTTGCAGGTAAGGCATGAATGATACGTTGAAGTCCACCCTCTCCGCTCATCCCGTGCTGCCACCAGACAGAAGGCACTCCGGCTAACCAGGCTGCTGGCCCGCCATACAGATGGGCTTTCGACATCCAGGACATGACGGCTTCAATCTTATGGTTTTTTATCCAACGTCTGATCTTGAATATCAAAGCGGTATACTTCATAACCTCTCTTATTCTTCCAGCTTCCATTACCTCTGCTTCGTATCCCAAGGCAACAACAGTCTCAACCATAGGTCCCTGTTCCAAAAAAAGCAGCTTGTAGTCGATCTTGCCTTGTTCTCGGTTTGCTTTCATTAGATGCAATAACATAAGCTCCGCTCCGCCTCGTTGACTGGCTAACGGCATTACAACCCCCACCCTCATCTTGCACGCTCCTCTATTTAATGTTATTGAATGATAGAACACTTAACTAAGCCGTTTTGCCCGGTGATGACTGAGCCAAAACGGCCTACTTAAGCGTTCTATGCAAAAATCAATCTGGGCATCAAACCCGCCCTCACGCCATACCCTTGACGACAAGCGTCTAAGGCCGCCAGACCCACAGCATGGCCGAGTGTCTGCGGTGATAGAGGTGCAGCAGACGTTACCTTTGCTCGGGAGGTTTTGGCCTATTATTGATAGACATGAAGCCCCTTACGCTTAACCTTGTTAAGGACGACGCCGAGCAGCTTGGCGTTGACCTGATTGAGATAAAAGCTGACCTTTTTGGCGTTGGAGCGGTTGACCTTACCGTATTCGACGACAACGACGACGCCATCGGACTTGGCCGCGACGATCTGGGCATCGGACACCGAGAGCGCCGGCGGCGTGTCGATAATGATGACTTCGTACACCTGCTTCAGATACTCCAGCAGTTCATCCATGCGCGGCATCGTCAGCAGCTCGGCGGGATTGGGCGGCGTCAGCCCCGAAGGGATAAAAGCGAGATTCTCGATATGCAGCGAGCGCACGACTTCCTGAGGCTCTACGGATAGATTAGCCAGATAATTGGCAAGGCCGGTGTGATTGACGACGCCGAACATTTGGTGCAGCGCCGGCCTTCGCAGGTCAGCGTCGATTAGGACGACTTTTTTGCCGGTCTGGGCGATCGAGATGGCGACATTGGCCGCCGTACTGGATTTGCCCTCGCCTTTCTTCGTGGATGTGATCATGATTACCCGCAGCTCCTTGCCGTCGGCAGGGAAGGCGATGCGAGTGCGGATCGCCCGGTACGCCTCGGCGACAGCCGATTCCGGGTTAATATCCATAATCAGTGGTTGACTACTTTGGGATTGTCGCATATTTCGCTTCACCTGCCTTTGAGTTGGTCTGCTGCGACTGACGCTTATGCTTCAGATCGCTCTTGCGGATGCGTACGACGCTGGCCAGCGTAGGCGCTCCAAACACCTGGGAAATATCCTCTTCGGTCTTCAGCGTATCGTCGAGATACTCCAACAGGAAGCAGAGCGCGATACCGAAGAGCATCGAGATGGCGAAACTCATGGCGATGGTCTGGTTGCGATTGTCGTTGATAGGGGCGGGATTGCCTGTGAGCGGCGCTTCGTTGAGTATCGTAATGTTGTCCACCTTCATAATGACCGGCACCTGCTCCTGGAAGACGCGCGAGACCGCGTTGACGACGGCGGCCGCCCGCTCATAGCTCGTATCGTATACACGCAGCGTCATCACCTGGGAGGTATTGGTCGTCTGCACCTGGACGCTCTGGATGAGCTGATTGGCTGTAAGCCCGAGCTCGGGATGCTGATCCACGACCTTCTGCATGATCGCTGGCGTATTGATGATCTCGCGGTACGTATCGAGGAACATCCGGGTGAATGTCAGCGTGCCGTAATCGATTTGCTCACTGCCTGACTGGCCGATCGTGCTGTTGACGATCAGCTTAGTCGAGGCGTCATAGACCGGCTGAAAGGTAGTGTACGTATAGTAGGCGGTCGTGACCGTGGCGACGATGACGCAGGCGACGACAATCCAGAGTCGTTTGAAAAGGATGCGGGCATACTCTTTAATCTCCAATGTCATTTCCCTCCAAGCCTCCTGATTGGATGTTACATCGATACAATGCTACATAATGTAACATCTCTTATCGGTTACTATATGATACATTTTGTATCATGTCAAACCTTTTTTTCACGCCGTTTCATCGCAAAACGACGCGACGTCGCCTCGTCGACAGGCAGGGGAAGCCGTCGAAGAGGCGTCGATTAGGAGTTGGCCGTCAATCGCAAACCGTCCCCCCTGTCCTGCTGGCGGTATTGCAAATTGTAGAGCCGATGATACATCCCTTTGGCTTCCATCAGCTGATGATGCGTCCCTTGCTCGACAATCTTTCCTTCGTCGAGCACGACGATGGCGTCGGCGTGCTTGATCGTCGACAGCCGATGAGCGATGACGAGCGTCGTCCGCCCTTCCATCAGCCGCTCGAGCGCCTCGCGCACCTCTTGCTCGGTCTCGCTGTCGAGCGCCGAGGTCGCCTCGTCGAGCAACAGGATCGGCGCGTCCTTGACGAGCGCCCGGGCGATCGCGATCCGTTGACGCTGGCCGCCGGAAAGCTTGACTCCCCGCTCGCCTACCTCGCTCTCGTATCCCTCAGGCAGCCCGGCGATGAAGCTATGGATGCCGGCGGCGACGGCGGCCCGCTCGATCTCCTCCGGCGTCGCGCCGTCGCGGCCGCAGCCGATATTGTCGCCGATCGTGCCGGCGAACAGATACGTCTCCTGCGGTACATAAGCGATGCGGCTGCGCCACGCCTCCAGCGGCAGCGTCGACGTATCGTCGTCGTCCATCCGCACCCGGCCCCGCTCCGGATGATAGAACCCGAGCGCGAGGCTGAGCAGCGTGCTCTTGCCTGCTCCGCTCGGTCCGACCAAGGCCGTCACGCGGCCTGCGGGGATGCTCAGATCGAACCGCTCGAAGACGCGCTGACCCTCCTCGTAGCCGAAGGCAACCTCTTCGAAGCGGAGCTCGGGCGCCTGCCGCGCCGGCACAACAGGCGCAGGCAGCGACTCCGTCTCCGTCGGTGTGCGGAGCAGGCCGACGAGTCGCTCCACGACGGCGAGCGAGCGCTGGAACGCGCCCCATAGCCCGGCCATCCCGGTCATCGGCGAGATCAGATAATTCATCAGACTGACGAAGGCGAGCAGCGAGCCGACCGACATCCTGCCCTGCGCCACATAGATCGCTCCCAAGCCCATGCTCATAAAAAAAGCGATCGTCCCGGCCGCACCCGATCCGACCTGGAACCAGCCGCGCAGCTTCGCCATCCGCAGCTCCAGCTTCAGCAGCGATTCGTTGTGCTCGTTATACTGCTCATGCGTCCTGCGCTCCATCTGGAAGGCGCGCAGCACTGTATGCGCGGCGAAGGTATCATTGAGGAACACCTGGATACGACTGAGCAGACCTTGAATCTCGCGGCTGCGCCGCCGCAGCAGCTTGCCGAAGACAGCGCCCGCCGCAGCGGCCAGCGGGCCGATGGCGATGCAGATGAGCGTCAGCTCCAGATTGATTGTTGCCAGGTACGCGAAGGCGGCGACCGCCATTAGCGGCAGTCGGATCATCTCGAGCACGTTGGTGCCGATCGCGCCATCCATCCCGCTCACGTCATTGGTCAGATGCGACACCATCTGTCCGGAGTGATGCTTGTTGTAATAGCTGGCTGGCAGACGCAGCATATGGTGGAGCAGATCGTTTTTCATATCCCGCTTCACCTGCTGGACGGCGGCGGCGCCAGAGACCATCACACGATAGTTGATGATGCCGTTGATCAAGATGAACAGGACGCCCATCAGGATCAGATTCTTGACCGTATCGACATCGCCGAGCAGCGCCGAGTCGGTGATTTGCTTCAGGAACCAGGAGTAGGAGATGGTCAAGACGATGCCGACCAGCATGAGCAGGAACAGCTCCACATAGAGTGATTTGTATCGCTTCATATAACTGTAGATGAGCTGGACGGGTTGTTTCATCTCGCCGATCTCCAGCAGACTTTTGATGCGAGCGTTGAGCTTGGAGAGGATCTTCATGGCGTTACCTCAGCCTTCACAGTATTTTGGCCTTCCAGCGCAGGTACAGGGCGACGTAGCGGGAGCACCCCGGGAACCTGGTGAAGGCGCGGCCCAGCAAGCGAGCGCGATAGTGGGTGGAGAGCGTCATGCGACGGGCCGACTTGATCCACAGCAGCTTGCCTATCACCTCGCGGTAAGGGATAGGCGCATCATGGCGCACATTGGAATCTCCCTTGCACACAAGCCACGTCTCCTCCCCTTGCCGACTCGTATAGAGATAGCGGTGGCCGACGAGCCTCCCCTCGCGCGAGCGGAAGAGTACGATATCTCCCGGCTCGAGATCCTGGCGCTCGCAGCGGACGAAGCGGCAAAGGTCGCCCTGCCGGATCAGCGGATACATGCTCTGGCCGCTCGAGGGCAGATCGATGTATCCGCGATGGTCGACCCGGTGCTTGACCATCCGGATCGCTTCGAGATCAGCCTGCATGGCGGATCAGCCCGATCTCCCTCATCTGGCTCAGGAAGGCCTCGACATCCGCCTGCGCTTCCTCTGCTGTGATCGCATAGGACGACAGCAGCGCTGCCGTCAGCGTATCGGGGCTGCTCGGCTCGCGCAGCAGGTTCCAGCACAAGCCGCCCGTCTCGTTGACCTTGGTCACCGTGAATTGTCCCGGATGCAGGATGACCCAGGCATCGTCCATCTCGACTGCTTCGCTGCAGTCCTCGCTCCATACGTATTGCGTCATGAGCTGATCGCCTCCCAGAATCGATCGTTTTTTTGAAATTGCAGCTCGTACACCGGCACATTCGTCGCCAGCTTGTGGCAGAGCCGCATCACTTGCTGCGTCTGCGCCACATCGGCTGCCCAGAAGAACACCTTGTCCATAATGCCCATCAGACCGTCCATCTGCGGCAGCCGCTGCCTGCGAATGTGCTGCGACTGGCGCAGCAGCTGGATCGCGGACAACGGCACGCCCTCGCGGCGGCTCGGCGGGCCGCTGTCGCTGCGGAACGGCGAGTCGTAGACGACCGTCTCCCCCTCGCCGATCTTGACGATCGTAGCTTCATCCGACAGCACCGGCCGCGGCCGTGAGAGCAGCGCCACCGTCGACTTGCCCGCGCCGGACGGACCGGCGAACAGGTAGGCCTGCTCGCGCTCCATGATGCATGAGGAGTGGAGCAGCAAGCCCCAGCCGCGTTGGGCAGCGAAGGCGCTGTACAGATTCATCATCGCATGCTTGAGCGCGAATGTATCGTGCACCTGCACCGAGGCCCGGGTGAAGCCCTCATCGACATCGATCCGATAGTCGCTGCGGACGAACAGCAGGACGCCGTCGCTGGCGCTCGCTGCGACATCATACGTCTCGAACGGTCGTCCGTAGCCGTCATGGATGACAAGCGTCATATCCGGCGGCTGCTCCGACGCGTCTGCCGGCAGATAGTTGGCCGACAAGAAGTCGGCAAGCTCCGGCGCATAGGTCGTCACCTCGAAGCGATGCTCTGCAATCTGCAGGTTTAACTTAACCATAGGGCATCTCCTTTGCCTTCATGTCGGATGAGCGCTTGCCCAGCCGCTTGTAGACCGGCTGCTGCGACAGCAGCTGATGCTTCCACGTATCGAAGATCCCGAAGCGGAAAAACATCCGGTTGCGGTAGTCGTCCAGTCCGCGCTTGCCTAGTCTGCGATCGCGGATGGCTTCGTAGGTCCAGTACGTCTCGATAACGTCGAAGGGCAGCGGCTTGCGAATATGTAACGAAGGGAACTCACCGTAGACGATCGATAAGGCTGCCTGCACCCGGCGATAGGTGCGGTCGCGGCGGGCCCGGACGACCAGCTCCGTCAGATCAAGCGCCTCTCCGTGCTCGAACAGCATATGCGCCAGATCGAGCAGGTAACGCGGCGAATCCATCCGATGACGTATCCCGTGCAGCAGCATAAAATAAAATGTCGACATCGCATCCAGCTCGCGGATACCGGCCATGCCAGCCATCGGCAGCGACGATGCCCAGAACGGCTCATCCCTCAGCTCCGACAGATGCGGCTTATCCATCGTCCAGTGCAGCTCCACCATGAGCGGAATCTCCGGCGTAATCATCCGATAGAGCACGGCGTGATTGTGCACCTTCTTGTCAAGGACGAAGCCCATGCCGCGCACGAGCGAGATCGCCTCCTCCAGCTGACCCGGCCGCACGAGCAGATCGATATCGGACGTCGCCCGAGCGGCCAGAGCGCCGAAGAACCGTTCCGCGAAGCGCGTGCCCTTTAACGGCATGGCCGCGATTCCGTTGCTGTCGAATTGTTTCAGAATTTGCCGTTCGGTATGCCGTAGCATCAGATTCTGTATTCCGATCGTCTCGGATTCGCGCTTCAGTCGCTGGCGCAAGTCCTGCGGCAGCGACTCTCTGACGCGTGGACAACGCTGGAGCAGCTGATGGATTTGAGCATGCATGGCGAACAGCTCGATGTCCGCAGCCAGCTGGGGACCAGCCGGTGGGACGCTCCCGCTTTCGCCGTCATACAAGGCATTAAGTAAAGCAAGCATCGCATCTTCCTCCGGGTTCAAGTTGGACTGTATCGCCGACAATTGTTACAATTCGTATCATGTTTTTAATGTAGTCGATACCCCGAAGCGATGTCAAGTTTTATTTTCCTTTTCTTCCAGACCATGAAAAAAAGAGATTAACCAGCCAAGGGCCAGTTAATCTCCAGGGGATATGTTGATGGCTTATGTCGAAATGATTAAGGCAGCGGTGTCCAGCTTCCATCCGGATGTACACAAATGTTTCCGCCAGGGTACTGTCCAGGAAAGCTAGGCGGCACACAGTTGGATATCACGGTTTCGAACTTGACCTTGCTGTGCGTCAATACAGACGGCTTGACGTATGGTTTCATTTTCTCACCCTTTCTAGCTTTGGTACGATACAATTTGTATCATAGCTGAATCATACTAAATTCATTTTCTACCGTCAAGTATTTTTAACAAACAAGCTGTCCGGAAGCCGTTTTGGGGCAAATATTGGCCCCAACTATCGCCAGTGTACGCCACGCACATCGTAATCCCACGCAGGATAACGGGTACGAATGCCTTCTGCAGTGCGATAGTCAACGGTCACTCCCGAGCCCGGAGGCAGCTCGGGGATACGAAGCTCCACCCGCTTGCCTGCGGTCACCTTCATCGTGCGCTGCTGCTCCGGATCCGCGGCCGGTCTGAGTGCTTCCCTCGGCTGATGCTCGGTCGCCCAGTAGACGTCCAAATGCTGCTCTTGCTCGTATACGCTGCTATAGGTCGCCTGGACCGTATAGCGACGTCCCGCCTCCAGCTCGAGTTCGCCCCGCAACGGACCGCCGCAGCCATCGATCAGCCGCTGTCCGTCGATAGTCAGTGTTACCTCGCAGGAGGCGGCATCGATGAGGAACGTATAACGCCCATCCTGCTCAGGCGCGATGATCCCCGTCCACTCATATGCCCCCGCCCGGGCAGGCAGCTCGCCGCCGATGCGCTCCGTCGAACGCGCAGCTGACGGGCGGTCGAGTCGGCTATCGGCATAAGCTCGCTCTTGGAAGCCGCCGCCGGCGCGCCAAGGATAAGGCCCCCAGCTGATATTCGCCTCACCCGACACGGTAGGCACAAATGAGAACACCGCCCCTGATCCCTGGACCGTCAGCTCGGGCTCGACGATCAACGGCTGCGGCTGCGCCTCCTCGATCAACAGCAGGCGCGGGCTGTCCGTCACCGGCAGCCGGACCGTGAGCGTCGTCGCCGATGCCTCGGTCACCTGCGGCGTCGTCCGCTCATCCGTGATCGGATCGTACACCGACACCTCCGCCCGGCGCCCCGCCACATTGGAAAGCTTGACCTCCGCCATCCGCTCGGGCATGTCATAGCGCTCGGGATCAAGTCGCTGTCGACTCTCGTCCCAGCTCGCCGTCACATCGCGGGTGACGATATAATAGGCGACCGCATACTTGCGATCCCCTAGCTGGTACGGCAGCACCGCCATATCCTCGACCAAATAACGATCCGGGGCGATGTCCCGGCCGTCGCCAGGATAGGCGACCGTCTCGTCGCTCGAAGCGATCCGCTCGACGTCCAGGAAGCGCGGCTGCTCGATCCGCTCGCCGCTCCGCAGCTCGCGGACGAGATTGCCCAGCGCCTGCAGCTGCGGACCTGCCGCCCGGCGGACAGCAGGCGTCAGGCGGTAGCCCGAGCGACGCAGCGCCTCGTAATAGGCCTCCGGCAGCAAAGCGAATTCGCTGTCCTTGCCCTTGGCTGCGTACAGATAGATCCGCTGCACGCCTTTGTGGCTCTGGAACAGGTAGTTGCGAAGCGTGCTCTTCGCGGCGAGCCGATGCATCACCCGGCTCAGTCGCGGATCGTCGACCCGGACATTCGCCAGGCGAGCCAGCTCCTTGGCAAATTGGCCCCGGTACAGATTGCTCTCGGTCATCCAGACCTCGGCAGCGACGCCGTCGCCGGGGTGCGAATAGCGATAGTGATCCTTCCACGGTCCGGGGAAGGGCTGGAGGTCGCGGACGACGAACTCCGTCTGATAGGCATAATACCACCGCTCCGGGAAGGCGCTGACATGCGGCGGAATATAGCCTTCGGGATCCGGTCTGCCCAGCATGTCGAGCATCGCATCGCGCTTCAGCGTCCGATTGTCTTCGCCGATCTGCGAGCCGACAGCGTCCCACCCGGTATAGTAGTGCCGGCTGAAGCCGCTCTGGCCCGGCCATAGCACCGTGCCGTTATCCCATGGACGCTGGTTGGCGAAGCCGTTGATCACCCGGACGCCCGGCAGCCGGTGGGACGGATCGGCTATATAGGCGGCCGTGAGCGGCAGGATCACCTGCGGGCCCTGGACGCGGTTGTCGCCATCCGTATAGCTCAGCTCTTGGGAATAGACGAGCGGCGGATCGTAATAATGGTTGATATCTAAAAAGTGGTAGCCAAACGACAGCTCGTTCCATACCTCCACATCAAATCCGGCGTCGACCGGATCGTCCGTCGCCATCGCTTCGCGGACGAACTCAGTCACCGTGCGTACATATCGCATCCATCCATCCAGCGTCTTGCGGGCAGCCGGATTATCCGAGCCGTCCGCCAGACGTTCGCCGGAGAACGGCTCGTATCTCAGCTGCGCGAGCTCGATCCGACCAGCGGGCAAGTCGCGCGGGAGCGGAGCCGACAGCTCGGCGCGACCGCTGCCGGTATCGATCGCGGTGATGACGGGATACATAAACTGGGCGATACCGCTGAAGCCTGTGTACCGGGGCACGACGCCTTCAGCATCTGCCAGGTAGACAACTCTGTCGCCGGCCTTGGCGGGCTTGCTCAGCTCGCCCTGCCACGTCCTGCCCGGCGCAGGCATCCCGGAATGACTGTTCAGCAGGATGAGCGGACGTATCCCGTGTCTGCGCAGCGCCCCGAGCACGACGCGCATATCCTGCTCCTGCTGCGGGCGCAGCCGTCGATCATCCTCGTAATCGAGCGCTCCCCAGCCGATCTCCACCCGTGCCGAGACGATCCCCGCTTCGGCCAGCAGCCGCGCGGTCGCCTCCGCCTCCGCCGGCGCCGGATTGAAGACGACGCCCAGCGCATCGAGCAGGCTCGACGCGTCCCAGGTGTCCATATATGCCCGCCATGGCGCATGATAATACGAATGCGAGCCGAACGGCACCTCCTGCTGCGCCCAGTCGACATAGCGGCCGGACAGCTGGACAGGGTAGGCCGGCAGCGCGCCGGACGACAGCCCGCCGCTCGCGGCGAGCAGACATCCGCATGCGAGCAGCAGCAGGACGATGCGCCGCAGGCTCGTTTTGACAGTATGCCATGTCGGCACGTTTCTCTCCTCCTTCTCCACAAAAAAAATAGCCTTCCCGAAGGAAAGCTATATCGATCTTCATCCTCTATTGGTCTTGCCACAATACGCCTTGCACATCATAATTCCAATACGGGTACGAGGCGGTTATCCCTTCGCGCTGCAGCTCGACCTTGACCCCCTCGCCGTTCGTCAGTCCGGGAATGTCCAACTGCACGCGCTCGCCGGCAGAGACCTGCAGGCGGACGCGCTGCGACTCGTCGACCGTCGGAGCGACCGTCTCTCTAGGCTGGCTGGCGCTGGCCCAATACAGCGACATTCGGTGGACGTAGTCGTACGGATTGCTGTATTCGACCGTGAGCGCATAGCTCTGGCCAGCCTGCAGATCCACGCTGCCCATCTTCTGGCCGCCGCAGCCTTCGACGATCAGCTTGCCGTCGATATAGACCTTGTTGTTGCATGTATCGGAGTCCACGATGAACGTATAGGTCTCCGAATACGCCGGAGTAATCGTGCCCTTCCAGCGATAGGCGACCTTGCCGGCAGGCAGCGACTGGTTATCGATCTTGCTCACCTCATCGACGGCGATCTGCTCCCTGAACTGGTCGCCCGCATATCTCTCCTGCGTGAAGACGCCGCCTGTGCGGGACGGGTAAGCACCCCAAGTGATCAAGGCTTCGCCATCGACATTGGACGTGAAGGCCAGCTCCGCGCCGCCTCCCGTACGCTGGAGCTCCGGCTCGCCGATGAGCGGCTGCGTCCCGCTCTCCTCGAGGATCAGGAAGCGTGGACTATCCGTAACCTCCAGCTCCACGGTCAAGAAGTCCTTTCCTTCCTGCTTTACAGTCACCGGCAGCGACGCATCGGTCATCGGATCGTACGCGCGCACCTGGGCCTGCTCGCCCTTCACGTTAGTGATCGTCACCTCATAGCGCTGGCTCGGCATATCATAGCGCGCCGGGTCGAGCGGGTCGAGCGAGGCATCCCACGCCTGCGTCAGGTTGCGGGTGACGATGTAGTAGGCGATCGCGAACTGGTTGTCCTGCAGCTGATACGGCAGCACCGCCAGATCCTCAGCCTGATAGCGGTCCGGTAGCGCAGCCGAGCCATCGCCCTTGAATACGAGCTGCGGCTGATAGGCGCGGATTTCTTTGATGCCAAGCGGCCGCGGCTGGTCAATGGTGCTGCCTTGCTCCAACAGCCGGGTGACATTCGCGACAGCAGCCAACTGCGGACCGGCGGCGCGGCGCACGCTATCCGTCAGCTCATAGTTATTTGCCTTCAACTCAGTATAGAATGCTTCCGGGAGCACAGCAAACGTATGGTCCGTCTCCTTGGCCGCATATAGATAAATCTTTTGCACGCCCTTGTGCGACTGGAAAATATAATTGCGCAGCGTCGACTTGGCGCCGATATGATGCATCAACTGGGCCATACGCGGGTCGTTCAGCGGGACCTTGCTGCTATAGCTGAGGAACTCGGCGAACGGACCGCGATACAGATTGGTCTCGGTCATCCATACCTCGGCAGGTTGTCCGTTGCCCGGGTTGGCAAACCGATGATGCAGGCTCCATGGCCCAGGGAACGGCTGCAGGTCGCGGACGATGAACTCGGTCTGATAGGCATAATACCAGCGCTCCGGGAAGGAGCTGGTATGCGCCGGGATAAAGCTCTGCTGCTGCGGCTTGCCGAGCGCATTGAGCTGCGAGTCCTGCTTCAGCTTATTATTGTTGGCGCTGATGTTGGAGCTGAGGAAGTCTGTGCCTGTATAGTAATGGCGGCTGAAGCCGTCCTGGCCTTCCCATAGCTCGGTGCCGTTATCCCAGGGTCTCTGATTAGAGAAGCCATTGATTACCCGCACGCCGGGCAGACCATGGGCAGGGTCCTTGACATAGTTGATCGTGAGCGGGAAGATGACCTGAGCGCCCTCGACCTTCAGCGTACCCTCCGTATAGACGGGCTGTTTGGCGAATTGCAGCTTGGGATTGTAATAATTGTTAATGTCGAGGAAGTGATAGCCAAAGGACAGCTCGTTCCACACTTCGATATCGAAGCCCGCATCGGTCGATGAATCGCTCTGGAGCGTGTCCTTGACAAAGGCGGTGACGGTAGCGACATACTTCAGCCAGCCGTCGATCGTCTCCTGAGCCGCCGGGTTAGGCTTGCCGTCCGCCCACTCGGTCCCCGAGAACGGCTGATACTTCAGCTTGGCCAGCTTCAGACTGCCCTTGTTCAGCGCTTTGGGGAGCGGGGCCGACAAGGTCGCCTTGCCCGTGGCCGCATCGTAGGCGGTGATGACCGGATACATCATCTGGGAGGGGCCGCTCAAGCCCGTATAATACGGGATGATGGGCTCGGACGACTCCAGATAGATCTCGCGGGAGCCGCTAGCGGCCGCTTGCTTCAGCGCGCCATCCCAGACCAGGCTGGGACCGGGGTCTCCGGAGTGCGAGTTGAGCAGGATGAGCGGACGGATGCCGTGACGCTTCAGCGCCTGCAGCTTCGTCCGGTTATCCTGTTCCACATTACTACGCAGCTGGCTGTCGTCCTCATAGCGGAGCCCATTCCAGCCGATCTCCACCCGCGCCGAGACGATGCCAGCCTCCGCCAGCATTTGCGCCGTCGCATCCGCTTCTTGCGGCTGGACATTAAAGGCGATACCGAGCGCATCCAGGTATTTATTTTTATCCCATGTGTCCATATACGAACGCCATGGCGTTAGATAATAGGAGTGCTGGCCAAACGGCACTTCCTGTTGACGCCAATCCTCGTAAGGCTTCCCCGAGGCAGCAGGCTCCGCCAAGGCGCCGACGAGCGGCGTGACGGAACTGCCCGTCATGAGAGCCAGCACAGAGATGAGCAGAACAAGCCAATATTTTTTCATTTCGCATCAAGCCTCTCTTGGTTGTCTATTGTTGCAGGGCGTTATGCATTATGCAGTCAAGCGCACAATCGCCCTCTCATCACATGGTGTAGAGGCTATACCGCGTGCATAGACTACCAATCCTAGTAACAATTACTAGTCTATGATACCGGATGTAGCATATTGTTAGATATAGGCATAATTTCCCGCTTTTTGTCGAGAAACAAAGGCCTGTGGCCGCACTCCCTTCGTCCTATGTCGCTTATGATCGCTCTACCCCTTTGTGACGAAAAGCTTCTCAAGCTTCGCTACAGTTGACTTTTCAGCAGCTCATGGATTCGCTTGCGCTCCCGCTCGTCCACGATATAATACCAGACGCCGTCAATTTTCCTGCCCTCGCCCTTGATCTCCTCGGTCCGGCTGGCTCGCAGCGCGTTGCGATAGCCCGTTGCAAACGACTTCATCTCCTGAAAGCTCGCGTTGGTGCGCACATGCTCGCCAGCCGCCTCCAGCAGCCCATCGAGCTTCCTCACGGTAGAGAGCTGCAGCGCATCCGCCAGCAGTCCCTGGATAACCTGGCGCTGCCGGGCGTTGCGCCCCAGATCGCCTCTCGGATCATCCATCCGCATCCGCGAGTATGCCAGCGCGTCGGGGCCGTTCAGCTTGAGCGGCCCTGCCGCGAAGGCCTGCCCGTCCAATTGAAACGCAAATTCATTGTTCACCTCGACGCCGCCGAACAGGTCGACCAGCCGGGCGAAGCCCTCCATATTCACCTTGACGTAGTAATCGATAGGGAAATCGAGGAACTTCTCGACCGTCGCCTTGGCCATCTGAATGCCGCCGAACGCATAAGCATGATTGATCTTGTCGATCGTGCCCCGACCGACGATCTCGGTCCGCGTATCGCGCGGGATATTAAACATCAGCATTCGCTCTTCCTCGGGATGGATCGAGATGACCATCATCGTGTCGGAGCGCCCCCGGTCCCCCGCCCGCTCGTCCACGCCGAGCGCAAGGATTGTCACGGACGCCCGCTGCTTTAGCCGCTCCGGCGCAGGCGCGCTCTTCGCTTGCTTCACCTCCGGGTCCTTGCTCACATAGAGCGGCTCCTCCTCCTCCAACTGCTCGTACATCTGCAAGGCAGTATCCTCTACAGCATTGTAGATGCGCCAGCCGTAAGCCAGTCCGCCGAGCACGAGCAGGAGCAGCGCGACGCTGCTGCCGATTGCCAGTTTGCGCCGTCTGCTCATCGCGTCAGCTGCTCCGGCGATACGCCTGCATCCGCGAGTCGTCCATACGGGTCCGGCCGACCGACGCTCCGGTAGACGAACCCCGCAGCAGCCGCTTCTTCGGCTGAGTATAGGTTGCGTCCATCGATCAGCACCGGCTGCCGCATCAGACGGCGCATCGCCGACCAGTCGCACGCGGCGAACTCCCGCCATTCGGTCAAGAGGCAGAGCGCATCGGCTCCCTCAACCGCCTGCATGGCTTCGTCGCACCATACAATCTCTGTATCCTTTACTATATGCATCGCATTGGACAACGCAATCGGATCATAGGCCCGAATGATCGCCCCTTTTTGACGCAGCTCGGCAATGATATCGAGCGCCGGCGCATCCCGCATATCGTCGGTGTCCGGCTTGAAGGCCAGACCCCAGAGCGCCACGACGCGGCCCGACAGCTCGCCGATCGCCGACTCCAGCTTGCGGATGATGTTGAGCCGCTGATCCTTGTTCACCTCGACGACCGACTTGAGCAGCTTGAACTCGTAGTCCACATTGCCAGCGATCTGGATGAGCGCCTGCGTATCCTTCGGGAAGCAAGAGCCCCCGTAGCCGATGCCCGCCTTCAGGAAGGCCGGCCCGATCCGCCGGTCGTACCCCATGCCATGCGCCACCTTTGTCACATCCGCGCCGACCTTCTCGCAGATGTTGGCGATCTCGTTAATAAAGGAGATCTTCGTCGCGAGGAAGGCATTGGACGCATACTTGATCATCTCGGCGCTGCGGATATCGGTGACGAAGATCGAATCGGTCAACGGCCGGTGCAGCTCCAGCAGCTGCGCCACCGGCCGCTCGCCGCTCGCGCCGATGACGATGCGGTCCGGATGGAACGTATCCTGGACCGCCGAGCCCTCGCGCAGAAACTCCGGCACAGAGACGACGTCAAAGGGATGCTCGGTCAGCTCGCCAATCAGCTCGGCGATCCGCTCATTGGTCCCGACCGGCACCGTGCTCTTGGTGACGACGATCGTGTACCCCTGTAGCGCCAGCGCGATCTCTCTGGCCGCCTGCTCGATGTAGGCAAGATTCGCCTCGCCGCTCGGCAGCGGCGGCGTGCCGACAGCGATGATGACCAGCTCGGCCTCCTCTACCGCTTCGGCGAGCTGTGTCGTGAAGCGCAGACGCCCCTCCGCCATCCCCCGCTGCATGATCGCTTGCAGACCCGGCTCATGAATCGGCACCTCGCCCTGCCGCAATCTGTCGATCTTGCGCTCGTCGAGATCGACGGCGACGACCTGATGTCCCAGCTCCGCATAACATACGCCCGATACCAATCCTACATACCCTGTTCCGATTACCGCGATTCTCATCGTTCCACTCCTCACAACCGACTCACTTGCATGATGGCTTCCCACTCCATATGGAGTCGGATGATATCCTCCTCGATCAGCTCGGGCCCCGACTGGACCTCGATGATCTCCAGCTGCGTGACCGCGCGGATGCTGTGACAGCTGCCCGGCAGGATGCGCACGACATCGCCAGCGCCGACCCTCCGCAGCTCGCCGTCCTGCACCAGCTCGCCCTCGCCGGAGATGACCGTCCAGATTTCGCTACGCCGCAGATGATACTGATAGCTGAGATTGCAGCCGCTGCGGATCGCGATCCGCTTGGTCAGCACCTCGTCTCCCCTCTCGGAGACGAGGTGATCGATGATCCGGTAGTGTCCCCAGCGCCGCTCCTCGTACATCGGCCGGCCCGTCAAGGGCTTCAGCATATCCTTAATGCGCGGACTTGCCGCTTTGTCGCTGACGAGGATGCCGTCCGGACTCGCCGCGACGACGACATCGGACAAGCCGTTGACGACGATCGGGATGTCTAGCTCATTGATCAGATGGACGTTGCGGCAGTCCTCGCTCAGGATACCCTTGCCGACCAGCGGCCGCTGCATCTCCTCGGTCAGCGTGTTCCAGGTACCCAGATCGCGCCATGCGCCCGCATAGGCGGTCACAGCGATCTCGGCGGCGCGCTCTACGACCTGGAAGTCAAAGCTGATCGCCGGCAGCTTGCCGTACTGGCGCAGCATCTCGTCGTACTGGATCGGCAAGCCCATGTCGATCAACAGATTGATCAGGTAGTCCAGCTTGAAGCCAAAAACCCCGCAATTCCAAAGCGCGGCCTGTGCAATCAGCGCTTCCGCTTCGTCCTTGCGAGGCTTTTCCTGGAATCGGCTCACCCGGCTATACGGCCTGGCGCCCCCGGCGTCCGATGTACTCCCCGGCTCCGGCACGATGTAGCCGTATTTCTCCGAGGGATACGTCGGCTCGACGCCGATCAAAGCCAGCTCGGCTCCGCTCGACGCCAGCACCTCGGGCAGGCCGGCGATCGCCTCATAGAAGTCGCGCTCGACATACGGATCGACTGGCAGCACGACGATCGTCTCCTCCAGCGATACGCCTTCGATGGCGTACAGATAGGCAGCCGCCAGCGCGATCGCGGGGAAGGTATCGCGGCGTTGCGGCTCGACGACGATGGCTGTCTGCGGACCGAGCTGCGCATGGAGCATCTCCACCTGGCTTTTGCTCGTGGCTATGTATGCACGCTCCTGCAAGCCCGCTTCCTCAAGCTGACGCCAGACGCGCTGCACCATCGATTCCGGCTCTCCCGCCGGATTCTCCAGCACCGGCAAGAATTGCTTGCTTCTGGCGTCGTTGGACAGCGGCCAGAGCCGCTTGCCCGAACCGCCGGACAATAACACCAATCTCATCGTATGAACGCCCCTTACCTTTGATGTTGTTGCTACTTCAGTTCATTCATCCCCGCCAGATAATCGGTCAGCGCCTCGCGCCAGTGACGCATCGGCGGAAATCCGCCGGCTGCCAAGGCCCCGTGAGCGAGTACGGAGTAGGGCGGCCGGCGAGCGGCCCTGACGAACTCGGCTGACGAGACCGGCTGCACCTGCTGCGCGATGCCGCTCAGCTCGAAGATCGCCGTGGCGAACTCATGCCAGGAGCAGCTGCCGGTATTGGTCACATGATAGATGCCATACTTCTCCGTCTCGATCAGTCGCAGGATACAGGCGCTCACATCGGCAGACCAGGTCGGCGAGCCGATCTGGTCATTCACGACCTGGATCGGCATCTCGCCCCGGGACAACTCCAGCATCGCCTGCACGAAGTTGCGCCCATGGCGTCCGTACATCCAAGAGGTGCGGACGATGTACCAGCGGGAGTGCAACTGCTGCACATAGGCTTCGCCAGCTGCCTTGCTGCGGCCGTACACATTGATCGGATCGACGGACGTCGTCTCCAGATAAGGCACGGTAGAGCCGCTGTTACCGAACACATAGTCGGTGCTAACGTATACGAGCTTCGCTCCCAGCTCCTCGGCGGCAATGGCCAGCTCGCGCGTGCTCTCGGCATTGACTCGCCAGACGGCTTCGACGTCATGCTCGGCATCGTCTACTGCGGTGTAGGCGGCCGAGTGGATGACGACATCCGGCCTATACGCCTGCAGCCAACGCCGCACGCTCCCGCGATCCGTCACGTCAAGCTCCTCGCGGCCTAACCCCGATATCTCGTAACCCTCGCGATACAACTGCTCGACCAGGTCGCATCCGAGCTGTCCCTTGGCCCCCGTCACCGCCACTCGACGCTTAGTCATCGAGCTCACCTGCCGCCGCCGCTTCCTCGAGGGAAGGCAGCTGCTGATCCTTCGACGAGAGCGTCGGATTCGCGGCGGGCCAGTCGATGCCAAGCGCCGGGTCAGACCAGAGTATGCCGCGATCCAGCTGAGGATCGTAGAGCGCATCCACCTTGTAGTACACATGCGTGCCGGGCACCAGCGTGCAGAACCCGTGGGCGAACCCCGCAGGCACCAGCAACTGTCGGCCGTTGCTCTCGCTCAGGATGACGCCGACCCAGTGGCCATAAGTCTTAGAGCCGGGGCGGATATCGACCGCCACATCATAGATCGCGCCGACGCCGACGCGCACCAGCTTGGTCTGCGCCTTGGGCGCGCGCTGATAGTGGAGGCCGCGGACCGTCCCGGCATCGGCCGAATACGAATGATTATCCTGGATAAATGTTTGCGTCAGTCCTGCGCGAGCGTAGACCTCCTCGTTGTAGCACTCTTCAAAATAACCCCGATGATCCCCGTAGCGAGCTGTCTCGATGAGCAGCACGTCCTCCAGTCCCGTTGGCAATAGATTCACTTCTTCAGCTCCTCACTCCCGAGTCTTCTTCATATGTATGCCGCTGCAGAAGGATTCTTGCCACCGGGGTCGTCTGAACAGACGTTCCTGGGCTGGGAGGAGAGGGGCTTGCGATTGTTAAAAGGCATCCTTGGCGCCGAGCATGACGCGCAAGGTGCGGATCATGATTTTCAGATCGTAGAAGGTGCTCCGTCTGCGTATATATTCCAGGTCAAGATCGACCATCTCCTTGAAGCCAATCGTGCTGCGACCGCTCACCTGCCACAGGCCGGTGCAGCCGGGGACGACGGAGAGACGGCGCTTCTCCAAGGCGGTATAGCTCTCGACCTCGGTCGGCAACGGCGGCCGCGGCCCGACGAGGCTCATCTCGCCCCGCAGCACATTCCACAGCTGCGGCAGCTCATCGATGCTCGTGCGACGGATGAAGCGGCCGATCCGGGTCACCCGCGGATCCTCCTTCATCTTGAACATCGCGCCGCTCACCTCGTTGCGCGCCCGCAGTTGCTCGAGCAGCTCCTCGGCGTTGCTCACCATCGAGCGCAGCTTATACATACGGAACGGCTTTTCATCCTTGCCGATCCGGGTCTGATGATAAAAGATGCGGCCGCGCGGATCCTCCAGCTTGATCATCAAGGCGACGGTCAGGATCAGCGGCGAGAGCAGCAGCAAGCCGCCTGCCGCGCCGAGCACGTCGATGCACCGCTTCAGAAGGAGATAGGCACGTCGCTTCAAGATTGCGCCCTGCCGCGACATCGGATAATAACGAGCGGACTCCGAGGCGGCCAGTTCGGGCTCCTGCATCGGATTGGGCAGGCTCATCGCATCTCACCCCGTACCGACACCAGCTTGTTCAGCAGCTCCTTTTCCAGGATGCTCTCGAGAGCATTAACGAGCGGCGCGCGCAGCTCATCGCTGCGCAAGGCGAACTCGAGCGTCGTCAGGATGAATCCAAGCTTCTCGCCGACATCGTAGCGGATGCCTTCAAAGTCATAGGCATACACGCCGCTCGCCTCATTCAGCTTCTGAATCGCATCGGTCAGCTGGATCTCGCCGCCCGAGCCGGTCTCCTGGCGCTCCAGGTAGCCGAAAATCTCGGGCGTCAGCACGTACCGGCCCATGATCGCCAGATTGGAGGGCGCCTGCCCCAGCGGCGGCTTCTCTACGAACTCCCGGACGCGCACTAGTCGATCGAGCTCCCCCATTGGATCGACGATGCCGTAGCGATGCGTCTGCTCGTAGGAGACCGTCTGCACGCCTACGACCGACGCCCCGACCCGCTCGTACTGCTCGATCAGTTGGCGCGTGCACGGCACCTGGGCCTGGACGATATCATCGCCCAGCAAGACGGCGAACGGCTCATCGCCGATGAAGTTGCGCGCGCACCAGACGGCGTGCCCCAGGCCCTTTGCTTCTTTTTGACGGATATAGTGGATATCGACCACCGACGACTTCTGCACCTCGCGCAACAGATCGTGCTTGCCCTTCTCGAAGAGCGTCTGCTCCAGCTCGAACGCATTGTCGAAGTGATCCTCGATCGCGCGCTTGCCTTTACCGGTGACGATCAAGATATCTTCGATTCCAGAGGCGATCGCTTCCTCGACGATGTACTGAATCGTCGGCTTATCGACGATCGGCAACATTTCCTTTGGCATGGCTTTGGTTGCGGGCAAAAATCGGGTGCCCAGACCGGCTGCGGGAATAATCGCTTTTTTTACCTTTTTCATCGTCCAATCACCTATCCTGTTCTCTTTTTTTGGTAGTGGGCATCTAACCCGTCCTCGCATCACACCTTCGACGATCCACGTCTAAGGCCCGCAGGCCCACAGCATGACCGAGTCCCCACAGTGATAAAGGTGCAGCAGGGGTAACCTAAATGACATCGCTTTGCAGCCGAAGCTTCTGCCAAGCGCTGACTGAAGGGGTTATTTTGCGTCAGTTTCCCACTTTTGGCGGGTTTTGCGTTATAATACAAGAGGTACAAGTAAGGATTGTGTAATCTGCCGTTTTTAACGGAACAGATGCCTCGGATTGGCGCTTCAACGCTGCTTCTGACCGCTGATTTGACGATAGAGTGAATGGATGGTCGCTTGAGACGGACTCTGCTGCAACAGGAGTCCATTTAGCAAACGGATGAGCTTGTGTTGGAGCGAGGGCGCAGGCGCGGGTGCGTAGGCGATGCCGTACTCGAAGAAGTTGTCGCGTCGTCGCTTCCAACGCACATGACCCTGCAGTTCCATCGGGACAGGGGCGCCGAGCGTTAATCTCAAGGTGTAGCTCATGCTTACCGGCAGATCCAGTACGGACATGAAGCACAGTCCCCCCGGACTGATGTTGAGCAGCAATACCGGTCTGGAGCGAGTCGTCACGGCCTGTCCTCCGATGCTGCCAAGGGTCAGCTCTGCCGCAACCGCCGGTGTCAATTGCAGTCGAAGATGTTGGCGCCGCGTATGTTTCGTCTTCGTGCGGATGATCATGTCTCACTTCCGTTCGCGGAAATATGACATCGCTCGTATAAACGTGTCACAGAATGAGAATACTGATGAATTGTGATACATAACGTATCAATATATCCCTTACTTTACGATACAGAATGTAACAAGTCAAGGCCCATGACACAGTTTTTTTAATTTTTGCGACTAATTGTATCATTGCATGCAATCGTCGTTTTTACATATTATTATGATGCTAACAGGGTTAGGAGGAGCATAATGATTACTGGTAGACGTATCGCACAGCTTCGCGAGGCGCAAGGGTGGACGCAGGAACAGACGGCGACGCTCCTGGGCATCTCTCGTGCTGCTCTATCGCATTACGAGAAAAACCGGCGCGAGCCTGATATGGAGACGCTCTCGAAATTTGCCGATCTATTCAAGGTATCGATCGATTACCTCGTAGGGCGTACCGAGATTGCGGATATGGTATTAAGCGAGGATACACGCAGCTTCGTCGATCGACTGGAGCTCTCCGATGAGGAGATACTCGAGAAGTTTGATCTGACCATCGACGGACGCAAGCTGACGCCTGAGGAGTCCCGCCGATTCATCGCCTTCGTGCGGGCCGAGCGTAATATGAAATAACCGCACTCGCCTTAACGCCTTAACAATGAAGTACATTCTCTTCAGAAGAAAATTCTCTTGAAATGAAGAACCCCCCCGTTAACGGGGGGGTTCTTTTTTTTGAAGTGCTACGATCAAGTCATTCGGCAGCTTGCTTGGGCTGATGCCCAATTGACTCAGGATGTCCTTGATATCCAGTTCTACCGGAGTCGTCAGGGTATCCTTGTCTTTGTTTTGGTTAACCATCACTAGCACTCCCACTCCATTCCCCGTCCTTTGTCATCTTATCTTCCACTTACCCAACCAACACTGCTATTATAGCTAAAAACAGGTAGGCTTGACTGTCGGATACTCGTTGTCGGATCGCGCATTTTTGATCTTTTTTTGTCGAAACAACACTGTAACTAAGCTCACTTTTCCAATCTCTGGTTCACTTTGTCGAACGAGCAGCGCCAAGCCCGCCCCACATGCCGCCACCGATGCTTGCTAAGACTGCCGAGTCTGGTTAATTAGACGCCGCTAGCTTCAAAAAGTTCCCAGAAATCCAATAATTGCGCCTAAGGCAGTATATGCCGCAGGTCGGTCGAGCTATGCCTTGCCTTGTCCGCGAGGCTCAAGCAGGCTGATCTTCACTCGCCCCTCGCAATTCACAAAAAAAAGACACCGGTCTGCCGCTAAGCAAACCGGTGTCCTCTGTAATTGTCTTCCACTAGCCTATTTACTGGCCTTCCGCTAGTCTAGCCAGTCTATTCCCTCTCACCGCTAGTTGCCGCCGACGCGGGACAGCTCGCGCATGTTCGCTTCGAAGGCCGCCATCAGCGCGGCTTCGCCTTCGAGGCCGGAGCGGTGCATCTTGTCGATCTGCGCCAGCATCCGTTTGTAGTCTTTGGGGATGACCTTGACGAACTGCCCCAGTGAGGCCTCCCAGTCGTCCAGTACGGCCTGGCCCGGCACGCTGCCGGTGTACTCGACATGACGCTCGATCAGGCGACGTAGCTCGGCGATGTCCTTCTCTTCCTCGAGACGCTCGAGACCGACCATCTCCAGGTTACAGCGACGATAGAAGTCGCCCTTGCGGTCGAGGACATAAGCGATGCCGCCCGACATGCCTGCCGCAAAGTTGCGTCCCGTCTCGCCGAGTACGACCACTCTGCCGCCAGTCATATATTCGCAGCCGTGGTCGCCCACGCCCTCGACGACGACCGACACGCCGCTATTGCGCACTGCGAAGCGCTCGCCCGCGATCCCGCGGATGTACGCCTCGCCGCCTGTAGCACCATAGAGAGCCGTATTGCCGATGATGACATTGTCCTCTGCCGCAAAGGTTGATGCCTTGGAAGGCGCGACGATGATCTTGCCGCCCGAGAGCCCCTTGCCGACGTAGTCATTGGAGTCGCCCTCCAGCGAGAGTGTGATGCCCTTCGGCACGAAGGCGCCGAAGCTCTGGCCGGCCGAGCCGACAAAGTGCAGCTTGATCGTGTCCTCCGGCAGTCCTGCCGCTCCATAACGACGCGTCACCTCGCTGCCGAGGATCGTGCCTACGACGCGGTTCGTGTTACAGATGTCCAGCGTGCCGGACACTTGCTCGCCATTCTCCAGCGCTGGCATCGCCAACGGCAGCAGCTGCAGCATATCCAGCGACTCCTCGAGACCGTGGTTCTGCTGCTGTACGTTGTGACGCACCGCATCCTTGGTCGCCTCTGGCTGATGCAACAGCGGCGTCAGGTCGACGCCTCTGGCCTTGTACGTATCGATCAGCTGCTTGGTCTCCAGCTTGTCGACGCGACCGACCATCTCCTCGATCGTCCGGAAGCCCAGCTCCGCCATGATCTCGCGCAGTTCTTGAGCGACGAACAGCATAAAGTTCACGACATGATCCGCATCGCCCATGAACTTCTTGCGCAGCTCCGGGTTCTGGGTCGCGACGCCGACCGGACAAGTGTCCAGCTGACAGACGCGCATCATGACGCAGCCGACGACGACCAGCGGCGCTGTGGAGAAGCCGAACTCCTCGGCTCCGAGCAAGGCGGCGATCGCCAGGTCGCGGCCGTTCATCATCTTGCCGTCGCATTCGACGACGACGCGATCACGCAGATTGTTGAGCATCAGCGTCTGATGCGTCTCCGCCAGTCCGAGCTCCCATGGCATGCCGGCATGACGCACCGAGTTCATCGGCGATGCGCCGGTACCTCCGTCATAGCCGCTGATCAGGATGACGTCGGCGCGGCCCTTGGCCACGCCTGCGGCGATCGTGCCTACGCCTACAGCGGAGACGAGCTTGACGTTGATGCGGGCACGCGGGTTGGCATTCTTCAGATCGTGGATCAGCTCTGCCAGATCCTCGATCGAGTAGATGTCATGATGCGGAGGAGGCGAGATGAGACCGACGCCTGGCGTCGAGCCGCGCACCTCGGCTACCCACGGATACACCTTGCGTCCGGGCAGCTGTCCGCCCTCGCCAGGCTTGGCGCCCTGCGCCATTTTGATCTGGATCTCGTCGGCATTGACCAGGTACTGACTCGTCACGCCGAAGCGGCCGGAGGCTACCTGCTTGATCGCGCTGCGACGCAGATCGCCATTGGCGTCCGGGATATAACGCGCCGGGTCCTCGCCGCCTTCGCCGGTATTGGACTTGCCGCCGATGCGGTTCATCGCGATCGCCAGCGTTTCATGCGCTTCCTTGCTGATCGATCCGTACGACATCGCTCCGGTCTTGAAGCGCTTGACGATCGATTCGACCGACTCGACTTCCTCGAGCGGCACGCTGTTGCCGTCTTTCTTGAAGGCGAGCAGCGAGCGAAGCGTGTTGTATTTCTGATCCTCGCTCTGGACGAGCGCGGAATATTTTTTGTACAGGTTGTAGTCGTTGGCGCGGCAAGACATCTGCAGCGTATGGATCGTCTGCGGGTTGAACAGATGCTCCTCGCCGTCCTTGCGCCACTGATACTCGCCGCCGGAATCGAGCTCGCGCTCAGTTCCTTCCTTGTCGTCATAAGCCAGATGATGCGGCTCGAGCGCTTCGCGGGCGATCACATCGAGACCGATGCCGCCGATCCGCGACGGGGTCCATGTGAAGTACTGGTCGACCAGCTCCTCTTGGAGACCAACAGCCTCGAAGATCTGCGCGCCGCGGTACGATTGGATCGTCGAGATGCCCATCTTGGAGAGGATCTTAACGACGCCCTTGGTGGCGGCTTTGATATAGTTGCGCACAGCCTTGTCATGCGAGATATTGGTCAGCATGCCCTGGCGGATCATGTCGTCGAGCGACTCGAACGCCAGGTATGGGTTGACCGCGCTCACGCCATAGCCGAGCAGCAGCGCGTAGTGATGCACCTCGCGAGGCTCGCCGGACTCCAGCAGCAGGCTGACGCGAGTCCGCGTGCCCTGACGGATCAGGTGATGGTGCAGCGCCGATACAGCGAGCAGCGACGGGATGGCCGCATTGTCGCGGTCGATGCCCCGGTCCGACAGGATGAGGACATTGTGACCTTTGTCGATGACGCGGTCAGCCGCCTCGCACATCTCCGCCAGCGCGGCGCGCAGGCCTTCCTCGCCCTGATCGGCAGGGAAGAAGATCGGCAGCGTGATCGACTTGAAGCCTGGTCGACGCACATGGCGCAGTCTGCCGAAGTCTTCGTTGGAGAGGATCGGCGAGTCCAGACGGATATGGCGGCAGCTCTCTGGCTCGGGTGCGAGCAGATTGCGCTCGGAGCCGATCGTCGTCGCGGTCGAGGTGATGATCTCCTCGCGGATCGCGTCGATCGGCGGGTTCGTCACCTGCGCGAACAGCTGCTTAAAGTAGTTGAACAACCGTTGCGGACGCTCCGAGAGTACGGCGAGCGGCGCGTCGTAGCCCATCGAGGCGATTGGCTCGACGCCGCTGTTGGCCATCGGCTCGATGATCCGGCGCAGATCCTCGTAGGTGTAGCCAAACGCTTGCTGACGACGCTTGACGGTCGCATGATCCGGCTCTGGCAGCTCAGGCGCCTCTGGCAGCTCATCAAGCCCAACGAGATGCTCGTTCAGCCAGTCGCGGTAAGGATTCTCGGCGGCGATCTCCGATTTGACCTCCTCGTCAGAGATGATGCGGCCCTGCTCCGTATCGACCAGCAGCATCCGCCCCGGACGCAAACGGTCCTTGTAGAGGATGTTGGCCGGATCGACCTGCACGGTGCCCGCTTCCGAGCCGAGGATGATGACGTCGTCCTTGGTCACATAATAGCGTGCCGGACGCAGACCGTTGCGGTCGAGGGTGGCGCCGATCCGGGTGCCGTCGGTGAAGCCCATCGCGGCAGGTCCGTCCCATGGCTCCATTAGCGTGCTATGGTACTCGTAAAAGGCTTTTTTGTCGTCGTCCATGCTCTCGTGATTGGACCATGGCTCCGGGATCATCATCATCGCCGCATGCGGCAGCGAGCGTCCGGAGAGGTAGAGGAATTCCAGTGTATTGTCGAACATCGCGGTATCCGAGCCGTCGGGATTGATGATCGGCTTGATCTTATCCATATCTTCGCCGAACAGCTCCGAGGCGAACAGCGACTGCCGGGCATGCATCCAGTTCACATTGCCGCGCAGCGTGTTGATCTCGCCATTATGAATGATATAACGGTAGGGGTGCGCGCGCTCCCAGCTCGGGAAGGTGTTGGTGCTGAAGCGCGAGTGGACCAGCGCAATCGCCGTCTCGAGCGTCTCGTCGTTCAGCTCGAGGTAGAATGCGCGAACTTGCTCGGTAGTCAACATGCCTTTGTAAACGATCTTCTTGCTCGATAGGCTGGAGAAATAAAACTTGTCCCCGCCCTCGAGACCGGCATAGCGAATCGCATGCTCGGCGCGCTTGCGGATGACGTAAAGCTTGCGCTCGAAGGGCAGCTCGCCCTCGAGACCGGCGGCGCGGCCGATGAACACTTGACGGACATACGGCTTGGCTGCCAGCGCCGATTCGCCGAGCTTCTCGTCGTTGGTCGGCACAGTCCGCCAGCCCAGCAGCGTCTGGCCTTCCTCGGCGATGATCGCCTCGAGCCGACGCTCCTGCTCCTCGCGGACGTCCGCCTCCTGCGGGAAGAAGATCATGCCTACGGCATAGTCGCCCTCTGCCGGCAGCATGACGTCTGCCTTGGCCATCTCGCGCGCGAAGAAGCCATGCGGGATCTGGATCAGGATGCCAGCGCCATCGCCGGTGTTCGGCTCGCTGCCCTGACCTCCCCGATGCTCCATATTTTCCAGCACCGTCAATGCCTGACGTACGATTGTGTGTGATTTGATGCCTTTAATGTGCGCCACAAACCCCATGCCGCAAGCGTCTTTCTCATACTGCGGATCATACAGGCCTTGCTTAGGCGGCAATCCATAACGTGTATCTTTCATTGTATGCAATGCAACCTTTCTATCAAAAGATTTGATCGAACCTTCCATACTACGACCATCCGTCCGCCGCATAGCTCCATGCCTTGACCTGGAGTCTGCGCCCGTCCTGCCGGAAGCTTGAGCCGTCCGCGCCAGTCCTCGGGACCAGACGCTTGTCGGCTTGCTCGCGGCAACAAAAAGCTTTCGCTCCCGCCCTTTTTAACATAGAATAAAACTGTAAACCGTTCCCCCGGAGCGTGGAGGGAAGACAACTGGGTCAGGCGGTTCCTGAGTATATGGACTTAAGCATACACGGTGACCGAGCCTTACATAATGCATCAAATCACGAAAAGTTTGCACTTATTGCATGATTGTCTGCGTCAGAAAGGTGAATCCGCATCATCGTTTTCGGGCAGTGAAGCGCATCACAGCCACAGGATTTGCAAGCCTTGGCAGGTCAGAGCTCCGGCGCGTTTGTTATTACATTATTTTATCATCAGGCCAAAACGATAGCAATTTATTAATTTTTATTATAGCAAAAGGATGTGGATTGATTGTATAACAAGTTTAGGAAATGGGGCCGCCTCTCCGCTGCCGCCCTGCTCACTGGCACGCTGCTGCTCGGCTCGCTGCCCGCAGCTCCTCCGGCGCTTGCCGCAACTGCCCCTGTCGCCGCAGACCAGTCCCAGATCAAAGCACACGAGCCGTACCGAATCGTCGCGATCGGCGACTCGCTGACGGCAGGCTACGAGTTCGGCTTCACGGAGAGCTCATCACCGTATGGCTATGTGGAGCGCGTCTACGAGCAGGCGCTCTTCCGCGGTCGCGCCGAGATGGTCAACTACGGCTTGCTCGGCTTGCGCGTCGAAGGGCTGGACGCCTGGCTGAGCGCCGCCCAGGGCGGCCGCGCCGTCCAGACGGCTGATATCGCCGGGGCGTCGGCCGATCCGCGCGCCGCTGCGATTCTCGCCCGCACGGCGAGCCTCGCCGAGGATCTGCGTCAGGCCGATCTGGTCGTCCTCACGATCGGCGCCAACAACTTCACCTCGCTCATGGACATAAGGACCAAGGGTAAGGAGGAGATCGCCGCCTGGCGGACGGATACTCTGGATGCGTACGCCGCGTCGCTCACCGCCTCTCTCGAGACGATCCTCGAGCTGCAGCCGTCCGTGCGCATCGTCGTCTCGGACTTCTACTCGCCGGTGCCCAATCTGGCCGCTGCAGGCATCACCGGCGCCCAGTACGAGCTGTTCCAGGAGACGATCCAGCTTGTCCAGGAGCGCCTGGGCGAGGTCGTAGCGGGCTTCGCAGATCGCGGCAGCGACGTGCGGGCCGCCTACAGCGCCGAAGCATTCGTCCGCAAGGAGCTGGCGATGACCTACATCATGCAACAGGACATCCATCCAAAGCAGAGCGGCTATGCCGCGATCGGCAGCGCCTTCGCCGAGACGATCTGGGGCGAAGAGCGGCGGGTCGCGCCGCGCGCCGACGGCGTCGACATCTCCGTCGTCGTCGACGGCCGCGAGGTGGTCACCGTCAATCGGCCGGTGATCAAGAATAACCGCACTTATCTGGCGATCAAGGATATTGCCGACGCCATGCAAGCGACGACCGTGTGGGATGCCAAGACGAAATCGGCGACGATCCGCAGCGGCGGCCGCGAGGTCGTGCTCCAGATCGACGGGACAGCCATGCGGGTGAATGGCCAGCAGGTGCCGATCGACACGCCCGCTTACCTACAGCCGATGAACGGCGAAATGAAGACATACGTGCCACTCGCTGTGCTGGCAGACGGTCTCGGCTTCCAGGTCGTCTACAGCGCACCTACCAAAACCGCCTTTATTAATAAGTAACGATACGAAAAAAAGACTTCGTCGTCGAGGAACTTTGTCGGAAATAAAAAGCCATGACCGCCCCGGAATCATTCCCTGGGCTGTCATGGCTTTATTTCCCCCTGGCGATCGGCAGTCCCGCCCTTGCTCGGCTATCTGTACTCCCGGCGCAGTCCTTCGAGCTGATCCAGCCCGCGCTCGGCCCAACGCTTCAGCTTGTCCAGCATCTCAATCTCGGCCTGCAGTGAGCGCTCCAGCGACGCCTTGTACTCTGGCACTTCTCCCGTATGCAGCTTGATGTCCCGCAGCGGCGCCAGCGCCTTCTCGGTGTAGCTGAGCGCGCGGCGCTCGTGGAACATCGGCACGTCAGGGTCGTACGGATGATGCAGGTCGCCTTGATCGGGATGCTTCAGCACTGCCAGCACCTTGATTACGGCGCGCGGGCCGTTTTGCTCCATGAATTCCCCGACATAGACGCCGGTTTTGTAGTCCATCTTAACGATGGAACCGATCTCATATCCTGTATTTGCTTCATTCATTCGCGGTTCCCCCTGGTCGGCGAAGCGCCGTTTTTTCCCAAAGAATAGGGTGGTTTACTTATCCTTTAGGATAATTTAATGTAGTAGAGAGGTGCAAGTGCTATTTCGGAACTTGTCTTGACTGCTTTCAAGTCGTAATATGGTAATTAGGAAAAGTAGGTGAGATGATGCGGAAGAAAAGAGTGCTTCTGCTCTCCGAAGGTTTCGGCTCCGGACATACCCAAGCTGCCTATGCGCTGGCCATGGGACTGAAGCAGCTCTCCCCGGGCATTCAGGCCCGCGTCATTGAATTGGGCAAATTTCTTAACCCGGTCGTCGGACCCTGGATCATGTCGGCATATCGCAAGACCGTCAGCAAGCAGCCCAAGCTGGTCGGCATGATGTATCGCACACAGTACCACAAATCGCTCAATCGCTTTACGCAGCTGGCGCTGCATCGCGTATTTTATACCCAGACCTCACAAGTCATCTCGCAGCTGAAGCCCGACCTGATCGTCTGCACTCACCCAGTGCCCAACGCAGTCGTCGCCCGGCTCAAGCGCCTTGGTCTGGACGTTCCTCTATATACCCTGATTACGGATTATGATGCGCATGGCACCTGGACGAGTCCGGAGGTGAACCAATACTTCGTCTCCACCCCGCTCGTGAAGAAGAAGCTAATGTCGCACGGCATCCCGGCCAGTCGGATCGAGGTGACGGGCATCCCGGTCCACCCGACGTTCTGGCACTCCTACGACAAGCAGGCCATTCAGCAAGAGTTCGAGCTGAAGAACATGCCGACAGTGCTCATCATGGGGGGCGGTTGGGGACTGCTCAGCGACAACAATCATATTATGGAATATATGACCCGCTGGCGGGAGAACATACAACTGATCTTCTGTGTCGGGAGCAACGAAAAAGTACGGGAAAAACTGCTCGCGGAACCCGACTTCCAGCATCCCAACATCCGCGTGCTCGGCTTCACCAACGACGTCAGCAAGCTGATGGACGTATCGGATCTGCTCATCACCAAGCCGGGCGGCATGACCTGCACGGAAGGACTAAGCAAGGGCATCCCGATGCTGTTCTACGAGCCGATCCCCGGCCAGGAAGAGGAGAACTGCGAATACTTCATCCAGCACGGCTTCGGCGAGATGCTGTCCTCGACCGAGACGATCGACCGTTGGTTCACGATGATCAAGGAGCCATATGCCGCTTCGCAGTTCCGCCATACGCTCATCAGCAAGCGCAATCAGCAATACAGCCCGACCAAGTGCTCGGAGGCCGTGCTGGACATGCTGGACACACTTCAATGATGCGGCGCCCCCGCTGCGCCACATAGCAATAGACACCTAGAGACCGCCGCCGCCATCACCGGATGGGCGGTTTTTCTGTGTCGCGTGCGGGTAATATATAGAAGAAAAACGGAGGGATCGCTATGAATGGAAAATCGCTGGACGGCAAAACGATCATCCTGCGCGTAGAGCTGGATACCCAGCTCGCCAACTTCAGCCGTGCCGCCTCGGCGATCGAGCAGGCTGGCGGCGACGTCGTCGCTATCGACGTCATCCAGACCGGCCGCGAGAAGACGGTACGCGATCTGACCGTCAAGGTCGGCGCGACCGGCGTCGCCAGCCGGATCGCCGACGCACTCGGCCAACTGCCGGGCATCCGCCTCGTCAATGTCTCGGACCGCACCTTCCTGCTCCATCTCGGCGGCAAGATCGCCATCGCCCCCAAGTCGCCGATCCAAAACCGCGACGATCTCTCTCGCGTCTACACGCCCGAGGTGGCCCGCGTCTGCACTGCCATCCATGACGACCCGTCCAAAGCATTCACCCTTACGATCAAACGCAATATGGTCGCCGTCGTCTCCGACGGCAGCGCCGTGCTCGGCCTGGGCAATATCGGCCCCTATGCGGCGATGCCGGTCATGGAAGGCAAGGCCATGCTGTTCAAGCAATTTGCCGAGGTCGACGCCTTCCCCATCTGCCTCGATACGCAGGATACGGAGAGCGTCATCGCCGCCGTCAAGGCGATCGCCCCGGCCTTTGGCGGCATCAATCTGGAGGATATCGCCGCGCCGCGCTGCTTTGAGATCGAGCGGCGGCTGCGCGAGGAGCTCGATATCCCGGTATTCCACGACGATCAGCACGGCACCGCCGTCGTCCTCTATGCTGGCTTGCTCAATGCGCTCAAGCTGGTCGGCAAGGCGATCGAGGACGTGCGCATCGTGGTCTGCGGCATCGGCGCCGCCGGCACCGCCTGCACCAAGATGCTGCTCGCTGGCGGCGCGACCAACATCCTTGGCGTCGACCGCGAGGGCATCCTGACCGCCGATCGCACCTACGCGCACCCGATGTGGCAATGGTATGCCGAGCATACGAACCCCGAGCGGCTCCAGGGCGGACTCGCCGAGGCGTTGCAGCAGGCCGACGTATTCATCGGCGTCTCGGCCGGCGGCATCCTGACGCGCGAGCATATCCGGTCGATGGCCGAGCAGCCGATCGTCTTTGCGATGGCCAATCCTGAGCCGGAGATCCGGCCCGAGCAAGCCGAGGACCTGGTCGCCGTGTTCGCTACCGGACGCTCGGACTACCCCAATCAGATCAACAATGTGCTCTGCTTCCCCGGCATTTTCCGGGGCGCGCTCGACTGCCGGGCCAGCGAGATCAACGAAGCGATGAAGCTGGCCGCCGCCGAAGCGATCGCCTCGGTGATAGCTCCGGATGAGCTAGGCCCGCATTATATCATCCCCAGCGTATTCAACCAGCGCGTCGTCGAGGAGGTGCGACGCCGCGTCATCCAGGCCGCGATATCGAGCGGCGTCGCACGCAAAGAGCCGCGGGAATAATCCCGCGGCTCTCGCCATTGCGCACGACTGTGAGCGCTATGCGGCCGTGTCTGCTGCGTAGCCGCGTCAGGCTGCACGACGTATCACTGCATCGCTGTGACGCTTGCACCTGCTCCGGTAGTGGCATCCATAGCCAACATCCCGGAGTGCACACATGGCTATCCGTCCTCGCCAGGCTCGACACGAGCCATCCACAGCTCGATCTCGATCTTCAGCTCTGGCAGACCAAGAGCGTTCACGTAGGCCACGGTCATCGACGGATAGCTACCGCCGAACAGCGCGTCCCATTGCCCGTACAGCTCAGTCCAGTCCAGCTCCTCGACGGCCCAGATATTGACCTTCACGATATCGCCAGCTCCCAACCCCTCGGATCGGAGCAAGGCATCGATGTTGCGGAACGTATGGACCACCTGCTCCGACAGCGCAGACGGCAGGCTGCCGTCCGGAGCGGTGCCGACCTGCCCGGAGCTGACATACAACTCGGCTCCTCTCGGGATCCTCGTCAGATGACTGTACTTTCCTACTGGCGGGCTTACCCCTGCCGGATTGCTTCGCGTTACTTTACTCATGTGCATACACCCTCACTGGTTAGGAAGTGCTGTTCTCCTTCACGACGACAGACAGACGTATCCCGTCTGCAGCGCTTCTAGAAAAAAACAGCCGTGGAGTATCCATAACCCGAAGCCAATGCGCCAAGCGAACGTTTCTTCATGACAGACACTCCCCTTCCTCTACCAGTGGTATGCTTATAACTCCAGCTTACTGTTTCTGGCTGCCCACGTCAACGCTACAGCGCCGAGCCGCCGAACAGGAAGCGATGCTCCCAATGCTTGCCTGCGATACTGTCTGTGCGCACGCCGCCCGACTCCTTGGAATAGGTGTGCAAAATTTTGCCGTCGCCGAGATAGATGCCGACATGGGTAATTGTCGCCGTCGACTTGTTGACGCCGCTGTACGAAGAGGCGCTGGTACCGCGGTAGCTCATGAAGAACATCAGATCTCCGCGCTTCAGCTGACGCCAGTCGCTCTTGGCGTTGCCCTTGTTCTTGACGTAGTTGCCCTGTCCTCTGGAGTCGGCCGGCAACGTAACGTTCAGCGCATTC
>Ga0160452_100154_pt1 | contig 80626 bp, 51 predicted proteins | sample HID1971I_E6MG_FD_108230 | JGI IMG/M metagenome (GOLD analysis project Ga0160452, IMG submission 108230) | Enriched millipede-associated microbial communities from UW Madison campus, WI, USA - HID1971I_E6 MG | ecosystem: Host-associated > Arthropoda: Insects > Digestive system > Unclassified ...
ATGCACAGCAGACGTATCGGCTCCGGCGCCTCGCATGGCTGGCTGCAGCCAGCCTCTCGGGTAGGACCGGAGTCTGCGCCTTGGACCTGGCCGAGCACCCTCTCCTGATCCGATGTATCGGCTCCGGCTCCGGCGCTATCCGCCCTTCGCCCCTGCACAGCGGCGAGCCCCTCCGTCAGCCGCTCCGCGTGCCGCTCGTCGGTCAAGACCAGGCTAGCCCCGGCATCGGTCAGCACATCGCCGAGCCGCTCCGCCGGATGGCTCGGATCGAGCGGTACGTAGGCCGCGCCTGCCTTCAGCGCCGCCAGCGCCACTACGATCAGCTCCGGCGTGCGCGGCAGGCAGATGCCCACTCGCGACCCTGCGCCGATGCCCTCAGCCTGCATATAGTGCGCCAGTCGGTTGGCCCTTTCGTTCAGGGACCGATAGCTGATGCGCGTCTCGCCGCAGCGGATCGCCTCCGCCTGTGGCGCTCGCGCGACCTGCCGCTCGAACAGTTGATGGATGCAGGCGGTACGCTCATAGGGCGCTGCCGTGGCGTTCCATCTCTCCAGCTCGGCGAGCTCGCCCGGCGTCAGCATCGGCAGCTCACCGATTCGGCAGTTCGGGTCGGCGGCGATCCCCGCCAGCAACGTCTCGTAGTGGCTCGCCATCCGCTCGATCGCATCCCGATCGAACAGCGCCGTGTCGTATTGGATAGCGCCCGCCAGCGACGTCGCATCGAGGTGCAGCGTCAGATCGAATTGCCCCTCCTGCTGCGGCAGGTCCAGCGGTCTGAGCTCCATATCGCCAAACTGCAGCTTGCTTCCCGGAGCACCCAGGATAAAGGATGTCAGACCTTGCTCCTCCAGCCTGGGCGCCTTCTGGAAGGCAAACATCGCCCGAATTAACGGCGTCCGCTTCAAATGTCGCAAGGGCTGAAGCTCTTGTACAACTAGCGGGAACGGATAATCCTGATGCTCCATCGCCTCCAGCACGTCCTGCCTTACCTGCCGCACATATTCGGCAAAGGGCTGCAAGGCCGGTATCGCGGTTCGGATCACGACCGCATTCACCAAGTACCCGACGACGGCTTCGAACTCCGGTCGATTGCGTCCTGCAGTCGGCGTGCCGACGACAATGTCATCCTGATGGGTGTAGCGCCCCAGCATGACGTTAAATGCAGCCAGCAGCACCGTAAACAATGTCGCGCCGAGCGACTGTCCGAGCAGCTTCAGTCGCTCGGCCAAGTGACGGTCTAGTTGGAAGATGAAGGTGCCGCTCGAATGGGCATCGGCCAGCGGAGGCGCTGCGGAGGCGGTCTTGACGAACTGAAGCAACGGCAGCTCGCCTGACAACCGGTCGTGCCAGTAATCACCGGATTGAACGCCTCGCGGGCTGCTTATGAACTCCCGCTGCCAACGCACAAACTTATCGTAGCCTGCTGCGAGCGCTGGCAAGGGCTGTCCGGTGTATAGGCGACGGAAATCATCCAGCAGCACAGCAAGCGACCAGTAATCGATAGCAATATGGTGAATCGTGACTAATAAGACTGCTTGATCGAAGGGCAAATGGTACAGGTGGACCCGCATGACAGGTCCTGTCGTCAAATCAAACGGTCGACGTGTTTCTTCTATTAATACCGCACGAAGCCTCTCCTCCGTCCAACCAACTGCCTGCACTTCGCGGAACGCTACCTCTGCCGCAGCCTCGACGCGCTGTTCGGGCACATCCCCTTGCAAGCGGTAGCTCGTGCGCAGGACACCATGCCGATCCACCAAGCCCTGGAAGGCTTGGCGCATCGCAGCGACATCGATGCCTGCTACGATCCTGGCAGCAAAATGCGTGTTGTATGCAGCGTCAAGCGGCTCCATCTGGTGAATAAACCACATCGCCTGCTGACCATAGCTTAATGGCCCCGTTTCGAGCTCGCCGCGCGCGGCCTTCCACATCATCCGCGCCAGCTGCAATCGCTCGTCATCAGCCTCCTGATGCTCGCCGGATTGCAACGGTTTTTCCATCACTTCTGCTCCCCCCTGTCCTGCAGGTAGATGGCCTTTAATCTTTCGAGCTCTTCTTTTGGAAGATTGTCGAGCGACGCCAACAATTGCTCCGGGCTCGTTGCGCCGCTCGCCTTGTCTTCGAGGCTCATCACGGTATCGGCTGCCGCCGTCTCTTCAAATGCCGCCTCTGTCAGCTTGATAGCCAGCTGCCGTATGCTAGGCCCTTGGAGCAGCTCGGTTACCGGCAAGGCAAGCTCGAGCTGCCGTTCGATTTTTTGTTTCAGGTCGATCGCCATAATTGAATCCAGCCCCAACGAATCGAGCGATCTATTTATATCCAGCCGCTCAGGGTCGATCTCCAGCACCTCTGCCGCTGCATCCCGCAGCATTCGCTCGTACCCCGCTTGATCGTCCGGCTTAAGGACCGTTCTCCGTTCAGTGGAGGAGATATCGGTCGTGTGCGCGGTTTCGCCCGACCATCCAGCTGCGACAGGATAAGGAATGGCATGGTTAAGACGCTCCAGATTCAGCTTTCTAAGCGAGTCCGTATGGAGACAGGACGTTTTTTGGACCGTAATCAAGCCGTATGTAACGACCTTGCGGCGCAGCAAGCCGCCCAGCAGATGCGGACCCTCCAAATGATTCCTCACCGTCTCGCTTCGATTGCGCTGCAACTGCAGCACATTGTCATAGAATTGCGGGTCATCGAGGAAATTCCCGACTTCCCGGCTTGCATCGATACAATCCAGTACTTGAAGCTGATGCTCCGCCAACAGATTGGCCCATTCCTCCTTCGTGTCGTAATAGGCGCTCGATTGCGGGTGCTCGAGCCTCTCCGACGTATTGGACATCATCTCGGCCATCACGATGAGCCCCCCGGCTGCGAGATGAGACGCCATCGTTCCAAGGGCCTTTCTTTTATCAGGAAGATGATGGAGGATTTGTACAGCCAGCGCACATTCATATTGCTTTGACAAGGCATCCTGTTGGACATCTCTCTTAAAAAACTGTATGCGGTTCTCCAGCGATAGAGCGCTTACACGTTCGCGAGCAATCGCGATTTGCGCGTCCGATATGTTATAGCCTGTCAAGCTCAAATGCGGCTGAGACTGCGCGAGCTTGATCAGGTCCGAGCCGTAGCCGCAACCAATTTCCATCATTCGTTTCACAGCATCCCACTTAACGTGTCGGAACATGACGCGCCGCATCTCGGCCTGCGCCGCCGACATCGCGGCATACGAATCCGGATAGCGAGACGGCTCCGACAGGGCCAATACCCAGGAAAAAGAAGGGTCGGCTTGAGCGAAAGGCGCAAAGCTTAAATATTGCTCGTGTGCCGTCAGATCCTGGGCAAGCGACTCGTAGTAGGCTTCAAGCTCCGTCTCCGCCTCAGCTTCGCCCGGCAGCTCGGCTTCCCCGCCCGCCGCTTTGAACCAGTAGCGCTTGCGATCCCACGGGTAAGGAGGAATATTGACAGCTCGCCCCTCAGGGTACAGACTCTCCCAATCCAGCTCACACCCCAGGATATACAGCTTCGCTATAACCTCCGCTCTTGTATTATGATCTGTACCCGCAATCGTACGTTCGGCTAGATTGGCGATGCGCAGCCCGTCCTCACTGCGGCATACGTGTCGAATCTCCGCTTCTATATCTGCTGATGATTGCTCCTCTCCGGCTAGATAGACCATGGATGATGGCTCGTTATTTATGTATCGATGAAGGGAAGCGGCAATATCGGCCGCGGCATGGCCGATCACGGCGATCCGATGATCATGATGAGAATGGCGGGCGCATAACGTGTAACAGAGATCCGTCAGCGATGGGTTCGCCTCTGCACGCGTCAACGCCGACACGGCTAGCCTGGCCATCGCTCTGAGCGATGCCTCGCTTCTCGCCGAGAGTAGCATATAGTGCATCCTCTCCGGCTGCTCTGGCTGCTGATGCTGCTCTGCGGATAAGCTCGCAGGCGCCTCGGGCGCTTGCTCCAGCACAAGATGGCAATTGGTCCCCCCGAAGCCAAAAGAGCTGATCCCGGCGATTCGCTTCTCCTCCTCCGGGCAATTCCACGGCTCGGATTGCTGTTGGATGGAAACCGCAAGACGGTCCATCGGGATGTACGGATTGGCAGTCTTGTAATTCGCAGTAGGCACCAGCCAGCTATGCTTCAGCATCAAAGCTGTTTTGATCAGCCCAGCTATGCCTGCGGCCGCCTCCAAATGGCCAATATTCGCCTTTACCGCGCCGATCGAGCACTTCCGCTCCGCCCCTCGCTGTTCTCCCAATACAGCGCCTAACGCTTTTAGCTCGATGGGGTCGCCAAGGCTCGTGCCTGTACCATGAGCCTCGACATATCCTACGCTTGCGGGCGTTATGCCTGCTCGCCGGTAGGCTTCGCGCAGCAACTCTTCCTGCGCCTGGCCGTTTGGAGCCATTAAGCCGTTCGAGCTGCCGTCATTATTCACCGCTCCGCCTCGGATCACAGCATAGATCTCATTGCCGTCCCGCAGCGCAGCAGACAACGGCTTCAGCACGACAACGCCCACTCCTTCGCCGCGTACATAACCGTCGGCGTCGCGGTCAAAGGGACGACAGGCTCCACTCGATGACAAAAATCCCGTTTTCGAAAAGTGAGCCGATATAGCAGGTGACAGCATCAGCCCGGCACCGCCTGCCAAAGCCGCCTCGCATTCACCGTTGCGAATGCTTTGGCAAGCCTGATGAACCGCGACTAAGGAGGAAGAGCAGGCCGTATCAATCGCCATACTAGGTCCGCGAAATCCGTAAAAATAGGACAGCCGATTGGCAGCGATACTGAGCGCATTGCCTGACCCGAAGTAAGCATCGGCTGGCAGTTGCTCGCTCAATTGCAATTGGGCGTAATCATTCTGAGCAATACCAACAAATACGCCGATGCGGCGTCCTGCCCAGCGAGCCGGCACTTCCTTTGCGTCTTCTATAGCCTCCCAAGAGGTCTCCAGCAACAAGCGCTGTTGCGGGTCCATCCGCGCGGCTTCTCGGGGAGAAATCTCGAAGAAGGAGGCATCGAATTGGTCGATGTTGCATATAAACCCGCCTTTCTTCATCCCCTGTTCCTCAATAGTATCCCAGCGCTCGCGCGGCACATCCGCAATCGCGACGCCGCCTTCCTTCAGCAGCTTCCAGTAGGCGTCGAGATCTGGCGCTCCAGGGAATCGACAGCTCATGCCTATTATCGCTATCGGCTCCGTCATATCGTCTTGACATGCGGAGGCTTGTCCAGCTCCTATTGCATCGCCAACCAAGTAATCCACTAATTTGTCAATAGATGGATAATCCCATATAATTGTCGGCTCCAAGCATTGCCCCGTCATATCCTCTAGTTCGGCTGACAATTCGACACTTTGGGACGAATCCAGACCATAGCTTGCAAATGGAAGACTTGTTTTGACATTCGCCTCGTCTTGTTTGGTCATGCAAGCGATCCTTTCGACAAGAAACTGGCGAATCCTTAGAGCGGGCACACCTTTGTCCAAATGATACCACCTCACATTTTGATTGTTTTCAAATGGAAAGATAGATTAATATTACAATTTAATACTTTTATTGTCAACAACATCTTCAACTAGATTGATAGCAAAAATATAGTAAATATTCAACCTAAAATGTCGAAGGCAATGAAAGCCTACCTAAAAATCACGAAAAAAACATCAACATTCAGCTCGACACTTGGACAAGCATCATAGAAACAATTAATAACCTTGTCAATCAAACTGTTAAATATGGAAACTGAAAATGGGTCAGAAGTAGAGTCAACTATATTGTCAATGAAAAAGTCAACCAATTCGTCAGCGATAAAGATAATTTATTTGGAATTATTGACACATGCTGTAAATTCGTTCATAATTCAAATTAATTGATTGGCCAGTCAACTATTCAACGCTAACAGGAGGTGAAGTAATGGCATCCAAGCCCCTGCGAAAGCAAAGCCATTACAAACAATCAGCCGCTGGAACACGAGCAAGCGCGACCGATCTTCAACGCCGACGCATTCTCGGCGCTGCGCTTCATGCCTTTGCATCTACCGGTTACCTTGGCACCAAGATTTCGGATATTGCCGCCGAAGCAGGAGTAAGCCACGGTCTGGTACATCATTATTACGGCTCCAAAATTCTTCTCTACTCAACGATCCTCGAAGCCGGCTTATCTTATCTGGAGGAATCAAGACGCCGGGCGTTGGCCGGCAAACATTCACTGGAGGAGCAGCAGCGGCGTTGGATATACTCTGTCATCCACTGCTTCGATCACAAGGATACGGTATTGTTCGGACGCTTGGTGATGCAGATCCTTGGCGCGCCCGATGTGCATCCTCCCGCCTGCGTGGAGGCGTTGAATCGCTTTACGAAGCTGGAGATCCAGATTCTGTGCTCGTTGTTAGTAGATGCCGGCAAATCGTTGGAGGAGGCGACCGCCCAGTCTTGCCTGGTGTTCAATACGATTTTGGGCAACAAGCTAATCGGCATGCATCAAGACGCATTTAATATTTTGTTCCGGACGGGATGCGATTTATTGGGGGTATCCGATCAGCCACTGCCGGATCCGATCGATTATCCTTCCTTCCCCTGGACGCTGGAATAATTCGATTCCATCATTGATGAAGAAGAGGTGAACGTATGCAAACGGCCTTTGTCATTGAAAATCTGGTTAAAATCTACCCGAAGAGCGCAAAGCCCGCCAACGACAATGTCTCTTTAACCGTACAGCAAGGCGAGGTGTTCGGCTTGCTCGGTCCTAACGGCGCCGGCAAGAGCACGCTTGTCCGCCAATTGGCAGGCATGGTCAAACCAACAAGCGGTACGATACGTTTGTTTGACGTCGATATGATCAGGAATCCTCGGGAAGCAAGCCGCTTTGTCTCGCTTCAGCCGCAGAACATCTGGCTTCCAGCGCAATCGATGCCGCTCGAGTTGCTCGAGGTGACCGCTCGACTGCGAGGCGTCCCCCCCGCACAAGCCAAAAAGGATGCCGAGTCGCTGATTCATGAATTCGGTCTTACGCCTCATCTCAGCAAGAAAATCCAAATCTTGTCCGGCGGCCTTCGACGTCTTGTCGCTATAGCCGTTACGATCATTGGGGGGCGTCCCGTCGTTATTCTCGATGAACCGACCAACGATCTCGATCCCGAGATCCGGCGAGCGGTCTGGAAAAGAATCCAGCAGACCTCTCAGGAGGGCAGGACCGTCATCCTCGTGACCCATAATGTCGTCGAGGCCGAGCACACGTTGAACCGTGTCGGAATTATGCGCGAAGGGAAAATACTCGCTGTAGGCACGCCGGAGCAGCTGAAGGCTCATATCAAGCAAAATGTCCGACTTGAGGTCGTCATCAACCCGGATTACGCCACTGCAATTACCACCTTTATTCTCTCGAAATGGCCTCATGCCGTTCAACTCGGAGCGAACCGCTATACGATCACACTACCCCAGCAAGCCGTTCAACCGGCCATTTCCGAGCTGCTTCCCAACCTCAACCAGATGATGGACTTCCGTATCGTATCTTCAAATCTAGAGGATATTTATTTCGAACTAAGTGGAGGAGATCGCATTGCAAACTGAAACAATGCCTCGTCTCATGAATCAACCGCCTCAGCAAGCTCAATTGTCTTGGGCCAGTCAATACCGCTTGTTGCTAAGACTTCTGATTACAGATTATCGATCAGCCGGCCCCTTCCTGTTGCTCATCGGTCTGGTCCTTCCACTCGGCTTTATGTGGATTCTCAAGCAATACGTAGGTACGGGGCCGGACGCGACCTGGATGCTGGCGGGAAATATCGTCATGGCCATCAGCTTTGGCAGCGTAAGCTTCGCCATCCAGAGGACAGCACTGATGAAAGTCGAAGGCGAGCTTGATTATTATGGCAGCTTGTCCGTGCACAAGAGCTCGTTTCTAGCTGCGCTGTTTACCGAGAGTATCGTGTTCGCCTTGCCCGCCATGCTCAGCTCGATGCTGTTCGGCCATTTGCTGCTCGACATCCCGCTGCTCGACTTGGCAAGCGGAGTACCGATTGCGCTGCTGGCTGCGGCAAGCATGACGATTGTCGGCTCGACGATCGGCAGCTACGCCAAAACGATGGTGCATTTCGCCATCTACTCTTATCTGCCTTATTTGGCGGTTACCTTCTTCAGTCCCGTCCTGCTGCCGATCGAGAAGCTGCCTGTGTTCCTACAGTTCACTTCTTACTTGCTGCCTACCGGCCAGGCGGCGCTCGCGCTGAACGAAATCTTCGAGCATAGCTATGGCCTTCGCCTCTGGTCGCTTGTAGCCGCGTTATGCTTATGGCTCATCTTTGCCGTAGCGCTTGCCCTGAAAAAGCTGGACTGGCGAACGTAAGTCCATTCACTGCAGGTTCCATGGATAAAGTAAAGCGATCACCCAAACTATGACTTGAGCACAGTACCCGTACCTGTCCAGGGCTCAAGCTTCTTTAGCACGCCTTAATTTCGATATTCCACGATATGTCAGGTTTCCAATTGGAGTTCGATGTCTGAGCAGAATCCTTTGAATGAAAGGTGGAACTTCGCTATGATTTGGTTTACGAAATGGTCTTTTCGCAATAAATCGGCCGTCTTCATCACCTCCGCGCTCATCTTGATCCTCGGTATCGTGAGCTACCGGCTGCTGCCGATGGAGCTGTTGCCTTACTCCGACAACCCTAACATCTCCGTCATCGTCATCGGTCAGGGTTATGATGCAGACACGCTTAACCAATCTGTCACCCAACCGATGGAAAAGGCGCTAATCGGCATAAGGGGCAAAAAAGAAACGTTCTCCGAATCGGGTAGCGGTTACGTCAAAATGGACTTGATGTTCGATAGCGATACCGACATGCGCCAGGCAAAAACAGATGTTCAGGAGGCGCTCCAGGCTGTCGAGCTGCCGCCTAACACCTCCAAGCCTTATATTACCCTGCTCAATACCGCGATGATCTCGATTGCCAATGTATCCGTCACCTTCCCAGATGGGATCACCAAACATAACCTCAGCCTCGTCGAGGAGCAAATCCTCCCGGAATTCCAAAGCATCGAAGGCGTCAGCAGTGTAACTACGTATGGAAAAATCGATCAGCCGATTACCGTCGAACTGGATCAAGCCGCGATGGAGCGATCCAACATACCTGTCACCGCTGTACTGACAGCCTTGCAGGGGCAAAACGCCGGCCTGGCCGTCGGCAGCAGTCTTGTCGACAATAAAAACAGCTCCATTACGGTCATTGGCCATATTGAAGGGCTGGATGAACTGAAGAGGCTGCCTGTCTCTGGAGATGTACAGCTCTCTGAGCTTGCTTCTGTCGAGTATAAAAGCACGGAGGGCAACCTGACGCGGATTAATGGCGAGGATGCCGTAATTATGATCATCACCAAAGAAGCCCAGGCCAATGCTGTCAGTCTAAGCGAGATGGTCAGGGAAAAGGCCGTGGAGCTTGACGAGCAATTTGTCGATGCCCGCATTGGCGTCTATTTCTCCACTGGAGACATGGTCAAAACCTCTGTAAACAGCATGCTGCTTGAGGTATTGGTGGGCGCCTTTTTCGCAACGCTCGTCATCTTGTTTTTCTTGCGCAACCTGAAGACGACTGTGATTACCGTGGTGTCCATTCCGATGTCGCTTGGCTTGACCTTGTTTTTGTTGTATCAATCCGGCATTACGTTGAATATCCTGACGCTCGGCGGGGTGGCTGTGTCCGTCGGCAGACTCGTGGACGACAGTATCGTCGTTGTGGAGAATATTTATCGTCGAATGCAAAAAGATGGCGTGACATCCCACATCGTAGACGCGACCAAGGAAGTGACGGCTGCCATCACTTCTTCGACATTGACCACCGTCGCCGTTTTTCTGCCGATCGGCCTGGTCGGCGGCGGCTTGCAATCGTTTTTGCTGCCAATCGCTCTGACCGTGACCTACTCCCTGTTGTCTTCCCTGCTCGTCGCCTTGACGGTCGTGCCGTTGCTTAGCGCAAGAATGCTGCGCAACGCCAAGATGCCAAAGCACAAGGCGCCCAAGCGGTATGTCTCGCTGCTCAAATGGTCATTGAACACCAAATGGCTTGTGCTCACCATGACGCTGCTTTTGTTCGCTACATCAGTCGGGCTTTATCTGAGCACACCCCAGGGCATTATCGATAACTCGGAGGCAGAGTTTGTCATGGCCAGCCTCGAATACCCGACCGAGACGTCCCCGGCGCTTGTTGCAGAAAAAGCAATGGAGCTCGAGAAGCAATTGATCCAGCAAGACGACATTGACTTCATCTATACACAGATGGGCAATAGCTCCGGCGGCGCCGAATGGGGGCTGGTCGGCTCGCCAACCATCGCCAATCTGACGCTGAAGATGAAAAAGGATGTCAATGCCGAGCCTGTCATCCAGGCGATCGAAGCTCAAAAAAGCAACTATCCGGAAGCGACGCTGACCGTCGGCAGTGGGACGATGACAGGCAGCAGCAATGCCGCGATCACGATCGATGTTGTCGGCGCCAATAGCGACCCCGATACGTTATCCGAGCTGGCCAATCAAATCCTGCAATCGATTGAAGGCATTGAAGGGGTTACCGAAGCCAGCTCCAATGAGCAGGATAAGCAACAAATCTCGTCTCTGATCGTCGATCCGGCCAGAGCAAATACGCAGGAGGTAGCCCAACAGCTATCGATCTTGTTCAATCGCATCCCGCTCGGAACGGTGACTGAGAATGACAGACCAACCCCGGTGTATCTGGAGCCTTTGATGCCATCGGCTACCACTGCCGAGCTGAATCAGCTGATGATCCAGACGTCTCAAGGCGTCGTTCCTGCCTCCTCGATTGGGGAATGGAAAAACGAGTTGAAAACGGGGCGCATATTGGAGAAAGACGGCAAGTCCTATCTTCGTGTCATTGCGACGATTGAGCCGTCCATGGTCTCGCTCGTATCGGCTGACATTCAGAAGGCCATATTCGGCTCGGGGAGCCAACCGGGCCTGAATATCGAAGATGGTATCGATGTCATCATCGGCGGCGCCTCATCGCAGCAAGCCAACGACTTCAGCGACATCTTCCTCACGATGTTGGTATCCATCGGCGTCGTGTATCTGATCCTTGTCGTGACCTTCAAGTCTGTCCGCACACCGTTGGTTATCCTGTGCACCCTGCCGCTTGCGGCAATCGGCGCCATACTGGGCATTATCGTCAGCGGAGCCTCTGTGGACGTCACATCGCTGCTGGGCGGCTTGCTGCTCATCGGGATCGTCGTGACCAACGCCATCGTACTCATCGACAAGATCAAGCAAAATGAACAAACGATGATGATTCGAGAAGCGATCACAGAAGCAGCAGCCATTCGCCTGCGTCCGATTCTCATGACAGCGATGGCTACGATCCTGGCCATGATGCCGTTATTGTTCCGTACCAGCGAATCCGGAAGCCTGGTGTCCAGCGGCTTGGCTACTGTGGTCATCAGCGGACTGCTGGTCGCTACACTGATGACGCTGTTCGTCGTACCTGTAATCTATGAGTTATTCTATTTCAGAAAATCCAAGCATCAAATCCGCACCGGCTCTCACGCGAAATCCACGTCATCGGCAGGACAAATCGAGATGTAAGTGCGAGGCAAGCATCTAACTCGCGATCCTCCGATCATGTCGTTCGACTGATTTTAAGTGGGCATAGCTTTGAAGAGCAGAGCCTCAGCCAAAAAAACAGGCTGAGGCTCTTGCTCATTCTATATCATGCTTTCGCATCTTCAATTGATGAATACTCTTGCTAATATTCGCTTTTCTGATTTTTGGATCTTTGTAGTGACTGATTTTATTTATTAACTTTGATTTCTCGGGATACGACAATTGATGAAACAGCTCGAATGCCTCGGGATCATGCTCAAACGCAGACTGATAATCCTCCGGCAGCTTCACCGTCGGGTCTAATCCTTCGTAAGCATCATCAATAAATAGTTCTATGTAATGTTCTATTTCTCCGTTCGGCGTATAATGCGTCATGACGCCATACTCCGGATCATAAAACACACCGTTATAAAACAAAACAGAGTGACTGTAATCGGGAAACTTTACGCCTAGAATACAAAGCGGAGGCAACTCTTCCATACTGCTGAATCGGCGCCAGCTTGTATATCCGATGTTGCACTTTTTTAAGGCTTTGTACAATACGGACGAGCCAACGCCCCTTTTATCCCCCATCATAATCATGGCTTCTTCAATAGTGATCCCGGCAGCCATTGCCAGACAAGCCTGATCACACGCGTAGAAGTTAGGCTGCGGGATGTAATGGATCGTATATCTCTTCATCTTTGCCTCCTAAACAAGCAAATTATCGCTTTTCAACCCTCTCGAAGAATTGTAATGTCGTATAATAATCCAAGACGCCATGTTCGATTTTAAAGGCACGGCTGAATACGTCGTGCGACTCGAATCCGAATTCGAAGGCAACGTCTATAATTTTTTCTTTGCCTGTAATGAGCTGCTTGCTGGCGAATTGAAGCTTTCTTCGAAGCACGTAATTCATCGGCGTATACCCGGTCAGCAGCGTAAACTGCTTGAAAAAGTGAGACTTCGAACAAGCGTCTATCTCCGCCAGTCTGTCGCAATCAAAGGGATCCTTTACATGATCTTCAATATAGTTCACGACGATTTCAATTTGGTTCTGCATTTCCACAGCACCGTCACCTCCAATGAAAATTATATCAAAAGGGGAAAATTCCGCTCGACGATTATTCTTTCATTCTGAAGCCTGCAGTCCGTTCGTTCAACAAAAAACAGCCGAACAAAAGGATCGACTGCTACTGACTTAGATGAAATTCGAATCTTCAGAAGAAATAGATTGCCCTCCGCCCTTCCACGATTTATAATAAACAGTAAATAAATGGGGTGCGTAACTGGCGAAAACGTAGATCACTACGGGGGAGCGTATCCGACAACAAGCCGTTCGCCTGGGCAAAGCATTTGGTTCCTTTGTTAGGGCGTGTCTGCATACTCGGAGGGTAGCAGATTGGGCTGAATTTTCGTTCCATGCAAGGAACTTTTGTGAAGGCGTTACCTACGGGTACGGCAAGCAAAAGTGACGCCGCAGGGGGCGAAAAGGCGGTCTAAGATGCCCCTGAGCGGGTTTGCAGACACGCCCTAGGAGCCGGATGCTTTTCTATTTTTGGAGGAGCGTGTCAGCGTGGAACATGCGAAAAAAGTGGCGGTGCTAGTGTATGAGCATGTGGATGCTTTGGATGTGACAGGACCGTTTGACGTGTTTGCCGTAGGGAGCAATTGGGGGCAGGATTTTCATGTCTATACTGTAGCATTGGAGTCAACCGAGCCGATCCGCACGATCAGCGGCCTGACGATCGTGCCGCAGTTCGCGTCCTCCGAGTGCCCGCAGCCGGACATCCTGATCGTACCCGGCGGTTGGGGGAGCCGCAAGGAGATGCATAATGAGCGGCTAACCCGCTGGATTCGCGAAACCTCCGAGCGGGCCGCCTTTACGCTATCGGTCTGTACAGGGTCGCTGTTGCTGGCCAAGGCCGGCCTGCTCGAGGGCATGCGGGCGACCACCAACAGGAGAGCCATGGATTTGCTGCTGGGCGCGGCCCACCCCAGCACGACAGTGGTGGAGCATGTCCGCTACGTGGACAACGGCAAGCTGATCACCTCGGCCGGCGTTACCGCGGGGATCGACGCGGCGCTGCACCTGCTCGCCAAGCTCCATGGCGAGGAACGCGCCATCGACACGGCGTCGAAGCTGGAGCATGATTGGCGACGGGAGTGGTAGGATAACGCCAGAATAGTAGATATAGGAGTGTCTGACCGCTCATGATTAACTTGGAGAAGCTTTATGAGAAATTCCTTGAATGCAAAATACCCAATCCTTTTACATTGCAAGATATTCATCACTATCTGGTCACAAAATATAAAGCACAGCAAGTGAATGTGGATCAATTTTCGAGCTTGCAAAATGACCCCTATGCCAAGTTTGAAACAGCGGTCACAGCCTATATCTTTCGGGATGAGGAAGCTGTTTCTCAATTGATGATGCTGAACCATGACGATGTGCATCTCATCTCTCGTGAAATCAACCTGATCTTGAATTCGGAAGATAACGTAACTATGTCTGGGGCAACGCCTCTAGGCATGTCTTTCCTTCTTGAGTTGGAACTGGATGTTTTCAGTGGATTTGACGAGGAGGAAGCCTACTTAGGCAATAAGCGTTTTGAAGAATTTCTGGTGGTCCTCTATCTTACCGGTCATATCGCATTCGATAACGATCACTTGATTGATCCATTACGCAAAAAGTTCAAAGATGGCTACCTTCTGAGATACTTTGGGGTGCAGGATGGAAATGACAAGTGTTTAGTCGATGAACGTTTAAAAGAACCGCAAGAAGATGCATAACGGAAGTTTAACCCGTCGGAGTAGCGATACCTCCGAGCGGGCTTTTTTACGTTGTCAGTCTGCAAATGGGTCCATAAAACAGATGCCGCTGTGTCGCACCTTCATTATGCCCGCGCACTCCCCCACGCCCCCACCTTGAACCCTTCAGTCTCCATCATAATCCTCCAGTACATTCTTGTCTTCAGAAACTCTTCAGAAAAATCCCCCGTGGAATCTCAAAAGTTCTTGTTAATCTTCTTATATCAAATCGAGATAAGGAGATATCGATGATCAACGACACCATTTTGAACTTAATTGATGCATATGGATATTTTCTTTTCTTCCTTGCTTTTTGTTTAGGTCCCTTTGGCATTCCCGTTCCGAACGAAGTAACGATCGTTACAGGCTCCATCCTGAGCGTGAATGGCATTCTCAATCCATTCCTAACGTATGTGTCCATTTTGTCCGGACTTTTAATTGCCGTCACGATCTCCTATACGACAGGTCGCATTTTTGGCGGATACTTCGGTTCGAAATTGCAGGAAAATCGCCATTTCTTAAAAACCCGGCTCTTGTTGCACAAACACGGAAAATGGGCGATTTGCATCGGATTTTTCATTCCCGTGGTTAGATATCTGATGCCTCTCCTGGTTGGCTTAAGCCGGGTGAATGCCCGTACGTTTATCGTACTTTCTTATAGCAGCGCCATTTTTTGGACGGCAGCCTTTTTTGGCGCAGGCTCTATTGCGGGCAACTATTTTTGAATGAGATCGATCTAGAATGGAACTCTAAAGACGAGGTGGACAACTTGAGTAAAAATGTATATGGTCAGTTTATTCGCAGCTTTCTTAGACAACCCAGACAAGTGGGCAGCGTTATTCCCAGCTCCCAACATTTGTCCACCCGCATGACTAATGCTGTCGCCTGGCATGAGGTAAGCGCTGTGGCGGAGTTAGGCTCAGGGACAGGAGCAATCACACGTGTGCTGAAGCAACACACGACGGAGAACATGCATGTATTATTGTTTGAAATGGATGAGGCCATGCGGAGTAATCTAAAGCAGGATTATCCTGACTTTCAAGTTCATGCGAATGCTTGTCAACTCACGGACGCTTTGTCTCGTGCGGGCTTGAACGCGTTGGATTGCATTATTAGCGGACTGCCGTTTTTTAATTTCCCTCCTGCGCTTAAAATGAAGCTGTTGGATCAGGTTCATCAAGCTTTAAGGCCGGGCGGTCAGTTTATCGCCTTTCAGTATTCCCTGCAAATGAAAAAGCTATTGTCCGAAAAATTTATCTTGGAGGAGATTGGGTTCGTGCCGCTTAATTTCCCTCCTGCTTTCGTATATGTATGCCGTAAAAAATGAAAGCCTCATTAAAGGAGTCCATGCTATGAACACCGTCTTAGTCGTTGATGACGATTCGGAAATCCGAGATATTATCCATGTTTATTTACGGAACGAGGGATACCAGGTTGTAGAAGCTGCCAATGGTCTAGAAGCTCTAAAAACGATTGAGCTGGTGGATGTCCAGCTTGTGATCCTGGATGTGATGATGCCCAAGATGGATGGCATTCATGCCTGCTTCAAGATTAGGGAGAAGTCGGATGTTCCGATTATTATGCTCTCGGCTAAACAAGAGGATATCGATAAAATTACCGGACTTACATCTGGAGCCGACGATTATATGGTCAAGCCCTTCAATCCTTTAGAATTGCTCGCGAGGGTCAAAGCCCAATTCCGACGCAATGCGCTCCAAGGAAAAGTCAACGAGCGCGCCATCCTGCATATCCGTGATTTGGCCATAGATCGGAACAAGCATGCTGTGACGTTGAGAGGCAAAGATATCTCGCTCACGCCATTGGAATTTGGAATCCTCGAGCTTTTAGCAACCCACCAAGCTCAAGTGTTCAGCACAGAGAAAATATACGAGAGCGTGTGGAAAGAACCGTTTGGGGATTCGGATAACACCGTCATGGTCCACGTTCGCAATTTGAGGGAAAAAATCGAGGACAATCCTAGAGCCCCACAATATATAAAGACGGTATGGGGAGTGGGCTATAAAGTTGACTAGAAAAAAGGACAGGCCAAAAAAAATACAAGTCAATTTTATGTTGAATGCGGTGTACAGTTTTTTTATCGCCTTCATTTTGACCATACTCGTTATTTATGTGCTTGATTACTTTCATTTCCCGGGATTCCACGGTTTGACCCTTGCCTTATTAATAGGATTCTTTGTTGCGTCTTTTTTCCTGCTCACCAGGCGGATCGTAACCGACTTTGTAACCCTTGAGTGGGGACTGCAAATTATTGCTGAGGGCGATCTGGATTACCGCGTTCCGGTCGAACGAAGAGATGAACTGGGGAGAGTTGCAACCAACATTAATCTGATGGCCGAGCGCTTGCAGGAGCAAATCGTCCGAGAGCGCGAACTCGAAAAATCAAAAATGGAGATGATTTCAGGCGTATCGCATGACCTTCGTACACCGCTTACCAGTATTATCGGCTATATCGAGCTTCTGCGGGCCAATGCTTTCCAATCCAAGGAAGAATACAACCGATTCATTGACAACACCTTAAATAAAGCGGTCCATCTAAAACGAATGCTGGACGACTTATTTGAGTATACGCAGTTGACTTCAAATGAAGCCCGACTGAAATTAAGTTCCTTTGATCTGAGCAAGCTGGTCGGTCAATTGCTCTTTGAATTTGAACCGATCGCCCTTGAAAATAACATCTCTCTCCTAACAAAGCTTGGCGAAAAGCCAATGATGATTGTGGCCGACAGTGATAAAATAGCGCGCGCCATCGACAACTTGCTCATGAATGCGCTGAAATACTCGACAAAGCCGGGCACTGTGGAGATTCATGTGACATCTAATCATAGACAAGTTACGTTAATGATTGAGAATAAAGGACAGCCGTTAACGAAAGAGCAAGAACAAAAGATATTTGAACGCTTTTATAAAGCGGATCATTCTCGAAGCAGCGAGGATATTCAGATCGGCGCAGGCCTGGGGCTGTCGATCACGAAAAACATTGTGCAATTGCATGGCGGCGATATCCTGCTGGAGCATATGGACGGCCATTATAAATTTTCGCTCGTTTTGCCGTTAGCTTGAAATCGAAAAAAGAGGGCAACCCGTAATGGTTTAGGTTGCCCTCTTTTGCTCTTTTGTGCTCTTACTCCACCGTCACACTCTTCGCCAAGTTCCTTGGTTTATCCACATCATGCCCCAATGCCAGCGAGGCGTAGTAGCTAAGCAGTTGCAGCGGGATAACCGACAGCGCCGGGGTCAGGAGGTGCAGCGTGTTCGGGATGGCGAATACCTCGTCGACAGATTTCGCGACCTCGTGCTGGTTGCTCTCGTTGGTGACGCCGAGCACATGGGCGCCGCGCGCCTTCACTTCCTTGATGTTGCTGATCGTCTTCTCCGCCAGCTCCTCCTGGGTGACCAGCGCGATGACCGGCGTCCCCTCCTCGATGAGCGCCAGCGTGCCGTGCTTCAGCTCGCCTGCGGCATACGCCTCGGAGTGGATGTAGGAGATCTCCTTGAGCTTCAGCGAGCCCTCCTGCGCGATCGCGAAGTCGAGGCCGCGACCGATGAAGAACAGACTGCTGTGGCGCGCCAGCGTCTCGGCGATCTGCTTGAGCGCCGTCGACTGCGCCAGGATCGATTCGACCTGCTCCGGTAGCTGCTGCAGCTCCGCCGTGACGCTGCCGATCCAGTCCGCATCGCGGGTGCCGACGTTCTGCGCCAGATAGAGGCCGACCAGGTAAAAGGCGATCAGCTGCGATGTGTACGCCTTGGTCGAGGCGACCGCAATCTCCGGCCCTGCCCATGTCGTGATGACGTCATCCGCCTCGCGCGAGACGGAGCTGCCGACGACGTTGGTAATCGCCAGCACGCGTGCGCCGCACCGCTTCGCCTCACGCAGCGCTGCAAGCGTGTCGGCGGTCTCGCCGGACTGGCTGACGACAATGACGAGCGTCTCCGGCGTGATGATCGGGTTGCGGTAGCGATACTCGGAGGCGACGTCCGTCTCTACCGGGATACGCGCCAGCGACTCGATGACCGACTTGCCGACCAGTCCAGCATGATAGGCGGTGCCGCAAGCGACGATATGGATTTTCGTGATGGCCTTGATCTGCTCCGGCGTCATGCCGATCTCAGGCAGCACAATCTTGCGACCGTCGTCGGATATGCGACCGCGCATCGTGTCGCGGTAAGCCTTCGGCTGCTCGTAGATCTCCTTCAGCATAAAGTGGTCGAATCCGGCCTTTTCTGCGGTCATCAGGTCCCAGTCGACATGGAATATTTCCTTGGAAATAATTTCGCCCTCGGTCGTCAGCAGTTCGACACCATCCCGTGTCAAAACGGCCATTTCGCCGTCATCGAGGATGTAGACGTTGCGCGTATGCTCGAGGATCGCCGGGATGTCGGAGCCGATAAAGTTCTCTCCTTCGCCTAGCCCGATGACGAGCGGGCTCGCATAGCGGACAGCGACCAGCCGATCCGGCTCATGCTCGGTCAGCACGCCCAGCGCAAAAGCGCCGCGCATCCGCTTGACCGCACGCTGTACCGCCTGAACGATATCGCCCTCATACACCGAAGCGATCAGATGGGAGATGACTTCAGTGTCCGTCTCCGAGACAAACTGGACGCCCGATAGACTCAACTCCTCCTTCAGCTCCAGATAGTTCTCGATGATGCCGTTATGAACGACAGAAAATTTGGTCGTCGTGTCGGTATGCGGATGGGAGTTCATGTCGGATGGCTTGCCATGCGTCGCCCAGCGCGTATGGCCGATCCCTGCCGAGCCGTGCAGCGGCGCGCCCTGCAGCTTCTCCTCCAGGATCGCCAGACGTCCCTTGGACTTGCTCACAGTCAGACCGCCAGACGTGAAGACGGCGATGCCCGCCGAGTCATAGCCCCGATATTCCAGCTTCTTGAGCCCTTCGAGCAGGATTTCCTGCGTATCGCGTTTTCCGATATAGCCTACGATTCCACACATAATGTAACAGACCTCCGTATAGGGTTATTTGCCCTCTGCCTACGGCTGCCTATTCGACATGCGGCTCTAGGTTGTATGTGGTTTTTTCCCGAACGTATCCGTGCTCCACAGACGGCGCGGCTGCGGCAAGCTTCCGCTTCCTGCCGAACAGCGCGCTCCCCTATGAAGAAGTACAGACATGATGCCTATACTTAAAAAAGCCTTCCGACCTGACCGATGTGACATCGGCATCGTGGACATGCGGGAATGAAAGTGAAAATATATGAACAACCTCTAAAAGCATGCTGAAACAAACATTACGCTGCGCCTTTGTGCGACCGGTTGCCCGCGTCGTTTTGAAGCTGCAGCTTATCGGTAGAATGCCGCTACCGGGAGGTCCCCGCCGAACCATTCGAACACCTCCACCTCGTCAGCTTGCCCGGGATGATGATTACTTCTCCGTGCCATCCCGCACGCAAGCTCTGGCGCTTGTATTGCTAGATCTGACCTCAACCCTCGCTCTCCTCTGGAATGATACTTTCTATCATATTCATTTTCATGCTCGTTTGCAACCATCCCGCGTCCAAAACGTCGGGGATGTTTCAGGCAGCCACGTTTAAGAGTTGTCCAAATCCAGCTTCATCGTCCAAGATGTTCCCGAAGTCCCGCAATACGAGAAGCCGAGCCGCTCATATAATCGAACAGCCGCTCGATTATGTGGATCAACGCTTAAGGAAAGCGCCGGATAACCATCACATATCGCTTGTTGGATGATCGCCTCCATAAGCCGCATCCCCAGCCCCTGCTGCCTATGCGAAGCCAATATCGCAATGCCTAGCTCAGGCGTATGTGCATCCACAAAGCCATAGCCTTTATTATTTTCATCAAATAATCGGTACCAGACAGCTCCAGCAGGGATATCGTCGACCAGCGCGATTAGCGCCCGGTCGCCTGGTCTTCCCCAATTCTCGCTGTACTTGATAAGATGCGGAGAGCTAAGCAGCTCCTCTTTGGGCGGCTTTCCTTCGACAATATGTATGGACTCATAGTGCATATCCATCAGGAAATCGTATTCCTCCGGAGCCAACGGTCTTGTACATATCATTACATCATCTCATTTTCCTTTTAATGTCTCTCGTCTATACCAGGGCTCGACCCACAGCCGCACCACAGCGCCACTGGACCAAAAAGGCTCAGGACAACGCTGCGGCGCTGGCAGCCGTTCGTTAACTCTCCATCTCCGCTACAACTGTTCGCTATTGCTTAACCCAGTTGAGCTTTGACGACATCAACGATCTCCTCCACGTAGCGCTCGATCTCCGCCTTGTCCGGCCCCTCGGCCATGACGCGGATCAGCGACTCGGTGCCGGAGGCGCGGACGAGCACCCGACCATTGTCGCCAAGCGCCTGCTCGACGCGTGCGACCGCTTCGTCGATCGCGACATTGCCCTGGAACAGGCTTTTGTCGGCGACGCGCACATTGACAAGCACCTGCGGGTACTTGCTCATGAGCGTCTTCAGCTCGCTGAGCTTCTTGCCGCTCTCGACGAGCGTATCGACGAGCTGCAGCGCGGTCAGGATACCGTCGCCGGTCGTGTTGTAGTCGAGGAAGATCATATGACCGGACTGCTCGCCGCCGAGGTTGAAGCCGCCGCGACGCATCTCCTCCATCACGTAGCGGTCGCCGACAGCCGTCTGAGCCGTCTTGAGGCCGAGCGCCTCAGCCGCCTTGAAAAAGCCGATGTTGCTCATCACCGTCGTCACGACCGTATCGCTGTTGAGCTTGCCAGCCCGCTTCATCGCGTCGCCGCAGATGCAGAGCAGGAAGTCGCCATCGATCTCAGCGCCTGTATCATCGATCGCGATCAGCCGGTCGGCGTCGCCGTCGAACGATAGCCCGAGATCCGCTCCATGCGCCAGCACCTGCTCGCGCACATACTCCGGATGGGTCGAGCCGACGCCATCGTTAATGTTCAGACCGTCCGGCTCGGCGCCGACGGTGACGATCTCCGCGCCCAGGTCGCGGAAAACCGCTGGCGCCAGTTGGTACGCCGCGCCATGGGCGCAGTCGAGGACGATCTTGAGCCCGTCGAAGCGGTGTCCGATCGTCGTCTTCAGGAAGCTGAGGTAGCGCTCCTGGGCATCCTCCAGCACGGTTACCGTGCCGAGCTCGCCGCCCTCAGGACGCGGCAGCGCATCGGTGACGCCGTCCATCAGCCGCTCAATCTCCAGCTCCGTATCGTCGGAGAGCTTGAATCCGTCGCCGCCAAAAAACTTGATGCCGTTGTCCTCGACCGGATTATGCGAGGCGGAGATCATCACGCCTGCCGCCGCTCCCAATTGACGAGTCAGGTAGGCTACCGCCGGCGTCGAGACGACGCCCAGCTTGACGACGCTCGCGCCGATCGAGAGCAGGCCTGAGACCAGCGCAGCCTCCAGCATCGGCCCCGAGATCCGCGTGTCCAGCCCAATCACAACCTTCGGCTTGTCTGCCTCGCCCGCCAGCACATAACCGCCGCAGCGGCCGATCTTGTAGGCGAGCTCCGGTGTCAGCTCACGGTTAGCGACGCCGCGGACGCCGTCCGTACCAAAATATTTCCCCATATCTGCATTCTCCTTTATGTGCCTCTAGTCAACGTTAAATATAACTCAGCATACGCCTAAGACCGGCGATGCGTGCCTAGTAGTCCCGTCGTTGCCGCGACACGACGACCACTCCGGCGGCTCCACAGTCGCCAGAACCCGCGTATCGGGGCATGTGAAGACATGACACGTCCCCACAGGACCGCCGCGGCCGCAGCTGCAGCCGCAACTCCTGCTGTGAACATGCCATATGCTAGCTTATCAGACCACGCCCGTGTGATAGGCGTCGGCTGCGGCTCCCGCTCGCTGTCCGAGACAACAGGGATGCCGCTCCCTCCGTAACCGGAGCTGCCGATCGCCGGGCTGCCCGTCCCCACCAGTCCCGGCAGGAACACCGGCTTGCCGATGCTGCCGCTATCCTCTTCCGAGGCGGGCGGCACAGGCTCGGCGATACCGCCGACGCCTTCCGTGCCCGGATCGACCTCGCCACTCTCGCCTGGTACCGGTGTAGTGCCAGTCTCCTCAGACTCGACCGTTCCGTTGCCGCCGTCTGGAGGCGGATTCTCCTGCTCCTGACGGATGCCGCCGGTGCCGCTGCCTTGCTCGCCTCCCGGCTCGTCAGGATTGCCGGTGTCGCCGCCGCCCTCGCCGCCAGTACCTGGCGTACCGGGCGTACCCGTCCCCGTCGTGTCGTCAGGGTTGTCCGTCGGCTCGTCGTCCGGCGGGAGGGGCTCCTCTTGACCGGACCCTGGCGTCCCCTCCTCACCAGGCTCCTCAGACTCCGGGGCGATAGCCTCCTCGACCGCCGTAATCTCCACGCTCACCGTCAGCGCCTCGCCGCTCGCCTCGCGCACGTAGCGCGGGAGCTGGATTTCCAGTGGAATCTCATGCGTACCCGGTACCTGTCCGTTCAGATCGGCGATCAACTGGATGTCGCCCGCGCCCAGCTCGGCCAGCACGCCCGGCGCGCCCGTCACCTGGATATCGACCCGCTGGCTCGCCGGCTCGACGATCTTGGCCTCCAGACCGTCCGCCAGACCGCTCAGCCGGATCGGCACCTCCGGTACCGTCCGAGTATCCGACGCCGCGATCTCGACCGCGATATCCAGACTTTGCGGGCTGATGCCCGCTGTGCCCGGAGGCGGATCGAGCTCGACTGTGATCTTGCCGGACTGCTGGATGCCGCCCAGGTTCACCACAACATCGTCGTAGTAGGTCAGCTTGTCCAGCTCGGCCTGCGGCCCGTACACCGTCACCTCGTTGACCTCAGGGGTGAGCGAGAGCAGACTGACGCCCTCCGGCAGACTGCCCGCCTGACCGATCTGGAGCGGCAGCAGCTTGTAAGGCTTGACGATCGGCACCTCGACCTCGACCGTCGCCGGATTGATGACCGCGTTGGGCATCTCCTCGCCGTTCTTGTCATAAGCCTTCAGCTCGACTCGCTTCTCCGTTACGCTATTCTCTTCGCCCTCGATGTCGAGCGTCGCGCCGACCGAGCCGACCAGCTCGAGCTGGTCGTCCGGCAGCGTCACGAAGGCGCGGTTGCCTGGCTTGATGATCGGCGTGTCGGCCCGATAATCATAGGCAGGCTTGCCTGTCGTATTGATCTGAATCTCGTATTCGCTCGTCTGCAGCGGCACCAGCTCCACCGTCACCCGCGAAGGCGACAGCTCGATGAACTGGACGCGTCCCGGCAGATCGTAATTTAATTGCAGGATGTGCTCGCCCTCTCGGACATCAGTCAGATCGACGTACACCTTGTAGTCGTCCGGCGAAGCTGCCATCAGGACGGCGCGATTGCCCCGCACCGTCAGACGGACATTGTCCGGCTCCAGCAGCCGCAGCTCATACAGCGAGTCATCCAGCCCCTCGGCCGTGACCTTGACGGGGATATCCCGCGTCTCCAGCAGCGAAGCGACATTGTTGGGCGAGTCGGTGTCGAAATGCACGACCGCCCACAGCAGCAGTCCGATGATAACCGAGATAATCTTCAGCGAGGTAGGGTGTCCCAGCCACTTATCCATTGGAATCCCCCTTTCTCTTCCAGAAGGAAACCTTGGCCTTCGTCTTCTCGCGCGTCGATGCCTCCGGGCGCAGCTCGTCGAACAGCTTGGCGATCAGCGACTCTTCCTTGATATCGCGGACGATCATGCCGCCGATCGCCAGCGACACCTGTCCCGTCTCCTCGGAGACGATGACAGAGATCGCGTCGCTCACCTCGGTGACGCCGATACCGGCGCGATGACGCGTCCCCAGCTCCTTGCTGATGAACGGGTTCTCCGAGAGCGGCAGATAACAGGCCGCAGCCATGATCTGGTTGCCTCGGATGATGACCGCGCCATCATGGAGCGGCGAGTTCGGGACGAACAGGTTGCTCAGCAGCTGCGAGCTGACCCGCGACTCCATCACCGTGCCGGACTCGATATAGTCGTTCAGTCCGGTCTCGCGCTCGAACACGATGAGCGCGCCGATGCTGCGGCTGGCGCAGTAGTTGACGGTCTTGATGACCTCGCCGATGCGCGCGTTGAGATCCTCGTCGAGCACATTGGTGCGGCCGAATAGTTTGCCCCGTCCGATCTGCTCGAGTGCCCGTCGCAGCTCCGGCTGGAAGATGATCAGCACCGTCACCACGCCAAACGTGAACATCTGGTTCATCAGCCACTTGAGCGTGTACAGATCAAACCAGGTGCTGATCGCCCAGGTGGCGACGAGCACGAAGATGCCCTTGAGCAATTGAACGGCGCGCGTCCCCCGCACCAGCATAAACAGGCTATAGATAATGTAGCTGACGATGGCCACATCGATAATATCCTTGATGAGCAGATTCCATGTCAGATCTGTAAAGTAACTCATGGGCTAACCCCCAGCTAGCGTGCCTTGCCTTCTCTTCTTCTCTATAGAATATCAAAGTCATCCGCCAATGTCTAAAGCGGATGTTCAAAAAATTCGCCGTTGATCACGAAGCGTCTCCGATAAGTAGACGTACAAGCATCCACTAAAGTTTGTTTACAAAAAAACCTCCCTGAAGGCAGGGAGGCTGTGTTAGAAATTTAAGCCGCTGACCGTGGTCGTTACTTTATACCATAACCAATCAATAGCCTGATTAATCTGTCGATTCTCGCCGACGATCTTGGCCGTGGACGCGAGGTTGGTCGACCCGTCGATGACCGTCAGATTGCCCAGCACTTCGCCGTATACATCGGCGACGCCGTTCTCGATCGTCAGGTTGCCTCGGATCTGTGCGCCCTCGGGGACCACGACACGTCCGTCCTCGATGACCAACTGCTCCAAATCCACATTCTGACCGCGGACGATCAGCTCGCTATTCTGACCCCACATGGCCAGGAAGCTCGAGAACATCACCAGTCCGAACACGACTGCTACTGTCAGCGCGGGGTGTTTGCGGATGAACGAAGTCCAGCCCTGCTTGTGACGCTGCTTGGGCAGGGAGGCCATAATCTTCTCGGTGAGCGCTCGCGAAGCAATGGCTTCAGTGCCGTCGGCGGCCGGCTCATGCAAGCCCTCGACCATGGTCGCATGGATCATGGCGTCGGTGCGCTGCAGCTGGTCGAATCGTTGCCTGCAGTCCGGGCATGCCAGCAGATGCGCTTTGAGCTCCTTGACTTGTTCCCGAGGCAGATCGTCGTCCAGATATTCGTGCATCCATACGATGGCGACGTTGCATTTCATGGCAGCCAATCCTTTCTACGAATTGCTAAAGCCGAGCGTTCAAAACGCCGCGCGCTCCGCATCGGCGTATCGAACCCTCGCTTAAGGCAAGCTTGTTGCTGCTATACGATACGTGCCAACGCACAACGAGTTTCAAAATTTTATAAAACCTTTATTTTTTTAATCTGACTACAACGTCCGCTCCAGCTTCTTGCGCAGGAACTCCCGGCCGCGATGCACCCGGGTCTTGACCGTCGTCACCGGCATCCCCAGCGCATCGCCGATCTCCTGCAGCGACAGCTCATGCAGATAACGCAGCACCATCACCGTCTTGTACTTGGGCGGCAGCGTCTCCATCGCCTGATGGATGATGCGCTGCGTCTCCGAGAGCAGCGTCTCGCTCTCCGGCGTGCGATTATCGCTTGGGATCATCGCATAGCCGTCCAACCCTTCGAACTCGCTCGACTCCGCATCCAGCGAATAGCTGGGTCTGCGCTTGCGCAGTCGGTCGATGCACAGATTGGTGGCGATCCGGTAGATCCAGGTCGAGAACTTCATGTTCTCGTCATACCGCTCCAGGTTGTTGTAGACGCGCAGGAACGCTTCCTGTACGACATCCTCTGCCTCTTGGCGGTTGTTCAGCATGCGATACGCCATATGATAAAGCTTGTCCTGGTATAGTCCCACAAGCTCTGCAAATGCTTGCTGGTCACCCTTGATGGCCATGCGCGCCAATCGCGCTTCTAATGATTTCACGAACCATTCCTCCAAACCTAACACCCACCGGCCGGCCCATCCCTACCGGTCTTGCAGGTTGCGTCCGATCGCCTGATTCTTCTCTGTCGATCACCTATTCTTCCCAAGTGTAAGTTCCTCATGCTGTCTTGTCTCAGTCTATAAGTAAAAGAGCCGGGCGCGCAGACATTCTCATACCGCTTCGCCCGACTCTCTCTGCGTCTTATTATGTCGTCTATCCGCCCTACCCGGTGTTGCGCAGTCCTGCGGCGATGCCGTTGATCGTCAGCAGCACCTCGCGCAGCAGCTCTGCGTCGTCATTGCCTTGCTCGCGCAGCTCCCGCAGCTCGGCGATCAACTGAACCTGCATATAGCTCAGCGGATCGACGTACGGATTGCGCAATCGGATCGATTCCTGGATGACCGGCACATTGTCCAGAATCTCCTGTTGCCCGGTAATCTTCAGGATCAGGTCGCTAGTGAGCTCGTACTCCGTCTCGATCAGGCCAAAGATGCGGTCGCGCACCTGCTCGTCCTTGATCATCGAGGCGTACTCGCGTGCGATCACCAGATCTGCCTTGGCCAGCGCCATCTGCAGGTTGTCGATCAGCGTCCGGAAGAACGGGAACTCGGCGTACATCTGTCTGAGCGTATCGAGCTTCGCATCCTCGCCGCCGATGTAAGCTTGCAGCGCCGTGCCGGCAGCGTACCAGGCCGGCAGCAGATAGCGGCTCTGCGTCCAGGCGAATACCCAAGGGATCGCCCGCAGATCTTCGAACCGATCGCTGTTCTTGCGCTTGGATGGACGGGAGCCGATGTTCAGCTCGCCAACCTCCGATAGCGGCGTCGATTCCTTGAAGAAGGCCATGAAGTCCGGGTCGCGGAAGATCAGGTCCTGATACGTCGTCAGCGCCGTCTCCGAGATCCCGCGTGCGATCTCCTCCCACTGCTTCTCCGCCTCAGGCTCCTGGCTCGGGAAGCGCGCCAGACGGGCAGCCGTCACCAGCGCCCAGGTCGCCTGCTCCAGACTGCGGTAGGCGATGCCTTGCATCGAGTAACGCGAGGAGAGCACCTCGCCCTGCTCGGTAATCTTGATGCCTCCGCCGACCGTATGCGGCGGTTGGGCCAGGATGCTGCGGTTGAGCGGCATGCCGCCGCGTCCGAGCGCGCCGCCGCGTCCATGGAAAAATTTCAGCCGCACATCATGCTGCTTGGCCGTCTCTGTAATATCCTGCAGCGCCACGCGCAGCTCCCAGTTCGCTGTAACCGCGCCGCCGTCCTTGTTGCTGTCCGAGTAGCCGAGCATGATCTCCTGCAGATCGCCGCGCGCCGTCACCGCATCGCGATACACCTGGAGGCGGAACAGACTGGCCATAATCTCCGGCGCCGCATGCAGATCGTCGATCGTCTCGAAGAGCGGCACCGACTGCAGCGTGCAGCGTGTCGTGCCGTCCGCTTCGCGGCGGAACAAGCCGACTTCCTTAGCGAACACCATAACCTCCAGCAGGTCGCTGGCGCCCTGGGTCATGCTGATCAGGTAGCTGGAGATGCAGCCTGGACCGAACTCCTGCTGGGCGCGATAGATCGTCTCGTAGACGTCCAGACATTCGCGCGTGCTCTCGCTATAGTCGAGATAACCGGCCGTCAGCGGACGAGGGTCGATGAGCAGCTGATGCAGCAGATCGATCTTCTCTGACTCTGGAAGCGCGGCATAGTCATCGACCACATTCATCTTGGCGAGGATCTCGGTCATCGCATTTTCATGCTCTTTGCTATGCTGGCGAACATCGAGCGCCGAGAGGTGGAATCCGAACAGCTCGACCTGACGCACCAGTTTTTTGATATACGTATCCGCGACATAATCTGCGAAATGATGACGAAGGCTCTCGTCGATGACGAGCAGATCGGCCTTCAGCTCAGCCGGACTGTTGTAACGCTTCGGCGAGCCCTTGAGCGCCGGGTTGCGCGCATTCGTCAGCTTCTCGAGCATGTAGGACAGCTTGATCCGATAAGGCTCTTTTTCATTGCGCCACAATTCGACGCATTTCACCGATTCGATATGGCCGCGGTCGACAGCGATCGACTCCAGCAGCGCAGGGTTCACCTTCACGATGTTGGTGCTGAAGCTGAGCAGACCCATCAGCTCCTTCAGCTTCTCCTCGTACTTCTCCAGCGTCAGCTGGCGATGGAGCGTCAGCGTCTCCCAGGTCACCGTGGCGGTGACGGAGGGATTGCCGTCGCGGTCGCCGCCGATCCACGAGCCGAAGCGCAGGTAGGTCGGCACATGCCAGTCCTCGCCCGGGTAGTACTTCTCCAGGTTGCGCTCCAGCTCCTCATACACATCCGGCAGCACCTCGAAGAGCGTCTCGTCAAAGTAGTACAGCCCGTTGCGCACCTCGTCGATGACGGTCGGCTTGCGATCCCGCAGCTCGTCCGTCTGCCAGAGCGTCAGCACCTCGCTGAGCAGGCGCTCCCGCAGCTTTTCCCGTTCACGGTAGGTCAGCGTAGGGTTGTCCAGCTCCATCATCTCTCTGGCCATCCGCTGATGCACGTCCATCACGGCGCGACGCGTCGCTTCCGTCGGATGCGCCGTCATGACGAGCTCCAGCGAGATATCGCCGATCATCTCCTTGACGACAGCAACGTCGATCTCCCGTTCCTTGAGCGTCTGCACTGCGCTCTCGATCGATCCGGGTTGGACCGACTCGCCCGCCGAGCGCTCATAATCGCGCTTGCGACGGATCCGATGGTTCTGCTCGGCGATGTTCACCAGCTGGAAATAGATCGCGAAGGCGCGGATCACCTGATGACGGATCTCCGGGCTCAGCGACTCGATGACCCGCTTGAACTCTTCGTACAGCTCAGGCAGGAACTCTGCCCGCAGCGTTTTGCTCATCTCGCGGATCTTCTCTACGATCTCCAGCAGCTCTTCGCCGCCTTGATGGACGAGCACCTCGCCCAGTATATTCCCCAGAAAACGGACGTCGCGGCGCAATAGATTGCTCGATTGCGGCCGGACGGCCGTAGGTGAAGCAGTCTGCTCAGACATATACGAATCCTCCTGTATGGTTCCCATGCATCGGTTTTTTCACTTGTTACATCATACTACAAAAAACCCCGTTATTGAAAGACCCGAAGCCACTGAACTTCAAAAAGGTTGATCGCCGGGACGCCTTGCGGCACGCTGGCGCAGCCGATTTCAGGAAAAATAAAAAGACCCTTGCCATGCAAGGGTCTGTCATGTCATCGTTATGGAGCGGGTGATGGGAATCGAACCCACGCTATCAGCTTGGAAGGCTGAAGTTCTACCATTGAACTACACCCGCACAGTGTTGTACAATCAAGCGGAAGTTCTTCTGAAAGCTGAATGGTCGGGACGACACGATTTGAACATGCGACCCCCTGGTCCCAAACCAGGTGCTCTACCAAGCTGAGCTACGTCCCGAAATCTAGATAAAAAATGGCGTCCCCTGAGAGATTCGAACTCCCGGCCTTTTGATTCGTAGTCAAACGCTCTATCCAGCTGAGCTAAGGGGACATCTTATGGAGCGGAAGACGGGAATCGAACCCGCGACCCTCGCCTTGGCAAGGCGATGCTCTACCGCTGAGCCACTTCCGCATGTTTTGCTTTGTCGTCGTTACTGTAAAGGCGACAAGAAATAATATAGCAGGTATTTCACAAAAAAGCAACTGTTTCTCGAAAAAAATTTTGGCGCTGCGCCGCGGCGCACGGAAGACCCTGCCGCCCCTTGCCCGAGCGGAGGGTCCAAGCCATGCAGCATGCTCAAAAATGACTGTCGTCCGATCGCCGGCATGCTGCCGCGCCCGTTCGCTGTTACGCGCCTACAGTAACTAGCTTGCCGCTAGGCTGAGCCTGCGTGGACGGCGAGATCGGACGCTCCGGCTCGTGGGCGAGGGCGAAAGGAAGGCATAGCGGCACGCCTGTACGCGGGTCCGGCACGACGTCGGCCTCGATGCCGAACACCTCGCGCAAAATATGCGGCGTCATGACCTCGACCGGCGAGCCCTCGCCGGCGACGCGTCCCTTCTTGATGGCGATCATATGCTGCGCAAAGCGAGACGCATGGTTAAGATCATGGACGACCATGACGATCGTACGTCCCTCGCGCTCATTGAGCGTCTGCAGCAGCTGCAGCACCTCGAGCTGATGCGCCATGTCGAGGAACGTCGTCGGCTCGTCGAGGAAGATAATGTCCGTGCCTTGCGTGAGCGTCATCGCGATCCAGGCGCGCTGACGCTGACCGCCGGAGAGCTGATCGACCGGACGATCGGCGAACTCGGTCATGCCCGTCGCCTCCAGCGCCCAGGCGACGACGCGACGATCCTCCACGCTCATCGAGCCGAAGCCCTTCTGATACGGGAATCGTCCGTACGAGACGAGCTCCGAGACGGTCAGTCCGTCAGGAGCGGTCGGGTTTTGTGGCAGGATCGCGAGCTGCTTCGCCACTTCCTTGGTCGATTGCTTATGGATGGACTTGCCGTCGAGCAGCACGCTGCCGCTAGCGGGCGCCATGATCCGGGCCAACGTCTTCAAGATCGTCGATTTGCCTGACCCGTTCGAGCCGACCAGCGCCGTGACCTTGCCTTGCGGGATCGCGATATTGAGGTCCTCTACGATCATCCGCTTCTCGTATGCAATATTCAAAGCCGTCGTCGTCAAACGAATCATGAACCACACACTCCTCTAGTCGTCAGCGTCCATTTCGTATGTATGAAAGCTGCACATGTTTTATTAAGTTAGACTGCCTCAAAATTAAGCCTACGGTCACGGGATCGATCTTCCGATCGCTGTTGTCCCCAGATTTCTTGGTTTTTAACCGCATTAGCGGGTGAAATCCGGGGACAAAGGCGAACGCTTCGCTTCTACAGATTCGATTCCGTGCCTCTTCGGCATTTGAGGGCAGTCTAACATTTATCGCTCATCGTGATAATGATTATCACTTACAAGGATTATGATAATCGTTCTCAGTAGGATTTGTCAAGTGAAAATGCAATTTTGTCACAATATCTCCACCCTGCGGAACGCAAAGACGGGCGGACGGCACAGCTCTGCTGCGTCGTCCGCCCGTCTGGACGTATGCGAATCTGTAGCGTTACTTGCTCCGCGAGAGCAGGTAGAGGAAATACGGCGCGCCGATAACGGCGACGACGACCCCTACCGGAATCTCCTGCGGCTGCAGGATGACCCGGCTCGTCACCTCGGCGACGAGCATGAGCAGCGAGCCGGTGAGCGCGGATGCCGGCAGCAGGAACTGATGCTTCGGTCCGACCAGCCGCCGCGCCAGATGCGGTCCGATCAGGCCGACGAAGCCGATGCCTCCGCTCACCGCAACAGAGGATGCAGCCAGGCCGACCGCCACCGCCAACAGCTTGAGCCGCTCGGGCTCGACCGGCGCGCCCAGACCGCTTGCCGTCTGCTCGCCGAGGTTGAGCACGTTGAGCACTCTCGCCTTGGTGAAGGCATACGGCAGCAGGACGACGATCCATGGCAGCAGCGCGAGCACGAACTTCCAGTTCGAGCCCCAGATCGAGCCGGCCAGCCAGGTGGCGACGAACTGGTATTTCTCGGGACTGATGCGCAATGTCAGGACGATCATCGCCGCGCTGATCCCTGCCGCGACCCCGATCCCCGTCAGCAGCAGCCGCGTCGGCGTCAGCCCATCCCGCTTGCTGTACGCCAGCACGTAGATGAGCAATGCCGTAAGCGAAGCGCCGATCAGCGCCAGCACCGGCAGCATGAACACCGGCGCTGCCGAGGTCGACGGGAAGAAAGCGACGACGAGCATGACGACGAGTCCGGCGCCGGCATTGATGCCGAGGATGCCGGGATCGGCCAGCGCATTGCGCGAGATGCCTTGCAGGATGCAGCCGGAGACCGCCAGTCCGGCGCCGACCAGCATCGCGATGACGATGCGCGGCAGACGGAACGAGAACAGGATCAGCTCCTGCTTTTCCGTTCCGAACCCGACCAGCGTCTTGATGACATCGATCGGCGTCAGCTTGCTGTACCCGGTGTTCATACAGATGATGAAGACGACGACGATCAGCAGACCCAGGATGGTCAGGACGCGGACGCCGCGCGTCGCGCGTTGCTGTTCGCCTGGCGAGACTTGTGCCTTCATTACAGCTCCCTCCTTTCCTTGCGGGCAAGGTAGAGGAAGAACGGCACGCCCAGGAGCGCGATGACCGCGCCGATCGGCGTCTCATATGGCGGGTTGATGATCCGCGCCGTCAGGTCCGAGAGGATGACGAGCAGACCGCCGAGCACAGCCGAGCACGGGATAATCCAGCGATAATCGACACCGACCAGATAACGCGCCAAGTGAGGGATGATCAAGCCTACGAAGCCGACAGCGCCCACGACGGCAACCGACGAGCCTGCGAGGATGAGCACGATGATGCTGCAGATGACCTTGGTCACTGCGGTGCGCTGGCCCAATCCCGACGCCACTTCGTCGCCCAGACTGAGCAGCGTCAGCGAGCGCGACATGACGAGCGCCGCCAGTATCGCGATCAGCGCCCAAGGGATGATGATCTTCAGATGGAGCCACTTGGTGCCGGACAAGCCGCCAGCATAGAAGTACGCCAGATCCTGTCCGATCCGGAAGTACAGCGATATCCCGTCAGTCAGCGCTGCCAGGAGCGCCGAGACGGCCGCGCCCGCCAAGACGAGACGAACCGGCGTCAGCCCGCCCCGGGCGAGCGAGCCGATCCCGAAGACGATGCCCGCGCCGAGCGCAGCGCCCGCAAAGGCATACATCATCAGGTAGAGGAAGGGCATCCCCGGCATGAAGGCAAAGCAGACCGCCATCATAAAGGCCGCGCCGGAGTTCAGGCCGAGCAAGCCCGAATCGGCGAGCGGGTTGCGCGTCATCCCCTGCATGATCGCGCCGGCGACGGCAAAGCTGGCGCCAACGATCACGCCGCCCAGCACCCGCGGCAGCCGCAGCTCCCGGATGACCAGATGCTCGGTGTTGCTCTCGTCAAAGTGGAAAATCGCCTGCCAGATGACAGCCAGATCGATGTCCTTGGCCCCCAGCGCGATCGAGACGGCAATCCCGGCTGCCAGCGCCACGAGGCCGCCAACCAGGACGAGCACAGCTGTAAGAGGACGGCTTTGCAGCTTCGGCGGCTGCGTCCGTCCCCCTTTTTGCGACGGCAATGAGCCGTCAGTAACAGATTCCTTGTAAGCCGCCATAGGTCATAGAGCCTCCATGAGAGTGAATATCATTATCATTATAGCCGAAAGTGCAAATTAGCGCTAGAGAAAATAAAAAAATGGGTAAGTAGAGGAGAATGAGATGAAGGGGGATTGCTGCCGATGCTTACCAACCGCACCTTGCGAATCAGTCTGCTTATTTTGATCTGGCTGGCGATCGTCTACGTCGCCTCGCGGGTCGGCTTTTTGTTCGAACCGCTCGCCGTCGCTATCCGCCTGCTCATCGTCCCGGTGATGCTGTGCGGCTTCCTCTATTATCTGCTGCGTCCGCTCGTCGAGCTGTTCGCTAGCTGGAAGGTCCCCCGCGCGCTCGCCGTCCTGCTGGTGCTGGCGCTGCTCGCGCTCGCCGTAGGCGGATCCTGGGTGCTGATCTGGCCGACGCTGGTCAAACAGACGACGACCTTTATGGAAAGTCTGCCTGAAATCGGCGAAGCGATGGAGACGCAGTACGATGCCTTGCGAGACAACGGTCTGCTCAGCTCGCTGTTGCCGGAGAATGGCTCGCTGCTCGCGCGGATCTCGGATACGCTCAGCAGCAGCTTCCAGGCTGTGGGCGATTACGCCGGGACGATCCTCGACTGGGCAATGGATGTCGTGATCGCCATCTCGATCATCCCGATCCTGCTGTTCTTCATGCTCAAGCAGACCGATCGCTTCTCTCAGCGGGTCGTCGTCGTCGTCCCGCAGCGCTACCGTGCGGATGCGCTGACGGCGATGAGCGAGATCGACGCCGCGCTGAGCGGCTTTATCAAAGGCCGCGTCATCGCCACCTTGCTGATGGGCTTGCTCATCTTCATCGGCTTCCTCGCGATTGGACTGCCATACGGGCTGCTGCTGGCGCTGATCGCCACGCTGCTCAACTTCATCCCCTACATCGGCCCGATCGTCGGCACGATCCCGGTCGTCATCGTCGGCCTCACCGTCTCGCCATGGATGGCGATCTGGGCCGTGCTGATCATCATCGCCGCCCAGCAGGTCGAGGAGGTGCTGCTGGCGCCTTATGTGTACGGCAAGAGCATGGATATCCATCCGCTCATGACCGTCATCCTCATCCTCGCCGGCGCCGAGCTGGCGGGCTTCGTCGGTCTCATCCTGGCGATTCCCGTCTATATGATCATCAAGATCGCCGCCCGACACGCCTACAGTCTCTACATCACGGATCGCAAGCAGCCGGACGTGATGCCTTAGCGCGTCCCTGGTCGCTGCGACTCGCCCCTCAGACAGGCCGTCGCCGCTCGATCAGGTTGATGCCGATGCCCATGAACAGCACCGTCATCAGCGCCAGCTTGGCCGCAGGGGCGGCCAGGTCGGCCCAGCCCGCGTCGTGGAGCACGATGCCCTTGACCGCGATCAGCGCATGCGTCATTGGCATCACCTCCGAGATCGCCTCCATGAATCGTCCGCTCACCGGGAAGTACGCGCCGCTCAGCATCGAGATCGTCGAGGCGACCATCGAGATGACCGCATAGTTGGTCTCGGCGCTCCGCATCAGCCCGACGAGCAGCATCGCGAACGAAGCGATCGTCAGCACATACAGCGCCACTACCGGCAGCAGATAGTCGTAGCGATAGCCGATATCGATGCCGAAGACGAACTGCATCAGCAGCAGCATCAGCACGATCTGGAGGATGCCAAGCGCCACGCTGTAGACGAGATAGCCGAGATACAGCCGCATCTTGCTGATCCGGGAGAGGATGAGCCGATTCCAGACGCCGGAGTTGCGATCCTCGAGCATCAGGTTGACCTTGAAGGCGATCGTGAAGATCGCAAAGAACAGCGTGAACGCAAACAACAACTGAACCTGCATCGTATCGCGTATGCGCGGCTCGCCGGAGAGGTTGAGCGACTCAAGGGCGAGCAGCGGCGTCTCCATCTCCGTCCGCACCGCGCGGATCAGCGCACCCTTGTCCTCGGTCAGCGCGCCTGCCGCCTCGAGCTGACGCTGCTCCCGCACCCGCTCCTGCACATAGCGGTCGACGATCAGCAGCGAGGCATGCGCGGCCGCAGCTTCCAGCTTGTATTCGCCTCCGCCCTCCAGCCGGACCGCGACCTCGACCCGGCCCTCGCGGATATCCGCCCGCGCCTTCGCTTCCGAGCCATAGCGGAACTGGAACTCCTCTCCCTGATTGAGCGTCTCCATCCACCACTCCCGCTCGGGCTCGCTAACCGCCTCGTCCGCATAAACGGGCACGGTCGCCGAGTTGTTCAGATTGGCGGCGAAGACGAGCGTCAACAGAACGCCCAGACCGATGAACACCAGGAACAGATAATCCTCGCGCCGCCACAGATTGCTCAGGATCGTCCTCATGCCGCTCTCCCCCTCCCCGGAAATATCCAGCCGCTGAGCGCCACCAGCAGCGCTGCTCCGACACACAATAGCAGGAGCGGCTGCGTCAACGCGCCAATCGACAGCTCCTGAATCCATTGCACATAGACCGACAGGGCAAGCCCGTTGGGCGTCCAGACGCTCAGAAAGTTAATCCAGTCGGGCATCCGCGCCAGCGGTCCCATGCTGCCGCCCAGCATCGCCATGAACGTCACGCCGACCCCCGCAAACAGCATGCCTGCCGCCGGTTTGTCGAAGCGATAATTGATCGCGGTCAGCAGCGCGCCCAAGCCGCCGACGAACAACGCCAACGCCGCCGAGATCAAGGCCAATCCGAGCCACAGCTTGACAGTCGCGCCGGGGAACACCTTCAGCACGGCATTGACAGCCGCGAACACGATCATCAGCTGCAGCCAGGCGAACAGCGCCGAGCTCGTCATCTTGGCCGCCAGATAACGGAGCGGCGAACGATCGGCCAGCCGGATGCGGTCATAGACGAGCTGACGCTTCTCCCGGAAGGCGCGACCGGCGGCATTGCTGGCGATGAAGAGCACGAACAGCACCGTCATCGAGAACGTGTAATATTGGTAGCTCGTCACCGGCGCCATATCCGACTCCGGGTCGAGCCCGCCTGTCGGCTGCCGGACCTCCTCCCAGTCTGCCTGTAGGATCTCTGTCTCCGGGACCCCTGCGACAGCGAGCTGACGCGTTACGGCCGAGTGCAGGTTGAGCGAACGGGCGAAGGTATCGACCGTCTCCTCGAGCATACGGACGCCGAAGCCGGCGCGCGTTGCAGCCGTAATCGTCACGGAGGCGCTCGGTCCCTCGCCGAGCAGCATCCGGGACAGCCCCGCCGCATCAAAGCCCGCGGGCACGGTGAGCACTGCGTCCGTCTCGCCTGAAGCCAGTGCTGCCTTCGCCTGCGCGGCATCCATCGGCGTCATCGTCGCCCACGACGCGATATCCTCGCGCTCCAGCACGGCCAGCAGCAGCCGACTGGGCGCGGACGTCTCCGCTGCCGCCGCCAGCGCCTTCCGCTCGTCGTCATCCATCCCACGCGTCTCCAGCGACTCGACGAAGGCCGCGATCTCCGACTCGGCGTCTCCCTCGATGACGAGCGCCGCCTCCACCTGGTAATCGGCCGGTTCGCTCATCGAGATCCCCCGCACCGCAAAGCCGAGGATGAGGATGAGCACCACTGGCGAGATGAGGACGAGACTGATGCCCTTCCAGTCCTTGAGGAAGAGCAGCAGATCTTTTTTGAAGAACATGTCGCTCCCCCCTAGTCCCGTAATGTCCGGCCTGTCAGATGCAGGAACACATCCTCCAGACTCGGCGATTGCACATGCACGCTCACCACGTGGATGCCCAGACGCTCCGCTGCCTGCACGACCTCGGTGAGCAGCCGATCCTGCTTCGTGAAGACGACGGACAGGCCGCTGCCCGTCTCCTTCACCTGACGGACCGCCGCCAGCTTGCGCAGCTCCTCCGCCAGCAGGCTGCCGGGCTTGTCGAGCTGGATCTGCATGAGGTCGTCGCCTGTCAAGATGCGCTGCAGCTCCCGCTTGCTGCCCGAGGCGATGACCCGTCCCCCGTCCATGATGTACATCCGGCTGCACAGCTGCTCGACTTCCTCCATGTAGTGGCTCGTATAGAGCACCGTCATCCCCTTCTCCCGATTGAGGAGACGGACCGTCTCGAGGATATGGTTGCGCGATTGCGGATCGATGCCGACGGTCGGTTCATCCATGATGATCAGCTCGGGATCGTGCAGCAGCGAGGCCCCGATATTAACCCGCCGCTTCATCCCGCCGGAGTAGGTCTTTATCGCCTCCTTTTGGCGCTCCCGCAGCCCGATCAGCTCCAGCGTCTCCTGGATTTTGAGCTCGAGGCTTGCCCCGGAGAGCCGATAGGTCTGTCCGAAGAACTTCAGATTCTCATACGCGCTCAGCTCCTCGTAGAGCGCCACCTCCTGCGGCACCACGCCGAGCACCTGACGGATCGCAGACGGACGCTTGAGCACGCTCTGCCCATGCAGCAGCACATCCCCGGAGGTCGGCGCGAGCAGCGAGGCGATCATCGAGATGGATGTCGACTTGCCGGCCCCGTTCGGACCGAGCAGCCCGACCGACTCCCCCTTATCCAGATAGAGATTGAGGTCCTTGACGACCGTTTTATCCTTGTAGCGCTTCTCCAGATTCGTTGTCTCCAGCATGGCGTTCCTCCGTTTCCCGAGCTGCCCCTGCACAGCGCAGCCCGCTTGACGCTATTGGCTTGATACCCCTCATTATATAGAAAAAAGACAGTGCTCCCACTGTCTTCGGTCATCGCTTATGCTGCCAACCATGACCTCCGTCACGGTGCCGCGCTTCATACCAGGTCTTGGCGGATCGCATAGATCGCCAGCTGCGTCCGGTCGCGCAGCTCCAGCTTGTCGAGCGCCTGGCTAATATGATTTTTGACGGTCCCTTGCGAGAGCGACAGCTCCGAGGCGATCTCGCGGTTGCTGCGGCCCATCCCGACGAGCCGGATCACCTCGCGCTCGCGGGGCGTCAGCTGCTCGGCGTCGCCTGCGCCGAGCATCGGCGGCGCGGCCTGCTCCTGCTCCAGCAGGCGCGGCAGCACCTTGGCCGCCACCTGGTCGCCGAGCGACAGCCCGCCTGCCAGCACACTGCGGATCGTCTGCAGCAGCTGCGCGGCGTCGGCGTCCTTGAGCATGTAGCCGTTCGCTCCCAGCCGCAGCGCCTGCAGCGCATAGTCGTCATCGTTGAACGTCGTCAGGATGAGCAGCTTCAGCGACGGCCAGCGCTCGCGGATGATCGCAGCGGCCGCCAGGCCGTCCATCTCCGGCATCCGGATATCCAGCACCGCCAGGTCGAAGCGATGCGACTCGCACAGCTGCACCGCCTCGCGGCCGTTGCTCGCCTCGCCCGTCACCCGGAGCTCCGGGTCGGACTCGATCATCAGCTTCAGCCCTTGACGCACCATCGCCTGATCCTCTGCCAGCAGGATTCGTATCATTGCATTCCCTCCCCTTCTCGTGCCTGAGCGGGCGACGCGGTCGACTCCTCCGCCGCATCTCGCCGCTCCAGCGGAATCGTCCCCCGCAGCGTGAACCGTCCGGCGCTCAGCGCCAGCTGCAGCTGACCGCCGAGCGCCTCGATGCGCTCCCGCATCGCACCTAGGCCGAAGCCCTCGCGGTAGCTTGCGTGCTCGCAGTGATTTTCGACCTCGAAGCGCAGCGTCGTGCCGCCCGGCGCCTCGAAGCCGACGACGATCTGGCGGCGGCTGCCGTGGCGCATCGCATTGGTCAGCGCCTCCTGGACCGCCCGGAAGATCGCGACTGCCTGCTCGTTGCCCAGACGCGCCGACAGCACGCCTTCGCCGAGCGTAAAGCTGATGCGGACGAACCGCTCCGCCTCCAGCTTGCGGATCAGCTCCAGCACCGACCGCAAGCCGCCGCGCTCCTCCTGCGACAACTCGCCGACGGCATCCCTCGTCTCCGTCAGGCTGTCCTGCGCCAGCGCCTTGAGCTGCGCCAGACGCGCCGCCAGCTCGGGGTCGGGCGTCGCCAGACGCAGCGCCTCGAGCTGCATCGACAGCGCCGTCAGCCGATGGCCGAGCGAGTCGTGGAGGTCTCTGGCGATCCGCATCCGCTCCTGCTGCCGTACCGTCTCCTCGCCCTCGACGCCGTGACGCTTGAGCCGCCGATACTCGCTGAGCAGCGCTTCCTGGAGCTCCCGACTCTCGCTTAGCTCCTCGCGCTGCGAGCGATGGGCCCACCCGGCCAGTCCGACCATCGCCGCCAGCAAGACGATATACGCAGCGGGCAGCGTCGGCACTGCGGGCTGCGCGGACAGGGCGGGCAATGCCGACGGGATGACGAACGGCAGCAGCGCCAGCATCAGCAAGCCCGCCCCCGTCCCGACGCCATACACCGCAGGCAGCTGCAACACCGCTGCGCCATAGAGGAAGACGTAAGCGAGCAGCGCATAGAGCGCGCCGGCCAGCCCCGCCTCTCCCGGCCACAGCGCCCAGCACGCTGCCGCTCCTGCCGTCAGCAGCAGCCCGCTCAGGACGAGCGGCCGGCTGCGCGCCAGCGGCATCGCAAAGTAGCAGCCGAGGAACACCGCGCAGCCGAACCATTGCTGCGGCCCGGCGCGGTCAAGTCCGATATCCAGCAGCGCCGCCGCCCAGATCGCCGTCACGATCGCCAGCCACGTCCAGTACGATCTCATCCGTACCATGCCTCCCGTCCGCTTAACTGTCTTTTATTCTATCGAAGTCCGCCTCAAAAGAAAATGCCGCCCCCCGGCAACTACCTGACAAACCATAGGTAGGGCGCGCCGTGAGAACCTATAGTTTCCCCAGTTTATCCCAATCGCAAGTCAAGCTAACATTAAGAGCAGGAAGGAGGACTGTCGCTTGTTGCAAACGCTTCAAAAAACGTGAAATGGAGGGGATTGATCTCTATGCGGAACAAACGATTAAGCTGGCTGGCACTGGTGCTGACTATCGCTCTGCTGCTGCCGTCCGGCGCGCTGGCGGCCGGGGGCGGCGGCGCGCCTGCCGCCGAGACAGCCGATATGCCGATCTCTCTTGCCTTAGACAACGGAACATCCGATGCGTCTGAACCTGGAGCTCCTGCGCCTGGCGCGCAGCTCGTCTACGACTTCGAGGACGGCACGACGATGGGCTGGGGTCCGCGAGGCGGAGAAGACGTCACCTATACCGAGGAAGCCGCTCGCTCCGGCAACGGCAGCCTTAAGGCGTGGAACCGTACCGAGAGCTGGAACGGACCAAGTCTGAATGTGAAGTCGCTGCTGCAGCCCGACACCACCTATCTGATCTCCGCTTATGTGAAGCTGGCGGCAGCTCCTGCGGAGGACAGCACGATTCGCATGTCGATGGAGAACAAGGCCACGGGCACAGAGACGACCTTGTATTCGCAATTGACCACGACGAGCACGCGCAGCACCGAATGGATCGAGCTGAGCGCTCCCTTCAGCTATACCGGCGCGATGGACGTGCTCTCGCTCTACGTCGAGTCTTCCAATGCCGCCGACGTCCTCTACCTCGATGACGTGACGATCCGCTCGCGCGGCGCGATCCAGACCGATATCCCGAGTCTGGCCGAGGTGTATGAGGATTATTTCGAGATCGGGGCCGCCGTGGAAAATATCCACCTGTCCGGCATCCATCATCAGCTGCTGGATCGCCACTACAACTCGGTCGTCGCCGAGAATGTGATGAAGCCCGGCTCGATCAACCCGAGGGAGGGCGTCTACAACTGGACGTCCGCCGATACGCTGCGGGATTATGCCCGGGCGAACGGCATGAACCTGCGCTTCCATACTCTCGTCTGGCATAGCCAGGGCAACGACTGGATCCTGCAGGACGAGACGGGCCAGGAGCTCGCGCCGACGCCGGAGAACAAGCAGCTCGTGCTGGATCGGCTGGAAGCGTACCTGCGCGTGGTCGTCGCCCGCTACAAGGACGATGTCCGCGACTGGGACGTCGTCAACGAGGTGATCGACGAGAATCGTCCGGGCGGCATGCGGGACAGCGGCTGGTACCGCCTCACCGGGCTGGACTTCATCCGCACCGCCTTCCGCGTCGCCCGCGAGGTCGCCGGAGACGATGCGATGCTCTACATCAATGACTATGGCACCGACAATCCGCGCAAGCGCGATGCGCTCTACGATCTGGTGACGCAGCTCCGCGATGAAGGCGTCCCGATCGACGGCGTCGGCCATCAGACGCATATCAACATCACCGGCCCGTCGATCGAGCGGATCTCGGACTCGATCCGTTTGTTCGGCGAAGCCGGATTCGACAACCAAATCACCGAGCTCGATGTATCCGTCTACACGAACAACACCGATGCGTACCAGGACGTGCCGGAGGAGCTGATCGCTACGCAGGGCTACCGGTACAAGGAATTGTTCGACGAGCTGAAGCGGCTCGACAACGAGGGCAAGAGTGCCGGCAATGAGGGCGGCTGGATCAGCAATGTGACCTTGTGGGGGATCGCCGACGACCATACGTGGCTGCACAACCGTCCGATCACGCGCCAGGACGCGCCATTCCCGTTCGACAAGCATTATCAGGCGAAGCCCGCTTACTGGGGCATGGTCGATCCGAGCAAGCTGCCGCTCTCGCCGCTGTCGGCGCGCGTCGTGCAGGGGACGCCTGCCGGGGCTGCATCGCCAGTCTGGCAGCTGGCGCCGTCGCTCCAGACCGATACGATCGGCACGCTCAGCGCGGATATCCGGTTGCTGTGGGACAGCGGCCATCTGTATGCGCAGGTTGACGTGAACGATGCGTCCGCCGAACCTGGAGACAAGGTCGAGCTATTCCTCGCCGACGGCAGCCGGACGATCCGCGTCCAGGTCGACCGTGACAGCGCGAGCAGCGTGGAGACAGAGGACGGTTATGTGGCTACGGCCGCTATTTCGCTCCCTGCGAGAGCCGAGACGGGCCAGCAGCTCCACTTTGACGTCCGGGTCACGGACACCGGCGCCGACGACGGGACCGAGCATGGCAAAAACGGCAATATCGTCTCCTGGAGCGACATCCGCAGCACGCAGCATGTCGATCAGGACGGCTTCGGCACCTTGACGCTGGGCGAAGCGATCAAGGTCGCCCCATCCGTCAAGGGCACCCCGGAGATCGACGGCGAGCGGGATGAGCTGTGGGACGATGCCGCTCCGGCTCTGACGACCGAAGTCTGGGTGCAGGGCAGCTCCGGCGCAACGGCCTCGTTCCAGACGATGTGGGACGACGAGTATCTGTATGTGTACGCCATCGTGAGCGACCCGCTGCTCAGCGATGCGAGCAACAACCCGTGGGAGCAGGACTCGATCGAGATTTTCGTCGATCAGAACAATGCCAAGTCTCCAACCTATGATGGCGATGACGGACAATACCGCATCAACTTCAACAATGTCCGTACGGTTGGGGGCTATGCCAGCCAGGATAACTACACGTCCGAGACGACGATCCTGCGGGATGACGAGGATCAAGCGATCGGCTATGCCGTCGAAGCGGCGATCGCGCTCGATCGGATCGAGGCGCGCACCGGCCATCTGCTCGGCTTCGATCTGCAGGTGAACGACGATCACAACGGCGACGGCAATCGTGACAGCGTCGCGATCTGGTCCGACCCGACCGGCCAATCCTACATGAACACCTCTCGCTACGGCGCGCTCCAGTTCGTCGATACGTTGGCCGCCGCGCCGACAGCGCCGCAGCACGTCGCCGCCACCGCGAACAGTCAAGCCGCAATTACGGTTGGCTGGCATGAAGTGAGCGGAGCCGACGGTTATCTGGTCGAACGCGCCGCGCAAGCCGATGGTCCTTGGACGGTCGCTGCACCGCCGGTGACGGAGACGTCGTGGCAGCATACCGGACTGCAGGCGGGCTCGACGCATTATTATCGGGTCACCGCGCTCCATGACTTCATGCGCTCGGCGCCATCCGCTGCCGTATCCGCCACTACGCACAGCGCAGTGGGCGGCTCTGACGGATCAGGCAGTTCGGGCGGCTACTGGCCGGCGCCGCCGACTGTCGGCGAGGAGGAGCCTCCGACATCGCCAGAGGAATCCGGCACGATCCGTCCGGTCCTCCAGACCGACAACGGCCGGACGACAGCTGCGGTCGCCGCTGACGAGCTCGCCGCTGCACTCGCGGGAGTTACGACGGGCGCCGTAGGCAAAAAGCGCATCGTCATCGACCTGTCCGCTGCCGCAGACTCGATCCGCTACGAGCTGACGCTGCCGCTGGCCAGCCTGCAGGGCGACGGCTCGCATCGCCTGGCAGTGGCGACGCCGCTCGGAACGGCCGAGCTGCCGAGCCATATGCTCGCCCGGATCGGCGAGGTAGACGCCGCCCTGGTCACGATCCGCATCGCGGCAGGCTCCGCCGAGGGGATGAACGATGCGCTGAGCGAGGGGATGAACGATGCGCTGTCGGCGACGATCGGCGATCGGCCGATCCTCCAGCTTGAGGCGATTATCGATGGCGAAGCGATCGCCTGGAGCGATCCCGACGCGCCGGTGGCGGTGACGCTGCCGTATACTGCCAGCGCAGCCGAGCGCGGGCAGCCGCATCGCCTCGTCATCTGGCATCTGGATGGTCCGGCGAGCGCGACGCCGCTGGTGAACAGCCGTTACGATGCCGCAGGCGAGGCGATGGTCTTCACGACGACGTATCTTGGCGCCTTCGCTGTCGCTGCGCCTGTCCATCGCTTCGGCGATCTGCAGCGCGTCGCATGGGCGGGCGATGCGATCGACGCGATGGCTGCGCGCGATGTCATCCGCGGCGTATCGGAGACGCGCTACGATCCGCACGCCGAGGTGACGCGCGCCGACTTCGTTGCGCTCCTGGTGCGGGCGCTCGAGCTGCGCGGCTCCGGCAGCGCGACCGTCGCCTTCAGCGACGTCAGCTCGTCAGCCTACTACTATGACGAGCTGGCGATTGCCGCCGAGCTGGGCATCGCCCAAGGCACCGGCGACGGACGCTTCGAGCCGACGCGCGCGATCAGCCGCCAGGACGTGATGACGCTCGTCCAGCGGGCATTGAGCGCGGCTGACCGCGAGCTGCCTGCTGGCGGATCGCTCGACCGCTTCGCCGATCAGGCCGAGGTGGCCGCCTATGCTCGCGAGAGCGCAGCCGCCCTCGTCGCCGCCGGCATCGTCCAGGGCGTCGGCGACAGCAAGCTCGAGCCGCGCCAGCCGCTTACGCGCGCCCAAGCCGCCGTCATCATCTACAACGCTTGGCAGTGATGCTGGCAGCCCCGTGGGGCTGACGCTGCTGGGTCCGCCGATGCGGGGCTGACGACGTAGGCCGCTGTTGCGGGTCGGCGTGGCGAGGCCACCGGGGCGAAGTGGCGGGGCAGCGTGGCGGGGCTACCGCTGCGGGGACGACGTGGTGGGACTGCTCCAGGGACGATCACGCCATACTTGTACGATTTTTCGCACAAGTTCGCCCACTTCAGGGGCAATCACACCATACTTGTACGATTTTTCGCACAAGTTCACCCACTTCGGGAGCGATCACGCCACACTTGTACGATTTTTCGCACAAGTCCACCCACTTCGGGGCGATCACGCCATACTTGTACGATTTTTCGCACAAGTCCGTCACCTCTTGGACGCCTTCGCCCCGAAAATGTGCGCTCGATAGCACTCGTCCCCGCCTCCGTGGGCTCCTCAGCCCCATTTGTGTGCGATGGTAGCTGTGTGGTCACTCAAAAAAGCTGTCTTCCCAGCCAGTTTACTCTGGCGGGAAAGACAGCTTTTTACGCGTGACGTTTTCGCGTGATGTTTGCGCGCGACGTTTTCGCGTGACGTTTTCGCGTGACGTCTGCGCGTAGCGCCCAGCAGCACTTCCATCCACCCGTTACCACGCAATGATCTTCTTATGCCGCACCTTGACCCCATGGCTGCGGGCCCAATCGACGAGCCGGTGCATATCGTCCAGCTCGCCTGGGCCGAAGCGGGCGCAATAGCTCATCGGCGCCAGCTTGCGCCCGAGGGGAACGATACCAAGTGCCGGAGCCTTGCCTGTGCGGACCAGCAGCATCGCCAGCTCCTGCGGCTCGTAGCGCTGGCCATTCACCTCAAGCCAGCTCTCGCCGAGACTGATGCGCGGCGCGCCCTTGAGCAGATAGTAGGCGTGGTAGAGAAAGCCAGCCATCAGCACGATCAGCACGAGCGTGGCGACGACCGACCAGCCGGACGACAGATAAGGATTGATATAGATTAGCGCCATTGATGGCATGACCGCGAGCGGGGTGATCAGATGGACGATATGCACCGCCGGTCGTGTCCGCAGCGGACGAGCCTCACTGCTCTCGGCAGGCGCAGAGGTCTGCAACGGACGATTTTCTCTGTTCTCGACTGGCGTAGAGGTCTGTAAAGGGTCCATAGCCGGCCTCCTCTCTGAGGGCATCGCTAAGCATCGGAATTTAATTACCCCTGCTCTCTCCACTCCGGCTCAGCTCTTAGAGCCCGGCCCTGCTATTCCGCTCCTATGGCTCCCGCCCCTCGCTCACCAGCACCTCCGAGGTCAGCCAGCGGCGCAGCAGCACGAGCAGCAGAAGCGGCGGCAGGCTGAGCAGCGCGGCGGTGTACAGGACGGCCGGGTCATAGAAGGAGAGCTCGCTCGCCGCATTGCCCTGCAGCAGCTGATAGAATCGTAGCATCGGCGTGAACCGATTCATCTCGGTCGTATACATAAGCGGTGCGGCGTAGCCGTTCCACAGACCGATCCAGTGAAGCGCGCCCAGCGCCAGCAGTGGCTTCCACACCTTCGGGAGGTACAAGGTGAAGAACGCATGCGCCTCGCCGCGGCCCTCCGCCTCCAGCTCGGCCTTGCGCGCGCCATGCTTGCTGTTGAAGATGCTCTTGAGCACGAAGATCGCCATCAGGCCGAAGAACCCCTGGATCGCAATCGGATACACCGTATTGAGCATCTGCTGCTGGCGATACATGAGGAACTCCGGCACCGCCATCGTGCCTGCGACGAGCAGCACGAGCAGGAACAGCTTGTAGACCCACCGACCCGGCAAACGCCTCACCGTCAGCGGATAAGCCAGCGTCACCGTCATCAGCAGGAATACGACCGTCGAGCCAAGATACAACAAGCCGTAACCTAGCATGGACCCTGCCGGCATCAATTGGCCTACCGTCAAGCCGGAATCCGAGGATACCGTGAATGGATAAACGAACAGGACGTACAGCAAAAACACAACCGGCAGCACCGCCAGCATGCCGAGCAACACGCCAAGCATCGCTCCCGGACTGCCGGGACGATCCGGTCGGTCGGCAGGGACTTCGCTGGCGAACAACGTCGGTACGAAAAAGCGCCGCAGCAGCAGGTACGCCCCGATCGAGCAGACCAACTGGACGACAAACTGGAGAAGCCATGACGCGCCGGCCAGACCTAGCTCCAGATTTTGCATGCCTGTGCGGAAGCTGTAGGTGCTGAGCGTATCCGCCGTCTCATATACCAGAGGATTGGTCATGACGTGGAATAGCTCGAAATGGGTAGCCAGCACCGACGATAGCTGCAGCAGCGCGAATGCTCCCATCGCCTGCAAGGCAGGGATGATGCTCAGGCCCGTATAGCCAAGCCGCTCCTGCTCCGCCGCGCCCTCTCGCTCTGCCCGTGCCCTGCGGGCTGTAATGGCCGCCATCGCCAGGATGACCGGAATGCCGAGGCCGCGCATGATCTCCACGCCAGTCATTACCAGTCGATGGAGGCCAGGCTCGCCCAGCCAGAGCCGCTCCTGCATCAGCCAGGGCGAGCTCGTGGAGAAGAACAGGAAAAGGATGTAAGCCAGGACAAGCGCCGGCAGCACATACGGCACCAGCAGCAGCGTCGTCAGTCCGCTCCGCCAGCGACGGGACGGGATCGCATGCAGTCCGAGCGCCAGCAGCAGCGCCGCAAGACAGGTAAGGACGAGCGGCACGAGCGAATAATAGACACTGTTGCCCAGCACATCGCGGAAATTCGTCTGCGACAGCAGCATCTGCACATTCGCCAGTCCAACCCAAGGACTTGCCGCCAGTCCCTGGAACATGTCATAGTCCTTCAGCGCCATCTCCACCCCGCGCAGCAGCGGCGCGACTTTGTAGCGGATCAACAGCAACAACGCCGGGATAACGAGAACATAGTGAAATTTGTACTTCCAGATTCGTTGTAGCACGGGCAGCGCCTCCTACCTACACATTATTCGGTTCTACTTCATGGAGACCAGGCCATACCCCATCTCCACCTGATGGCGGGCCGCCCAAGCCTTGAGCGCCTTTAGCCCCGTATCCTGATCCTCCTCGGCGAATCGAAACCACAGCCTGCGTCTCAGCCAATCGCGACGACCGGGGGGTTTGATCCACAGGTACGGCCTCGCATAGCCGCGCAGGATGATGCGTCCGATATCCTGCGGCGCATACATCACATTGTTCGCGATGACATATTCGTCATGGATCGCCAGCTCATGTCGGCGGGGACGCAGCAGGTATCGCACGCTGTTGATCAGGACTGCCACGAGCAGCACCGACAGCGCGAGCGGCAGGATCGTCACCCAGCCAAGTTTCCCACTGAGCGCCAATCTGCCCGTCATGAAGAACATGGCAGCCACATACAACGTCTCCGGCCAACCGGACACAAGCTTCGTCCCATACACAGCAACACCTTTATTCATCGCTCCTCCCTCCCTTCCCATCGCTAGATCCAGGTGACGATCCGCTTGCCATCGGTGATCGGCACCTGATTGTGTTCAGCCCAAGCTCGCAGCGCCTGCATCCCCTGCAGATCGTCCCTGACAAAGCTGAAGCAGCGGTCGTACGCAACCATCCGGCGTTCCTTGGAGACCAAGGCAAACACCTGTAAGAAATAACCCCGCGTCCGGATCTCCGCTACCTCGTCGGCTTCGATTCGCGACCCGTTCAGCAGAATGGCATCCTCCAGAAGCTCCAGGCGCGGTCGTTTCTCGAATAGCCGCACCAGAAAATAGACGCTCAGCGCCAGAGCGAGCACTGCGAATATCCACCAAGCGGTAATCATCAGCGGGGGCCAGTACAGCAGCTGCGCATTGACCAGCATCATGGCTGCAAGTACAAGTTGAGCAATGAAATTGATGACCCGCTTGGGCCGCTTCACATGCAGGAGCACACCGCTCTCCATCCGTCTCCCCCTTGTCTGTCTTAATTTAAGAGGCGATGCGTCGCCCCTTCGCCCTCCAAGCCTCTACCTATATTACCATAATACAGCAGCACGGCCGTAAGCGTTTCAAATTTAGCGCCCCATAATTGCACCTCTGGAACTGCCCGATTGCCCTTATCCAAATAATATATTTGTGGTATACCAATTATAATCCAATAAAATTCCTGTTGTATATTCTCTGTTTATTTGCTACAATTCCTCCTGAAAGCGTTTTATCCACTGGGCGCCTCAAGAAGGCCCGGTCCCGATTAACGCTCCAACCATGACAAAGGGGGCGCTACAATGCGCAACAAATGGGTCCAACTCGGCATCACCGCCATGGCCGTCAGTATGCTGGCAGGCTGTATCTCCAACGAAACACCGCCGACCTCCGGCGGCAGCACCCAAGAAGGCGGTGGCGGCGAAGCCCAGGCCATCACCTATACGTTCGGCCGCAACATCGACTCCAATGCCGATCATTTCGTCAAGCTGCAAAGCCAGTTCAACGAGACGCTGGAGGATAACCGCTGGACGCGGCTGTTCCATGATGAATTGAACGTTAATATCACCTACAACATGATCTCCGACAGCACCGCCTATAATCAAAAGCTCAAGCTGGCGATGGCCTCGGGCGGCCTGCCTGACGTCTTCCAGGTGCAGAACAAATCGGATATGCGGCAGCTGATGGAGGCAGGCGCGCTGGAAGATCTGCGTCCCGTCTATGACGAGTACGCCTCTCCCCTGCTCAAGCAGATGATCGAGATGGAGACCGAGCGGGTATTCGAGCCTGTCAGCTACAAGGGCGGTCTGTATGCGATTCCGATGAAGATGCCTTCGACCAACTTCTTTAATCATCTGTGGATTCGCGAGGACTGGCTGACCAATCTGGGGCTTGAGCGTCCGCAATCGATCGAGGACGTCTACGCCATCGCCAAGGCCTTTACGTTCGACGACCCGGATCAGAACGGTCAGAATGACACGCTTGGCATGCAGCTGGACAACGGCTTCCTCAGCAATGCCAAAGGGTTCTTCTGGGCCTTCGGCGCTTACCCGGATGGCTGGGTGGCCAAGGACGGCCGTGCGGTGAGCGGGGTCGTCCAACCGGAGATGAAAAAGCCGCTGCAAATGCTGCAGCAAATGTTCAAAGAGGGCCTATTGGATAAGGAGTTCGGCTCCAAGGACAACGGCAAGTCGATGGAATCGGTAGCTGCCGGCAAGACTGGCATGTTCTACGGTCCCCACTGGTCCGCCTTCACGGCCGAGAAAGCGATCCAGAACAATCCCGACGCCCGTTGGATCGTCGTGCCGCTGCCGGGCGAGGGCGGAAAAACCGTCGTTCCGAATCTGCAGATTGCCAACGATGGCTTCATCGCGGTCAAGAAGGGAACGCCGCAGCCCGAAAATATTATCCGGATGTTCAATCTGTACGTAGAGAAGCTGTTCGGCGAGACCGCCGAGTTCGACAAGTACTATTCGGATAGCGGCGTCGATTACATCTGGCAGATCGGCCCTGTCTACACGCTTGACTCGATGCTGGACCTGCGGGCGCATCAAGAGATCAAGCAAGCGATGACGGACGGCACCACCGATCAGTTGACCGGCGTCTCTGCCGGCTTCTACGCCAATATGGAGTCTGGCAGCTGGCCGATGTCCATGATGTTCGGACCGAAAGACACGCCTTTTGCCTATGTCGATCAGGCCTACCCGGACGGCGTCGTGTGGGATGCCTATATGGGCGCCCCGACCCCTACATCGGTGGCACGCGGCAGCTCGATGGACGAATTGATCCTCACGACGCTGACCGACATCGTCCTCGGACGCGCTGACGTGGACAGCGGCTTCGACAAGATGGTGCAGGAATGGAATACGCTGGGCGGCGAGCAGATGACCAAAGAGGTCAACGACGTCTTAGCAGAATAACCTCTTCCCCGCAAGCGTCGCTCCTGTGGCGCTTGCGGGGACAATTCATTGCCGATGGGAAAGAAGGTGAACCTGTGCGAAGAAAAATCAGCTATGCAAAAAAACGGGAGCTGCCGCTCCATCTTATGCTCCTGCCGGGCGTCGCTTTTGTGCTGCTCTTTGCCTATGTGCCGATGGGCGGCGTGTCGATCGCCTTCCAGAACTTCTTGCCTTTGCGCGGACTGTTCAACCAGGACTGGAACGGACTGGAGAACTTCCGTTACATCTTCTCCATGCCGAACATTTGGCAGGTGGTATGGAACACGCTTTTCATTGCCGTCATGAAAATTATTGCGGGCCTTGTCGTGCCGATTACGTTTGCCTTATTGCTTAACGAAGTGAAGAATGTCGTTTTCAAGCGGACCACGCAGACGATCATCTACTTCCCTTATTTCCTGTCGTGGATCATTCTGGGCGGGATTCTGATCGATATCCTGTCGCCCTCCTCGGGCATCGTCAATCAGTTTCTGGGGCTGTTCGGCGTCTCGCCGATCTACTTCCTTGGGGAGAATAGCTGGTTTCCGTTTACGATGGTGGCGTCCGATGTATGGAAAACGTTCGGCTTCAGCACGATCATCTACCTTGCGGCGATTACCAGCATCGATCCATCCCTCTATGAGGCCGCAGCCGTAGACGGCGCGGGCCGCTGGAAGCAGACCTGGCATATTACGCTGCCGGGCATGCAGATGATCATCGTCCTGTTGATGGTGCTCAGTCTGGGCAACGTGCTCGATGCCGGCTTCGACCAAATCTTCAACCTGTACAGTCCGCAGGTGTACGCCTCCGGGGATATCATCGATACGATGGTCTACCGGATGGGGCTGCAGCAGGCGCAGTTTGGGCCTTCTACGGCGGTCGGTCTGCTCAAGTCGCTCGTTTCCTTTATTCTGATTTCCACATCGTATCTTATTGCCTACCGGGTCTTTAATTACCGGCTATTCTAGGAGGGGATTTCATGTATACCACAGAGACCCGAGGTTCCCGGATATTCAAAGTCTTCAATATGATTTTTCTCACTTGCGTCAGCGCGGCCTGTCTCATTCCGTTCATTCACATCCTCGCTCTCTCGCTGAGCGACAACGCGGCGGTGATGGCGGGACAGGTCAAGCTGTGGCCTGTCCGCTGGACGGTCGAGCCTTATCTGTATGTGCTGGAGAAGCAGCCGTTCTGGCGCGCCTTCGGGATTACGATCCAGCGGGTCGTGCTGGGCACGCTGCTCAATATGTTTTTGGTGATCCTGCTGGCCTATCCGCTCTCCAAGGGCAAGCACAAGTTTAGCAAGCGGATGCTGTACGTCTGGTTTTTCTTCCTGACGATGCTGTTTAATGGCGGCCTGATCCCGAGCTATATCTTAATGAAGGAACTGGGCCTGATGGACACGATCTGGGTGCTGATCCTGCCCGGAGCGGTCAATATTTTCAACCTGCTGCTCATGCTTAACTTCTTCCGTCAGATCCCTGACGAGATGGAGGATGCCGCCAATATCGACGGCGCCGGCCACTGGCGGACGCTGTGGCAGATCTATGTGCCGATGTCGACGCCGGCTATCGCCACCATTGCCCTGTTTTTTATTGTCGGGCATTGGAATGCCTGGTTCGACGGCTTGATCTACATGAACCGTGCGAGCAACTATCCGTTGCAGAGCTATCTGCAGACTGTCGTGTTGCAGTTCAACTTCCAGACGATGTCGCCTACTGAGGCGGAGCGGCTCGCCAGGCTTAACGACCGTTCGATCAAAGGCGCGCAGATGATTGTCGCAGCGATCCCGATCCTTGTTGTCTATCCGTTTTTGCAAAAGTACTTTGTCAGCGGAATCCGGCTGGGTTCTGTGAAGGGGTAACGCCCAATCGCGAGAGGAGACGTATAATGACCACAACTACAATGCAGCGACTTGCCGTCAGCGACAACCGGCGCCATCTGACCTATGCCGACGGCTCGCCTTTTTTCTGGCTGGCCGATACAGCTTGGGAGCTGTTCCACCGCCTAAATCGCGAGGAAGCGGATCTCTATCTGCGCAACCGGGCAGCGAACGGCTTCAATCTCATCCAGGCCGTCGCACTCGCCGAGCTGGAGGGACTGAGCGAAGGCAATGCCTACGGCCATGTGCCGCTGCTGAATAACGAACAGCAAGTCTATGATCCCGAGCTCCCCAATCTGGCGCCGGATGGCGGATACGGGTACTGGGAGCATGTCGATTATATGGTGGACCTGGCTGCGGAGCTGGGGCTGTACATCGGACTGCTGCCTACGTGGGGCGACAAGTTTAATGTGGCCTGGGGGACGGGACCGGACATCTTCAATCCGGACAATGCGAGGGCGTATGGCAGATGGATCGGCGAACGCTACGGCGAGCGCCCGAACATCGTCTGGATTATGGGCGGCGACCGGCCGCTTACGGAGCATCGTCATTTCGAGATCGTGCGCGCGATGGCCGAGGGGGTACGCGAAGGATCGGGAGGCCGTCAGCTCATGACCTTCCATCCGCATGGCGGCGCCTCCTCGTCTCTGCATGTCCATCATGAGGCGTGGCTGGACTTCAATATGATGCAGTCGAGTCATGGCTCGCGCTACAAAGCCAACTATGAGATGATCGCGGCCGATTATGCCCGGACGCCCGTCAAGCCTACACTCGACGGCGAGCCTTGCTATGAGGATATTGCGGTCGGCTTCAAGCCGGAGGATGGATTTTTCGATGCGGCGGATGTCCGCAAGGCCGCCTATTGGGCCGTCTTTGCCGGGGCCTGCGGCCATACGTACGGGCATCACTCGATCTGGTCGATGGTCGTCGAGCCGGAGGGTTGGTTCACAATGCCGTGGACGAGGGCGCTCAACCGTCCGGGGATGAGCCAGATGCAGCATCTGCGCCGGCTCATCGAGTCGCGGCCGATGCTGGACCGCGTGCCGGATCAGGAGCTCGTGCCGGAGGCCGGCAAGGGCGCGGCGCATCTGCAAGCGACTCGCGGCGAGGATTATGCCTTCATCTACTCCCCGTGCGGGCTCGCCTTCGAGGTCAACCTGGGTCGGATCAGCGGCGATACGCTACAGGCCGCCTGGTACGATCCGCGTACCGGCGAGACGCAGACGATCGGCACGATGGCCAATACAGGCCGGGCCCGCTTCACGCCGCCCTCGACCGGCCAGGGCGAGGATTGGGTGCTGATCCTCGACGACGCGGCGGCAGGCTATGGCGGCGCGGGCGCAAGCACGTCTTAAATCGGCAATAGCCCAGCGATTTGTCGATTCGACAGATCGCCAGGCGGCGCGGCTTGGGGTCGGCCATACCTTCCGGCTGCTGCCATCGCTCGCAGCAGCAGCCGCTCTGCGAGCGAACCGCGCGGCTCCGTCGCTACTCCAGCAGGATCCGCTTGCCGAACTCGAGATGCTGGGTGAGCGTAGCTGCGGCTTCCTCGCCCTGTCCCTGCTCGATCTGCTCGACCAGGGTAGCGTGATCCTCATAAGAGATCTTGATCCGATTGGCATCCTTGCGCAGGACGTTGAGCGCGATCCGGTACAGCTTGTCCTGCAGCCGGTCCATCGTGACGATGATCTCTTTGTTGTCAAAGGCGTATACCAGTTGCCGGTGAAACTCCGAATCCTCGTGGGCGAACTGCATCGTATCGTCGGCCTCGACGCAGGCCCATTGGCGCGCCAGGCTCTCCTTGAACCATTGCCGCAGCTCGTCGGTGAGCTTGCGGGAGGCCAGCTTGCGGACGATGCTCGATTCGATAATCATGCGGAAATCGTAGACGTCGATCGCTTTGTCAATCGTTACCTCCGACACAAAAATGCCGCGATTGGGCGTGTAGGTTACATGCCCCTCGGCTTCGAGCCGCTCGAGCGCCGCCCGGATCGGCGTCCGGCTCATCTCCATCCGCTCCACCAGGGAGCGCTCGGAGAGGAACTCGCCGCTGCGGAGCTCTCCCTGCATTATCAGTGCGCGCAGCATAGTATAGGCTTTTTCTTTTAACGTTTTCTCGGACACGACGCCAACCCCTTTATCACGAACATGACATAGCTGCCGATGCTGTAGTTTTATCTAATGTAGCAATAGAAGTTAACGCTGTCAATTATCTTTGTGTCAATCTGGTTTTAAATTAATATTCCGATTGTATACCATTTGTATCTATGTTATTCTTGGACTGAACCTTCACCCGATGATCTGCTGAAAGGAGCGTGCTGCACGCGATGGCAACGGACCGCATTACCGTAACCTACTACATTGAAAGCCCTTACGAGCTCCGCCATGCGGCTGAAGTGCTGGCGGGCGAGCAATCGACCGGCACCTTCCTGGCCATACCCGGGGAGACAGACGAGATCAAGGCCAAGCACCGGGCCACGATCGACGCGATCCGCGAGCTGGGCACAGCCGCCGAGCCTGCCCTTCCCGGCTCCGCTCCGCCCGCGGGCTTCGACGGCGCTTATCGCCGCGGCGAGATCGACATCTCGTTTCCCTATGATAATATCGGCCCCTCGCTCCCCAACCTGATGGCCGTCATCGCCGGCAATCTCTTCGAGCTGCAGGAGCTGTCCGCGATCCGGCTCACCCGTCTGCGGCTGCCTGCGGCCTTCCATGACCGATACCAAGGCCCACGCTTCGGCATCCGCGGCACCCGCGACTTGCTCGGCGTCCACGACCGGCCGGTGATCGGCACGATCGTCAAGCCCAATATCGGCCTCACTGCCGACGGGCTGCGGCCGATCGTCCGCGATCTGGCGCTGGCGGGCATCGACTTCATCAAGGATGACGAGGTCAACGGCAATCCGCCCTACTTCCCGCTCTCCCAGCGCATCGAAGCGGTCATGGACGAGATCAACCGGGCGGCGCAGCGGACCGGCAAGAAGACGATGTACGCCTTCAATATTACCGGCGATATCGATGAGATGAAGCGAGGTCACGATCAAGTGCTGGAGGCTGGCGGCACCTGCGTGATGGTCAGTATCAACAGCATCGGCTGGAGCGGTCTGGCTCACCTCCGCAGCTACAGCGAGCTGCCGATCCACGGCCACCGCAACCAGTGGGGCATGTGGACGCGGCATCCTGGCCTCGGCATGTCGTTCTCGGTGTATCAACAGCTGTGTCGGCTGGCTGGCGTCGATCATCTGCATACCAACGGCCTCAACAACAAGTTCTCCGAGACCAACGAATCGGTGATCCAGTCCGTGACGGAATGCCTGACGCCGATCTTCGGCGAGGATACGGTGTTCCCTGTCCTCTCCTCCAAGCAATGGGCAGGGCAGGCCGTGGAATCGTACCGCACCTTCGGCACTATCGATCTGATGAATATCGCCGGCGGCGGCATCCATGCGCATCCGGGCGGCTACGCTGCCGGCTTCCGCAGCATGGTGCAGGGCTGGGAGGCGGCGTTGGCCGGTATCGACCTCGATACGTATGCCGCCGATCATCCCGAGCTGCGGGACGCCATCGCCGCCTTCGCCGGGAGGCCGTCATGAGCGGCGGCTCGCCGTGGCTGCTGTCGTATTACGGCGATGACTTCACCGGCTCCACGGATGTCATGGAGGCGCTGGAGACGCGCGGCGTGCCGACCGCCCTCTTCCTGCGGGTACCCACCGAGGCGCTGCTGGCCGAGCGGTTCCCGCATATCCGGGCCTTCGGTGTGGCCGGCGTCAGCCGCTCGATGAGCGAGGCGGAGCTGGAGACAGAGCTCGCCCCGATCCTGGAGCAGCTCGCCCTATTGGGCGCGCCGATCGTCCACTACAAGCTCTGCTCGACCTTTGACTCGTCGCCGGACTCCGGCAGTATCGGCAAGGTGATGGAGATCGCCCGGCGGCTCTTCCCCGGAGCGCCTGCGTTCCCGCTGCTGGCTGCTTGTCCCCCGCTCAAGCGGTATACCGTGTTCGGCCATCATTTTGCCGGGGCGGACGGGACGACGTACCGGCTGGACCGTCACCCGACGATGGCCCGGCATCCGGTCACCCCGATGGATGAAGCGGACCTGCGGGAGCATCTGAAGCGCCAGACCTCGCTCTCCGTCGGTCTGATGGATGTGCTGGCGCTCGATCGCGAGTCCGAGCTGCGCGATGCCCGGTACCGCGAGCTGGCTGCCAGTCATGCTGCCGTCCTCCTGGATGCGCTCACCGATCAGCACCTGGACGCTGCGGGGGCGATCATCGACCGGGCGACGGCCGAGGGCCAAACCTTTGTCCTCGGCTCCTCCGGCGTCGAATACGGCCTGGCTGCCCAGTGGCAGCGCCAAGGCCGGGTGACAGGTCCGGGGGCCGCGAAGACGGCCGCGCCCGTCGACCAGCTCCTGGTCCTCTCGGGCAGCTGCTCGCCAGCGACGGCGGCCCAGCTGCGTTACGCCTTCGACCATGGCTATGCCAGCCTTCAATTGTCGGCAGATCAACTGCTCCGGGACCCCGAAGCCGCGTTGGAGACGCTGTTCGAGCAGGCGCTGGCCATGCTCCGGCAGGGCCGCAGCCTGATCATCTACTCGGCGATAGGTCCCGAGGACCCTGCGATCGCCGCGACACGCGAGCTGCTCCTACAGATGCAGGCCCCTTCGCTCGATACCGGCAGACTGCTCGGCAGCCGCTTGGGCCAGCTGGGCCGCCGGCTGCTGGAGGCGACCGGCTTGCGCCGACTCGCCGTCGCCGGCGGGGATACGTCCGGCTATGTGACCGGAGAGCTCGGTATCTATGCGCTGGAGATGCTCGCCCCGCTAGTGCCCGGCTGTCCGCTATGCCGCTGCTCCTCCGACCGGCTCGACTTCGACGGACTGGAGATCGTCCTCAAGGGCGGCCAGATCGGGGAGCCCGACTTCCTGGAGCGCATCCGCAGAGGGTCCTGACTACTAGCGATCGGAAGAACGATCGGTGATTGCAGGCTACCTGTTGAGGTCAGCCATACTACAAACAAGGAGCGTAATGTAATGAAACAAGTAATCGCACTGATCGGAGCCGGAGGCAAGATGGGCTGCCGTTTGACCGACCGGTTCATGGACGCAGCCGCCTACGAGATGCGTTACGTCGAGATTAGCGAAGCCGGATTGACGCGCCTTGGCGAGCGGGGACTGACAGCCACGCCGCAGCATGAAGCCGTAAGCGAAGCTGACGTCGTCATCCTGGCCGTGCCCGACGTGCTGATCGGCAAGATCGCATCGGGCATCGTCCCCGATATGAAGCCGGGCTCGCTGCTGATGCTGCTCGATCCTGCGGCCGCCTACCTGGGCATGGTGCCGGAACGGGAGCAGATCGCCGTCTTCCTCGCACACCCCTGCCACCCGCCGATTTTCAACGATGAGACCGACCCGTTGGCTCGTCGGGATTATTTTGGCGGCATCCATGCCAAGCAGTCGATTGTGTGCGCGCTGATGCGCGGCTCGGAGCAGCACTATGCGCTGGGCGAAGCGATCGCCCAGACGATGTACGCCCCGATCCTGCGGACGCACCGGATCACGATGGAGCAGATGGCGATGCTGGAGCCGAGCATGGCCGAAACGGTAGGCGCAACATGTGCTACTATATTGAGAGAAGCGATGGACGAGGCCGTGCGTCGCGGCGTGCCTTACGAGGCAGCCCGAGACTTCATGCTCGGCCATATCAACATCGAGCTCGCCATCGTCTTCGGCGAAGCCGGCAATCCATTCTCCGATGCCGCGCTGGTCGCCATCGAATACGGCAAGCAGCAGATGCTGCGGCCGGATTGGAAGCAAGTATTCGAGCCGGAGTCTCTGCGTCACAACATCGACCTGATGCTGAATCCGGGCAAGCTGGAGCAGGCGGTCGAAAAATAAGCCAACAAAGGAGCGTTAGCGATGATCATTGATGTGCATGCCCATCTGGGCGAGGACCGCGTATTCGATGAGCACTTCACGGAGCAGGAGCAATGGGACAAAATGCGCGAGCATGGCGTAGATCTGACCATCCTTCAGCCTGCGAGCGTCCATACGCTGGAGGAGGTGCGGCAGCAGCATGACGCCATTGCAGAGCTATGTCGTCAGCACCCGCGTCATTTTGTAGGCATGGCCAATCCCAATCCCCATCTGCCAGACGCGCTCTATGAAGGCGAGATCCGGCGATGCATCGAGGAGCTGGGCTTCGTCGGTATCAAGATCCACACCTCCGCCCATGGCGTCAATCCCGCCAGCCGGGACGGACGACGGGTGTTCCGCCTGGCCGAGACGCTGGGCGTGCCCGTCATGGTCCACACCGGGGCGGGCATCCCTTTTGCCAATCCCAGTAATCTCATGCCTATCGCCGCGGAGCACCCCGGCCTCCCGATCATCATCGCCCATTGCGGGATGATGGTGCTGGCGGGCGAGACGTACATGGCCATGAAGCAGCATGACAACCTGTACGCCGATATTACGTGGACCGGCGGCTTCCTGATCCGCAATTGGGTGCGCGAGCTGGGGGCGCATCGCTTCATGTTCGGCACCGATCATGCGGACAATTGCGGCACCGAGCTGGCCAAGGTGCGGACCTGCGGATTGACGGAGGAAGAGCAAGCGTGGGTGCTGGGCCGGGCCGCCCAGCAGATCTATAAGCTGCCGACCGGTGCAGAGGCATGAGCTGGAAGGTAGGGCTCGTCGGGACGGGGTACTGGTCCGAGAATCATCTGGCGGCCTGGCAGCGGCTGCCGGAGGTCGAGATCGCGGCCTTGTGCGATGTCGATCCCGCCGCTCTGGAGCGGCGGGCCAGCCAGTTCGGCGTATCCGAGTCCCGTTGCTACGGGACGCTGGCCGAGATGCTGGCTGACGCCGACATCGATATCGTCGATATCGTCACGGGGCCGGATACGCATCCGGAGCTTGTCTCGCAGGCTGCGGCGGCGGGCAAGCACATCATGTGCCAGAAGCCGTTTGCCCGGTCAACCGAGGAGGCCCGCGTCATGGTGGAGCAGGCACGAGCTGCTGGGGTGCGCCTGATGGTGACCGAGAACTGGCGATGGCTGCAGCCGTTCCAGCTCATCCAAGGCGTGCTTGCGGAAGGGCGCATCGGAACGCCAAGAGTCGCTCGTTATATTCACACGGACTTCTATACGCCGAGGATGACAGCGGGCGCCGAGCTGCCGCAGCCGGTCTTTCGCACGATGCCGCAGCTGTTGTTTTACGAGATGGGCGTACACTGGTACGATACGTGGCGTTACCTATTCGGGACTCCGGAGCGCGTCTACGCCGAGATGCTACGGATCAGTCCGCATATTCAGGGCGAGGATACCGGTACGGTTATAATGGGGTACGATGACGGCTTCTACGGGCTGCTCGATGCCAGTTGGGCAACACGTCAGAATCTAAGCGAGCCTCCTAGCCCGGAAGTACGGGCGAATCATGTCGAGCGCCTCACAATCGACGGCGATGATGGCACCTTGAAGTTCTATGACAACGGGCGAATCACGATCGTATCCCGCGACGGACGCTCAGAAGCGACTGTGGCGGAGAGCACCGAGCTGGACCATGGCGAAAGCCACTTCCGGCTGCAGCGTCATTTTGTGGACTGCCTGACGACGGAGGCCCCTTTTCAGACGAGCGGCGAGGACAATCTGATCACTCTGCAGATGGTGGAGGCCGCTTACACGAGTGCGCGGGAGCACCGTCCGGTGTGGATCAAGTAGCCAGGATGGCCGGGCATGGGAGTAGCGAGGGCTTGGGAGTGTCGTGTAGACGGGGCAGGACGGTACGCGACCTCCCTGAGCGGATCGTATACGCGAGAGAGGAAGGCCGCAGCCGTCCTCCCTTATCCCTGTTCAGGAGGAGACCAGCTCCCGCACCATTTGACCTCTTTCCAGCTTCAATGTTTTGTCCGCCAAGGGAAAGAAACGGTCGTCATGCGTTACCACAATAATACATTTTCCTGCAGACTTTAATTGCATTAGCAATTGTTGATAGAAGAACTCGCGGAACTCAGGGTCCTGCTCGGCAGCCCACTCATCGAATAGCGAGACCGGTTTGTCCTCCAACAAGCTCACTAGCATGGCCAAACGTTTTTTTTGCCCGGTTGACAGCTTGGTCGTCGAGAAGCGCCCCTCTGCTACCGTCACCTTGTCATCGATCTGCAGCAGCTTCATATTTCGCGTGATCTTTTCTTCTGCAGCGGCGGTTTCCACGCCATACAGTGTATCGAATAAATAATAATCGCTGAAAATGACCGAAAACGACTCCCCTAATTTGTCTTTGGATAAGCGCTTTCCGTTGACAAGCACCTCGCCCTCCGCAGGAACATACAGACCCGTCAAAATTTTCACCAAGGTGGACTTCCCGCTCCCGTTGCCGCCTGTAATAAAGACCAGCTCGCCGGCACGAAACGTAAAATTAATCGGCCCCAACTCGAAGGTCTCTCCCCGTTCGTCCTGATACCTGTAAGTGACATGCTTTAACTCGATGCATATCGGCCCGGGAACCTCCGACTCGTCAGGGGCGACCGCCTGTTCTTCAGCAGCGATAGTCGTCCTCTCCTCATCATGCATCGAATCAAGATTCCCCTCGAACAGAGTTAACCTTTTCCATATGACCTGCAACTGCATAACGTTAGGGATAAAATTCAATATGCCATGCACCGGCCCGATCATATACAAAATCACCAGCACATAGTTCTGCAACAATTCATTCGTAACATCCGCCAGGAGCAACGGCGCGCCAAACACAATGGCTCCAAGCACAAAAGTAAAAAGCAGTTCCCCGACAACAAAAACATTGACCATTTTCAACGAGCCCTGCACGTTCGTTTCCCGATTTTGCTCGCAGCTTTCCATCATATCCTGCCTGAACGCTTCACGTTTGGAGCGATGCAGATTCAGCTCCTTCAAGCCCTGGACCAGATCGTTGATGAATCCAAAGAACGCTTCCTGCGTATCGCGATTTTTATTCCAGAACACGTGGGCTTGTTGTCCAATTGATCTGTACAGTGCGGCAGCAAGCACGATGACGCCGATCGCAAGAAGCAGCCCAAAGACATTTTTGGCTCCTAAATAGACAAAACAAAACACGACCGTAACCAGACTCGTGACGCCTTGCAGCAGCATTCGAGGCAGTTCGCTTATGGCCGTTGTGTCATTATTCAGCGCGGTATGAATTTGGCCCCGATCCAATTGCTCCAGTCTTTCATAAGACGCATGAAGCACTTTGTCGATCAGTCGCCGTCTCTTGTCGAAGACGATGTTGCTTGTCAGCGCGATGAGGTGAGTCTGTACCAGCTTCGAGCCGATCACATACACCACTACCGCTGTAACAAAATACAAAAACCAATCCCATGAGGTGTTCTCATTGGATTGATTCAGCTTCTCATTAATGATGAAAATAATCGAAGCGTTGCCGAGTCCCGTAACAATCCCGACTACCGTCAGCTGAAAGTATAACTTCTCCCCCTCGGCCGGAAAAAGACGCGTCAGCAAAATGTAAGCGCAAAACACCAGGCCGCCGCCAAATATAGAAAGAATGCCGGGAATAATCGTCGCCGGACCCCAAACCTTCACCGCGGACCAGGGCATTTGTTCGAAGAACACATGAGGCATCCGGTACAACACAGCCGCAAAACCAACCAGAAAAAGCAGCACATAAACGGCCAACCGAACATTTTTCCAGCCGTTATGCCGAAACTTTCTTTTCCCTTGATAGAGTTGGTATATAACCTGACCTATGGCCCCTGCGCTGGTCGCCATCATGAGCAGTAAAAAAAGGATCACTATACTAAGCAGTTGATCGAGATCCGCCATCCGGTCTGAACTGATTTTGGCAATCGGTTTATCATCCAGTATACTTTCGATGCCCAAGGCAATACCTTTGGTGGAGGCGGAATTGATGTTCGCCATAACGCCTATCCCTAGCCCCGATTCCGGACGAAGGAGAATGTAGGAGGAATAGTTCGGGTTGCTGCCGCCATGATGCAGCTCGCCTCCTCCACTCTGAACAACCTCCCACCCTCCCGCGTAAGAAGCCCCATCAGCATCTGGTGGTACTTGACGATTCGGCAAATGGCTCTGACGGATAGCCTCCAAAAGCATGCCGTCTGTGGAAGCCTGATCCCCGCCCAGCTGGATTTGCATCCATTTGCCCAGGTCATTCGCGCTCATAATGATATAGCCTGCCGCGGTATTTCCACGGTACATAGGCGCATCGTAGGCTGTCGGTCGAAAAAAGCGCATTTTATAGCCTGTAGCCATGGTATTCAATTCAGGCTTTTCTACCCCAAAGTGAGTATCTTTCAGACCTAACGGCGCCAATACCGTCTCCCTCATAAACTGCTCATATGACTGTCCGGTAACACGCTCCATAATAAGCGCCAACACATCATAATTAATGGTCGCATAATTAAATCGCTCTCCTGGATTAAATTCCAGCTCGTGCTCCAGCAGCATCCTGACGGTTTGCTCCAACGCATCGTCTCGCATCGAAGCGGGGATATAGCCTATTGTTCTTGGAGAGATGCCGCTGGTATGATGCAGCAATTGCTTAATGGTAATGTCTGCATAGTTATCAGAGAACCACGGTATATATTGGCTAACAGAATCTGCGGTATCGAGCAGCCCTTGCTTCTCCAACCAATAGATGCCTGCGGCGGTGAAGGCTTTACTATTGGATCCGATTTCGAATAACGTATCTGAGGTCACCTTGGCAGAGCGCTTCTGATCCGCCTCTCCGAAGCCCCGGTTGATTAAGATTTGATTGTCCCTTACGACAATAAGCGCGAGCCCCGGCAGGTTGCCCTTGTTCATTTGTTTTGTAACATATTGCGTAATCGTCTCCACCTGGTTCTCATATCTGACAGGCGACGCTTTCGCGTTCCCCTCTCCAAATGAGAAGACAATGGGCATGATTAGTAACAAGACCATGATGACGACTATCCATTTCGCCTCTTTGGGTCGAGTCGACGAACGATCCTTGTCGATGCTATTCGTCATGGAGCTGCACCCCGCTGGCAAGGGATCGAGCTTTCGAAATCGGCCTCTTGCGAGTGCAGCCAGTTCACCCACTCGGGATTATAGATCGTATCCAGATATGGCGTGCCGCCATCCGTACCCAAAAAAACGACCGTGGGCCTGATGCTCCGGTCGCTGACAGCAAAATATTGCTGGATCGCATAGTAAACGCTCCCGGTAGACCCTCCTACAAACAAGCCATGACGTTCGAATATTTCTCGACATGTGATCGCCGCATCCAGCTCCGATACATGAACGACTTCGTCGATGCTGGCCTCGGTCAGCAGGCCCGGCTTGATGCTTGAGCCTATCCCCGGGATGTAGCGTTTCCGTGGCGGCTGATCAAAAATAACCGATCCCACCGTATCGATGCCGATGATTTTAATGGCGGGGTAACGTTCGCGCAGCAGCTTGGAGAGCCCCGTTATAGTGCCGCCAGAGCCAACCCCTACAAAAGCATAGTCCAGACTATCGAACCTATCGGCCAACTCCGGTCCCAATCCAACATAATAGGCGCGGAAGCAATCAAAATTCCCGTATTGATTAGTCCAGTAGCTATCGCTTATCCTGCTTTGCAGTTGTCTTACCCTCTCAAGTCGGTTTAATAGATAGCCGCCCGTTTCATCGCGATGCGACACCTTCACGACCTCGTAGGCCATATGCTTCAGCAGTTTTTCTGTCATAGAGGAAATGTTGGGATCGATCACAGCAATAAATCGAATGGCGACCATTTTGCAAATGGTCGCCAGCGCAATGGCAAAATTGCCTGAAGAGGATTCCACCACAATCGTATGCTCTGTAATATCTCCTCGCTTGATGGCCTCGCTAAGCACGTATAAGGCCGGTCTGACTTTGATACTGCCAGTCAAATTCAAAAACTCCAGCTTGCAAAACAGGTTGACATGCGTATGATCAAGCTGAATCAATGGCGTCTGACCTACGCTGTCCGACAAAGCCTCCAGCTTGTTTAAGGTCCGCTCTTGCCATCGTAGGGATTGTCCAGTCAACATCCTCGTCGACCTCCATTGCTCATTCGTGTCCAGCCTTGCGTCTCATCTCAAGAGAAATTTCGCGGATGAATTTCGCAAGGACCGGCTTCAGCGATTCCCGCGCTGCAGCTACATCGCTAGGCTTCATCGGGCGTTTGCGATAAATACTAGCGACAAACTCATTGACAAGGCGGCTGGACCTAGCCAGGACCGCATCCCCTAATTGATGCAGCTCTGTCGCGTTCACAGACGCATAGCAATCAAGCAACGTCTGTACCCATAGCTCCATCCCTCCAAGATGGACATAGATTTCGTTTAGCGCTTGGTCCAATGACTCGGCCTCCAGATGGCTCTGTTCCGCCAAGGCGAGAATCGCATCGCATGCTCTCCCTGTCTGCTGGCTCTGCCCAAGCATCGACATCAGTTGAGCGAACTGCTGCTCATAGCTGTAGCGGAAAGGCGCTTCCTCATCCGGCAAGCGTTCCAATATTAAAAAACATCGCGCTTCCTCCATCAGAGAACGATAGATTTCTTCTATGGTCTGATATGTCGTGGTGAACGGGGCATAGGATATTTTGTGTTGCGTATGACGAGTCAGATGATTATGATTCATAATCGTGTACAGTTGTTTGTCGTCATCATAACCGGTCAAAATCGTCAAGTGGTCCGTATGTTCCTTCCGATAGAACGGTGTATAAAACGTAAAATACTCATCAAAGGACACCATCACCGGTATATGCTGGTCCAAATAACCGGCAAGCTTGGCATGCAGAAGCGTTAGATCGTCGACCTGCTCAAGGCGTACCCGGTAGCCAAATTGTTGAAGCAATTCGTTGTCCGACGGATATCCGACGACCTTTTGTTGATCATGGTAGCGAAATAAAAATCGGTCGTCCTGCAGCTCAAAGCCGCGTTTCAAGCCAAGCATCAGCTTGAAGTGCTGAATAAGCCCCACCTCAGCGTCTGACATCATCAACGCCAGACCCCGGTCATAACAATTGAATTGGCGCCAGGACAAGTTGTTGGCGTAGTCATACCTGTCCTGCTTGACTGGCCCCTGTCCTGTTGCGTCCGTCCGCTCTGCAAGCTCTGGCGGAGGCGCAGCCTGTACTTGAACCTCTGACTCGACGTTACGGGGCTCACTCCGTTCTGCCGGCGCCTCCTCCGTTGCGTCCAGAAATCGGGCAAGCTCGGCGATCGTCAGATAGTTGAAAATATCCGTGACATCGACCTCTCGTTGAAGGTGATTGGCGATGTGGCTCGATAATCGAACCGCAATGATCGAGTCCCCGCCCAGTTCATAAAAGTTGTCATGGATATTCAATTCCTCATGACCTAAAATATCCCCCCAAATATCGGCAAGCTGTTGTTCCATACCTGTATAGGCTTCATTGGATTGACCGAGCAGTCTTACGCGTCTCAGCTTCGCAGCCTGTATAGGAGTCGAACGATTGGCCGCTTGGGCTTGCTTATCGACTTCGATGCGAATGGCAGAAGAGAGCCTGATCGGGCGCTGTCCATCGATCGTCTGCAGTCGTGCATAATTCAGCTCGCCGACGAGCAGTTGTCCTTGCGGAGCCATCAGCTGATGTCTGAGCACATCCAGCGCCAGCGCGGTCGGCAGCGGCTTGAAGATCGCGTCCTCGGAGACGGCTCCAAAATCGACGGCCATCCCGGTCTCCTTCCAGGCGCTCCAGGCGATGGCCACCGTAGGCTTGCCTTGCGAAGTCCTCGCTTGCGCGAAGGCGTCCAGATACGCATTGGCCGCCGCATAATCGCCCTGTCCGACCCCGCCGAGCCAGCCGGTAATCGAGGAGAACACGACAAAAAAATCAAGCTTGTCCTCCTCGGTGCAACGATCCAGTATCGCCGTTCCGCGCACCTTGGGCGACAACACATCCTTAAATACAGACTCGGGCTTCTGAAATAAAAACCCGTCTCCTGCCACACCGGCTGAATGAATCACGCCGTTAATGCTCCCGAAGCGTTGGCGCAGTCCGATGCATAACGATGCGACAGCATCGTCATCTGCGATGTCTGCCTTGCAGTAGACGATCCGCGCTCCTGCAGCCTCCAGATCCTGGAGCCTCTCCATCCGGGCGGCCCGCGCAGCATCTGGCGAAGTTGCCCGTCTGTCGCTCCAGTCCTCCCCGGGCGGCAGTGCCGTCCTGCCCACCAGGGCGATCGTCACCTTCGGATTCATCTCTGCCAGCATGGAGACGACTTCAACTCCGATGCCTCCCAGCCCGCCTGTAATCATATATACGCCTTGCTCCTTAATGGCCGCATGCTCGACAGGAGGAGGAGCGATCGCATGATGCAACGACAGGCTGTAGCGGAGACCCTTGCGATAGACAATCGGAGATCGTACATCGTTACCCGTCGCCCGCACCATCTGCTCCACCACATCGACGCTGCCATCGCTATCGATTCCTATACAACGAATCGTCTGATGCTCTTGATTGATGACGTTGGCCAATGCTAGCAGGGCACGGTTCCGGGGGACCACGGCGGCATCGTCGGCAGCGACCTGATATGCGCCTTGCGTCACAACCGCCAATGTAAGCCGTTCATGCAGCTTCGCGCGCAACAAGGCCCGGAGCAGTCGGTACAGGTCGGTGATCAGCTCTTCATCAGAATGGTGCCAGAGCGCCGGAGCCATGAAGATGACCGTTTGGATGCGCTCGTCTCGCAATCTGCCCATCATGTCGTCAAAGGAGGCTTGCGTCTGATGACTGCTCAGGATAAGCTTGACGGTGGGACGGGCAATCCGTCTCTCGCTAGAGAGGCGGGGGTCATCCTTGTCGTAGCTCAGTATCGCTACGGCTCCTGACGACGGCTCGGATGCATGCACCGTCTGCTCCTCTTGCTCCCAGTTCATCTCCCATAAGAGATGGGCAGCGGCAGTCGGTCGTTCCAGCAGTCGCTGCGCAGATTGTTCGCTTACTCGTTTGACGGCATACTCATCGATCGATGCGAGGAGCTTGCCGTCGAGATCTGTGATGTTCAACTGGAATTTCACAATTTCCCCTTGCGCGTGGCTGCCCTCGAGGAACCGACATACGCAATACAGCTCGCTCGACAGTGGATGATGCAGGATCACATTTTTATACGAAAACGGGAGATACAGTTCATTCCCCAGCAGTCCGCAGTACACCATGCTCCCTACCGCGCTATCCAATAGTCCCGGATGAAGCCCGTAATGCTGCAACCCTTCCGTCTCGGCTAGCTCCAGCTGACACAATACAACGTCGCTATGAAGCCAGGCCCGCTTTACATTTTTGAAGCGCAGCCCATAGCTCTGGTCCAGATTGCCATTGTAGATGTCCGTCGACGTCAAGATGCTGCGGGCATCCTGCTGCAAGCCAGCCACATGGACAGGAGCGGCGGCTGGCAGGTCATGCGCAAATCCCAGCTTCCCTTGCGCATGGTCACGCCACTGGCGATCCCCCGCCCTCTTGCTCATGACCTTGAAGTGAATCGTCTCCCCTTCTCTGCGGATGACGCTCTGCAGCTGACACGTCTCGCGTTCTGCCAGGATGACAGGCTCCAGGAAGACGAAGTCATACAATCGGGTAACCGGGAGGCTCCGGTAGGCTCGCCCAGCCTGGATCGCCATCTCAAGGTACGCGGTGCCTGGCAGGACATACTGTCCAAACAGCTTGTGCTCGGCTACGATCCAGTTGTCCGTATCGATCGTCGAGACAAATAAGGACAGATCGACGGAATCCCACACCTTGGCGTGCAGTAGCGGATGCGCCAAGGGCTCGGCATAGCCTTGAGTCCTAGCATCCCAGACGCGATGCCGGCCCTTGTCGAGCCCGCTCGTATCGGGCCAGCATCGCTTCCGTTCGAAGGGGTATACCGGCAGGTGCACGCGTTTTTTCGCAGTGAATCGGTAGAGGTTCTTCCATGACACCTCCACGCCTTGCACATAGATGCTCGCCAACTCGCGAAGACCGTCTACGGCCAACTCCCTCACCATCTGTTGCACCAGTCGCTCCGCTTGTCGATCCGCTTCGACGCTTTCCGCTGTAGCCAATGCGGCTCGCTTATGCCAGCCGTAGCGAATATCGGGATGAGCCAGCGATTCGAGGTCGCTTGCACAGGCCGTATTTAATTTGATCCTCAGATCCTCCAGCCCTTCGCAGACGATCGCCAAACGATAGCTGTGATGCGCTCTCCCCACATTCGCCGTATAACAGATGGCATGAATCGAATACTGCATCTCTTCGTTAGCGAGCCAGGACTGATAACGGTTGAGCAAGCTTCGCAGGCTGTCGGGCGTCATCGCTGACAAGGTTAGGACTCCGATTGCCGCTGCAGGCTGCCTGTCCTCCCTTGGAGCCGGCGCCTCCTCCAACACGAGATGCACGTTTGTCCCGCTCAAGCCAAATGAGCTGATGCCTGCCCGCCGGGCTGAGGTTCCTGTATCCCAGCGCGCCAAGGTATCGTTGACGTATACCGGCGAGGTTTCGAAGCGGATGTTCTGGTTGGGCCGGATAAAGTGAAGGTGCGGCGGCAGTTGTTTTTGCTTCATCGACAACAGCACCTTCATCATCCCGGCAATGCCTGCAACATGGTCGGTATGCCCTATATTGGATTTTACAGAGCCGATGGCGCAGAACTGCGGACGCTCCGTGAACTGGCGGAAGGCTCGCTCCAGTCCGTCTATTTCCACCGGATCTCCCAGCTTCGTGCCCGTCCCATGAGCCTCCATATAGCTAATCGTTGCTGGATCGATTTGCGCGGCTTTCCAGGCTTGCGTGATGCACTCCTGCTGCGCGATCGAGTTCGGAGCCGTCAGACCCGCCGAGGCGCCATCCTGATTGACTGCGCCTCCCTTGATCACGCCATGGATCGAGTCGCCGTCCGCCAATGCCCGCTCGAGCGGTTTTAAGAGGACGGCGCCTACGCCTTCGCCCATGCCGGTTCCATCTGAGCGGTTGTCGAACGATTTCGTCTTGCCGTCTGAGGAGAAGATCCCCAGCTCATTGCTGCCATCGTCGAGCGTCATCAGGATGAGCTTCACACCTCCGGCAAGCGCCATGTCGCACTCCTGCCTTCGGATCGCCTGGCATGCCAGATGGACGGCCATCAGGGAGGAGGAGCACGCAGTGTCAACTAACAGACTGGGCCCTCTCAAGTTCAACAAATAAGCAATCCGCGAGGCGATGACCGATTTGATATTGCCGACTGTAGCCGAAGACATCAGCTCCGGATCGATTTCCTTGATCATCCGCTTGTACTCTTCGCCAAAATCGCTGCTAAAGCCAACGAAGACACCCGTTCGACTGCCCAAGATGCTGTCCCCGCCATAGCCCGCATCCTCTATAGCTTCCCAGCTGCATTCCAGAAACAATCGCTGATTTGGATCCATTAGCCCGGCCTCTTTGGGCGACAACCGAAAAAAAGCAGGATCGAATTTATCAATCTCATCCAGATACGCTGCTTTCCGAAACCGCATCTTTGCTTCGCTCAAACCGTTTTTATGCAGCAGCGGCAGCAGATCCCGCTTCCTGTCGGCAGGCAAGTCGCGGATGCTGTCCTCGCCGTTTTGCAGTCGATGCCAAAACTCTGCCGGATTGCTCGCTCCGCCAAACCGACACGCCATCCCGATGACAGCGATGCTGCCGCTTGTCGAGTTGTCCCGGTCTCCTGCATGAGAAGCTGCCTCGCCGCCCTCCAGCCTAAAACGATCCAGCCTCAGATTCTTGCTCACATCTTGTCCTCCTCATGTTCGATCGATTAGGCATGCTGCGTCTCGCGCATCGACACCGGGTTCCGGTGTCCCGTCTCCAGGAACAGCTGCTCATACCGCATCTCCTGCTCCTCGCTCGGAACATGCTTGGCCTGCATCATTCGGATCAGCAAGGAATAGACGTGGCGCACTTGGAGGGCCGTGGCCTGTATGTCCCCCTCTTCCAGACTGCTGCGCAATGCAGTCAGCTCGGCATAAGGCTCCAATACGCCCCGCTTGTATTCCTCCACCGACGGATTGCGATTTTTGGTGCAGATCATAATGGCAAGCGCTCGATCCACCAGATGGATCACCGAGCCCAGATACCGCTCCCGCTCCGCTGCGATGCCTGCAGCCAAGGGCTCCAGATCCTCAGGCTTGTCCAGACCGTAGACGGCAAACGACATGTCGCGGGCCATATTTCTCAACACGTTGCGCGGCCCCATCTCGATCGCCGTCGCGCGACATGCAGCCATATAGGCCATGACCTTATGCCAGAGGACCGGCAAAACGAGCTGCTTGGCCAATGCATCCGCAATGGCTTCTGCCCCTGTATGCAGCCGCCCCGTCGCGCTCGACAATACTGGCCACTTGGGCTCATGGAAGCGATATTGCGATAGCACTTGACGCATGCCATTAACAGCCGGCTCCATGAGCGGAGAGTGGAAGGGCGCGCTGACGCGAAGCGGAACGACCGACTCTGCGCCGAGCTGCAGACTCGCCTCGCCGACCTTCCGCACCTGCTCCGCATGACCCGAGATGACGAGCTGATGCGCCGTATTATAATTGGCGATGACGACGACCCGTCCATCAACCGAGCATTCGGAGCACAACGATTCGATGACGTCGGCCTCCAGACCGATAATCGCCGACATCGCTCCTTCTCCGGCGGCAACCGCCTGCTGCATGAGCTGCCCCCTGCTGCGGACGATCTGCAGCGCATCCGCATAACGGATCGCTCCGGAGCTGGCAAGCGCCGTGATCTCTCCCAAGCTATGACCTGCAGCGAGGGCTGGCTCAAGCTCAAACTGTTGTTGGAATACTCGGAATGCGGCCATACCGACCGCCAAAATTGCTGGCTGGGCATACTCCGTCCTCGCGAGCTCAGCCGCTTTGCCGTTGAAGATCAGCTCTTTGAATGCATAGCCTAGCGTATCCTCCGCTTCATCCAGGGTGTGACGGGCCACCGTGAAGCGATCGTAAAGAGCGCGCCCCATCCCGATATATTGGGAGCCCTGTCCGGGGAACCATAGGGTCAGGTTAGCCATCGATGTCTACCTCCTTCTGCGATATCGCGTACTCCTCCAGCAACAGCGTCAAGAGTCGCTGATAGTCGTCCAGCCATTCCTGTATGCTAAGGTCAGTCAAAAGCGCACTGTTGTATAAAGTTCGAAACACCATGCCCTCGTCCGTCGCTTCCATGAGATGAATCAGATCATGCCTTGACGCCTCGCCAGCTCCGTCTTTGGAAAGCCAGTCGAACAGCGGAATCACTTCATCGGCTTGCCGACGCTCCCAGCGCTGCTGCTGCCAAAACCGATCCTGCCATCGGCTCGCTTGGGCATAATGCCGCTTGCGATGAACGAGCCGGAACAGCTCCGAAAAATCGGCACAAGTAAAAATGTCCAGGCGAAGCGGCATAATCTTCGATCCCTGCGCCCTGTCCGTCGCTTGCTCCAGATAAATATCCTGGCTTCCCGTCAGCTGCGACCATAAATGGACATAGAGGGCAAGCAAAATATCGGCCTCGTCCACCGCCTCCTGCTCGGCGGCGCGCTGCAGACGGCCGTATGGCTCGCCTTCGATCCGTATGTGCCGCTCGCTCCACACCGGGGCCGCTCCGCTCTCCTGCCTCATATAGGATGGCGGCAGTCGCAGCAGCTCTCCCTCCATCTCCCGCAGCCAATACTCTTCTTCATCCGACGGATCGGCTGCCGTCGAAGTGGGGAGCCGCTCTTCGATTAGCCGAGCCAGCGTCGCAATCGTCGGGTGAGCGAACAGATCGGCGATGCGAGTCGCGCCGGGATACGTGACTTCCAGCCTCTCATGCAGCTGTACAATCGTCAGCGAATTGCCGCCGATCTCAAAGAAGTTATGGTCCACGCCGTGCTCCTCGAGCTGCAGCAACTCTTGCCAGATCGTCCACAGCTGTTGTTCGATCGGAGAATCCGGGCTTGAACGTTGCGTTGCGGACACTGTCAATCGTATCCTCGCTTCCGGCAGCCCTAGGCGGTCCAGCTTGCCATTTGGGGTCAAGGGCCAGCGCTCCAGATAGGTGTACGAGAGCGGCACCATATACGCAGGCAGCGTCTGACGCATCAGTCCTTGCAGCTGCACCGCATCCAGCTCGGCAGCGCCGATGTAATAGGCGGCCAGGAAGGGCGTATCGCCCGCCGTCTCCGCCAAGGTGACGACGGCCTCCTCGATGTCTGGATGCTTGCCGAGCGTTTGTTCGATCTCGCCCAGCTCGATGCGATGCCCGTGCAGCTTCACTTGGTAGTCGCTGCGTCCAACATACTCCATGCTGCCGTCCGGCAGCCACCTCGCCCTGTCGCCAGTTCGGTACATACGGTAGCCGGGGCTATAGGGGCAGAGGACGAACCGTTCGACTGTGAGGTCGTCTCTGCCATGGTACCCCCGCGCTACAGGCTCCCCGGCAATATAAAGATCGCCTACCATATGGATGCCGACAGGCAACAGATGACGATCAAGGATGTAAGCCTGCGTGTTCGGGATCGGCCGGCCAATCGTGACCTGATCTGCGCAGGTCAGCTCCTGCACGGTAGACCAGATCGTCGTCTCTGTTGGTCCATACATGTTGTAGATCCGCGCATCGGTCTGCGCTTGCAGTCGCTGCAGCAGCTTGAGCGGCAGCGACTCCCCGCCGACGCAGATCACTCCCAATCGCCTGAGGGCCTCCGGCTGACTGCTGTCCTCGAGCAGCAGTTGTAGACGGGACGGCGTCAGCTGGATCATGTCCACTTGGTAATCGAGGATCAAGCGCTTGATAGCTTGCGGATTCGCCTGCTCTTCCTCTGAGGCGATCACGACCGACGAGCCGCTCGCAAGCGGGATCAATGTCTCAAGGATAAAGATATCAAAGCTGATGGTCGTCAGCGCGAGCCAGGTTCCGCCCTGGATGAAGTCGACTGCAGCTTCTACCCCTGCCTTGAATGCGGCAAGATTGCGATGCTCGACCATGACTCCCTTGGGTCTGCCCGTGGAACCTGAAGTGTAAAGCATATACGCAAGATGCTCCGGAGCCGCCGCCGGGAACGGGCCAGAAGATCTGTCCGTCCCCTCCTCAGCATCGTCCACATGAACAATGGCTGTCCTCCCGTTCATCTTATGGCTCAAGGCACGGTCCGTCACTGTCCACTGGGCCTGGCTATCCTCCAGAACGTAGCTCACTCGCTCCTCAGGATAATCGGGATCGATCGGTACAAAGGCGGCCCCTGACTTCAAAATTCCGAGCATGCCGATGACGATATCGACAGATCTGCTGACGAACAACGCTACACAACGATCCGGACCCGCGCCGTGCTTGACCAACTTATCCGCCAGGCGGTCAGCCCTGCGATTCAGCTCTTCGAAGGTGAGGGTACGCCGCTCGTCCTGTACGGCCAGATGACGAGGCCGGAGTCTGACCTGCTCCTCCACCCACTGGACTACTGTCTTATCCCGGGCATAGGATAGACTGTTATCGCTCCATTCGCCCATCACTTGCGTATATTCCGCAGCAGATAGCGTGGTCACCTCGCTGATCAACGCCTGCGGACGGTCAACGAGCGCCCGCAATACGGTCTGGAACTGGCCGGCCAGCACCTCGATCGTCGCTCTCCGGAACAGTTCATCGGAGTATTCCACATCCACAACAAGCCGATTGTTGCGCTCGATAATGTCAAAGGTCAGGTCAAACTGCGAAGAGCGCTGCTGGAAAGGATACGGAGTGATGCGAAGATCGCCGCCCAGCTTGTTCAGCCCTTCCTTGGCGTCGCCGGTATTTTGCAGGATGAACATGACATCGAACAAGGGATTGCGAGACGTATCCCGCTCGAGCTTCAGCCGTTCCACCAGCAGCTCGAAAGGGTATTCGGCATGCGATAACGCCGCCAGCGTCGTCTGCTTGAGCTCCTCCACGAAATCATCGACGCTTCTATCGCTTCTCGGGAAGTTCCGCATCGCCAGCGTATTGAGGAAAAGGCCGGCTACCCCTTCCAGCTCGACAACGTGCCTTCCTGCGACCGGCGAACCGATGACGATATCCTCGTCGCCGCTATACTTGGACAGTAAAATGTTGAGGGCTGCGAGCAGGGTCATGTACAAGGTTGCCCCTCGCTGACGGCCAAAGCGAATCAGACGATCCGTCAACTCGGCGTCAATCTCAAAGGTCAATGCCTCCCCTGTATAGCGCTTCCGGGCTGGACGAGGGAAGTCGATCGGCAAGCCTGACGTCGGCAATGCGCCGGCCATAACCATGAGCCAATAATCCTCTTGCGCCTTGAAGCGACCTTGCTCCAGACGCTCCGTCTGCCATACGCTGTAATCCTTGTACTGAATCGGCAATTCCGGCAGCGACTCTCCTCGATAGAGCTGAAAAAACTCCTCGATGAGCAAGTTGATCGTCACGCCGTCAGCGACAATATGGTGCATATCCAGCACCAGGACATGCTTGCTCGGCCCCAGACGCAGCAGCTTGCCCCGCAGCAGCGGCGCTTGCGCGAGATCAAACGGCCGAATGCACCGGTTAATCTCCTCAGCCACAAGCTCCTCCGACAGCTCGCTATATTCGAGGTCAAATGCAACACTCTCTGCGATGCGCTGGATAAGCTGGCTGTCCTCGATAACGAATGCCGTACGGAACGAAGCATGCCGCTCGATCAGCGAGCGAAACGCTGATTCAAAATGTCCGCGATTGACTTCGCCCTCCAGCTGCAACACGGTCGGCATGTTATAAGCTACCGCGCCATCCTGCATCTGCTCGAGCACATAGATCCTTTGCTGTGAGGAGGAGGCAGGATAGGACGCTGCCGGCGGCGCGACGGGGATCGTCCTCGCCCGTTCCTCTTGCGCGGCCGGCGCCATCGCTGCTGCGAGCTGACGGATCGTCGGATTGGCGAACAGCTCTTGGATCGTGACCGGTCTGCCGGCCTGCTGCGTCAGCCGGTTCACGATCCCGATCGCCAGCAGCGAGTCTCCGCCCAGGTTGAAGTAATTATCATCCAGACTCAGCGTCTCGTAGCCGAGCACCTCGGCCCAGATCTGTCCGACCAGATATTGATCGGTTGTCGGCGCTTCGTCGTCCCGACCGCTCCACATGAAGGAAGGGGCTGGCGCGCTGGTCGATCCGGACGGATCGACCACTCCTGGCTCCCCATCTTCCGTAAAGATCGACTCCGCGAGTCTGACCCTCATGGATGGCCTCCACGCCCGCAACGTCTCCAGGTCGAACTTCCCGATGATCATCTGTCTGACATCCTTGGACAACAGCGCGTCGAAAGCCTGCATCGCGCCTGCGATTGGCATATAGCCCATAAAGCCTGGCCCCGTCACCTCCTCAAACGCATACCAGTTCAAGGCCAACGCAGGGCGCCCCCGATAACGGCGGTATGCGCTGTAGGCGTCCAGGTAGCTGTTTGCTGCGACATAATCGCTGCCCGTCGCCCCGCCCCATATCGAGGCCAGCGACGAGAACAGGACAAAAAAGTCCAGCTGGTCCGATCCAGCCAGCGCGTCCAGGACGACAGTCCCCTCCAGCTTCGCCCGCATCCCCTCGCAAAAGCTGTCAAATGATTGGGTGAGGAGTGGCTCATATGAGGGCTGCATAACAGCCTGGACAATGCCATGAACAGGGCCGTATCGGTCGGTCACTTCTTGCGCAATCTCGTCCATCTGCACGGCATCGGCTATATTGGCTGCGTAATAGAGCACGGTCGAACCCGTCCGTTCGATGTCCAGCATTGCCCCCAGCTTTTGCGCTTCGTCAAGGTCGCAATCCGGACGGGCAAGCCAGTTGCTCCACTCGGACTTGGGCGGCAGCAGCGTACGGTTGACGAGGACGATCGTCACCCTCGCTTTGCTTGCCAGATGCTGTGCGAGCCGAAGTCCGAGCTTGCCTGCGCCGCCTGCGATGAGGTAGACGCCGCCCTCGCGAATGACGACAGGCTTCGAACGGTCGGCCAGCATATCAACCTTGCTTTTGCCCATCTCCGGTACGAATCTTCCATTGCGATAAGCAACCAAAGCTTCCGTCTGATTGCCCAGCGCTTCGGCAGTCACTTGCTGCGCCAGCTCCTCGGCGCTCGATTGTCCGAGCGTCAGATCCATGACGAAGCATGGAAGCCTTGGATGCTCTTGCGTCACCACTTTGGCAAGTCCGACGATCGGCGCCTGCTCCGGATGGATCGGCTCATCGTCGTGTACAGCCTGCGAGCGGTGCGTGACGACGCGTAGCTCTAACGAAGACTCCCCATCCAGAGCGAGAATCGCCTTGGTCAGATGAAACAAGCTATACGCCCCCATCTGCTGTGCCTGCCGCAGACGGTCTGTCCCTGACAGCGTCGCTTGTGGCGGCTCGATGTCGAGCGACCATAGATGGACGATCTTGTCGAGCTGGAAGCCCTCTTCTTGCAGCGTCGCCAGCAACCGCAAGTAATGCTCGGCTTTACTGACGTCTATGGTGAAGTGACGCCTCTGCTGTCGCGCGAACGCCTTCCCCGGACTGACCGTGCAGACGCTATGCCCCTGAGAGAGCAACGTCCGAGCTAATGCTGCTCCAACGCCAATACCTTCCACAAAAACTAGCCATGACCCGGCTGAAGATACAGCTATGTGACTCGGATTAAGCGGCGCCTCTCTCCACGCGAGGTCGTAGAGCCAATCTTGATAGGGCTGAGGACGGTAAGCGGTTTTCCCTGTCACAAATCTTGCCTTTATGTCCGCTTGCTGTTCCTTTGCGGCCGGATAGACGCCAATTCCCTTGTAATTGGTATCCTTGAGCGTCTTCTCCCAATGCCGGCTATCCATCGACGCCTCCTCATCGGCTGTCTCCAGCAAGCATAGGACCCCGTCCTGCGCAAGCAGCAGTTGGAGTCGATGTAATACTTCCCGAACGTCCGACGCTGCGCGCCGAGCATCGGTCGCAACAAGGATATCAAAGCTATGAAGCGCAAAGCTTTGCTCGCTCCAGCGCTTCGCAAGATCCAGCTGCAGGTAGTGCACATCCGGAAATTTAGGCTCGAGCTGCTGCTGGAGACGGCCGAGAGTGGAACTCTCCCAAGACGCTACGGTGTAGGTGAGCTGAGCGTCTGTCAGTTTCGGCAGGAGCGACCGGGCCAAGCTGTCCACGCCGCCGGCGATCTCAAGTATGCGGACGGTACCAGGAAGCGTACGAATATATCGGGCGATCGACTCGATCGCCATTGATCCGCAGAGCTCGCCAAACCTCTCCGACGAGGACGCGAACCCGGCCTGAGCTAGCAAGTCTTCGCCAAAAGCAAAAGTGGCTCTAGCGATCTCGCGGAGGTCCGCCTGTTCACGGAAAGCAACGCCGGCCGACACAACAGTCGTCCCAGGCTCAGCAGGCTCGGCATCCCTCCCGGCGTCGGATACCCAATGTCGGCTCCCCGCAAAGGGGTACGTCGGCAGCGGGACGCGTCGCCAGCCCGCTCCTTCATAATAAGCCGTCCAATCCACCTCGGCGCCTCCGGCAAAAGCTCGAGCGGCGGTTTCCCCAGCTGTCCCCTTGCGCGCAGCCTCTGATGCGTCTTGACCTCGGCCGCGGCCGAGAAAAACGCCCTGCACCGCAACCGTTGGCCATTCGTCTTCCAAAGACCACTGCTCGGCCAGCTGAGCCAGTCTCTCTCTAAGCTCATCTATATTCGCTGCGACAATCGCCGTACGGTACAGATAAGCGTCTCTTCCGCAGCCCGAGGTTGCGCATATGTCTACCAGCCGATGGTCAGTACCGGCCATATAGTCCGCGAATCGGCGCACGTACGCAGACAGGGAGGGGAGCGTTTTGGCAGACAACGCGAGCACTCCCTCTACCGACCCATGCGGCAACGCCTGCTCGCCGGGCTGCGCCTCCTCCACGACGATATGCACATTTGTGCCGCTGAGACCAAAAGAGCTTATCCCTGCGCGCCGAATCGGCTGGGCAGAGCTGGTCTCCCAGGGCAGCAAGCTCTCATTGATGTACACGGGCGATTCGATAAACGGAATGAGCGTGTTCGGCTTGCTTACATGGAGCGTCGGCGGGAGCTTGCGATGCTGCAGCATCAAGGCCACCTTGATGACTCCCGCTATGCCCGACGCCGCAATTGTGTGGCCGATGTTGCTCTTCACCGAACCGATCGCGCAAAACTGCTTTTTGTCCGTATACGACCGAAACGCGTGCTGCAGCCCTTCGATCTCAATCGGATCTCCCAGACGCGTGCCTGTCCCATGCGCCTCGATATAGGATACCGTCTCCGGGTCGATCCGAGCGCGCTGCCACGCGCGGCGGATGACCTCGCTTTGCGCGATCGCGTTGGGCGCCGTGATGCCGCCGGATCTTCCGTCGGCGTTGATGGCCGATCCCTTGATGATCGCATGGATGTAGTCCCCGTCCCGAACCGCTTGATCATACGACTTGATAAAAATGACGCCCAGCCCTTCGCCCGTCACCGTCCCGTCCGCAGCGTCATCAAACGCTCGGGTCCGACGGTCCGGCGATAAAATGCCAAAATCGGTATGCCGCTCAATCGGAAACAATGACAGATTGACGCCCCCGACCAACGCCTGATCGCAGTCGCGAGCGAGGATGGCATGGCAGGCCTGATGCAACGCGGTGAGGGATGAAGAGCAGGACGTATTGATCAGTTGACTCGAGCCGCGCAAGTCCAGCTGATATGCGATGCGCGAGGCTATGATCGCCGCCACATTGCCCGCCATGGACGAGGCGTCGACCTCTCCGAGATAACGCTGGTATTGCGACTCATTGTCGCAGTACCCGACGAAGACCGAGGTATCGCTGCCGCGCATCCGGGCCGAGCTGTAGCCTGCGTGCTCGATCGCTTCCCAGACGAGCTCCAGGAACAACCGCTGATACGGGTCCATCGTTCGGGCCTCGGCCGGAGCGAGCTGGAAGAAGGCATGGTCGAAAAGATCGACTTGGCGAAGAAAGCCCATTTGTGCGAAGCTGTATGCCTCCGGTCCGAGCACCCGATCGGCCAGCCTCGAAATGTCCGGGATGCGTCCGTCCGGCGGCAAGCCGATCGACTCCTTGCCGGCGCACAGATTGTCCCAAAATTGCTGCAAGTTATCGGCATCCGGGAGCCGACACGCCATTCCGATAATCGCGATATCGGCGCTGCGTGACTCCGCGAGCTCCACGCGCTTAGTCCCCTCATCGGACACCGCAGACCGGGCTGCTCCCGTTTGCTGCTCCAGATACTGAGCGAACGCCGCAATGGTGTGCAAGCTGAAGAGCTGTGCGACCGTTACCGCGCTGTTTATTTGTTCGACGATTAACGCATGCAGCTTCAATATGAGCAGCGAGGTCCCGCCAATCTGCAAGAAGCTATCATGTATGCCCACCCGCTTCACGCCTAGCACCTCTTCCCAGATGTGCGCGAGCTGCCGCTCCAGCTCTGTGCGAGGAGCCGAGTCGTCCGTTGCCGGAGACGCTTTGTCCGCCAGGACGATAAGCCCCTTGCGATCGATTTTGCCGCTCTTCATAAGAGGCATCCGGTCGATCCGCACCAGCAATGAAGGGATCATGTGACGCGGCAGACGCTCCTGCAGATAGGCATTCAGCTCCCATGCGGTCAGCTCATTACGTGGCACATAACAACCGATCAGAATATGTCTTCGTGGTTCGAACACAACCGCCGCTTCCTTTATTTGCGGATGAGCGAGCAGCACGGCTTCAATTTCGCCTGTTTCGACACGGTGGCCGCTAATTTTGATCTGATGGTCGACCCGTCCCTCGAACATGATCTGCCCGTGCACATCATAGCGTCCCAGGTCGCCTGTTCGGTACAGCTTGGCATACCCCACTTCGGGGTATGGATTATCCACGAAATGAGCGGCTGTCTTGTCCGGATCATGCAAATAACCTAACCCCAGGCAATGGCCGGTCACGTAAATTTCACCCTGTTGTCCGAAAGGCACCAGGTTGCGATACTCATCGAGCAATAAAATCTTGACGTTGTGGATGGGCCGGCCAATAGGAAAAGCTCCCTCATGATGTGGCTTGACCTCATGATGAATGACGCCAATCGACGTCTCCGTCGGCCCGTACAAATTCGTTAATCGTATGGCAGGAAAACGCTCTCGAAAGATATTGACGGTGCGAGACGTCATCTCCTCGCCGCCGATGATAAGATGCCGCAAACTGCTCATCTGCTCGTCCAGATTATCCTTGGCAGCCATTTGATCGACGAGCAAATTAAAAATGGATGGCACAAAA
>Ga0160452_100155_pt1 | contig 80442 bp, 78 predicted proteins | sample HID1971I_E6MG_FD_108230 | JGI IMG/M metagenome (GOLD analysis project Ga0160452, IMG submission 108230) | Enriched millipede-associated microbial communities from UW Madison campus, WI, USA - HID1971I_E6 MG | ecosystem: Host-associated > Arthropoda: Insects > Digestive system > Unclassified ...
CTTCGGCACAGCGCTACGCGCTGCCGTTGGGTATGCGAGGGAAACCATCGAAGAAGAAGCGCGCGCGCACCCGATTGACCCATCGGCCGCGAAGCGGGCCGGAGCTCTTTGGTGCTGAACCAGCGAGGCGAGTGGTGCGATGTGTCAGACCGTGCGCGGTCCAAGCCCTTGTCTGCTTGTGGGGGCACTCGCTACTGCCGGGCCATCCAGCCAATCGCCTGTGCCGCGGCCGGTGTGAAGTGCTTAGGCTGGGGATAGCTGTTTCTTTGGTTACTTTCTTTGCAGCAGCAAAGAAAGTGACCCCCGCCCCGGGGAGGGGCAACGCCAATAGACCGACACGATAACGAGATCCAAAGTCAACAAAGGTCGATATCTGTCCATGCCGAAAGCACCCCAACGCCCCTAACTCCCCCTGCCAAGCCGATCCATGATCGAACTAACAAGATCGACCGGCACCGGAAAGACGATCGTCGAATTCTTGTCGCCGGCGATCGACGTCAGGGTCTGCAGATAGCGCAATTGCATTGCCTGCGGCGCCTGCGCGAGCATCTGCGCCGCCTGCAAAAGCTTCTCAGAGGCCTGCAACTCCCCTTCCGCATGAATGATCTTCGCGCGCCGCTCGCGCTCCGCCTCGGCCTGACGGGCGATCGCGCGGATCATCGTCTCGTTGATATCGACATCCTTGATCTCGACGTTCGATACCTTGATGCCCCACGCGTCGGTCTGCGAATCGAGCACGCGCTGGATGTCGGCGTTGAGGCGTTCGCGCTCGGACAGCAGTTCATCGAGCTCGTGCTTGCCAAGGATCGCGCGCAGCGTGGTCTGGGCGAGCTGGCTCGTCGCATCGAGAAAGCGGGCGACCTGGATCACGGCCTTCTCCGGATCGACGACACGAAAGTACACGACCGCATTCACCTTCACCGAAACGTTGTCGCGCGTGATGACATCCTGCGGCGGCACGTCGAACACGACGGTTCGCAAATCCATGCGCACGACCTGCTGCACGACCGGAATGATCAGCACGAGCCCCGGTCCCTTCACTTTCCAGAAACGCCCGAGCATGAACACGACGCCGCGCTCGTATTCGCGGAAGATGCGCACCGCCGATGCCACGATGAAAATGACGAACGCAATCAGGATGCCGCTGAAACCGAAAGTAAGCCCCATTTTTCAAGCCTCGTTGTAGATGTGTTCAGGAATGACCAGCCTCGCGTTCGCCGTCGATCGGCTCGACGGTCAGCGTCAGGCCATGACGCGAGATCACGCGCACGCGCGCGCCTTCGTGCGGCAACGCTCGCGACGCGGCCGGCTGCACGCGCCAGCGTTCGCCCTGCACGCGCGCCCAGCCGCTTTCGGACTCGTGCGCCAGCATCACGCCGATGGTGCCGAGCATCGCTTCGGCGCCGCTCACCACGGGCCGCTTGCGCGCTTTCAACGCAACGCCCGACACCGTGAAAACGAACAGCGCCGTGAAGAGCGCGAGCCCGACGACGACGCCGATCGGAATGCCGAAGCCCGGCACGTCGGTGTCGATCAGCATGAGCGCGCCGATCGCGAACGCGATGATCCCGCCGATGCCGAGCGAACCGAACGTCGGCAGAAACATTTCCGCGACCAGAAAGCCCATGCCGAGCACGATCAGCCCCAGTCCGACGAAACTGATCGGCAATAGTTGCAAAGCAAACAATCCGACGAGCAGGCAGATCGCGCCCGCGACGCCCGGCAGCACCATGCCGGGATTCGCGAACTCGAAGAAGAGTCCGTACATGCCGATCATCATCAGAATTAACGCGACGCTCGGGTCCGTGATCGTCGCGAGAAAACGGCTGCGCCAATCGGGCTGGAGCACGACGAGCGGCGCGTGTTTCGTCGCGAGAACGCGATCGCCGCTCGCGGTTTTGACATGGCGGCCATCGAGTTTCGTGAGCAGGTCGGGAACATCGCTGGCGGTGAGGTCGATCACGTTCTGCTCCAGCGCTTCCGTCGCCGATAGCGCCACCGCCTCGCGCACCGCGCGTTCCGCCCACTGCACGTTGCGTCCGCGCAGTTGCGCGAGGCCGCGTATGTAGGCGGCGGCGTCCTGCATCTGCTTGCGGGTTTCGGTCGATTGCTCCGAGGCTTCGGCGCGCGCGCCCGATGCGGCCTTGCCCGTGCCCGCCGGCTCGCGCTCAGCTCCGCCCATGCCGAGCTGCACCGGCGATGCCGCGCCGAGGTTCGTGCCCGGCGCCATCGCCGCGATGTGGCTCGCGTAGGTGATATACGTGCCCGCGCTCGCCGCACGCGCACCGCTCGGCGCGATGAACGCGGCCACCGGCACCGGAGAAGCGAGTATCGCCTGGATGATCGAACGCATCGAGAGATCGAGTCCGCCGGGCGTGTCGAGTTCGAGCACGGCGAGTTGCGCGCGCTCGTCCGCTGCCCGGGCAAGCGAGCGCACGACGAAATCCGCGCTCGCCGGGCCGATCGCGCCCTTCAGCGGGATCACGACGACGGGCGCGGTCGCGGCGGCGGCTGCGCTCATCGGCGTGAGTGCAAACCCCATCAGCAATAGCGCGCAGCGTGCGCAAATCCACAGCCAGTCGGCGAGGGTCGTTCTCATCGGCGAAAACCGGACGCGCGCGTGCGCGACGGTTCCTCGTGTTTGGTCTCTCTTTTAGCTTAGGTCAATTGCGAAATCACGGCCGCCGCGTCGTGCGGTCGATGACCTTTTCGACATCGGCGGTCTCGCCGAGTGCCGACACGAAACGCGCCGTGTCGAAATCACGCGACACGCAGCCGTCGAGATAGATGAAGCGGCGTTGCAGCGTGAGCCACAGGCTCGTCTTCTCGCGCCATTGCAGCGACGCGTTCAGCGAATTCAGGCGGCGCGTCACGCTTTCGGCGATCTCCTTGTCGTAGAGATAGCTGTTCGACAGACGGCAGCGGCCCGCGATCCAGCAGCTATTGCCGCGTTCGATGCGGTAATGCGCTTCGTCGAGCCATTCCTGTGCGGTTTCGGACGGGCCGCGCGGCGCGGCGCAATCGGCGATGGCGCTCGATACGTGAAGGAAAGGATCGTTGCCGCGATTCTCGCGTTCGTCGTCGGCGCCGAGCGTAAGCGATGACACCGCCAGCACGGCGATGAACGCGAGCAACTTGCCTATTGAAAGCCTTCTGACCATCGTGCGCGCCTGCATCGAAGCATCGTCCAGACAGCATAGTTCATCGCATCGGAACGAACCGGCGCGCGGGAAGCCGGTAAACTCCAGATGTGGCGCACCGCCCATTCCTCGCATCGAGGCCGACATGAAACAGGCACTCCATCATCTGACGGTCGCGACAGGCTCGCGCGGCCTGCACGAAGTCACCCGCGAAATCGATCGCTGGATCGATCTTCAGGACATTCGCACCGGTTTGTTGACGCTGTTTTGCCGGCATACGTCGGCATCGCTGCTGATTCAGGAGAACGCCGATCCCGACGTGCGCGCGGACCTCGAGCGATATTTCGAGGCGGTGGCGCCGGAAGCGCCCGGCCGCTACGTCCACGACACCGAAGGCCCCGACGACATGCCCGCGCACCTGCGCACCGCGCTCACCACCGTGCAGCTTTCGATTCCCGTCGAAGCGGGTCGCATGGTGCTCGGCACGTGGCAAGGCATTTACGTTTTCGAACATCGGACCGCCCAGCATCAGCGCGAACTCGTCTTGCATCTGATCGGCGAGTGACATAATATACGCACCGCGTATATTTCAGGAGCGGTGACGATGACTCAGGAACTTCAGCAGCAGACGATTCTTCGCGACGCCATGCGGCGCCTGAACATGACCCGCGACGCCTTCGCTGCGCGCATCGGCGTGACCCGGCGCGCACTCGATACCTGGCTGCTGCCGGACGAATCGCCGGAATCGCGCGCGATGCCGGAAATCGCCGCACGCTACGTCGGCGAGATTCTGGGCGGTATGCCGGAAGCGGGTGCATATACGCAAAGCGCATATCAAGCGATCGAATTCGAAGGCCGTCCGCAGTTGCTCTCGATCGACCAGTTCTCGCGCGAATCCGCCGAAGCGCTGTTTCGCACGGCCGACATGATGCAGCCCATCGCGCGCCGCAAGAAGATCACCCGCGTGCTCGAAGGCGCGGTGCTCGCCAATCTGTTCTTCGAGGCGAGCACGCGCACCCGCGTGAGTTTCGGCGCGGCGTTCGCGCGCCTTGGCGGCTCGGTGTGCGACACGACCGGCTTCACGTTCTCGTCGATGGCGAAGGGCGAGTCGATCTACGATACGAGCCGTGTCATCAGCGGCTACGCGGATGCGATCGTCGTGCGGCATCCCGAGCAAGGCTCGGTCGCGGAATTCGCGCGCGCGACGAACATTCCCGTCATCAATGCCGGCGACGGTCCGGGCGAACATCCGAGCCAGGCGCTGCTCGATCTCTATACGATCCAGCGCGAGTTTTCGCGACTCGGGAAGATAGTCGATGGCGCGCATATCGCGATGGTCGGCGACCTGAAGTACGGGCGCACCGTGCATTCGCTCGCCAAGCTGCTCTCGCTTTACAAAGGGCTGAAGTTCACGCTCGTGTCGCCGCGCTCGCTGGAGATGCCGGCGCATATCGTCGAGCGGCTCGCGCGTGGCGAACATGTGATCGAACAAACGAGCGACCTGCGCGCGGGACTCGCGGGCGCGGACGTCGTGTATGCGACGCGCATTCAGAAAGAGCGTTTCGCCGACGAGTCCATCGAAGGCTATACGCCGGATTTCCAGATCAATCAGGCGCTCGTCGACGATGTGTGCGGACGCGATACGCTCATCATGCATCCGCTGCCGCGCGACAGCCGCCCCGGCGCGAACGATCTCGCCACCGATCTGAATCACGATTCGCGCCTCGCGATTTTCCGCCAGACCGACAACGGCATTGCGGTGCGCATGGCGATCTTCGCGGTGCTGCTGGGCGTCGAGCATCAGGTGCGCCATTCGATGCGCGATGCGGCGTGGAAATCGCCTGCTTCCATCGGCCCGGACGATGCCGTGTTCCAGGGCTTCGATTGACACGTTTTTTATACGCTGCCGCTATCTCTTAGCGTGACGTTGACGAAAGCCGGCCTATGCTTCTACACAAGGAAAACGTGATGGAGCAACGGTCATGGATATGTCGCTTGCGTGGGTTGCCAGCCGCAAAACATTACACGACGAAGGGTTCGGCGCATGTCAGCGTGTGCGCATTCTGGCGCTGGCGCATTTCGCGGATAGCGAGGCGTCGCGGGAACGGATACGCGCGCTGTTTCATTCACCGCTTGGCATCTATGTGAGTCAGGCGCAACGCGAGGGCTGCGAGTTGCGGCTCGAATTCGATACCGCTAGCGAAGATCTCGCCTTTACGTTGCGCACGCTGAAACGCGTGCTGCCGGAAGCGCGTGTCGAGGGAATCGCACCGCGCGTGTTTGCGCATCGGGTGAATACGCGCGGCGCGAGTTGACAACTCATGCTTTCGATCGCTCGACCAGATCCGGATGATGCTCACGCATAAATTCGGCGTAGGGTTTCATCCGCTTGAAGTCTTCCTCGGTGAGTTCGAAGGTGTCCGGATCCAACGCGATACCCCGGTTGATTTCCGCGTCCTCCTCGTCTGTGGGAAGAATAAAACCTTTATACGTCCGTTCCATTTTGCTTCATCTCTCTTTTGTTTGCGCGGCGCAGGCTGATGATGCGCCGCGCTTCGTTTCTCCACGTGAGTACCACGCAGAACATACGGCCGCGGATAGGCGCATAGCCCACCTCACGAACCTCTCCATAATCGCGACGATCGTCCACTTCCAGCACGACATCGTCCCACGCGATCTCTCTCGCAAGACCGAGCGATACGCCGTGCTGAATTCGATTGATCGCGTCCTTCAACGGGTCAAAAGTAATGTCGTCGAAGAGCATTCATTGTGGTTCCCAAAAGTAGAAGTGACAAGGCACGAAAGTTCTGATTTGCGGACCGTCATTTAATCCGAACTCCGAAGCATTCGCGTCACTTCATTCTTTCGCAAAACCTCAAGGCTTTTCTATAGACCGATTGGCCAGCGCGCACGAGTGATCCTGCAGCTCTTCCGACGATGCCCAGTCGCCCGGCTGAACGTGATCGTTGAGCAGAAAGAACACCGGTGCGCCATCGCTGCGCACGGCGCCCGCGAGCAGCAGTGTCTGTTCGCCCATCGTCTGGCCGCGACTGGCGGCATAGGGCGCGAGCAGCTTGAAGGGATCGATGTGGGTCAAATCGGCATCGTCGATGCGTATCGCGCTGTAGACATGACCTCGCAGTCTCACCGGCAGCGGCTTCCACTCCGTGCCAATGCCCGGTCCCACTTCTCGCAGCGTCTGCGCGACATCGGACGCTAGGCAATCGATATGAATGTGCAACTGATTCTGCGTGCGCCCGCTCGCGGAATTGATCGCAAGCGAAACTTCATCGCGTGGCAAGGTTCTGCGCAACGCGCGATCCACATAAACGCGCGCATTCCACGCGTCGCGAAAATAATTCGGCGCATCGGGTTCGAGCAGCTCGGGACTTTCGATGCCGCTCACGCGCGCAGTCGGAATCAGCAGATACTGCGCGATGCCGACGAGATCCTTCAGCACCGCATAGCCGCCCGTGAGATTCACGTCCGCGCATTTCTGCTGAACGTGCGCGCCCTCGGCGGCCGGCTCGCAATAATCGTGGACGATCTCCCACAGCGCATTCGGATTGGCCGCGCACGCGAGCGGCAGACAGAGTGCGCACAGCGCGGCAAGACGACGGAGTTTGAATGTGGTTTTCATCGGCATGATTCGGCGGCGCAAAAAATAGACAGGCTGCCGGATTATGCTTGCAAGCGCGTGAACGCGTCTCCGAATGCGACAAAGCCCCGTGTCGCAAGAACGCGGGGCTTTGTCGTCGGGCGCGCGTCAGGCCGTCTCGGCCCGATTCACCGGATGCGGTTCCTTCAGTTTGTTCGCGACGCGCGCCGCCTCGAAGTACGAAGCGTTCGGCGGACGCTTCAGATATTGCCCCGCGCCACGCTCCGCACGCAGATCGCCGTTCGCCCACGCGAGCGCACCGCGCGTGAGCGTGTGCGTCGCGACGCCTTGCACCGTCATGCCTTCGAAGACGTTGAAGTCCACCTTCTGATGATGCGTCTTCACCGAGATCGTGCGTGTCGCCTGCGGATCCCAGACGACCAGGTCCGCGTCCGCGCCCACTTGCACCGCGCCTTTTCGCGGATAGAGATTGAAGATTTGCGCGGCATTGGTCGACGTCACGCGCACGAACTCGTTCGGCGTCAGACGCCCCATGTTCACACCGTGATGCCACAGCACCGACATGCGATCCTCCACGCCGCCGCAGCCGTTGGGGATGCGCGTGAAGTCCTCGCGGCCCATCGCCTTCTGTGATGCGCAGAACACGCAATGATCGGTCGCCGTCGTGTGCAATTGCCCGGACTGCAGGCCGCGCCACAACGCCTCGCGATGCTCGCTCGTGCGAAACGGCGGGCTCATCACGTGCGCGGCGGCGCGCGTCCAGTCGGGATCGCGATACACCGATTCGTCGATCACGAGATGGCCCGGAAGCACTTCGCCGAACACACGCAGCCCGTCGTTGCGCGCCTTGGCGATCACATCGACTGCATCCTTCGCCGAAACGTGGACGATATAGAGCGGCACGCCGAGCACCTGCGCGATGCGGATCGCGCGATTCGCGGCCTCGCCCTCCACTTCGGGTGGACGCGACAACGGGTGCGCTTCAGGTCCCCTGAAGCCCTTGGCCAGCAGTTGCTTCTGCAACTGGAACACGAGCTCGCCGTTTTCCGCGTGCACGGTCGGCAGGGCGCCGAGTTCGAGCGAGCGTGTGAAGCTGTTCACGAGCACTTCATCGTCGGCCATGATCGCGTTCTTGTACGCCATGAAGTGCTTGAAGCTCGACACGCCGTGTTCGTGCACGAGGAGCCCCATGTCGCGGTGCACGGACTCGTCCCACCATGTCACCGCGACGTGAAAGCCGTAATCCGCCGACGCCTTCTCGGCCCAGCCGCGCCATTCCTTGAATGCGTCCATGAGGGGCTGCTTCGGGCTCGGGATCACGAAGTCGATGATGCTCGTTGTGCCGCCTGAGAGTCCCGCGGCGGTTCCTGTGTAGAAGTCGTCGCTCGCGGTCGTGCCCATGAAGGGCAGTTCCATATGCGTATGCGGATCGATGCCTCCGGGCATTACGTATTGGCCGCCGGCGTCGACGGTTTGTGTGTCGGCGGGGACGTCGAGATCGGTGCCGATGGCGAGGATCGTTCCGCCAGATTGGGGGTCTGCGCAGAGCACGTCGGCGCGGTAGGTGCGGTCTGCATCGATGATCGTGCCGCCGCGAATTAATGTTGGCATTGTCGTGTCCTCCTTGGCTTTGTTTCGTTCGCTTCGCTTTTCACTTTCGCTTTCGCTTTCGTGGAATCCTGAGTTCGTGTCGGTCTATTGGCTCTGCCCCTCCCCGGGGGGGGGGGTCACTTTCTTTGCTGCTGCAAAGAAAGTAACCAAAGAAACAGCTATCCCCAGCCTAAGCACTTCACACCGGCCGCGGCACAGGCGATTGGCCTAATGGCCCGGCGGTAGCGAGTGCCCTCGTAGGTCTCGCGCGGCTTGGATCGCGCACGGTCCGACTCATCGCACCACACAACACACTGGTTCAGCACCAAATAGCTCCAGCCCGCTTCGCGGCCGACCGGTCAATCGGGTTTGCGTGTGCTTCTTTGCTGATGCCTCCAACTCAATGCACCGCACATGTATTCCGTTGGTTTCCCTTGTAGACCCAGCGGCAGCGCGTAGCGCTGTGCCGAAGCTATTTGGTGCTGAACCAGCGCCTTAAAACAACTAGCTTGTCAGACCGTGCGCGAGCCAAGCCCGAGTGGGCCTTTGGGGGCGACACTTAGGCGAGTGCCATCGGCGGCTGGCAAGCATGGCCAAACTGCGTGTGACCGCGGGCTTAAACGAGCTGCTTTCTTTGGTTACTTTCTTTGCAGCAGCAAAGAAAGTGACTGCCGCCCCGGGGAGGGGCAGTGCTAATAGACCACCGCGAAAACGGGATCCGGCGAAATAAAAAAGACATCAAGCACTCAAAACCCCCGCCCGAGGGCTCCCCCGCAACTTCATCCAAGATCCATAGACGACAGCCGCAAGCACGAGCCCCACAAACCACGCATACGTATAGAGCGTATTAAAGAACGCAGGCACTCCCGGAAAAGAAGCCGGAAACGCCGTATGCAAAAACCCCGGCAGATTCGGCAACACGCCGACGAGCAACGCCACCACCGCCGCCACGTTCCACCCGTTGCTATACGAATACTCACCGTCCTCGTCGAAGAGCTCTCGCTGATCGAGCCGCGTGCCGCGTATGAAGAAGTAATCCACCATCAGAATCCCCGCAACCGGCCCGAGCAGCGCCGAATACCCCACGAGCCACGTGAAGATATAGCCCTGCGTGGTAGCGAGAATCTTCCACGGCATCATGACGATGGCGATCGTCGCCGTAATCATGCCGCCCGCGCGATACGAAATGCCCTTCGGCCACAGGCTCGAAAAGTCGTAAGCCGGTCCGACGAGATTGGCCGCGAGATTGCAGCACATCGTATCGAGCGTGAGGATGATGAGCGCAATGCCCACGCCGATGCCCGTCATGCGGCTCGTGAGATCGATCGGGTCCCAGATCGCCTTGCCGTAAATCACGACCGTCGCCGACGTGACGACCACCGAGATCACCGAGAGCAGCGCCATCGGTACAGGCAGGCCGATCGTCTGCCCGATCATCTGATCGCGCTGCGTGCGGGCGAAGCGCGTGAAGTCGGGGATATTGAGCGCGAGCGTCGCCCAGAAGCCGACCATCGCGGTGAGGCCCGGCCAGAACGTCGCCCAGAAAAGCCCTTCTTTCTTGCCGCCCGCGACGAACTGCGACGGCGCCGAGAGCATCGAACCGAGGCCGCCCGCCTTGCTCGTCGCCCACCACACGAGCGCAATGCACATCACGACCTTGATCGGCGCGGACCAGCTTTCGAGCCAGCGGATCGAATCCGTGCCATGCCAGATGAAGTAGAGCTGCAACGCCCAGAACACGAGAAAACACGCGAGCTGCCCCACCGAGATGTCGATGAGCGGCAGCGCCGCGCCATGCAAGGCATTGCCCGTGAGAATGTTCGCGAGCGTATAGATCGCGCTGCCGCCCAGCCACGTTTGAATGCCGTACCATCCACACGCGACGATCGCGCGCAGCAACGCGGGCAGCTTCGCGCCCTGCGTGCCGAACGACGAACGCACGAGCACCGCATACGGAATGCCGTGCTTCGCGCCCGCATGTCCGATCAGCAACATCGGCACGAGCACGATCAGGTTGCCGAGCAGGACCGTCAACACGGCCTGCCACGGCGACATGCCCTGATCGGTGAGGCCCGCAGCCAACATGTATGACGCGATATTCATCACCATGCCGACCCACAGCGCCGCGAAGTGATACCACTTCCAAGTACGTTGCGCCGGGCCGGTCGGCGCGAGGTCCTCGTTATACAAACTGCTCGTCTCGACGTTATGCGCTGTCTGATTCATCGGATGCACTCCGTTTGAGTGTGCGGTTGATCATGGGGTTTCAACGGCGACGAGCGCTACGTCATGTCATGCCGCTTTCGCGGGCTCTTCCGCATCGACGCGAGCGGGATTGTTCGGATGCGTGGTCCAGTTCGCGTACTCGCCCGCATCGACGCGTTCCATCGTGATGCACTGCTCGACCGGGCACACGTGCATGCACAGATTGCAGCCGACGCATTCCGAATCCACCACTTCGAAATGCCGCTTGCCGTCCTTCTCCTTCAGGATCGCCTGATGCGATGTATCCTCGCACGCGATATGGCACAGCCCGCACTGGATGCACTTGTCCTGATCGATGCGCGCCTTGATGTCGTACTTGAGATTGAGGTACTTCCAGTCCGTGACGTTGGGCACGGCGCGGCCGCGAATGTCGTCGAGCGTCGCGTAGCCTTTCTCGTCCATCCAGTTCGACAGGCCATCGGCGAGATCGGACACGATGCGAAAGCCGTAGTGCATGGCCGCCGTGCATACCTGCACGCTGCCCGCGCCGAGCACCATGAACTCCGCTGCGTCGCGCCACGACGAAATGCCGCCGATGCCCGAGATCGGCAGATTCGGCGTCTCCGGATCGCGCGCGATTTCCGCGACCATGTTGAGCGCGATCGGCTTCACGGCGGGACCGCAGTAACCGCCGTGCGTGCCTTTGCCATCGACGGTCGGCATCGGCGCCATCTCGTCGAGATCGACGGCGACGATCGAGTTGATCGTGTTGATCAGCGACACGCCGTCCGCGCCGCCCTTGAACGCGGCGCGCGAACCCATGCGGATATCGCTGATGTTCGGCGTGAGCTTCACGAGACAGGGCAGCTTCGTACCTTCCTTCACCCAGCGCGTGACCATCTCGACGTACTCGGGCACCTGCCCCACCGCCGCGCCCATGCCGCGCTCGCTCATGCCATGCGGGCAACCGAAGTTCAGTTCGACCGCATCCGCGCCCGTGTCCTCCACTTGCGTGAGGATCCACTTCCAGTCCTTTTCGTTGCACGGGACCATCAGCGAGACGATCAGCGCGCGATCCGGCCAGTCACGCTTCACTTGTTCTATCTCGCGCAGGTTCACGTCGAGCGGACGGTCGGTGATCAGTTCGATGTTGTTCAATCCCGCGATGCGCTGCCCGTTCCATTGCACCGCGCCATAACGCGAGCTCACATTGACGACGTGCGGATCGAGCCCGAGCGTCTTCCACACGACGCCGCCCCAGCCCGCTTCGAACGCGCGATTGACGTTATAAGCCTTATCGGTCGGCGGCGCGGACGCGAGCCAGAAAGGATTCGGCGACGTGATGCCGGCGATGTTGCAAGTCAGATCGGCCATGTTTATGCGGCTCCTTATATTGGTCAGGCGGCTTTGATCGCAGTCAGCTCGAACGACGCGTCGATGGACGCCGCCGCGAGTTTGCCGTCCTGCACGGCCTGCACGGTGAGATCGAGTCCTTCATGGGTCGCGCAATCGCCGCCGGCCCATACTTTCGCGAGCGTCGTCTGACGGTTCTCGTCGGTAACGATGCGTCCGCCGTCCAGCGTCAGCAACGCGCGATCGATGCCGATGGGCACGAGCGTCTGACCGATCGCCTTCAGCACCATGTCCGCATCGATGACGAAGCGCTCCGTGCCGCGCTCGAATTCGACGCCGGTCACGCGCCCGTCGTCGCCGATCAGACGCACCGGCTTCGCGTGCGTGACGATGCTCACGCCGTTGGTCTGCGCGAACTCGCGCTCGGCCCACGTCGCGCTCATGTTCTCGACGCCGCGCCGATACACCATCGTCACGTTCGTCGCGCCGAGCTTCCGGCTTTGCACGCAGGCATCGACCGCGGTATTGCCGCCGCCGATCACCACGACGCGCCGCCCGACAGGCACCGTCGCGAGATCGTCCGCCTGGCGCACCTGCTCGATGAAATCCACCGCGTTCATCACGCCGTCCAATGCTTCGCCTTCGAGCGCCAGTTCGCGCACGCCCGCAAGACCGAAGCCGATGAACACCGCGTCGTACTGCTTGCGCAATTCGTCGAGCGTGAAGTCGCGGCCGAGCGCATGACCCGCCTTGATCTCGATACCGCCGATCGAATACAGCCATTCGATCTCGCGCTGCGCGTAATCCTCGACCGTCTTGTACGCGGCGATGCCGTATTCGTTCAGGCCGCCCGGCTTCTCGCGCGCATCGAAAATCACCGCTTGATGTCCGGCCAGCGCGAGCCGATATGCACATGCAAGCCCCGCCGGTCCCGCGCCGACGATCGCCACGCGCCGGCCCGTCTCCGGCGCGCGTTTGAAAAGCGGCTCGCCTTTGGCCATCGCCCAGTCCGTAGCGTGACGCTGCAGCGCGCCGATTTTCACGGGCTCGTCGCCCGGATGATTGCGCACGCAACTCCCTTCGCAAAGAATCTCGGTCGGGCACACGCGCGCACACATGCCGCCGAGCGGATTGGCCGAGAGGATATCGACGGCCGCGCCCTTCAGGTTGCCGTTGCCGATCTTGCGGATAAAGCTCGGAATATCGATGCTCGTCGGGCATGCCTGCACGCACGGCGCGTCGTAGCAATAGTGGCAGCGGCTCGCGGCGGCAGCCGCGGCGGTGGCGTCGAGCAACGGCGCGACGTCCGAGAATTCACATGCGAGCTGTTCCTGCGTGAGGCGATGGCTCGCGATATCGCCGGTGATTTTTATGGTCATGCGCGTTCCTTGTGGGGACGAACGAGTGCCCGTCATCCGCGCGCAATGGCGCGGACGACGTTGAACGTGAGACGAAAAAGAGCGCTGCTTTACGAAGCGGGTTCCGAAGCGCGCTCGAGCATCGCGTGCAGGAGCACGTTCGCGCCCGCCTCGATCCACTCCTGACTCGCGTCTTCGATTTCGTTATGGCTGATGCCGTCGACGCACGGCACGAACACCATCGACGTCGGCGCGACCTGCGAGAGGTAGCACGCGTCGTGGCCCGCGCCCGACACCATGTCGCGATGCGAATAGCCGAAGCGCTGCGCCGCCGCGCGCACGGACGCGACGCACGCGGCGTCGAATCTGACGGGCTCGTAGTAGAAGATCTGTTCGAGTTCGGTCTGCAAGCCGATCTCGCCGGCGATGCGCGCGACACCTTCGCGCAGCGCTGCGTCCATGCGTGCGAGCACGGCATCGTCGGGATGACGGAAATCGACGGTGAAGAACACGCGGCCCGGAATCACGTTGCGCGAATTCGGATGCACCTGCATCATGCCGACCGTCGCGCAGGCGAGCGGCGCATTGTCGAGGCCGATGCGGTTCACGAGATCCACCACGCGCGATGCGCCGAGCAGCGCATCCTTGCGGCGCGGCATCGGCGTGGGGCCCGCGTGCGCTTCCTGGCCCGTCAGCGTGATCTCGTACCAGCGCTGGCCTTGCGCATCGGTGACAACGCCGATCGTCTTGTCCTCGGCCTCGAGAATCGGGCCTTGCTCGATGTGCAACTCGAACGCTGCATGCAGCTTGCGGCCGCCGCACGGCAGATCGCCCGCGTAACCGATGCGCTTCAGTTCCTCGCCGATCGTCTTGCCGTCGACGTCCTTGCGCGAGAGGCCGTAATCGAGCGAGAACACGCCCGCGAATACGCCCGATGCGACCATCGCGGGCGCGAAGCGCGAACCTTCCTCGTTGGTCCAGATGACGACTTCGATCGGATGCTCGGTTTCGATGCCGCGATCGTTGAGCGAGCGGATCACTTCGAGTCCGCCGAGCACGCCGTAGATGCCGTCGAAGCGGCCGCCCGTGGGCTGCGAATCCGCATGAGAGCCGGTCATGACCGGCAGCGCATCGGGGTTGCGCCCGGCGCGGCGCATGAACACGTTGCCCATCTGATCGATGCTCACCGTGCAGCCAGCCTCCTTCGCCCAACTGACGATGAGATCGCGCCCTTCCCTGTCGAGATCGGTCAGCGCGAGACGGCAGACGCCGCCTTTGGGTGTTGCGCCGATTTTGGCCATCGTCATCAGGCTATCCCACAGACGTTGACCATTTACCTTGATGGACGTATCGAGACCAGCCTCTCTGATTGCATCCGTTACGACGTTCATTCGCCTCGCTCCTTACGATCGACTTCGTATGTGAGTGACTTCGTTTCGTGCATGCCTGACGTTTGCGGTGCGATGCTGCACGCGCCCGGTGCACGCTTTCTGTTACGCGATGAATGATGCAAACCACGCGCTTCTTCAGTACTTCGAGCGCTCTTCAAATCCTGTCCACTTGGACAGGTTGTAGCCGATTAAAATAAGCAAATCAACGTCTTTCGTGTGCGGACAAACACGGAGCAAACCTAAGCGATAAGCGTGCCATTGCAATGCAGCATCGACAGGCACTGGCCGCGGCGGCATTTTCGACGCGATGCAGCGCCGCGTGCATGAACGGCGCGAATGAGGCACGATGCGGCACACACGGCAGAAAAATTCGACGATGAGACACGACGACGCGACCGACGGCATCACCGAACGCGAGCACGCTGCGCCACCTTTGCGGCGACGCAAGGCGCAGATTCGCGAGAGCAACGAAGCGCAACTTCTGGCGTGCGCCGAAGAGGTTTTCGCGGAGAAGGGACTGGAAGGCGCGAGCACGGCGATGATCGCCGAGCGTGCCGGATTGCCGAAGGCCAACCTGCATTACTACTTCCCGACGAAGCTCGCGCTCTATCGACGCGTCTTGGAAGATTTGTTCGAGGACTGGCATCGCGCGGCGGACACTTTCGAATGCAGCGACGATCCGGTCGAAGCGATCGGCGGCTACGTGCGCGCGAAGATGGAGTTGTCGAGGCGCAGGCCGCTCGGCTCGAAGGTGTGGGCGAGCGAGATCATCCACGGCGCGCATCACATGCAGGACATCCTCAACGAGCGCGTGAAGCCGTGGCTCGATACGCGCGTCATCGTGATCGAAAGCTGGATCGCGCGTGGCCTGCTCGCGCCCGTCGAGCCGGACACGTTCATGTTCATGATCTGGGCGATCACGCAGCACTACGCCGATTTCGATGCGCAGATCCGCGCGTTGAAGGGCAAGCGCGCACTCACGCGCAAGGCCTTCGATGAGCAGACGGAGGAAGTCGTGCGCCTCGTGCTTCGCGCATGCGGCGCGGTGTCGCCGCGCGTCGAAGCGGACCGGAACGCGCAATAAAAAACGCCGGTCGCTCGATAGCGGCCGGCGTTCGACTTGCTGCTTGCTTCTCTACTGCTTCACTGCGTTGCTGCCTTACTGCGGTAAAGCTACTGCTTTTCTCGCAAGATACTGCCCTACTGCCAACGCTTGCTGCTGCACCATCTACCGCTACAACTACTCACTGCTGCTGCCACTGCTACTACGTTTCGATCAGTTGCCGAAGTAGACCGAGTTACGGCCCGACATCGGTGCGTTCACGCGGGCGCCGGAATTCGACGTGCCGGCGGCCGAAGGACCGTAAGCCGATCCACCGTTCTCAGCGTGCACACGAGCTTCTGCGGCCTGAATGTTTTGCGGATAGTCCACGCGATCGGTCGACGGGTTGTAGCCGGCCTTTTCAAGCTGGACCAGTTCCGCGCGCACTTGAGCGCGGGTCACCGGGCCGTTGCTTTGCGCGAACGCGAAAGTCGGAGCGGCCAGAGCGGTGGCGATGACGAGTGCGGGAACGAATGCCTTGATCATGATGAACCTCCAATAGTCTTGTTTTGAAATCGAAACTGAATCGGAAGTTTTTAAGTGGTTTCTGATTTCGTTTCGCTTGAAGACAAGTGTAGGAGGCAGTCGACCTAGGGGAAACCCCAATTTGCACGAAACATAATTGTCGGGATCGCAACAATGAGTTTCGCTGGGCGAACCGCGTTAGACTTTTCACCCAATTAACTTAAGCCGTTGTTTTTATTGCGTTAATCGCCTCAACTCCTGACTCCGAAGGCTGCGTGTAATCGTTTGCACGATGGCTCGTCATTACAGCATCGCCAGCCAATCGCCATGCACGCGCCAGTTTCTACGCGCTCGTTGCGGAGGTCATCGCGGTCGTGAGGAGTTCGCGCAGCAATGGCTGGATAATTTTCGCCTTGGCCTCGTCGTAAGCGAACGGCGACGATTCTTCCATGTAGCTGATCTGCGTCAGCTCAAGCTGAATCGCATGAACGCCCTTCTCGGGCTGGCCGTAGCGCCGCGTGATGTAGCCGCCCTTGAAGCGGCCGTTGGCCACCGTCGAAAAACGGCCGTCGCGCTCGACGATCCGCGCGAGATGCTCGGCCAGCCCGGGCGCCGCCGACGCACCGTCCGCCGTGCCGAAGTTGAAATCGGTCAGACGTCCGTCGAAGAAACGCGGCACGACCGAGCGAATCGAGTGCGCTTCCCATAGCAGCACGCTTCCGTGCGACTTCCGCAGCGCGTCGAGTTCGCTCGCGAGCGCATCGTGATAAGGCTGCCAGTACATCGCGCGGCGCGCATCGATCTGCTCGCGCGACGGCTCGTGGCCTGGCTTGTAGAGCGGCGCCTTGTCGAAGGTATCGACCGGACACAGCCCCGTCGTGTCGCGGCCGGGATAAAGATTCGCGTCGTCGGGCGGACGGTTCAGATCGACGACATATCGCGCGTATTCCGGCGTCAGGATCGATGCGCCCAACTCGCGCGCGAACGCGTATAGCCGTTCGAGATGCCAGTCGCAATCCTCGGTGAGTTTCGCGACGGGCGTCATCTCCTCGGCAAGCGCGCAGGGAATGCTCGTGCCCCGGTGCGGAATCGAAATCAGCAGCGGCGCGTTGCCGCGTTCCAGCGTGAAAATCGAAGACTCGTTCATGGATGACCTCAATCGAGCAAGCCGCGCAACGCGGCGCGATAGCGCAACAGCGCTTCGTCTTCCTGCGCGTGCCGGCGCGCGTCGATCACCTTGCGGCCGGAGACGAACACATCGCGGATCGGCGTATCGCCATGTTCGCAGAAGACGGCGCTCGAAAGCCAGGTCTCGGGCGCATGCTCGCCGATGCCCGGATGCGTTTCGTCGAGCACGAGCCAGTCGGCGCGCAAGCCCTGCGCGAGCGCGCCGACGGGTCGTCCGGTCGCGTGCGCGCCGCCGTCGAGCGCGGCATCGAAGAGACGATCGGCGGGACGGCTCTGCGTCGGCGACGCGAGCACGTTGCGCTGCTGACGCCACAAACGCTGGCCGTATTCGAGCAGACGCAGTTCGGAGCGCCAGTCCACGCCGACATGACTATCCGAGCCGACGCCGATGCGTCCGCCCGCATCGAGATAATCGCGCGACGGAAAGACGCCATCGCCGAGATTCGCTTCGGTCGTGAGACACAGGCCCGCGACCGCGCCGCTTTGCGCGAGACGCGCGCATTCGTCGGCGTCGACATGCGTCGCATGCACGAGGCACCAGCGCTCGTCGACGTTAAAGCGTTCGAGCAGCCATTGCACCGGGCGCTGCCCCGTCGCCGCGAGGCACGCCTCCACTTCGGCGGTCTGCTCCGCAATGTGGATATGCACCGGCGCATGGTGAAAGCGCGCATCGAGCCCTTCGATCACCGCCGCGAGCGATTCGCCCGACACCGCGCGCAGCGAATGCGGCGCGACGCCATAACGGCGCATGCCATCTTCGGGCCGAGCGCGGGCGAGTTCGTCGATAAGCGCGAGCAGCGTATCGGGCGTGTTGAGAAAGCGCCGCTGATCGTCGCGCGGTGCGCTCTTGTTGAAACCGCTGTGCTCGTACAGCACCGGCAACATCGTGATGCCGATGCCCGCGCGCCCGGCCGCATCGACGACGCGCTCGGCGAGTTCCGCGCGATTCGCATAAGGCGCGCCGCCGGGCGCGTGATGCACGTAATGAAACTCGCACACCGACGTGTAGCCCGCTTTCAGCATCTCGATGTACAGCCAGTGCGCAATGTCCGCGAGCGATTCCGGGCCGATCCGCGCGGCGAAGCGATACATCAGGTCGCGCCAGCTCCAGAAGGTGTCGGCGACGCTCGCCCGATATTCGGTGAGGCCCGCCATTGCGCGCTGGAACGCGTGCGAGTGCAGGTTCGGCATGCCGGGCACGACCGGCCCTTTCGCCCGCTCGACGCCCGCGGGCGCCACGCTGTCGGGCGCTACGCGCACCAATGTGCCGTCGTCGTTCCATTCGAGCAGCACGTTGCGCCGCCAGCCGTCGGCGAGGCGCGCGTGGTCCGCGAAGAATGCGCTCATGTTCCCGTCTCCCTTTTTATGTCGATGCGCGGCTGCTCACAAATCGTCGATGCCGATGTGCAGCCAGGTCGTGACGTCCGACGCCTCGCATCGCAAGGCGGCCGCACGATCGAGACGCAGCGTGTCGCCTGTTTCAAGCTTATGGCGCGTGTCGCCATCGGCTTTGATATCGATGCTTCCGCGCACGCAGAAGATGAACGTCAGATCGTGACGCGCGTCGGGCGAACACGAGCCGCGCCGGACATGCACCGTCGCGCGGGCGCGATCGCGGCGCACCATCACGTTGAAATCGCGCGTCGGGCCTTCGATCAGCGTCGCGTGAATCGGCGTTTCGCCGGCGAAGCGCGCGCTCGCGAGCGGCGCATCGAGCGTATGCACGCGGCCGTCCGCCTCGGTAAGACGCATGCCCGCGCCGTCGAGCAGCACGAGCACGCGATCGACGCCCGCGAAGCACGAGAACGCGCCATCGGAGGCCACGTCCGCCAGCGACAGACGCCACGCGAACGCATCGAGCGACGTGCCTCGCGGCCCCGCCGCTATCTCGCGCGTCACGCCGCCGCCGTTCTTCCAGGGCTTGGGCGTGAGCGAATCGGCACGAATGATCATGGCGTTCAGAAGTGCCCCGTGAATTGATAACGGTCGCCCGGATGCCAGAGATTCGCGACCGATGCGACCGCGTCGCGCGACCACGTGCGCCGATGCAGCAACAGACACGGCTCGTGCTCCGCCATCGCGAGCGAGAGCCGGATCTCGGTCGACGGCACCGACGCCTCAATCCGGTATTCGACGCGCTGCAGCGGCGCGGCCGTCATCAGGTACTGGTTCGGCGTGATCGTCGTGAAATCCTGGCGCGCGTATTCCGGCGCGAGCTTGGGATTCACGTAACGCTCTTCCATCTGCACCGGCTCGTCGTTCTCGAAGTGCAGCACGCGCGAATGAAACACCGGGCTGCCCAGCGTGAGATGCATTTCGGCGGCGAGCGCCTCGTCGACGATCGATGCGCCCAGATGCAGCACATGCGCGCTATACACGTGGCCGCGCGCGACGATTTCATCGGAGATGCTGCGAATCTCGACGAGCGTCGACGCGTATTTCGGCTGCGCAACGAACGTGCCCGCGCCCTGCACGCGCGTGAGCACCTGCTCGGCGGTCAACTCGCGCACCGCGCGGTTCACCGTCATGCGGGCGACCTTGAACTCGCGTGCGAGCTCGTTCTCGGAGGGCACCTGATCGCCCTCCTTCCATTCGCCGATATGAATGCGCTGGAGAATGTAGTCCTTGATCTCCTGATACGCAGGCGTGTTCATACAGGTTGTTCCGACGCGAACGCGAGCGGGCTGTGCTGCGCGACGACGCCTTCCTGCACGAGCGTCGCGATCGCGGCGATGTCCGGCGCGAAGTAGTGATCGAGGTCGTAATGCGCCACGTGCGCGCGCAGCGTCTTCATCACTTCGAGCAAAGGCGCGCTCGTCTGATGCGGCGCGCGCAGATCGACGCCTTGCGCCGCCGCGAGCAGTTCGATCGCGAGAATGTTCGCCGTGTTGCTCGCGATGTCGCCGAGCTTGCGCGCGGCGAATGTCGCCATCGAGACGTGGTCTTCCTGATTCGCGGAAGTCGGCAGCGAATCGACCGATGCAGGATGCGCGAGCGTCTTGTTCTCCGATGCGAGCGCGGCGGCCGTCACGTGCGCGATCATGAAGCCGGAGTTGACGCCGCCATCGCGTACGAGGAACGGCGGCAGGCCCGAGAGCGTCGCGTCGATCAGCAACGCGATGCGGCGTTCCGCGAGCGCGCCGATTTCGGCGGCGGCGAGCGCGAGGTTGTCGGCGGCGAACGCCACCGGCTCCGCGTGGAAATTGCCGCCCGACAGGACTTCGCCGGTATCGGGGAAGATCAGCGGGTTATCGGAGACGGCATTCGATTCGATCAGGAGGATGTCGGCGGCGTGGCGCATCTGGTCGAGGCACGCGCCCATCACCTGCGGCTGGCAGCGCAGGCTGTACGGGTCCTGCACCTTCTCGCAATCGGCGTGCGACAGGTTGATGCCCGAGCCCTTCAGCAGCGTGCGGTACGCGGCCGCCGCTTCCATCTGCCCGCGATGGCCGCGCAGCTCGTGGATGCGCGCATCGAACGGCACGACCGAGCCCGCCGCCGCATCGACGGACAGCGCGCCCGCGACGAGTCCGGTGCGGAACAGATCCTCGATCGCGAAGAGGTTGTAGAGCGCGAGCGCCGCCGACGCCTGCGTGCCGTTCAGCAACGCGAGACCTTCCTTCGCCTGCAGCGTGAGCGGCTTGAGACCCGCGACCGCGAGACCGTCGAGCGCACTCGCGCGCTCGCCGCGAATGGTGACTTCGCCGATGCCGAGCAGCACCGTCGACATATGCGCGAGCGGCGCGAGATCGCCCGATGCGCCGACCGAGCCCTTGATCGGGATGATCGGCAGCACGTCGGCGTTGAAAAGCGTGATGAGTGCGTCGATGACCTCGCGGCGGATGCCCGAATGACCGCGCCCGAGGCTCGACAGCTTGAGCGCCATCAGGAGGCGCACGACCGGCCGCGACATCGGCTCGCCGACGCCCACCGCATGCGACAGCACAAGATTCTTCTGCAGCAGTTCCAGCTGATCGGCCGGAATGTGCGTATTGGCGAGCCGCCCGAAGCCCGTATTGATGCCGTAAGCCGGATCGCCTTTCGCGGCAATCGCGGCGACGGCGCGCGCGCTCGCGTCGATGGCGTCGAAGCTGGCGGGATCGAGTTGCAGCGGGTCCGAACCACGCGCGATGCGGCGCAGTTGCGGGAGAGTCAGTTTTCCGGGCGTAAGCGTGATCATGGTTCGTCCTGTCTATACAAGTTAGACTCAAGTCTAAACGGGCTCGAAGGACGAAACAAGGGGATATCCGGGATATCACTAGGATCTTCCCGGAAGAAAGATGCGTCTTGTCTATACAGATTTCACGGTTCGAGCACCTTTTCCATCACGAACTGGACGAAACGTTGCTCGCGCACGATGATCGCCCGCGCCAGGAGCATCGTGAAACCGCAATATTCGAAGAACGGCCGCCCGGTGACGCTCGAATAAGTGTGCAGTGTGTTCAGGCCCATTTCGTCGGCTTCGGCTTCGATGCGCGCGAGCAGCGACGTCGCCACGCTTTTGCGCTGATGCAGCGGATCGACGAACATCATGTCGATGAGGCCGTTCTTTTCGAGATCGGCGAAGCCCGCGAGTTCGCCGTCGACGAGCCCGACCCACGTCGGACGGTTCAAGCGTGCGAGTTCCCACTCGTCCCGGTCGGCTTGCGCCCACGCCGCGATCTGTGCTTCGTTGTAGTCGGCCGATGCCGTTTCGCGAACGGCGCGTTGAAACAAATCGATCACACCGTCGAGATCGCTCGGATGATACGGTCTGACTTCGATGAGCGGAAACCGTGGCATTTCATCACCTTCGTTACTGTCAAAATAAAAAAAACCGCTGCCGAGGCAGCGAGGGTCAAGCGTTGAAAACGCGGGAAAAAAACTTGTACGGGAATGAGTCGGATCGGGCGGGCGCAAACGTTCAAATCGCCAAAATCGATTGGCCGGATTGCGCTGCAGGAACGTCCTTCAGGAAGCCACGACCACCGTCGCGATACCGAGCGCGGTCATCAGCAACGATGCGCATACGTGGATCGCGATTTCAGCGAGCGCCCAGCCGAGCCGCCCTTGCTGCAAATGCGCGACCACTTCGGCCGAGAAGGTAGAAAACGTGGAGAGCCCGCCCATCAGCCCGGTGATGATGAACAACCGCCATTCCACCGAGATATCGGGAAAGCGCGCGAAAAAAGCAACGGCCACGCCGATGATGTAGCCCGCGATGACGTTCGCTGCGAACGTGCCGAGCGGAAGATTCGGAAAAATCGCATTCAGGCGCAGGCCGAGGACCCATCTGAGCAGCGATCCCAGGCCGCCGCCGAGTCCCACGGCGATGATCGACAGATACATGAATTATGTGAAATCGATTTGAAATTAACTGCGTTATGCCTCGCGCGCGAGCCGGTCGATCAGCGCGCCGCGACTCGCCTCGACGATCCAGCCGTCCTTGTGCCGGACATGCGCCGCCCACGTGCCGTCGCGCCGTTCTTCCCAGCATCCGGCATCGTGGCCGTCGATGAAGAGCGAGCCGCGCACCACGAGTTGCGGATCGGCGGGGTCGAGCACCTCGTCGTCATTGTGTTCGAGCTTCACCGTGTGCATGAGCATCGTCTGCAAAAAGACGTCAAAACCAGAGCCAGTTACGCGAACGGCTCCATTCTAACGATACTCGCAGCCGTTGGTCCAAACGCTCACCGTATCATGAAGGACATTGCCGAAAGGCAATTGAGTATCCGCACGACATGTTCGACGGAGGGCGCATCGAAAGCGAGCGTCACGGCATCGATACGTTCGAGCGTCGGCCACTGGCAGAAGAGATCGGCGAATGCGGTCGTCTGTGCGCGCAGTTCGCAGCGATGTTCGGTGACCGGCGATCGCTTCGCATGGGCCGACGACGCGGCCGCTTCGATCGTCTCGCGCGCGGCGAGCCGGATCGCGTCGCATGATGCTGCGGGCGTTTCGGTCACGCCGCTCGAATAACCGTGCGCGGTCTTCACGCATAGAAAACGCGCGCCGGGAAATGCGGGCAGCGTCTCGGCGCCGAAGACGTCGTCGCCTGTGAGCAACGCGATGCGTGCGCCGTGTTCCTCCGCGAGCCTGCCGTATAGCCCGGCCTCGCCGACTTCATCGCCGTCGAGCGTGACGCGCGCGAACGCGGCGCTGTTGATCGTATGCGCGAGGATGCCGCGGCTTTGCGCGCGCGCGTGATAGCCGACCATGAAGACCACTTCCGGCGATGCTTCCAGCCCCGCCATCATGCCGAGCGTGCGCGGCTTGCCGAGCACGAGACGCGCGCGCGGATCGAGCAGGTCGGGTATCAGGTTGCGAAAGCCGCCGTGCGAATCGTTGATCCACACTTGCGATGCGCCGCCATCGAACGCGCCTTGCGCAGCCGCATTCGCTTCGCGCGTCATCCAGCGGCGCGCCTGTTCGTATTCGGCGTTGCCCGCGCGCGTCTGCTCCGGATGGAACACGCCCGCGATGCCTTCGATATCCACCGAGATCAACACTTTCATGGTCGTGTTCTCAATGCGTCCCTGAGCGATATGCGCCGATGGCCATCGCGTCCGGTGACCGTTTCCGCGCTGAAGAGCGCATCGAGGATCGCTTGCTCGATGCTGTCGGCGGCGGCCTGAAAAAGAGGATCGAGCCGCGCGTCGCTGATGAGCGGCGGCACTGTGATGAAGCCCGCATCGTGCGGCACGGTGTAAGCGGTCGTGAAAGCCAGCGCGATGTCGCCGCTGCCGTGACCGTACACCGAACCTATGCGCGCGAGGCCGGCGGCGGAACGCATCGCGAGGCGGCGCAACTGACGCGCGTCGAGCGGCGCATCGGTTGCGATCAGCATGATGATCGAGCCTTGCTCGGGCGTCACGTTCGCTTCTTTCGTCGATGCCAGCAGCGTCTTTCCGAGCGCATCGCCGGCAATCGTGAGTTGCGGCAGACGGCCGAAATTCGCGAGCACGAGCGCGCCAATCGTGTACGCGTGCTCGTCGATCCGCACGATGCGCGATGCCGAACCGATACCGCCTTTCAGCTCGAAGCACGACATGCCGCGCCCCGCTCCCACCGCGCCGCGTTCGAAATCGACGCTGCATGCATCGAGCGCGCTCATGTAATGCGCTTCGTGAATCGCGAGCGCCTGCATGTCGTTGAGGTAGCCATCGTTGCACTCGAACACGAGCGGATTCACGCTCGGATCTTCGCGCCCGATAAGCGGATTCGCGGCGATCGCCGCGCGAATCTGGGCATTCGCGATCGTGCCGACGCCGAAGGTATTGGTCAGCGCGACCGGCGTTTCGAGCACGCCGAGCTCTTCCACTTGCACGAGCCCGACGCTCTTGCCGAAGCCGTTGATCACGCACGCGGCCGCCGGCACCTTGTCGCGATAGACATCGCCATCGTGTGGACGAATCACCGTGACGCCCGTTTGCACCGCGCCCTGCGCGAGCGTGCAATGACCGACCGTCACGCCCTCGACATCGGCGATCGTGCCGCGCGGCCCCGCGTCGAGCGAACCGATGTGCATCATGGCCGGTCGAGCTTCGGATCGAGCGCGTCGCGCAGACCGTCGCCGAGCAGATTGAACGCGAGCACGGTGAAGAAGATCGCGAGGCTCGGGAAGATCGCGACGTGCGGCGCCATCGCCATGTCGGCGCGCGCTTCGTTGAGCATCGCGCCCCACTCGGGCGTCGGCGGCTGCGCGCCGAGTCCGAGGAACGAGAGACTCGCCGCCGTGATGATCGACGTGCCGATGCGCATCGTGAAGTACACGACCACCGACGAAATCGTGCCGGGAAGGATATGCCGCGCGAGTATTGTCCAGTCCGACGCGCCGATGCTCTTCGCCGCTTCGATATACGTGAGATGCTTGAGCGCCAGCGTATTGCCGCGCACGAGCCGCGCGAATGCGGGAATGCTGAAGATCGCGACCGCGCACACCACGTTCACCATGCCGTTGCCGAGAATCGCGACGACGCCGATCGCGAGTAAGATGCCGGGAAACGCGAACAGCACGTCCGCGATGCGCATCACGATGCGGTCCCACCATCCTTCGTAATAGCCCGCGAGCAAACCGAAGAACGTGCCGATCACCGCGCCGAGCACGACCGAGAGCAGACCCGCAGACAACGAGATGCGGCTGCCCACCAGGATGCGGCTGAGAATGTCGCGCCCCAGGGAATCGACACCGAACCAGTGCGCGGCCGATGGACCGGCGTTGAGCGCGTCGTAGTCGAAGTAGTTCTCGGGATCGTAAGGCGCGATATACGGCGAGATGATCGCGATCACGATCAGCAGCAACACGAACACGGCCGCGATCATCGCGATGTGCTGCTGCCTGAACTTGCGCCAGAACTCCGTCCAAGGCGTGCGTATTTCCTGCGCATGCACCGCGCTTTCGACTGTCACGCTCATCGCGTCCTCACTTGAAACGAATGGTCGGATTGATGATCGCGTAGAGCACGTCCACGATCAGATTGATCACGATGAACTCCAGCGAGAACAGCAGCACTTCCGCCTGGATTACCGGGTAGTCGCGCATCTCGACCGCATCGACGAGCAGGCGCCCGAGGCCCGGCCAGTTGAACACCTTCTCCACGACGATCGAGCCGCCGAGCAGGAAGCCGAACTGCAGGCCCATCATCGTGACGACGGGGATCATCGCGTTGCGCAGGCAGTGCTTCACGATGACCATCGGTTCGTGCACGCCCTTAGCGCGAGCCGTGCGCACGAAGTCCTCGCCGAGCACTTCGACGAAGGACGCGCGCGTGAAGCGGGCCATCACGGCGGCCACGGCAGCGCCGAGCGTGATCGACGGAAGCACGTAGCCCTTCCATGTGCCGTCATCGACGATCGGCAGCCAGCCGAGCTTCACCGAGAAAATTTCCATCAGCAGCATGCCGAGCGCGAAGGCGGGAAACGAGATGCCCGATACCGCGAGCGTCATCCCCAGCCGGTCCGGCCAGCGATTGCGCCACACCGCCGACACGATGCCGATCGTCATGCCGAAGATCACCGCCCAGACCATGCTCGCGAGCGTGAGCCACAAAGTAGGCATGAAGCGCTCGGCGATTTCCGTCGACACGGGCCGCTTGCTGCGGGTCGACATGCCGAAGTCGAAATGCACGACCTTGCCGAAGAAGCCCACGAGTTGCTGCGGCAGCGGCTTGTCGAGGCCGAGGTCCGCGCGCACGAGCGCGACCGTGGCTTCGTCGGCTTCCGCGCCCGCCGCGAGTCGCGCGGGATCGCCCGGCAGCATGTGCACGAAGAAGAACACCAGCACCGCGACGATGAAAAGCGTCGGCAGCAAACCTAGCAATCGTTTGGCGATGAAGTTGAGCATCGGTTTTTGTCGGATGCGGCCGGGCAATCACGCCCGGCCGAAAGCGATTACTTGATCGCGATCTCGTCGAAGCTGAACGAGCCGTCGGGCATCACATACGCGCCGGAAAGACGCTTGCTGCGCGCATACACGACCTTTTCCGTGACGAGGAAAATCCACGGCGCATCGGCCCAGATGCGTTTTTGCGCATCGGCGTAGAGCTTGGCCTTCTCGCCGCGATCCGTCGTGGCGAGCGCCTTCGAAAGATCGTCATCGACCTGATCGTTCTTGTAGTACGCGGTGTTGAAGAGCTTCGGCGGGAACGACGTGCCGCCGAGCAGCGGAGAAAGCGCCCAGTCCGCTTCGCCCGTCGAAGACGACCAGCCGATGTAGAGCATGCGCACGGGCGCCGTCTTCGGATCGGGCGCGCTCTCGATGCGCTGCACGCGCTGGCCCGCTTCGAGCGCTTCGACCGTCGTCTTCACACCGACCTGCGCAAGTTGCTGCTGCACGAACTGGATGATCTTCTGCGCGGTCGTGTGGTTATAGCCGGACCACAGCACGGTTTCGAAGCCGTTCGGATAGCCCGCTTCCTTCAGCAGCTCGCGTGCTTTCGCGGGATCGTATTTCCACGGCCCGAGCTTCGCCGCGTAGTCGACGCCCGGCGGCACGACGCCTTCGGCCGGCACGGCATAACCCGCGAACGCGACCTTGACGAGCGCTTCCTTGTTGATCGCGTAGTTCATCGCCTCGCGCACCTTCGGATTGTCGAAGGGCTTTTGCAGCACGTTCATGCTGACATAGCGCTGAATGATCGAAGGCGCCGCGATCAGATCGACCTTCGGGCTCGCCTTGAGCGTCGCGGCCTGTTCGAACGGAATCGAGAACGCGAAGTCCGCTTCGCCCGTCTGCATGAGCGCGGCGCGCGTGTTGTTATCGACCACGGGCTTCCAGTCGATCATGTCGATCTTCGGCAAGCCCTTCTGCCAGTAGCCCGCGAACTTCTTCACCTTCAGGTCGTCGGTCTGCTTCCATTCGACGAACTCGAACGGACCCGTGCCGACCGGATGAAACGCGATGTCCTTGCCGTATTTCTTGAGCGCGGTCGGCGAGATCATCACCGCCGACGGATGCGCGAGCACGTTGATGAACGCCGAGAAAGGAATCTTCAGCGTGATCTTCACCGTGTACGGATCGACGACTTCGGTCTTGTCGATCTTGTTGAAGAGGTTATAGCGCTTGAGCTTGTTGTCCGGATTCGTGACGCGGTCGAACACGGCCTTCACCGCGTCCGCGTTGAAATCGGTGCCGTCCTGGAACTTCACGTCCTTGCGCAGATGAATCGTGTAGACCTTCGCGTCGGGGCTCGCCTCGTAGCTCGTCGCGAGCACGTTGCGGATCTTCATGTCCTTGTCGAAACCGAAGAGGCCCTCGTAGAACGACTTCGCCACCGCCTGCGAGAGCGTGTCGTTGGCGTCGTACGGATCCATCGTCGTGAAGGTCGAAGCGACCGCCATCACGGCGGTGCTTTGCGCATGCGCCGCGACGGGCGCGAGTGCGGTCAGCGTGGCGAACGCGCTTGCTGCGAGCATCGCGCGCAATTGAAAGGACGGCATCGTTGGACTCCTTTTTGAAGTGCTTCTAGTAAGCGCCGCCAACGTGATGCTCGGCGACAAAATGATCTGGTCCGACTGCAACCAGTTTTGCGACGATCGGCTCATCGCCGAGCTTGCGGATCGGGCTTGGAATCTCGTCGGCGGCGAGCATGCGTTTCGCGTGTCTGCGCGACGGGTCGGCGACTGGCACCGCGCTCATCAGCTTGCGCGTGTATGGATGACGCGGCGCTTCGAACACGGCGGCGCGCGGTCCGATCTCGACGATCTGCCCGAGGTACATCACCGCGACGCGATGGCTCACGCGCTCCACGACAGCCATGTCGTGCGAGATGAAGAGATACGCGACGCCCAGTTCGCGCTGCAGATCGAGCATCAGATTGACGATCTGCGCGCGCACGGAGACATCGAGCGCGGAGACGGATTCATCGGCGATCACGACTTTCGGGTTCAACGCGAGCGCGCGTGCAATCGCGATGCGCTGTCTTTGACCGCCCGAGAATTCATGCGGATACCGCTGTGCCGCTTCGGGCGGCAAGCCGACCTTTTCGAGCAGCCAGTCGACCCGCGCCTGCGCTTCCTTGCCGCTCGCGACGCCGTGCACGAGCAACGGTTCCATCACGGAGAAGCCGACCGTCAGACGCGGATTGAGCGATGCGAACGGGTCCTGGAAGATGAACTGGATATTGCGCCGCAGTGTCTGCAGCGCATGGCCTTCGAGCTTGCTGATGTCGCGTCCGTCGAATTCGATGGAACCGCTCTGGCTTTCGACGAGCCGTAGCAGCGAACGTCCCGTCGTCGATTTGCCGCAGCCCGATTCGCCGACGAGCGCGAGCGTTTCGCCCGGACGGAGGTCGAAGCTCACGCGCTCGACCGCATGCACCGACGCCGTCATGCGGCCGAACAAACCGCTCTTCACCGGAAAGCGCGTGACCAGATCGCGCACGCGCAGAATCGGTCTGATGGTCTCATCGACGGCAGGCTGCCTTTCCTTCTCGACCGCTTCCGATGGCCGCAACGCGCTCGCATCGTCGGGCGCGACATCCACCGGCTCCACTTCGAGGATCGGGAATTTAGCGGGACGATCGGTGCCGCGCATTGCGCCGAGGGTCGGCACGGCGGCGAGCAGCGCCTTCGTGTAGGCATGTTTCGGCGCATGAAACAGCGTGTCCGAATGCGCCTCCTCCACCTTCTCGCCGCGATACATCACGAGCACGCGATCGGCGACTTCCGCGACCACGCCCATGTCGTGCGTGATGAAGATCACGCCCATGTTCATTTCGTCCTGCAGGCCGCGCACGAGTTGCAGGATCTGCGCCTGAATCGTGACGTCGAGCGCGGTGGTCGGCTCGTCGGCGATCAGGAGCGCGGGCTTGCACGAGAGCGCCATCGCGATCATCACGCGCTGGCGCATGCCGCCCGACAACTGATGCGGATAGCGCGCGAACACGCGCTTCGATTCGGGAATGCGCACGAGATCGAGCAGACGCAGCGCTTCGGCGCGCGCCTCCGAATGACTCTTGCCCTGATGCAGCGCGATGGCTTCCGCAATCTGGTCGCCGACCGTGAACACCGGATTGAGCGATGTCATCGGCTCCTGGAAGATCATCGCGATGTCCGCGCCGCGCACGCTGCGCACCGCCGCGGACGACGCTTTCGCAAGATCCAGCACTTGCCCATTGCGCCGCCTGAACGCGATGCTGCCCGAGACGATCCGCCCGCCGCCATGTTCGACGAGACGCATCAGCGCGAGCGACGTGACCGACTTCCCCGAGCCCGATTCGCCGACGATCGCGAGCGTCTCGCCGCGATCCACGGTGAACGAGATATTGCGCACGGCTTCGATGGTGCGCGAGCGCGAGCGAAACGAGACCGACAGATCGCGCACGTCGATCACGCGATTTTCGGGCAAGGGCGAGGTCGCGTTCATCATCGATAGATCGCGGTGACGGGCGCTTCGCCGACGCGTGCAAAGCCGCGATACATGCCTTCCGTGTTGAACGGCAGCGCGACGTTGCCCTTCGCGTCGACGGCGACGAGCCCTCCGCGTCCTGCGATGCGCGGCAGCTTCGTCATCACGACATCGCTTGCCGCGTCTTCCAGCGACAGGCCGCGATACTCCATTTGCGCCGATACGTCATACGCCGCGAGCATGCGGATGAACATCTCGCCCGTGCCGGTGGTCGAGACGGCGCAGGTCGCGTCGTTCGCATAGCAGCCCGCGCCGATCAGCGGCGCATCGCCGACGCGCCCCGCCTGCTTGTTGGTGATGCCGCCCGTCGATGTCGCCGCCGCGAGATGACCGTGTGCATCGAGCGCAACGGCGCCGACCGTGCCGAACTTCTTGTCCGGATCGATGGGATCGTTGTCGAACGCGAACTTCGTCATCGCATCGTGATCGAGCATCGTGCCCGATGTGCCGCGCGCCTTGAGCGATTGCTGATGGCGCGCCTCCGTGAAGAAATACGAAGGATCGACGAGGTCGAGCCCTTGCGCCGCCGCGAACGCTTCCGCGCCCTCTGCCGTGAACATCACGTGGTCGCTCACGTCGAGCACGCGGCGCGCGGCGAGCACGGGATTCTTCACGCGCGTCACGCAACTGATCGCGCCGGCTTCGAGCGTCGCGCCGTCCATCACGGAGGCGTCGAGTTCGTGCGTGCCGGCCGCCGTGAACACCGCGCCGTGGCCCGCGTTGAAGAGCGGACAGTCTTCGAGAAGACGGACGGCTTCGGTGACGGCGTCGAGCGCGCTGCCGCCAGCGGCGAGAATGCGCTCGCCCGCGCTCAGGATGTCGGAGAGCGCCGTGTGATAGCCCCCTTCCGTTTCGGCGTTCATCGCGTGGCGCAGGAGCGTGCCCGCGCCGCCGTGAATGGCAATGACTGGTGTGGCGTTCATGTTTCGCGCGGTTCCGTGTGAGTGTGTCGTTTCGCGGCCGTGCGGCGCGTTGCATGGACCGCCTGCGCTCCCTTGGCGATCGACGGCGCGACGAGCCACGGCAAAACGAATTCGGTCAATCCGGATGCCGCCTCGACCGAGCGTTTCGCCCGATGCGCGACCGCATCGCAGAGTGCTTCGATGACGGCGAGCACCGCCGTGTCGCAATTCGCCGCCAGCCTGCGCTCGGCGTGAATCGCGAGCAGCAGGTCGGCGACCTGCGCGAGCGGCGACGCGGCGCTGTCGGTGAGCGCGACGACGCGCAAGCCGTGATCGCGGGCGAGCCGCGCCAGCGTGATGGTGTCGTCGACATAGCGCGGGAACGCGATCGCGATCAGCACGTCGCCGGGCGCCGCCGTGAAGAGCTTGCGCGCCGCGTGCGACGGTCCGCCCGTCAGCGCGAGCGACTGAACGTTCGCGCAATACGGCGTGAGTCCGTGCTCCATCAATCCCGCGAGAAACGCGCTCGCGCCATAGCCGATCACGAAGATGCGCGGCGCGGCGAGGATCGCGTCGACGATCGCTGCGGCCTTCGCGCCATCGACGGATGTTTGGGCAAGATGCAGATTCGCGGCCGCCTGTGCGAGCGATGCATCGAAGACCTCGGCGCCGCTCGCCGGCGATTCGAGCGCGGTGCGCAGGCGCTCGACCGGCGCGATGGTCGCCTCGAAGCCGCGCACGAGCGCCTCGCGAAACGCCGGATAACCCGAGAAGCCGAGCGCCCGCGCGAACCGGTTCGCCGTCGCCACCGATGCGCCCACGGCGCCCGCCAGTTCATCGATGCGCATCGTCGCGGAACGGAACAGGTTCGCCAGCACGAACGCCCCCATGCGCCGGTGAATGGGCGTGAGCGTCGGCATGGCCGCGGCGATGCGCGCGGAGATCAGATCGTCGGCGCTCGCCGGCGCACGAACCGATAGTGAACGGGACATGGAATGCGCTGCGCTCTCATGGCGATGAAACGCGATGAAAGTATATTTACTCGAAAAGCCGGGCAAAAAAAATTCATTTTCATCGAACTCGGGTTTTCGATAAGAAGGTGAGGCGCGCCGCTTCCGATGCATCGAACGTGCACCATCATGCACAATACGGGGCGCACCGCGTCGCACAGGCCCATCATGCGCACGCGTTTCCAGTCCTGACCGAACGGTATGAATTTCGACTTCCTTCCCGATCCGCTGCCGCACCTGCTCGCCGCTCATCCGTGGGCGCAACTGCTCGCGGGTCTCGTCGCACTCGCGCTGATCGCGCTGTTCCTGCAATGGGTGGTGGCGCGCATCGTGCTGTATGTCGCGCATCGGCTGCTCGTGCTCGCCGGCCATCAGAAGTGGGACGCCGCGTTCATCAAGCATCGCGCCTATCATCGCCTCTGGTACGCGGTGCCGTTCGCGACGATCGCGCTCGGTATCGACGACGTGCCGCGCATCGGGCACTGGGCGACGGTCATCGGCCGCGTAGCGCACGCCGGCGCGTGGGTCTGCATCTTTTTCGCCGCGGGCAGCGCGCTTTCCGCGTGGCAGGACGTCTATGCGGAAAGCAAGGAAGCACAGACGCGTTCCATCAAGGGCTATATCCAGATCGGCAAGCTGGGGCTCGCGCTCGTGTGCGGCGTGCTCGTGCTGTCGATTCTCATCGACCGCTCGCCGCTCTGGATGCTCTCCGGTCTCGGTGCGCTGTCCGCCGTGCTGCTGCTCGTGTTCAAGGACACGCTGCTGTCGCTCGTCGCGAGCACGCAACTCACATCGAACGACATGCTGCGGATCGGCGACTGGATCGAGATGCCGCAAGCCGCCGCCGATGGCTTCGTGAAGGACATCGCGCTGCATACGGTCAAGGTGCAGAACTGGGACAACACCGTGACCACCGTGCCGACCTACAAGCTCTTTTCGGAGAGCTATCGCAACTATCGGCACATGTTCGAATCGGGCGGGCGGCGCATCAAGCGAACCTTGCGCATCGACGCGCAATGCGTGCGCTTTCTCACCGACGAAGAGACCGCGCGCCTGAAGCGCTTTCGCCTACTGCACGATTATCTGGAACAGAAGCAGACCGAAGTCGAGCAGGCGAACCGCAATCTCGGCGAACTCGCGAACGAACCCGCGAACCGGCGTCGGCTCACGAATATCGGCACGTTTCGCGCGTATGGGCTCGCCTATTTGCAGCGCCATCCGGAAATCCGTCAGGATATGGCGATCATGGTCCGCATGATGGAACCGCAATCGCAGGGCATCCCGGTCGAGGTCTACTGTTTCACCGCGACGACCGCGTGGACGCAATACGAGCGCATTCAGGGCGACGTATTCGATCATCTGCTGTCGATCCTTCCGGAGATGGGCCTGCGCCTTTATCAGGCGCCATCCGGCGCGGACATGACGGGTTTCACGGGCCGTCTGCGCGGCGAAATGCCGGCTCTCTGATTCGCGGCATTCGCTCCGTCAAAAAGGATCAGGCAACAATCCTCCACTTTTGTGTATTCACGTTGACGCTTCCGGTCATTACGATCTAACCATCGCCGATGCGCCTTTTTTCCGCAGCTTCATAGCCGCGGTGGGATCGTTTTTTCCGCGCATCGCCATTCAATCGTCATAAAAGGAAAACTCAACGTGATCGATCGCGTCCATGCCATGCGTGTCTTCACGCGTGTCGTCGATACGAACAGTTTCACGCGTGCAGCCGAGTCGCTCGGCATGCCCCGCGCGAGTGTTTCGACGACCGTGCAACAACTCGAAGCGCTAGTCGGCGTGCAATTGCTCGCACGCACGACGCGGCGCCTGAATCTCACCGTCGATGGCGCCGCTTATTACGAGCGTTGCGCGCAAATCCTCGCCGATATCGACGAGCTCGAATCCGGCTTCGGCGCGGGCGAGGAACGTCTGCGCGGACGGCTGCGCGTCGAGATGCCGGATACCGTCGCGACGTCGATCGTCGTGCCCGCGCTGCCGGAGTTTCACGCGCGCTTTCCGCAGATCGAGCTATCGATCGGCATCGGCAACCGCAATGTGGATCTCGTCGGCGAAGGCGTCGATTGCAGCGTGCAGCTCGGCGAACTGCCCAATTCCGGTCTGATCGCGCGCCGGCTCGGCATGCTCGAACAGGTGACGTGCGCGAGTCCGGCGTATCTGGACAAGCACGGCATGCCGGAAACGCTCGATGATCTCGCGCAGCACGTTGCGGTCAATTGCATCTCGGAGAAAAGCGGCCGCCCCGCCGATTTCGATTTCGATGTCGACGGCGAGCCCGTCACCATGAAGATGCGCGGCTTCGTGCAGGTCGCCGACGAGCACGCGTACATCGCATGCGGCATCGAAGGCCTCGGGCTGATACAGCCGTTGCGCATCGCGGCGCAGCCCTATCTGCGCTCGGGCCAGTTGCGCGAGTTGCTGCCGCAATGGAAATCGCCGCCGCTCAAGGTGTCGGTGGCGTTTCTGAAGAGCCGTCAGGCGAGCCCGCGCGTGTCGGTATTCGTCGACTGGCTCGCGGCGCTCTTCGAACGTACGCAGCAGATCGACGACACGCTGACGAGCCTTTATCGTTCGGCGCAACGTCGCGGCCCGACGCGCCGGGATCGTCCCGAGGAAGAAACCGCCGACGCCTGATTCCTGCGTTGCGCTATCGCACGGGCGTGGCTGCGTTCGCGCCCACGACCGTGTTCCACTTGCGCACTTCCCAGCGCTCGACCAGCCCGTTCGTCACGTACGGATCGTTTTTCGCGAAATCTTCCGCGGCGGCGGGCGAATTACTGTGAAACAACAGCATCGCGCGATCGGCGGGTGCATCGAGCGCGCCGGCGAGCACGATGTCGCCACGCTCGACCGCCGCCCACGCAAGGGCGAGATGCCCGTCGCGAAATTGCGCGCGGCGCTCCAGATAGTCTGAACAGAGTTCGTAAATCAACAAATAGTGCATCGCCGTCTCCTTAGTGGGACAGTGCCGGGTTCATCGAACTAGTTTGTCCTATTTTCGAGATCGAAACCAAGAGTTCTATCGGAAGGGTCTGATCGCTTAACGATAGCGTATCGCAGATCATATGCGGATACCCAGAGGATTCCGCCAATGAACCGCAACCAGCCTCCTTGCAACGCGTGCCCGAAGCACGATTGCCGCAACTGCGAGTGGACGTCGCCGCTCGATGCGTCCTACCGCACGCTCATCCACTCCCATTCCATGCTGTCGATCGTTGCGCTCTCCGTGAAGGATGCGGAACGCGTACTCGCCGAGCCGTCGTGGCTCGGCATCGCCTGCAAGCGCATTCTCAAGTTCTTCTCAGAATTGAGCCTGCGCGCACGTTAAAAAAACGCCACTGGAGTGGCATTGCAGCACCGTTTTCGTAAAGAAGGTTGCACGATTTTTTTTAGGATAACTGTGCATATAGAATCCACTGCACTTTTGCGCTTGCGTCAAGCGTTCATGTAGAAAGGAATTTCAGTCGATGAGCATCAATCTGGTCCAGGCGGTCAATGCCGCGATCCCGGAACACATCGCGGAGCAGCTGTCGCAACAATTCGGCATTCCCGGTCAGATCGTCCGGCAGCTCGCACTACGCATCGCGCCCGGCCTGGTCGCATCGCTGATGGACCGGGCGACGCTCGTGCCCGGCTCGCAGTCGGTGTACTCCGTCATCATGCAGCCGGAGACCAACGCCCACATCGCGGATCAACTCTCCAAGCTGATCACGACCACCGGCGGCCTCAAGCAGCTCGAAGCCAACGGTCATTCGCTCGCCGCGCTCGCGACGGGCCGGCGTCTCGATGCACTGAGCGACGCCGTTTCGGCCGAAACAGGCGTTCCCACGCAAGCTACGTCGGCGCTCGCGGGCATCGTCGCCGCTGTGCTGTTCGGCAGCATGAAGCGCCACTTCCTGCTCGCGCAATGGGGATTGCCACAGGTGCCCAAGCTGCTGCGCGATCAGGTCGGCGAAATCAATACGTCGATGTCGAACGCAGTTGCGACGGCCATCGGCGTCGGCAACACCGAAGGCTTCACCAGTTGCATCACGCCGCGGCTCGACACGGTCGCATCGAGCCTCGAATCGCGTGCTGATAGCGATGTCGCTGTAGCAGCGGCAGTCGCACCGGCGCCTGTCGTGACGCCCGCTCCCGCCGCGCAAAGCGCGCCGGTTTCCAAGGCCACGCCGCCCGCGCCGCCGCCGATGCGTGCGCCGGTGCGCAAGCCCGCGCCGAAACGTTCGAACAAGTGGGTCTGGCTGCTCTTCGCCGTTTTGGCCGCCGTTCTGGCGTTGGTCTATTACCGCGGCTTCACACAAAGCAGCAGCGTCGATCTGAGCGCGGCACCGGCCACGCAGCAAGTCTCGGAAATGTCGACGCCGGCTTCGTCCGCAACGCTAACGACCACGCCTGCCATCGATACTGCCCCTCTGGCGACGTCCGTGAACACGCCTGTCACAACCGCGTCGGCACCGCAAACGGCCTCCGCACCGGCGGTCGTGCCCGCTTCATGGAAAGACGCGCAGTTGCTGTTCAGCGTCAACGAAGCAGGCGCCCCGGCGATCGAGGCAACAGTGGGCACGGAAGCAGAGAAGAAGCATCTGATCGACACGTTGACCGCCCGCTTTGGAAAGGCCTACACGGCGGACGTTTCCGTCGTTCCCGAAACCCGCCCGGCAACCTGGCTTTCTCGCCTGAACGATTTCTTCCCGCTCATGACCGTGCCCGGTGCGGAAGCCAAGATCAGCGGCTCGAAAGTGGAGTTGAGCGGCACCGCAGCGAACGGAAAACTCGGCTGGACCGATCGTCTGAAAGGCACGCTCGGCGGCATGTTCCAGGTCGCGGCGTTCGACGTCGACGGCGCGGTCGCCACCGCGACGCAATCCTTTCGCAGCGCGATGAAGAGCCTGCTCGCCACTGACACGCCCTGCTCCGGAGACAAGCTGACGCGGGTGCTCGACCTCCAGGTCGTCAACTTCGCTCGCTCGAGTGCGCAGGTGCCGGAAAGCGCGGTCGGCACGCTCGGCGAGACGGCGCAATTGCTCAAGAGTTGCGCCGCCAAGGGTTCGATCGTGAATCTCGAAGTCGCAGGCTATTCGGATGCACAGGGTGCGGCATCGGCGAAGCTCGAAGTATCGAAGGAACGCGCCGAGGCTGTCCGTGGCTACCTGGTGCGAAACGGTGTGCCGCCGCAATCGCTCACGGCCACGGGTTATGGCGACGCCAATCCGATCGCCGACAACGATATCGAGAGCGGACGTTTCGCCAATCGCCGGATCGAGTTCGTCGTCAGGAAACGCTGAGCGCCGACCCGACTCGCGCAATCTTTTTCACGACGCCGTCGCACGAAAGTGTGACGGCGTTTTACTTTGAGCGCGCGCTGCGGCCGCCATGCAGCCGATTCAGCTCGGCTTCGCGAAATCGTTCTCTGCCCAGCGCTCGGCGCTCGCCTTGCTGAGCTTGAATGCCGGCGACACACGCACGTGCGCGAGTTGCGCACCGTACGCATCGAAGGCCTTGAGATTGGCGTAGGGATCGTCCTCATCGGGAACGATCTCCAGCGTGACGGTAATATCCTCGCCCTGCACATCGACGGTGACATTCTTGTTCAGCATCGCGTGGCGCTGCTGTTCGTGCCGGCGCAAGACTTCCGACGCCGTCTTGACCAACGTACGAAACGCGTTTGCATCGAGAGGTTTCGGGTTTTTCTTGTCACGGCCCATCGTCCACGGACCAACGAGCGCGGGCTCCGCTTCGCCCGTCTGAATCATTTCGACGGCCCAGCCGTCGTCGTCCTCGTTCTTGATCACGCGCGCGGTCCAGCCGTCGTCGCGCCAGAGGCGATCTTCATGGATCGCGTCGTCGGCGGAGGGAAATTCGGAATCGGTCATATCGTAGCAAGGCAAGCAATGAGGCAATGCGACGAATTTTACCTTGGACGATGCACGGAGCATCGTTCGTGCTCAAAGCATTGGCCAGACGGCCAGTGTCATACCCAAACGCATTGCGCCGTGCTACTTTGAATGTACCGGGACCGTCCGGAATCCATCGGCAACGCAATTAAGAAGCCGTAAAACTCTTTCAAGGAGCAACCGCATGTTTGCATTCATCGGTACGTTGATCGTCGGACTCGTCGTCGGACTCATCGCGCGCGCGCTCAAACCGGGCGACGATAATATGGGCTGGATCATGACCATCGTCCTCGGGATCGCCGGCTCGCTCATCGCGGGGTACGTCGGCCGTGCGCTCGGCTGGTATCAGCCAGGGCAGCCCGCGGGATGGATCGCCTCGGTGATCGGCGCGATCATTCTGCTCGTCGTCTGGGGAATGATCCGCAAGCGCACGTAACGCCACGCTTCACCATTTCTTTTTTTGACGCAACGCCTCGTCCTAACCCGGACGAGGCTTTTTGTTTATCGTGCGATGCGCTCGAAATCGATCGCCGCTCCGCCACGCACCACGCGATTCGGCAGCGAGCCGCCGAGCCAGTACGAAAGCTCGGCAGGCCTGCCGATTCGCCAGGCAACGAAATCCGCAGCCTTTCCTGCTTCGAGCGATCCGTGCGTCGATTGCAATCCGAGCGCGCTCGCCGCATGGATCGTCACGCCGGCGAGTGCCTCTTCCGGCGTCATGCGAAACAGCGTGCATCCCATGTTGAGCATCATGCGCAACGAAAGCGCCGGCGACGTGCCGGGGTTCAGATCGCTCGCGAGCGCGATCGGCACGCGATGCCGCCGCAGCGCATCGATGGGCGGCAACTGCGTTTCGCGCAACATGTAGAACGCGCCCGGCAAGAGCACGGCGACGGTGCCGGACCGCGCCATCGCGATGGCATCGTCCTCGGTCATGTATTCGAGATGATCCGCCGACAGCGCCCGATAGCGCGCCGCAAGCGACGATCCATGCAAGGACGACAACTGCTCGGCGTGCAGCTTCACGGGCACGCCGAGATCGCGCGCGCATCGGAACACACGCTCGACTTGCTGCGTCGAAAACGCGATGTGCTCGCAGAATGCATCGACGGCATCGACGAGACCGTCTTCGACGAGCGCCGGCAGCATCTCATCGCAGATATAGGCGATGTAGTCATCCGCGCGATTCGCGTACTCGGGCGGCAACGCATGCGCGGCGAGGCAGGTCGCGCGCACGGTGAGCGGCAGCGCATCGCCGAGACGTCGCGCCACGGCGAGCATCTTGCGTTCGTTGGCGAGATCGAGCCCGTAGCCGGATTTCACTTCGAGCGCGGTCACGCCCTCGCGCATCATGCCGAGCGCGCGTTCTTTCGCGGCTTCGAACAACGTCTCTTCGCCGGCTTCGCGCGTCGCGCGCACGGTGCTCGCGATGCCGCCGCCGCGCGCCGCGATCTCCGCGTAACTCACGCCTTCGAGCCGCTCTTCGAACTCGCCGCTCCGATCGCCACCGAAAACGAGATGCGTGTGGCAGTCGATCAGGCCCGGCGTCACCCACGCGCCTTCGAGATCGACACGCTCGCCGTCGCCGATCTCCGGCGCCGCCGAGCGCGGCCCGATCCATTCGATGCGCGCGCCGTCGGTCAGGATCGCCGCGTCTTCGATGATCGAATACTTGCCTCCGATCATCGTTGCGGCGTGGCAGTTTTGCCAGAGCTTTTTCATCACTTGGTGATCATCGGCAGATCGAGACCTTGTTCGCGCGCGCATTCGATCGCGATGTCGTAACCCGCATCGGCGTGACGCATGACGCCCGTCGCCGGATCGTTGTTCAGCACGCGCGCGATGCGTGCATCGGCTTCGTGGCTGCCGTCGCACACGATCACGACGCCCGAATGCTGCGAGAAGCCCATGCCGACGCCGCCGCCGTGGTGAATCGATACCCACGTCGCGCCGCTCGCCGTGTTCAGGAGCGCGTTCAGGAGCGGCCAGTCGGAGACGGCGTCCGAGCCGTCCTGCATCGCTTCGGTTTCGCGGTTCGGACTCGCGACCGAGCCGGAATCGAGATGGTCGCGGCCGATCACGACCGGCGCCGACAACTCGCCGTTGCGCACCATCTCGTTGAACGCGAGACCGAGCTTCGCGCGCAGGCCGAGCCCCACCCAGCAGATGCGCGCCGGCAGGCCCTGAAAGCTGATGCGCTCGCGCGCCATGTCGAGCCACCGATGCAGATGCTCGTCGTCGGCGATGAGCTCCTTCACTTTTGCGTCGGTCTTGTAGATATCTTCCGGATCGCCCGAGAGCGCGGCCCAGCGGAACGGCCCGACGCCGCGGCAAAAGAGCGGACGAATGTAGGCCGGCACGAAGCCCGGAAAGTCGAACGCGTTTTCGACGCCCTCTTCCTTGGCCATCTGGCGGATATTGTTGCCGTAGTCGAACGTCGGCACGCCCTGTTCGCGAAACGCGAGCATCGCGCGAACGTGCTCGGCCATCGATTGTTTCGCGGCCTTCACCGTGCCCGCCGGATCGCTTTGCGCGCGGTCGCGATATTGCGCCCAGGTCCAGCCTTTCGGCAGATAGCCGTTGAGCGGATCGTGCGCGCTCGTCTGATCGGTGACCATGTCGGGACGCACGCCGCGGCGCACGAGTTCCGGCAGCACGTCCGCCGCGTTCGCGCACAACGCGATGGAAATCGCGCGGCCTTCCGACGTGTAGCGCTGGATGCGCGCGAGGGCGTCGTCGAGATCGGTCACCTGTTCGTCGACGTAACGCGTCTTCAGCCGGAAATCGATACGGCTCTGCTGACATTCGATATTCAGCGAGCACGCGCCCGCGAGCGTCGCCGCAAGCGGCTGCGCGCCGCCCATGCCGCCGAGACCGGCGGTGAGCACCCAGCGGCCCTTGAGCTCGCCGCCGTAATGCTGGCGTCCGGCTTCGACGAAGGTCTCATACGTGCCCTGCACGATGCCCTGGCTGCCGATGTAGATCCAGCTACCGGCGGTCATCTGCCCGTACATCGCGAGGCCCTTCGCGTCGAGCTCGTTGAAGTGCTCCCAGTTCGCCCAGTGCGGCACGAGATTCGAATTCGCGATGAGGACACGCGGCGCGTTTTCATGCGTCTTGAACACGCCGACCGGCTTGCCCGACTGGACGAGCAGCGTCTCGTCGGCTTCGAGGCGTTTCAGCGTCTCGACGATCTTGTCGTAGCACGCCCAGTCGCGCGCCGCCCGGCCGATGCCGCCGTACACGACCAGTTCCTTCGGATTCTCGGCCACTTCGGGGTCGAGATTGTTCATCAGCATGCGCAGCGGCGCTTCGGTCAGCCAGCTCTTGGCGTTGAGTTGCGTGCCGCGCGGCGCGCGGATCTCGGTGTCGCGAAAACGGGAAGATGAAGTCACGAATGCTCCTGCGCATCAAGAAAAGAGAGAGTCGAAGGACACGAGCGACGGCTCGCATCGAATGGCTCTCATGTTCTTGTATATACAACTTAGGGTGTATTAGGGGAATCCCGGAGCCGTCGCGTCGTCTTTGTGTCAATCTTGTATAGACAATCGTCAAGGTACGGGCAAACCGCCGTCGCGTTTGAGTTCCCGCAACGAGAGCATCGATTCGACGGCCGTCACGCCCGGCAAGGTGCGCAGGACGTCGCGCATGAAGACGCCGTATTCGTCGAGATCGCGCGCGACGATCTGAAGCAAATAATCCGCCGTGCCCGATATGTTGTGACACGACACGATGCGTGGAATGCCCTGAATTTCGCGTTCGAAGCGATCCGACAGCGCGCGATCGTGGACGCTGAAACGCACCTGCGCAAAGGCGACGACGCCCAGTTCCAGCGCCTTGCGCGACAGCACCGCGCGATAGCCGTCGATATATCCCTCGCTTTCGAGACGCTTGAGCCGGCGTGCGCACGGCGTCTCGCTCAGGCCGACGCGCTCGGCGAGTTTCGCGACGGACATGCGTCCGTCTTGCTGTAGCGCGGCAAGCATCGCGCGGTCGATTCGGTCGATTTCGGTCATGGAGCTTTCCTCTTGATTTATGAATAATTCTAGGGGAAAGTCACAACTCATAAAATGAAACTGATGAAAAAGGCCAGAAAACGCTCCATCCGAAATGGCACGATGTAGCCATCAAACAGGAGCGAATCATGGTCTCGGCACACTTACTTTGGGTTTTCATCGGCGCACTCGCACTCGTATACGCGCTGCCGGGACCGGACATGGCGCTCGTGCTTCAGACGGGCGGCTCGCGCGGTTTCCGACACGGTCTCGCGGTGGCCGCCGGGCTCGCCACCGCGCGGGCGACGCATGTGACGCTGTCGGCGCTCGGCGTCGCCGCGCTCTTGCGCAGCGCGCCGTGGCTCTACGACGGCGTGCGCATCGCGGGCGGCCTGTATCTCTCTTATGTGGCGATCCAGATTTTCCGCTCGCCCGCATTCGGCCTCGACGCGACGCCCGGTCAGGCCGCCGCCTCCACGCTACGTTCGGCTTACGCCAAAGGCATTCTGAGCAGCATTCTCAATCCGAAGGCGCTGCTGTTCTGCTCCGTGCTGCTGCCGCAATTCGTGCGGCCGGAGTCCGGTCCGGTCTGGTCGCAAGTGCTGGAACTGGGCGTCGTGCTGGTCGCGGTCGGCGTCATGTTCGACCTCACGCTGGCGGCGGGCGCGGTGCGGATTTCCGGCTGGCTGCGCCGTCATCCGAAAGCGCAGACCGTGCAGCGCTGGACGTTTTCCGCCGCGCTGCTCGCGTTCGCCGCGCGGCTCTCGCTGGACTGAACTCAGGTTTCGAGCGGCTTGAGAAAAAGCTCGTGCTTCGGCGCGAAATGCGCATAAAGCGGCAGGATCGCGCCGCCCATCGCGCGAGCGTCGGGGCCGATCTGCCCTTCGACGAGACGCGGGCGCGTCATGCCTTGCCAGTCGAACGCGGCGAGCGCGTCATCGGTGCGGGCGATGACCTCGCGCAGCAAGGTCCGGTCGATCTCGCCGTCGATCACCACGGCTTCGAGATCGAGCAGCGCGGCCGACGCTGCGATGCCCGTCGCGATCGCGGGACAGCTCTCACGCATCCACGCGTCCGATAGTTCGCGCAACGCCGGCGAGCACGCGCGCTCGTCGTGCGCGGCGGCGGCCGGCGCGCCCGCGGCGACGAACGCCTTCTCCAGCACATACACCGACGCCGTGTCCAGCAATTGCCCCGCGCGTTGCCCCTTGCCGCGTTTCATCAGCGGCAATGAGCCGATGGCGCCCGCGTTGCCGCCCGGCCCCGCGTGCAGGCGGCCGTCGATCACGAGCCCGCCGCCGATGAACGTGCCGATGAACACATACAGGAAGTTGCGCAGCCCGCGTCCCTGACCCATCACGAGCTCGGCGGCGCACGCGGCCGTCGTGTCCTTCGCGAATTCCACCGGCAGCGCGGTCATCGCTTCGATGCGTTCGCGGATGTCGATGTCGTCCCACGCCGCAAGCGCATCGGGCGGCGTGTCGAAGAAGTCGCGCCAGCCGCCGAGCCACAACGGCGCCGCGACGCCGACTCCCGCAATCTTCCGCGCGCCGTCCCCGAGCGCGCCGACCACGCGCGCGAGCCGCTCTTCCAGCGCGGGAAAAAGCGTATGCGGATCGGGATATGGATATTCGAGCGTCTCGCGCGTGCGCACGTTGCCGGCGAAGTCCATCGACAGCACATCGAGACTGCGCCGCCCCACTTTCACGCCGATGGAAAACGCGCCGTCCGCGCGCAGCGAGATCGGCACCGACGGCTGACCGATGCGTCCGCGAACGCGCGAGCGCGGCTCCTTCGCGAGCAGTCCGTCCTCGATCAGATGATCGACGATCAGCGAAACCGTCTGCATCGACAGGCGCGTCATGCGCGCGATATCGGCCTTGGGCAACGCGCCGTGAAGCCGGATCGCCTGCAGCACGATGCGTTCGTTGAACTGGCGCATGCCGAGCTGATTCGAACCGACGGAATGCGCCGAGGCTTTGCGCGCGGGCCGCTCAGACATCGTCGCGGGCCTCTCGGGACGCTCGGGCGCGCCGTACATCGATCATGTGTTCGTCCCCGTTCGATTAAATCCAGTGTTTTTATTTAGTAAAGACATCCGGGACGATTTTAGCAAGCGCCTTTCCTTGCACTGCGCGGCGATGCAGGTCGATTTTTGTCGCGATTTTTAGTCGGTTATGTTCGACGGGAACCGTCATCACCGACAAACACACATGAGCACACTCGAAGCCCTCCACGCGATCGTCAAGGACGAGAACGCGCCGCAGATCATTCGCGACCACATCGTCGATTCGCTGCAGTTCGCGCTGCGCAATCACGCCGGCTATTTCACGCGCAAGGAGATTCAGTGGCTCGCGCAATGGGACGACACGCGCATCCCGATTGCGGCGGCGAAGGTGTTGAGCGAGATGAAGACGGTCTGAGCCGCACCATGCTCAGTGCGTGCCCGAGGCGCGCGCGTGCCATTCGTAGTCGAACACGGTCGCCTGAACCGGCTCCGACAGGCCTTCGACGAAACTGATCACTTCCGGATCCTTCACGAAGCTCGCGGCCGAACTCGCCGCGAGAATTGCCGAGCTGTCCTGCGGCCGCGCGACCAGGAAGCCCTGCACGTAGTCCACGCCGATCTCCTGCAACGCGCGCAAGGTATCGACGTCCTCGACCCATTCCGCGACGCTGCGCATGCCGAGATTGCGCGCGAGCGCGACGATCGCCTCGACGATCGCGATATCCGCCGGATGCGCGCACATCGAGCGCACGAACTCGCCGTCGATCTTCAGCGCATCGGCGGATAGCGCCTTCAGATATTTGAACGACGTGTAGCCCGCGCCGAAGTCGTCGAGCGCGATCTTGCCGCCCATGTCGTGCACGCGCGCGATGAAGCGCTGCGTGTTCTCCAGATCGTGCAGCGCGACGCTCTCCGTGATCTCCAGACACAGGTAATGCACGATCGACTGATGAGCCGCGAAGAGCGCGAAGATGTCCTCCATGAACTGCTCGTCGTTCAGCGAGCCGCCCGAAAGATTCACGCAGATGAACTGCGTGTTGCCGAGCTGCTGCTGATGCACCTCGATCCAGTCGAGCAGCGTCGAAATGACCCAGCGATCGATCGCCGCGATATTGCCCGATTCCTCCGCCGCGACGATCACCTTGCCCGCGGGCAGCGTCGCGCCGTCGGGTGCGCGCATACGCAGCAGGACTTCGAAGTTGAGCGATTCGGTCGGCGCGGACAGCGACATGATCGGCTGCATCACGAGGAAAAGACCCGGCGGCAGGCGATTGCGCCCGAGCGTTTCGACGAGCTTCAGTTCCTCCGCGCGCTCCTCGAACGCCGCCGCGCCCTTGCGATACGTGACGAGATGCGTATGCGCGACCTTCTTCGCTTCGCGGCACGCGCGATCCGCGTGGGATAGCGCGTCCTGCACGCGCACGCCCTGCGAGCATTCGACGAGACCGATCGACGCCTTCACCTGGAACGCGCGATTGCCGACCTGATACGGCGCGTCGGACAGAATGGAAATGAGTTCGCGGCATTGCGCGATGGCGTCTTCGATCGACGTGTCGTGCATCACGCAGACGAACTCGTCGCCGCCGATACGCCCGACCGGATAGCTGCGCGCGAAGTGCGCCCGCGTGCGCGCCGCGACCTGGCGCAGCACTTCGTCGCCGCTGCGATGGCCGAAAAGATCGTTGACGAGCTTGAAGCGGTCGAGATCGACATAGGCCAGCGCCCACGGCAGCGTCTCTTCGCTCTGCGCGGAGATCGCCTTCTCGACGCCGCGGCGATTCAGCGAGCCGGTCAGCGAATCGTGCTCCGCGAGAAAGCGCAGCCGCTCGACGGCCTTCGAGCGCTCCGTCGTGTCCTGCAGCGAGCCTTCGATCCATCCGTTCGAGCGGATCGCCTTCAGCAGATAGCGCCGCTCGCCGGTGCCGCGCTCGGGCGAGCCGCCCATTTCGAGTTCGCCGTCGCTGCCCTTCGACGCCAGCGCCTGCAACGCGCCCCACGCGCCCGCCTCGAAGTAATCGTTCCAGTGCCGCACCTTGTAGTCGGTCTTTTGCAGATCGAGCATCGCGCGCAACGCGGGATTGGCGCGCACGAAGTGACCGTCGGCGTCGAGCGTGAAGAGGCCGATCGGCGTGACTTCGTAGGTATTGCGCAATTCCATCTGCGCCTGGCGGCGGAAATCTCGTTCGGCGCGCATCTGCTCGGCGATCGCGAAAGCCGCCATCATGCTCGACGACAACGCGGCCATCACCGTATTCACGCCGCCGACGAGCACCTTCAGCCCGAAGGCCGCGCCGAGCACTTCGGAGAATGTCGAGAACAGCACCACGCCAAGCGATGCGACATACCAGAGCACGGTGCGCGAGCGCGCCATCCACACGAGCCGCGCGAGGAAAAACAGCAGCACGCAGATGCCGAAGCCCGCGATGATCCACAGTGTCGGAATGAACAGCGCATATGGCAGCGCGAACGCGGCCGCGAGCAGCACGATGCCGACATACTGGATCACGCGCAGCAGCCAGCGATAACCGACCACGCGCAACTCGCGCCGGAAAAGCTGCTGGAAGAGCGCGGCCGTCAGCAGGTAATAGGCGGCAAAGGTGAATTGCCGCAACGGCTGCATGAAGTCGGCCGGCAGCACGCGGCCGAGCCATTGCATGTCCCAGCCCATCGCGTTCGCGCACAGGCGCAGATTGCCGACGAGCCACACGGCGAAAATCACGTAGGTCCATTCGTGATTGATGAGCGCCGTGACGAAAACGAACACCGCGAGCGTCAGCAAACCACCGGCGATTAGCCCCGAACTTTCCTGAAAGTCGAGCGCCGAATTGCGCAGTCCCTGCCATTCCCACGCGTAGGCGTTGATTTGCGCGGGACCGGAAAAGGTGCCGCGGCACAGAACGTTTTCGGCCTGTTTGATTCGGCCGACCTGAATGGAGAAGCCCGCCTTTACCACGCGCATTTCGCCAGTCACGCCTTCGCGATCCGCCTGGCCAAGCGGCGCGAGCGTTTTCGCGTTCCAGCAGGCAAGCGTTTGCGCATGACGGGACGGCAATTCGACGACCGTCGACGAATCCGCGCTCATGCTCGGCGTCGTGAAACTGAACCAGACCGGCTTTTCGGAGAGACGTGTGCTGTATCGGGAAACGGGCGCCGCGCCTTGAAGCGCTTCAAGCGCATCGGCGGGCGTCATGTTGGCGCTTTTATCGGCGACTACGTGAAGTGCAAGCGGAACCGCGCCGCGCGTTTCATATTGGCGCGGCAGGAAATAGAGCGTCGCGATCGTACCGAGCAAAATCAGAATCGGCACGGCGTAAACGGCGACTGCATACAGCGCGTCGTCGATCCACGAGCCCGTGCGTCTGAATCTCGATAAGGAAGCTGGAATAACCGACGCCATACCTGGAAAAACCCCCGTTTGCGCCCAGCGCGAAATACGCCGGCGCAGACAGCGGCGGAGCCCGAAGAACCCCGTGCGCCGCCGCTTTTTGGCCTACCGGACCGCTTTGCGATCCGGTTATTCGCTTTTACCTTCCTGAATACGATCGTGCCTTTTTCACCTGCCGTAAGCCATCAACGGGGCTTCCGGGCATCGTACCGGTTCCCAGTCAAAAGATAAATCTACAGAATGCAAATCGATATCCGGATGATGCGTGTGCACCATGTAATTGAAAAGCGGATGACGGGCTTCTTCCCAGCGCTGACGTGCCGCGGCGACGTCTTTCGCGAGCACGCGATGCGGCAAGCCGCCCACATGCGACATCGGCAGAAATTCATTAACGCCGAAGACATCCTTGAAGAGCATCGCCTCATACTCCCGATCCAGCGGCGTACGCGCCGTAATCACCATGTAATCAATCCCGTGCAATTCGCAGAACATCCACAGTGCCTTGCACAACGCCACCTTGACTACGCGGCCCACCATCCCGCCCGCGACGCCGAGTCGCGTCGCTTCCGCGAGGCGGCTCGTCGCCAGATGGTCGGGCAGACGCACCGACTGCTCGACGGCGAGCGGACCGTACGCATTGGTCTGAATGCGCATGGTGCCGAGCGGCGCGCCGTCCAGCTTCGATTCCGCCAAAAGGACAGCCGTGCCGCGATCCCAGTCCGAAGGCTCGATCGTCATCTTGTCGGCGAATTCGGGCAGATGCCGCCCATAGGCCGAACGTCTGATGCTCACGGCTTTTTGCAATCCAGCATCGTCTTTGACGATACGGATAGTAAACGGCATACGCTCGCTTTTCTGAAGTGCGGGTACGACCGTGAGAGTTGGGCGAACCGCCGATTCGGTTTGGTTAGCGGCGGCATTGGTGGCAAGGTTCAGACGTTCCATTTGTAAACCCCATTTTTTCTTGGCGATTGGAAAGGTGCCGCGTGTCGAGGAGGTTTTGTAGTGGTTCCTTACACGGGCGAAACGAGCCTCTCACGAAGTCAAATAACGGGGTGCGCGCTTGCCACTGTTTCTCAGCAAATTTCAGGCTAAAGGAGTGGAAGAAAGCTTCTAAACGGCGAAAACCAGTCGCCGGCAGCCGCCGAAACCACATATCCATATGCCGTACAGGAATATGCGAGCCCGATCAAAAGTGAAAGAACGAGGGCGAGCAGCCACCAAGCGACGCGAGAGACAATCAGGAGAATAGCGTTCGCAGAACGCTCGTGGAGCATCGCGTAAACGCTGGAAAATACGTTAGAAAGAGTAACTGGTAACGTTTGCTTACACTTTTTCTTCGCAGAAAGTGCGAAACGCCGAACACGCGGGGATGGGGAATTAAAGCCGCTGAAAAAGCCGAAACAAAAAGGCGGGCGCTCTTTCGAAAAAACGCCCGCGCTATCACAACATAATCATGTCGACTGTGTGGAATCCGTCAAAACGGATTAAAAAATCAGTCGTCCTCGTCGAGCCAGGGAATATCCACGTCGGTAATGAAAGCGACCATCGCGAGCGGACGGCCTTCTTGTCGTCCGATATTGCCGTCGGCGCGTTGCCATTCGCAGCGGAAAATCGTCGCGGGGGTATCGGCGAGCAGCGTGATCGTGCGAATCTCGTCCGGATCGTTGTCTTCGACCGGACCATCGAGCGACACGAGCAATTGCTGCGGCCACACGCCGTCGGCGGGATCGTAAATCTTGTCGCCATCGTGAATGACGACGTGCGCCTCGACGCCGATCGTCGCCGAGGCCTCCACGATCATCTTGCCGAGCGCGCGCAGCACGGCGGTGGCGCGGCCCGAGTTGGCCTGGCGGATCGCGAGATCGCCACGCGTCAGCGCCTGCTCGAGTTTGGGATTGGTTTTCTGTTGCGCCATATCTCTCTCTAGGGGTTCGTTGCAGCTTTCGACGGGCGCGGCCCGGCTTAAGTTGCAGGCGGATCGTAGCATCGCACCAACAAAGATAGGTCGCGCGGGCCTTTGCAGCAAACCGTAGACGGCCGAAGCGTTCCTGACCTGCGAACGTCTTCGATGCTCAAGTTTGCGCACGACCGGCCGATATTGCGCACATCCCCACCGAAACGCGTGACTGCCGTGCCGTTAATCGACCTGACTGCTCCCTTGCGCATTCGTCCGCCGGCGCTCGCTTCCCGCACGCCGTCCACCCGCGCCTGAACGTGCAGACCCGACACACGGAGGTCGTCGACGGCATCGCGCTGCGCACGCATCTGCAACCGATCTACAGCCTGCCGCATCAACGCGAGGTGGGCTACGAGGCGCTGTTGCGCGGCGATGCGGGCGGCGGCGCGCTCGTCGGACCGTTCGATCTTTTCGGGCGAGCGATCGTCGCGGGCACGCTGACCGAGCTCGATCGCATGAGTCACCTCACGCATCTGCGCAACGCGGCGCCCCTGCTGCCTGCCGCGCAGTGGCTCTTCCTCAACATCAATCCGGCGACCTTCACCGATCCGGGCTATGCCGCGCGGCTCGCCTCCGCAACGCGCGAAGCGGGACTCGCGCCCGAGCGGCTGGTGATCGAAGTGCTGGAGTCGGGCGGCACGGATGTCGAGGACATCTCGCGCGCCACGCACGCGTTTCGGGCACAGGGCTTTCTCGTCGCTGTCGATGACTTCGGCGCTGGGCATTCCAACATCGACCGGCTGATCACGCTGCGGCCGGACATCGTCAAGCTCGATCGCAGTCTCGTGCGGACCAAGAGCGCCCATATGCGCGACGCGCTGATGCCGAAGCTCGTCGATCTGCTGCACGAGTCGGGCATGTTCGTGGTCGCGGAAGGCATCGAGACGAGCGAGGACCTGATGCTCGCCGCGCGCTCGAACGTCGATTTCGTGCAGGGCTATCTGTTCGGCATGCCATCGGCGGAACTCGCCGAACGCGGCGTGGCGACGCCGCTCTTCGAAGACGTGTTCGACGCGCTCGCCCAGACGCGGCGCACCGAGCGGCTCGCGGGCGACCTGCTTCTGCTGCCCTATCGCGCGGCGCTCACGCAGGCCGCGCGGCGCTTCGCGTCGGGCGCGACGACCGAATCCGCCTGCGCCGATCTGCTCGCGCTGCCGTGCACGCTCAGTTGCTTCTTCCTCGATCGGGGCGGCCGCGAGTTCATGCCCGGCCTCGCGGGCGCCGCAGCGATTGCGCCGAGCGAGCGCTTCGCGCCGATCGCGGATCCATCGACCGGGCGCTGGGACAATCGCCCGTATTTCGTCGATGCGCACGCGAAGCCGCAGCAGGTGATCACGAGCGCGCCTTATCTTTCCGTGACGGGCACGTCGCTTTGCGTGACGCTCACGATCGCGACGCAGCACGCTGCAAAGCCGGTCGTGATCGGCGCGGACCTCGACTGGCGCAAGCTGACCGAAGCGGCGCCCGCGATCTTCTGAGCGTCAGGCGGTAGCGCTTTTCGCTTGCGCGATTGCACTGGCGAGCGCCGCCGCGCCCGCGCGCAGCGCCGCGAGATTGCCCGGCTCGAAGGTCCAGTGCCCCGCCGCATTCACGACGGCCAGTTCCGCGCCGGGCCAGCGCGCGGCGAGGTCCAATGCCTGATCGGCGGGACACACCATGTCGAAGCGTCCATGCACGATCCGGCAAGGCAGATGCGCGATACGCGCGACGAGCGGCAATAGCGGCACCGGCGGCAGTTCGTTCGCCATGTAATGCCGCTCGAGGAGCGCCATCGAGATCGCGGCCGAGTTGGCTTCCGCGCTCGGGCGCTTCTCTTCCTCGGCCGGTTCCTTTTCCGGCTTGTTGACGACGGAGAGCGTGGTCTCGTAGTGCGTCCACGCGCGCGCGAGCCGCGTACCCGCCTCGTCGAAACGCGCGAGCGGCGCTTCGGTCATCCGCAGGATTTCCTGCGCATTCGTGGGCCGCTTGCCGCACGCCGCCTCGATCGCATCGAGAAACGCGCGATGCGCTTCGGGAAAGACGCGTCGAACGTCCCACAGGAACCAGTCGATATCCTCGCGCCGCGCGAGAAAAATGCCACGCAGCAGGAAACCCGTGCAGCGCTCCGGATGCGCGACGCCGTATGCGAGACCGAGCGTCGTGCCCCACGAGCCGCCGAAGATCGCCCATTGCTCGATCTTCAACGCGACGCGCAGCGTTTCCATGTCGCTGACGAGCGCGTCGATGCCGTTCGCCTCCAGCTTGCCGAACGGCGTGGACTTGCCGCAGCCGCGCTGATCGAAGAACACGACGCGCCATTTGTCCTGTTCGAGCACCTCGGCCCATTTCACGTTCATCGCGCCGCCGGGGCCGCCGTGCACGACGAGCATCACGGGCGCCTCGCGCGGGCCTTGCGCGCGCCAGTAGATCGAGTGACCGTCGCCCACGTCGAGCATGCCTTCGTCGAACTGCACCGGCGATTGATTGTCCATTGCGTCTCTTCCTTGCTGAATAGGCTTCGTCGGGCTCCATTGTTGCATCGCTTCGATGACATCGCATGGCGCGAAATGATCCTCCGGCGCGTTTCGCTCGATACGCTATGCTTGCGGATTCCGGATGTTCGTCATCCACCTGTCATCTCACGAATTTCGATGCGACGCACCTTCGTCAAGTGGCTCTTTGCAACCTATCTGCTCGGCAGCGGCATCGTCTGGTCGATCCTGATCCTGCCGCTTTTTCCGTTCGTCGGCCGCAACGGGCGTTACCGGCTCGCGACGCTCTGGTGCCGCGCGGTGGTCGTGATGATGCGCGTCATCACCGGCGTCACGTGCTCGATCGAAGGGCTGGAGCATCTGCCCGACGGGCCGTGCATCATTCTGTCGCGACACGAATCGACCTGGGAGACGCTCTCGTTCATGGCGCTCTTTCCCCGGCGCATCAGTTTCGTGTTCAAGCACGAGCTCATGAACATTCCGTTCTTCGGCTGGGTGCTGCGCGGCCTCGACATGGTGAGCCTCGATCGCGGCTCGATCCGTCAGGCGCACGCTGCCGTGACCCGCGAGTGCGCGGCGCGGCTCGAGAAAGGCGATTCGGTGGTGATCTTTCCGGAAGGCACGCGCGTCGCGCACGATGCGCCGCTCAAGCTCGCGTCGGGCGGCGTGCGCCTCGCGTGCGCGACGAAGGTGCCGGTCGTGCCCGTCGTGCATGACGCGGGCAAGGTCTGGCCCGCGAAGGGATGGCCGGATCGCGGCGGGCATATCCGCGTGATCGTCACGCCCTGCCTGCCGCTCGATTGCCAGATTCCACAGGAGTTGAACCGCCTCGCGCAGTCGCAGATGGACGATGCGCTGGCGGAACTGCGCTAGTTGCCGCTCAATACAATGGCCGCTTCTTCGCGGCGCACAAACGATTGACCGCGGAAATCAGCGTCTCCATGTCGACGGGCTTGCGCAAATATCCGTCGTAGCTGACGAAAGCCGGCGGATTCGGATGCCCTGAAATCATCAGGAAAGGAATGTGCGCGAGCGCCGTGTCGTTCTTCATCGTCTGGCAGAGCAGCGCGCCGCCGAGGCCGGGCATCATCCAGTCGGACACGACGATATCCACCCGCTGTTCCCCGAGTATCGATAACGCTCCGTTGCCGTCGAACGCGCACAAGACGGTGCAGTCCTCGCCTTGCATGCAGAGGGTCCAGGCTTCGATGGTGGCGGGGTCGTCGTCGACGAGCAGTACGGTCTTCATCTTGCGAACATGTTCGAGTGCGGCGCGTGTGTGGGGCGGGACGTCACGACGGAGGCGGCGGACAACCTCGGATGTGACCGCTGCCGACGCCGTTTGTTGCAGTCACTTCGTACCCGCCGCTTTTGTCATAGTATTTCTTTCGCGCAAAACCTGCGCGGTAAATGCTGCTTCAGCAACTTGCGCGCCGCCCGTCGTCTGCGGTCATTTGCTCCTGGCGCGTGAACGGCCGGCTTCGCGCAACGCATCGACGAGCGTCTCTTCCACCGGCGTGCGCGCGGCGTCGTTGCGGCGAATCAGGCCGATAGGCTCGTCGGTGCCGGCGAAGGGCATCGGCAGCGCGGCGAGCAGCCCGAGCGCGATGTCCTGCTCGACCGCGCCGGCAGGCACGAACCACACGGCGTCGTTGTTCATCGCGAGCGAGCGCCCGAGCGACACCGACAAGGTTTCGACGAGCGCCGTCAACGCATGCGCGCCGAACGCCGTCAGCACGCTTTCAGCCGATTGACGGATCAACGTGCCGAACGGCGGCACCACGATCACGAAGCGCGCGAGCAAGGCGGGCGTGAGCGGCGTTTCGAGCGTCAGCGGGTGCTCGCGGCGCACGACCACCGCGAGCGGCTCGCGATAGATCTGCTCGAAGGACAGCCCGTGCATCGCTTCCGGCTCCGACAGCCGCCCGACCACGAGATCGACGTCGCCCGCCTTCAGCTTCTCCAGCAGAAGCGCGTTGGAATCGGTCCAGACGGACAGCGACACCGCCGGCCATTGCTGCCGGAACGACATCAGCGCGGGCGACAGCAGCACCGGCGCGACCGTCGGCAAAATGCCGATCGCGATGGTCCCGGGCATGTCGCCGCGTTCGCGCAGAAGCATGTCGACGCCCTCGCGCAAGGACGCGACGCATGCGCTCGCGTGCGGCGCGAAAAGCCGTCCCTCGCGCGTGGGCACCGCGCCGCGCCGCCCACGCTCGAACAGCCGCACGCCTAGAATGGATTCGAGCTCGCCGATGGTTTTGGACACCGCGGGCTGCGTGATCGACAGGCTATCCGCGGCGCGCTGCACGCTGCCGAGTTGCGTGACGGCAAGAAAACATTGCAGATGCCTGAACTTGACGCGGGTGTTGGTGAAGTCGGTATCCATGACGATCCGTTATGCAAGATGGCACGAAACATCATTTTCCATAACTTGCGCCGTTCTATAAAGTAGCCGTCAGAAACATCCTATTCAACTTCCAAATACAGGAGACAGTCGACATGACCTCCCCCATCCTCACACCGCGCGATTGGGAATCCCATCCCGCGTATCTGTCGCCGGGTTACAAGTCGTCGATCCTGCGCAGCCCGGGCTTGCCGCTCATTCCGCTGAAGGAAAATCTGCGCAACCGACGCGTGCCTGTCTACGGTGCTGACGATCTGGGCGTGCTCGACAACGACCTCACCCGCAACGCCGCGAAAAACGGCGAACCGCTCGGCGAGCGCATCATCGTGACGGGGCGCGTGCTCGACGAAGGCGGCCGTCCGGTGCGCAACACGCTCGTGGAAGTGTGGCAGGCGAACGCCGCGGGCCGCTATGTCCACAAGGCCGACCAGCACGACGCGCCGCTCGACCCGAACTTCCTCGGCGCGGGCCGCTGCCTGACCGACGACGAAGGCCGCTATCGCTTCATGACGATCAAGCCGGGCGCGTATCCGTGGGGCAATCACCCGAACGCGTGGCGTCCGCAGCACATCCATTTCTCGCTCTTCGGCGAATATTTCGGCTCGCGTCTCGTCACGCAGATGTACTTCCCCGGCGATCCGCTGCTCGACCTCGATCCGATCTATCAGGGCATTCCCGAGCAGGCACGCAAGCGTCTCGTGTCGTCCTTCTCGATCGACACGACGCAGGAAAACTACGCGCTCGGCTACGAATTCGATATCGTGCTGCGCGGCCCGGACCAAACGCCGACGGAGTAATCGAACATGACCACGCTGAAACAGACCCCATCGCAGACCGTCGGACCGTACTTCGCTTACGGCCTGGTTCCCGAGCAATACAACTTCGATCTGAAGAGCCTCTTCACCGCATCGGCGGCGGATCGTGAAGTGCCGGGCGAGCATATCGCCGTCGTCGGCAACGTGTTCGACGCCGAAGGCAAGCCCGTCAACGACGCGCTGATCGAAGTCGCGCAGGCCGACGCAAATGGCCGCTATGTGCAAAGCGCGCAGGAAGCGCGCGAATCGGGCTTCCGCGGCTTCGCCCGCGTGGGCACGGGCACGGATCCGAAGCTGCGCTTCATCGTCGATACGGTGAAGCCGGGCGCAACCGCCGACGATTCCGCGCCGCACCTCGACGTCATCGTGCTGATGCGCGGCATGCTGCTGCACACGTACACGCGCATCTACTTCGAGGACGAAACCGAAGCCAATGCGAAGGACGCCGTGCTGCAGAGCGTGCCGGCCGAGCGCCGTCATACGCTGATCGCGAAGCGCGAAGCGGGGGCATCGGCCAAGCCGGGTTCGTCGGGTACGATCTATCGCTTCGACATCCATCTGCGCGGCCCGAACGAGACGGTGTTCTTCGACCTGTAAAGCTTTCTCGCGGCAGTTGTTTGAAACGAAAGGCGTCCGGCACTGCGTTATAGTGTCGGTCGCCTTTTGTCTTTTCTGCGCTTTCTCCCATGTCCGACGCTCCCACGCCCAGCCCGCTCTACGTCAAGCTCCTCGGTGAAACCGCCCAGATCGGCTGGTCCGAACTGGAGCGCTTCTTCGCGCAGGGCAAGCTCATCTGGGTGAAGCGCGATCTCGATCTCGTGAGCGTCGCGGAAGCCGTCGCCACCGACGATACGCAACAGGTAACGCAATGGCTCGCAGGCGGGCTGGTCGAGCGCATGCAGGCCGAAACGGCCGCCGATCTCGCCGCGCGCGATCCGCAATTGTGGGCGGTTGTCACCTCGCCCTGGGTATGCGTGCAGGAACGCGGCTGATTCACGAGGCTGAATCGCACTAGCGCCGGTCGAGGACATAGTCCGTCCACAGCACGACGAGAATCGTCATCAGCGCCGGGCCGATGAACAGCCCGATCAGCCCGAACGTTTCCGCGCCGCCGAGAATGCCGAACAGCACGAGCAGAAACGGCAGCCGCGCCGATCCGCCGATCAGCACCGGCCGCACGAAGTGCTCGGCGACGAACACGACGATCATCCCGAACACGGCGACGCATATCGCCGCGACCATCGAGCCCTGCGCGAGCAGCCACAATGCCGAACCTAGAAACACGATCGGCGCGCAGAACGGCAGCATCGCCGCGACGGCCGTCAGCATGCCGAGCAAGGTAGCGTGCGGCACGCCCGTGACCGCATAGGCGATTCCGAGCAGCGCGCCCTCGCCCAGTCCCACGACGACGAGCCCCACCACCGTGCTGCGCACCGATTCGGCCATGCGCCGCACGAGTGCGGCGCCATCCGGACCGAACGCGCGGCGCGAGCCCGCGAGCAGTTGTTCGCCGAGCTTCGAGCCCGCCAGAAACACGAAGAAGAGCGTCATCAGCATGAAGCCGAAGATGACGACGCCGTGGACCACGCGCCCGCCGAAGTGCCGCGTCATCGCGACGACTGTCGCACTGTGCAGATTCTTCACCGCCGGCGACGCTTCGAGCGGTGTCGCCAGATTCTCCTGCCACCAGCGCCCGACCTGTTGCGAGCCCATCGGCAGATGCTCGATGAACGCGGGCATCGGAATGCCGGTGCGCAACACTTCATGGAACCAGTGGATCATGTCGCGCGCCTCGTTCACCGTCTGCGCCGCGACGATGAAGAACGGCACGACGAACAGCAGGCCGATCGCCGCCGTCAGCAGGACCGCGAGCAGATTGTGATGCCGCTTGAACAGCGGACGACGTTCGAGCCAGCCGAACGCGGGCCATAGCGCGATCGCGATCACGCTCGCCCACACGACGGCCGGAATGAATGTGCGCGCCGTATAGAGCGCGACCAGCACGAGCACCGCGTAAAGCACCGCGGACGCCGTGCGCTGCATCTTGCGGGTGCGCTCGGATGAGTCCGGTGTCGAGTCGTTGCGCGGTTGGATCGGCATGAGTGAATGGTCCTTCTTCGTGATGTTCGATTGGTGGCGAAACATGAATCGTTCGCCAGAATTGTAATCACGCACGAATCATTCCACTCGATGCGCGCAGTCATGCAACTTTATTTACAAAAGGCACGTTTCGCGCTCCCTATAATCGAGACTCGGCATCGAACGATGGATCTTGCAAATGAAGGAAAAAACCTGGCGCGCAATGGCTGGTGCATGCCTGTCGCTGATATGGCTCGCCGGATGTTCGACTGGCCTCAACCGGTCGAATGAAGATCGGTTGAACGCGCAAAGCGGCATCACGATGCTGCCCGTCAAAGGCGGCGTGGAGATGCGGCTGCCCGAAGCGCCGCTTTTCGATACCGACGAATCGAGCATCCGCGCGGGCTATTCGCCCATGCTCGATCGCGCCGCTCAGGTATTGAAGCGCAGCATGCGGCCGATTCTGATCGAAGGTCACACCGACAACCAGGGCACGCTGGCTTATAACCACACGCTTTCCGATGCGCGCGCCCAGGCGGTCGGGCGGGCGCTGATCGCGCGCGGCGTGCCCGCCGAGCGTATTGCGACGAAAGGCATGGCGTGGCTGCGGCCGATCGCCAGCAACGACACGGCGCAAGGCCGCGCATTGAACCGCCGCGTGGAGATTCTGGTGCGCACCGAGAGCGAAGAGACGCTGCTCGGCACGCCCGCCAAGGTCAAGCGCTAGCCGCCTGCTCGACCTCCAGCACGAGCAACTGCGAGCCGTCGGCGACCTGATCGCCGACTTCGAACAGAATCTCGCCGATCTTGCCCGACGAAGGCGCCACGATCGTGTGCTCCATCTTCATCGCTTCCATCACCATCAGCGGCGCGCCCTTCTCGACCGTCGCGCCCGTCTCCACGAGCACCGCGATCACCTTGCCCGGCATCGGCGCGCTCAGACGGCCTTCGTGCTCGGCATCGCCCGCGTGGGCCATCAGGTTCTGCCACTCGAACTGGAACGCAGCGCCTTCATGGAAGACGTGGAAGATGTCGCCATCGGTGAAGACGTGGCCTTTGATCAGCGCATCGTCGAGCTGGACCGCGAATGACGTCGCGCCGCTGTGCGACCAGTCGAAGCGCGCGCTTTTATCGTTCAGCGTGAGACGCTTTTCGCCGTTCTTCGTGAAGACGACCTTCAGCGTTTCGTCGGTGTCGAGCGCGCGCCAGTTCAAATCCTGGCTATAGCCGCCCGCCATGCGCCAGTGCGACAGCGCATCCCACGGCGACTGGCCATGCGCCTCGCCGCCCTCGCGCGTGAGCAGCGCCGCGCACGCGAGCGCAAGCCCCTTGTTGCGCGAAACGTGAGTGGGCGCGAAGAGCGCATCGTGATGACGCTCGATCAGGCCCGTGTCGAGATCGCCCGCGCTGAACGGCTCGCTCTTCACGATACGCTGCAGGAACTCGACGTTCGTCGACAACCCGACGATCTCGCATTCCGCCAGCGCGCGCGCCATGCGCGCCAATGCATCGCGGCGATCGCGGCCATGCACGATCAGCTTCGCGATCATCGGATCGTAGAACGGCGTGATCGAATCGCCCTGACGCACGCCGCTGTCCACGCGCACGTCGCCGTCGATCGAAAACTCCACCGCGTGCGGCATGCGCACGTGCTTGAGCGTGCCCGTCGACGGCAGGAAGCCACGCGACGGATTTTCCGCGTAGATGCGCGCCTCGATCGCGTGGCCGTGTACCTTCAGCTCGTTCTGCTTCAGCGGCAAAGGCTCGCCCGCCGCCACGCGCAGTTGCCATTCGACGAGATCGAGCCCGGTCACCATCTCCGTCACCGGATGCTCGACCTGGAGACGCGTGTTCATCTCCATGAAGTAGAACTGGCCGTCCTGCGTCATGATGAATTCGACCGTGCCCGCGCCGACATAATCCACCGCGCGCGCTGCGGCAACCGCGGCTTCGCCCATCGCGCGGCGGGTTTCATCGTTCAGACCCGGCGCGGGCGCTTCTTCCAGCACCTTTTGATGGCGACGCTGCACCGAACAGTCGCGATCGAACAGATAGACCGCGTTGCCATGCTTGTCGGCGAACACCTGCACTTCGACGTGACGCGGGCGCAGCAGATACTTTTCGATCAGCACGCGATCGTTGCCGAAGCTCGACGCCGCCTCGCGCTTGCACGATGCGAGCGCCGCCGCGAAGTCCTCGCTCTTCTCGACGACACGCATGCCCTTGCCGCCGCCGCCCGCGCTCGCTTTCAGCAGCACCGGATAGCCGATGCGGTCCGCTTCGCGCTGAAGCAGCGAAGGGTCCTGGTCGTCGCCGTGATAACCCGGCACGAGCGGCACGGACGCCGATTGCATCAGCGCTTTCGCGGCCGCCTTGGAACCCATCGCGCGAATCGCATCGACGGGCGGTCCGATGAAGACGAGACCCGCCTTCTCGCACGCATTGGCGAAGTCCTCGTTCTCCGACAGAAAGCCGTAGCCCGGATGAATCGCCTGCGCGCCGGTCTTCTTCGCGGCATCGACGATGCGCTCGATGCGCAGATAACTCTCCGATGCAGCCGATCCGCCGACATGCACCGCTTCATCGCAGACATCGACGTGCTTGGCTTTCGCGTCCGCATCGGAATAGACGGCGACGCTGCCGACGTTCAGGCGCTTCGCCGTCGCCGCGACACGGCAGGCGATCTCGCCGCGATTCGCAATCAGTATTTTGTTGAACATGGCATTACATCCGGAATACGCCGAAGCGCGTGTCTTCGATGGGAGCGTTCATCGTCGCGGCAAGGCCGAGACCCAGCACGTCGCGCGTTTGCGCGGGATCGATCACGCCGTCGTCCCACAGACGCGCGCTCGCGTAGTACGGATGCCCCTGCGCCTCGTACTGATCGCGGATCGGCGCCTTGAACGCCTCTTCTTCTTCCTTCGACCACGCGCCGCCCTTCTTCTCGATGCCGTCGCGCCGCACGGTCGCGAGCACCGACGCGGCCTGTTCGCCGCCCATCACCGAGATGCGCGCATTCGGCCACATCCACAGGAAGCGCGGCGAATACGCGCGGCCGCACATGCCGTAGTTGCCCGCGCCGAACGAGCCGCCGATGATCACCGTGAATTTCGGCACCTTCGCCGTGGCCACCGCCGTCACCATCTTCGCGCCGTTGCGCGCGATGCCTTCGTTCTCGTACTTCCGGCCGACCATGAAGCCCGTGATGTTCTGCAGGAACACGAGCGGAATCTTGCGTTGCGCGCACAACTCGATGAAATGTGCGCCCTTCAACGCGGATTCGCTGAAGAGAATGCCGTTGTTCGCGACGATGCCGACCGGATGCCCCCAGATATGCGCGAAGCCGCACACGAGCGTCGTGCCGTAGCGCGCCTTGAACTCGTCGAAAGCGGAGTCGTCGACGATGCGCGCGATCACTTCGCGCACGTCGAAGGGCTTGCGCGTATCGACGGGAATCACGCCGTAGACGCTCTGCGGGTCGAAGCGCGGCGGCAGCGGCTCTTTCAATGCGAGCGTCGGCGTCTTCACTCGATTCAGATTGCCGACGATGCTGCGCGCGATGCCGAGCGCATGCGCATCGTTCTGCGCGAGATGATCGACGACGCCCGACAGACGCGTATGCACGTCGCCGCCGCCGAGATCTTCGGCGCTGACTTCTTCGCCCGTCGCGGCCTTGACGAGCGGCGGGCCGCCCAGAAAGATCGTGCCTTGATTCTTGACGATGATCGATTCGTCGCTCATCGCGGGCACATACGCGCCGCCCGCCGTGCACGAACCCATCACCACGGCGATCTGCGCGATTCCTTGCGCCGACATGTTCGCCTGGTTGTAGAAGATGCGGCCGAAGTGATCGCGGTCGGGGAACACGTCGTCCTGATTCGGCAGGTTCGCGCCGCCCGAATCGACGAGATACACGCACGGCAGACGGTTCTGCTCTGCGATTTCCTGCGCGCGCAGATGCTTCTTCACGGTCACGGGATAGTACGTGCCGCCTTTCACGGTCGCGTCGTTGCACACGACGACGCATTCCTGTCCCGCGATGCGCCCGATGCCTGTGATGATGCCCGCGCCCGGCGCGTCGTCGTCATACATGCCGTACGCCGCAAGTTGCGACAGTTCCAGAAACGGCGTGCCCGGATCGAGCAGTTGCGCGATGCGATCGCGCGGCAGCAGCTTGTTGCGCGACACATGCCGATCGCGCGAGGCCTGTCCGCCGCCCTCCGCGATCTTCGCGACCTTCTCTTTGAGGTCCGCGACGAGCGCTTCGAGCGCAGCCGCGTTCGTGCGGAATTCCTCGCCGCGCGGATTCAGTTTCGATTCGATGATCGTCATGTCGCGCGCCTCACATCGTCTCGGCGAACAGTTCGCGGCCGATCAGCATGCGGCGGATCTCGCTCGTGCCCGCGCCGATTTCATAGAGCTTCGCGTCGCGCCACAGCCTACCGACCGGATACTCGTTGATATAGCCGTTGCCGCCGAGAACCTGAATCGCTTCGCCGGCCATCCACGTGGCCTTTTCCGCGGTGTAGAGGATGACGCCCGCGCAGTCCTTGCGCACCTGGCGCACGTGGCCCGAGCCGAGCGTGTCGAGCTGGCGGCCGACCGCGTAGAGATACGCGCGGCATGCTTGCAGCGTCGAGTACATGTCCGCGACCTTGCCCTGGATGAGCTGGAACTCGCCGATCGCCTGGCCGAACTGCTTGCGATCGTGGATATACGGCACGACCGCGTCCATGCACGCGAGCATGATGCCGGTCGGGCCGCCCGCGAGCACGGCGCGCTCGTAGTCGAGGCCGCTCATCAGCACCTTCGTGCCGCCATTCAGTTGACCGAGGATGTTCTCTTTCGGCACTTCGACGTTCTCGAACACGAGTTCACCGGTATGCGAGCCGCGCATGCCGAGCTTGTCGAGCTTCTGGGCGACGGAAAAGCCCTTCATGCCCTTCTCGACGATGAACGCCGTGATGCCGCGCGGACCGGCTTCGATGTCCGTCTTCGCGTACACGACGAGCGTGTCGCAGTCCGGGCCGTTGGTGATCCACATCTTCGTGCCGTTGAGCACGTAGTGATCGCCCTTTTCTTCGGCGCGCAGCTTCATGCTGACGACGTCCGAGCCTGCGTTCGGCTCGCTCATCGCGAGCGCGCCGATATGCTCACCCGACACCAGCTTCGGCAGATACTTCTGCTTTTGCGCTTCCGTGCCATTGCGATGAATCTGGTTCACGCACAGATTCGAATGCGCGCCATAGGACAGCCCGACCGACGCCGACGCGCGCGAAATTTCTTCCATCGCGACCATGTGCGCGGTGTAGCCCATGTTCGCGCCGCCGTATTCCTCGGAGACGGTCATGCCGAGCACGCCGAGATCGCCGAATTTTTTCCAGAGATCCATAGGAAACTGGTCGCTATGGTCAATTTCGCCCGCGCGCGGTGCGATTTCCTTCGCAGCGAAATTGGCGAGCGAATCGCGCAGCATGTCGATGTCTTCGCCCAGCGCGAAATTCAGTCCGGGTACGTTGCTCATGAATGTCTCCTCCAGATGCGATGTTTTCGGTGCGCCCTGAAATTTGAGTTTCACTCACACAGGGCAACAATCCACGGGATGGGGCAATTTCACGCTCAAATCGCCTAGCCGTCAATAGATTTTTGAGCTACGCTCACATTTATTTCGCACGCTTGCCATCATGTCCACGCATACCACTACCAGCCGCCGCACGCCCACGGGCGTCAAATCGCAGCAGCGCGTGAAAGACATCCTGCAAGCGGGCCGCGACGTCTTCGCCGAGAAAGGTTACGACGCGGCGACGAGCGCCGAGATCGCGCAACGCGCGGGCATTTCGGAAGCGACCGTGTTCAGCTATTTCAGCGGCAAGCGCGAACTGTGCGCGCGCGTGATCGCCGATTGGTACGACGAAATCATCGATGCCTTCGAGACCGGCCTGCCGCGCGACGGCTCGGTGCGCCAGCAGTTCGCGTTCATCGTCAGGACGCATATGCGGCTGATGCTGATGAACGGCACGGGACTGTGCGCGCTGGTGCTGTCGGAAGGCCGCAGCAAACAGCACGATCTGTCGGATACATTGACGGAACTGCAACGCCGCTACACCGCGCCGCTGATGGACGTGCTCGCGCGCGGCCAGACGCTCGGCCATGTGCGCAACGACATGCCGTTGCGCCTGTTGCGCTCGCTCGTGTTCGGCCCGATGGAACACGTGCTGTGGGACGCGACCCTTGCGAAGCGTCGTCTGAGTCAGACTCAGATCGAAACGACGGCGAACGAACTGGTGGAAGTATTGTGGACGGCGCTGCAGCCGCCGAATGCGCAACTGGCCGCGCTCGCGCAGTTCCGGCAAGACGTGGAGGAAGCGTCGCGGCGCTTCGAAACGAGCGCCGCGCGCGAAAAGCCTATTTCCTGATGAAGCGCAGCGCGAAGCGCGCGAGTTTCGGCACGGTGACCGGACGCAAGAGCCGCGCGTCGTAGCCGCCCATGCGGCGGTCGTTTTCGGTGAGACACAGTTCGATCAACGAGCGAGCGGATACATCGCCCGCCACCGAATCGCCTACATTCGCCGGAAAATTCATGTCCTGCGCCGCACCGCTCTTGTCGAAACCGCGCGCAAGCGAAATGCGGTCGCGGATCAGCGAGAACCAGACTCCCGCGATCTTCGCCAGAAACCACGGCTTTCGATACCACGGCAGGCTGCGCCGATACCACGCGACCCAGTTCGCGAAGAACAGAATGTGCCGCGCCTCTTCCTGAATGACCGGCTCGAAGGTCTCGACGAGTTCTTCGGGGAAATAGCCCGATTGCCGCGCCGCCTCGAACAGCCCGAACGCGAAGAAACTGTCGATGCACTCGCTGTAGCCGGTGAGCATCCAGGCGCGCAGCGGATCGGCGGGCGCGGGATACGCCGGCTCCGGCGCGAGCGTGATGCCGTACGCCTCGACCAGCTTCGACAGCACGAGCTTGTGCCGCGCCTCCTCGCCGCCGTTCATGCGCAAGGCTTCCCGCAATTGCGGATCCGCGACGGTGCCCGCGTAGGTCGCGACGCGAATCGACGCGCGCCCTTCGGTCTGCACGGCGATATCCCAGATAGGCAGCGAGGTCACGCGCTTCAGCGCCGCAGGATCGAGCTTCGGCCAGTCGATGACGGCGGGCTTGTACGGATTGTGCGTCGTCAGCAACATCTCGCAGAACATCCGCTTGTGCAGGTCCGAACCGATCGGAATCTGCCCCGTCGACCGGTACGTCCAGTTGCGCATCGCATGATCTGCTTCGACTGTGTTGAGCGTATCGGACATATTCGAATATTGGCCGCCGATTGGGTACGTCCTGCGGATTTTGGCATACAGGATGTCAACTTGCAGCGTTACACGCCTTTTTTCGTCGGGTGCGTGGCGCCCAGCACGACGAACGGCACGCTCAATACGGCTGAATCCCGTTCATCAACAGCGCGACGACGTGCCGCGCGAGCTGCTCCGCGCTGACAGTCCGATTTCCTTCCCCGCGCCAGCGCGACGTCGCGAGCGGAAACACGGTCAGTCCAAACAGCGACGCGAACACGAGCGACGGTTCCAGCGACGGATTGAGCTTCCCTTCCTTCTGCCAGCCGGCGATGCGCTCGATCCCGCGATCCTTGTGCGTGTCGCCGAAGCGCTCGGCCATGCGCTGACGCAGAAGTCCGCCGTCGCTGATCATCTCGCGCACCCAAAGCGCCGCGAACCACGGATATTTGTCGACGGTCGCGACAAGCGTTTCCACGAAAGCGCGCAAGGTATCGACGGGCTCCGAATCCGGATCGTTGAACACGCGCGCGAGTTCGACGCGCAACGGCACGAAACGCTCGTCGATCAGCATGTCGAGCAACTGGTCGCGTGTCTTGAAGTAGTAGTGAACCATCGCCGGCGTGACGCCCGCCTCGCGCGCGATCGCGCCGAGCGTCGTTTCACCGATGCCCTGCCGCGCGAACAGCGCAAGCGCGATATCCAGCAACTGCTCGCGGGCCTGCTCCCCGTGCGCGCCGCTCGGGCGCCCGGGTTTTTTGCGCGGCGACGGGCTCGCGGACGCGCCCGCGCCAGTGTTCAACACATCGTTTGCCATATAAGAATTTGACGAGATTCTTTCCGTCGTCTATATTAACTTTCACGTTAATTAATTGCAATCGATCCGATCTGCCGGGCGACACGTCCGGCGGCGGATCCGCTCAGTCGACATGACATCTTTGCACCAAACCGCCGTCGCGGGCGCGAAAGCGTCCGACGAAACCGGCATCGCATCGAAACCGCCTGTCGGGCTGCTGTTCACGGCGCTCATGCTCGTGATGCTGCTCGGCGCGCTCGACCAGACCATCGTATCGACCGCGCTGCCGACCATCGTCGGCGATCTCGGCGGGCTCGAAAACCTCTCGTGGGTCGTCACGTCCTATTTGCTCAGCTCGACGATCGTCGTGCCGCTCTACGGCAAGTTCGGCGACCAGTTCGGCCGCAAGATCGTGCTTCAGGCGTCGATCCTGATCTTTCTCGCCGGATCCATTCTCTGCGGCGTCGCGCAGAACATGACGCAGCTGATCGCGCTGCGCGCGCTGCAAGGACTCGGCGGCGGCGGGCTCATGGTCATCACGATGGCCGCCATCGCCGACGTCATCCCGCCCGCCGAGCGCGGCCGCTTCCAGGGCCTGTTCGGTGGCGTGTACGGCGTCGCGACCGTCGTCGGCCCGCTGCTCGGCGGCTTTCTCGTCGAGCATCTTTCGTGGCGCTGGATCTTCTACATCAATCTGCCGCTCGGCCTGATCGCGCTCGCCGTGATCCAGCTCGTGTTCAAGCCGCATACCGCGCATGTGAATCATCGCGTCGACTATATGGGCGCGGGTTTTCTCGCCGCGGCGCTGACCTGCATCATCCTGTTCACGAGCGAAGGCGGCACGCTCTTGCCGTGGACCTCGCCGCAACTCTGGGGCACGCTGTTGCTCGGGCTCGTGTGCATCGGCGGCTTCATCTACGAGGAACGCCTCGCCGCCGAGCCGATCATGCCGCTCTCGCTCTTCAAGGAACGCACCTTCGTGCTGGCGGGGCTGATCGGCTTTATCGTCGGTTGCGCGCTGTTCGGCGCGGTCACGTTCCTGCCGCTCTATCTGCAGGTCGTGAAGGGCTCGACGCCATCGCAGGCCGGACTGCAAATCACGCCGATGATGGGCGGCGTGCTGCTGTCGTCGATCGTGAGCGGGCGCATCATCAGCAAGATCGGCAAGTATCGATTCTTCCCGATCATGGGCACGGCGCTCGTCTCCGCCGCGATGCTGCTGCTCTCGACGCTCAACCTAGACACGCCGCTCGCGCTCATGAACGTCTATATGGCGCTGCTCGGCCTCGGGCTCGGCATGGTGATGCAGGTGCTCGTGCTCGCGGTGCAGAACGTCGTCGAATTCCGGCTGATGGGCGTGGCGACCTCCAGCGCGACGCTCTTTCGCTCGATCGGCGGCTCGGTCGGCGTGGCGGCGTTCGGCGCGATCTTTTCAAATAGCCTGCGCTCGCGTCTCGAAACGCTGATGCCGCCCGGCACCGAGTTGCCGCAATCGCTCGGACCGCAGGCGGTCGCGCATCTGCCGCCGGCGTTGCACGACGACTACCTGCACGCGTTCGCGGGCTCGATGCACACGGTCTACCTCGTCGCCGCGTGCGTCGCGCTCATCGCGTTCGCGCTCTCGTGGTTCCTGAAAGACCATCCACTCAGGAAGCGCTGACACGAGGGAAGTCTCTAAAGCCGCGGCTATCGGGGCTTTTACTAGCCCCCGAACTATTTTGGCTTGGTAATCTTCTGCCGATTCTGAGCGGACGCGGTCCGCGGAATAACCATGCTCCGGCGTTCATCGACACGCCGGACGCCCGGATACGAGACCTTCCGGGCTGAACTGACCACCCTTTGGAGTTAAAACAGTGAAGAAACTGCTCGCGGCACTGACGATGTCCCTCCTCGCCGCCACGTCGCTCACGGCCGTCACGCCTGCGCTTGCGAAGGACTATTCGACGATCCGTTTCGGCGTCGACGCAAGCTATCCTCCGTTCGAATCGAAGGGTTCCGACGGCAAGCTGGTCGGGTTCGACATCGATCTCGGCAATGAAATCTGCTCGCGTCTGAAAGCGAAATGCGTGTGGGTCGAAAACGATTTCGACGGCATGATCCCCGCGCTCAAGGCGAAGAAGTTCGACGGCGTGCTCTCGTCGATGTCGATGACGCCGCAACGCGCCGAGCAGATCGCTTTCTCGAGCAAGCTCTTCAACACGCCGACTCGCCTCGTCGCGAAGAAAGGCAGCAACATCCTGCCGACGGCTGAAAGCCTGAAGGGCAAGAACGTCGGCGTCGAGCAAGGCACGATTCAGGAAACCTACGCCAAGACCTACTGGGCGCCGAAGGGCGTGACGGTTACGCCGTACCAGAACCAGGACCAGGTCTATGCCGACCTGACCTCGGGCCGCCTCGACGCAGCGCTGCAAGACGCCGTGCAGGCGGAAATCGGCTTTCTGAAGACGCCGCGCGGCGCGGGCTTCGACTTCGCCGGCAAGAACATCGACGATCCGAAGACGCTCGGCAACGGCGCGGGCATCGGTCTGCGCAAGGAAGACACCGACCTGAAGGCGAAGATCGACAAGGCGATCGCCGACATCATCAAGGACGGCACGTACAAGAAGATCGAGAAGAAGTACTTCGACTTCGACGTGTACGGCGGCTAAGCCTCACATTCAAGCCCGACCGGCTGACGAACGGGCTTCGCGCTCAAGGGCGCGGAGCCCGTTTTCCTTTTGGGCGCCCGGCGCGCCGATTTCGGCTAAGATCGAACGTCCTGTAGGACGCCGACGGACGGAGACACTGCGGCGCCCGGCAATTCCCAGAGGCAAGACCTGCGCATTCGCGTGCGCGCGACCAACATGCAAACCAGAACTCACCCCCTGATCTCGCCGACGCTCGGCACTTCCCGCAACATCACGAGTTTTCACTACGGCCCCGGCGGCGGCCAGAAGATCTATATCCAGTCCTCGCTGCACGCGGACGAACTGCCCGGCATGCTGGTCGCGTGGCGTCTGCGCCGCCAGCTCGCGGAATTCGAGGCGGCGGGCAAGCTGCGTGGCGAAGTGGTGATCGTGCCGGTGCCGAACCCGATCGGCCTCTCGCAGCATCTGCACGGCACGCTGATGGGCCGCTTCGAGTCCAACAGCGGCCACAATTTCAATCGAAATTTCTACGATCTCGCCGCGCTGATCGCGCCGCGCATCGAAGCGCGCCTCGGCAAGGACGCTGGCGCCAACACGCTCGCTGTGCGCGCCGCGATGAAGGAAGCCCTCGACGAGCAGACGCCGCACACGGAGCTCGAATCGCAACGCCTCGCGCTGCAGAAGCTGTCCTTCGACGCCGATGTCGTGCTCGACTTGCACTGCGATCTCGACGCCGCAATGCATCTCTACACCAACCCGGACATCTGGGACGAAGTGGAGCCGCTCGCGCGCTATCTCGATGCGAAGGCCTCGCTGCTCGCGCTGAATTCGGTCGGCAATCCGTTCGACGAAATCCACAGCTTTTGCTGGTCGGATCTGCGCCAGCGTTACGGCGAGCGTTTCCCGATCACGAACGGTGGCATCTCGGTGACGGTCGAGCTGCGCAGCGGGCACGATGTCTCGTACGCGTTCGCCGACAAGGACGCGCAGGCGATCGTCAACTACCTGATCCATCGCGGCGTGATCGACGCGCCCGTGCCGGAACTGCCGCCGCTCGAGCATCCCGCAACGCCGCTCGCGGGCGCCGAGCCGATCGTGGCGCCCGCGTCGGGCGTGCTTGTGTTCCGCGCGGACGTGGGCGCGTTCATCGAAGCGGGCCAGCCGATCGCCGATATCGTCGATCCGCTCACCGACACCGTCACCACGCTCAAATGCACGACCTCGGGCGTGATGTACGCACGGCATATCACGCGCTTCGCGACGGCCGGTCTCGAAGTGGCGCGCATCGCGGGCGCGAAGGCGTATCGCACGGGGTCGCTGCTCTCGGCGTAAGCGATCGCGTCAGAACGGCGCGAGACAGCATTGCGCGGCGACGATCTTCCACGCGCCGCCAATGTCTCCCCAGGTTCGCGTGTAGCGCAGGCTGCCCGCGAACGGCGCGCCCGCGAACGTTCCGGACAGCGCCACCCGCGTCACCGTGACGGCGAAGCCGCCGTACACGCGCACGCTCTGCTCTTCCACATCCAGCTTCTCGATGCGCTGCATGCCGTAGCGATGACCGTTGAGATCGTCGGCCTTGGTCCACACCTTGCCGGTCGCATCGACGAAGCTCAGGTCGTCGGCCAATAGCGCATCGAGCGCGTCCACGTCCGACGTCAACATCGCCTTCTTGAGGCGCTCCTCCAGTTCGCGGATTCCTTGCTCGTCCATGATTTCGCTCGCGTGTCATCGAACCGCAAGCATACCGTGCTCGTTCAGCGGTGTTGTACGCGCGACACACGGCAAGCCGTTTGAAAGCACTGTCATATTTCTTTCTTCGGCGATCGCTACATTTGCGCCCGTCGCAGCCACGCGCCATCAGAGCGCGACGCACCGCAGACACTGTCAGCAACCACACCGCGAACCATCTCTCGGAGCTTGTTTTGAAGAAGAATCTTTTGGCGACCGCCGCGCTCGCCGCATTTGCCGCCCTCGCCGCCACGTCCGCCCACGCGCAAAGCAGCGTGACCTTGTACGGCATCATCGACGCCGGCATCAGCTATGTGAACAACAGCTCCACCAGCCCGACGCGCGCCGGTGATTCCCTCGTGAAGTACGACGACGGCGTCGCGCAAGGCAGCCGTTGGGGCCTGAGAGGCGCCGAGGATCTCGGCGGCGGCCTGAAGGCGATCTTCACGTTGGAGAATGGCTTCAACAGCGGCACGGGCGTGCTCGGTCAGGGCGGCGCGGAATTCGGTCGTCAGGCCTACGTCGGTCTCGCGCAGAACAACGTCGGCTCGCTGACCCTGGGCCGTCAGTACAGCTTCAGCACCGACTACCTCGGCTCGAACTATTCGATCGGCGGCCAGACCGTCGCGGGCAACTACGCGTACCACATGAACGACTTCGACCAGCTGACGTCGAGCCGTATCAACAACGCGGTCAAGTTCTCGAGCGCGAACTTCTACGGCTTCACGTTCGGCGCGATGTACGGCTTCTCGAACACGGCCGGCGCGTTCGCGGGCACGCCCAACACGACGGTCGGCACCACGACGACCCAGGGTTCGTCGCGCGCCTACAGCTTCGGCCTGAACTACAAGGCCGGTCCGTTCGGCATCGGCGCGGCATACACGGACATCCGCTATCCGACGGCTTCGACGCCTGCATTCAGCTCGACGATCGCCAACATCAACACGACCGGCACGACCAACAACGCGAAGGACCTGCGCACGTTCGGCATCGGCGCGAACTACGCGTTCGGCGCGGCGACGGTCTTCGGCCTGTGGACGAACACGCGCTTCGAGCCGATCGTCGGTTCGAGCTCGCGTCTGAACGCGTTCGACATCGGCGGCAAGTACGCCTTCACGTCCGCGATGACGGCAGGCCTCGGCTACACCTACATGGACCTGTACGACAACTTCAAGGGCCACTGGCACCAGATCGACGCGAGCTTCGACTACGCGTTGAGCAAGCGCACCGACGTGTACGCGCTCGCGGTCTATCAGAAGGCGTCGGGCTCGAACAACGGCGTGGAGAATCAGGCGTCGATCGGCTCTTCGTCGTCGAGCTACTTCGGCACGTCGGGTCTGGGCGAGAACAACCAGCTCGCGTTCCGCGTCGGCATCCGCCACAAGTTCTAAGCTTCGGCTGCCGAGTCGTCGAGCAAGCAAAACAGCGGCCGAGGCCGCTGTTTTCACATCGAGACGCAGACTGCGTAGCGTCTTATTCCGTCGTTTCGAGCAACGGATAATCGGTATAGCCTTCCGCGCCGGGCGCGTAGAACGTCGACGAATTCCACTCGTTGAGACCGGCGTCGAGCTCGAAGCGGCGCACGAGATCCGCATTCGCGATGAACGGCTTGCCCCACGCGACCGCGTCCGCATCGCCGCGCGCGATGATCGCTTCGGCGCTTGACTTCGAGAAGCCTTCGTTGGCGATATACACGCCGCCGAATGCCTTCTTCAGTTGCGGCCCGAGGCTGTCCGCCGCTTCATGCTCGCGCGCCGCGATGAACGCGATCTTGCGGCGGCCGAGCTCACGCGCGACATGACCGAACGTGGCCGCGCGATCGCTGTCGCCCATCGTGTGCGAATCGGCGCGCGGCGCGAGATGCACGCCGACACGATCCGCGCCCCAGACATCGATACATTGATCGACGACTTCGAGCAGCAGACGAGCGCGATTCTCGATCGAACCGCCGTAAGCATCGGTGCGCTGGTTGGTGCTGTCCTGCAGGAACTGGTCGAGCAGATAGCCGTTCGCGCCGTGCACTTCGACGCCGTCGAAGCCCGCGCGCTTCGCATTTTCCGCGCCCTTGCGGAACGCCGCGACGACACCCGGGATTTCATCGAGTTCGAGCGCGCGCGGCGTCACGAACGGACGCTGCGGACGCACGAGGCTCACATGGCCGCCTGCCGCGATCGCGCTGGGCGCGACCGGCAGCTCGCCATTCAGGAACACGGGGTCGGAGACGCGGCCAACGTGCCACAGTTGCAGGAAGATCTTGCCGCCCGCGTCGTGTACGGCTTTCGTTACGAGCTTCCAGCCTTCGACCTGTTCGTCGGACCAGATGCCGGGCGTATCCGCATAGCCGACGCCTTGCGGCGTGACCGAAGTCGCCTCGCTCAGAATCAGACCGGCGGATGCGCGGTCGGCGTAGTACTGCGCCATCAGCGCGTTGGGCACGCGCTCGACGCCCGCGCGCTGACGCGTAAGCGGCGCCATGATGATGCGGTTCTTGAGCGTGAGTGCGCCAAGCTTGAGCGGATCGAAGAGTGTCGACATGAATTGGTGTCCTAATGAAATTGAAAGCAGACGTTCACCGTACGGCAAGCAGACTCAGAGATTCCCGATGGAATCGCGGAACGCCTGAATGACCGCTTCGTCGCGCTTGAAAAACACCCACTGTCCAACGCGCTTCGTGGTGACGAGTCCGGCTTTGTGCAAAGTCGCGAGATGCGCCGAAACGGTGGACTGCGACATACCGCAGCGCCCATCGATCTGGCCCGCGCAGACGCCGTGCGACAGCGGCAGTTCCTGTGCAGGAAAATGCCGCTCCGGCTCCTTCAGCCACTCGAGAATCTCACGGCGAAGGGGGTTGGCGAGGGCCTTGTGAATTGCGTCGATGTCCATTTCGTTGCTCGTGCGTCTGACGAATGGCAAGCACAGGCTTTCCGAATCGTCTTGTTGCGAAGTATATATCGTAATTTTCCGATATGCAAATCGCTGAGCATCTGCCAGTGCCAAAGATTGTCCAAAGTCGCCCGTCGCGCTTTCAGCAATCTGCCGCCGATACACCCGGTCTGGTACGCTCCCCGGTTCCATCGGCTGCAAAAAACACGAAATACTTATGGATACTCCTTTCAACGAACGTGGCGTCACGCTCTCGCGCGCCGGCCTGTCGGCGTCGGGGCAGATGATTCCGCTGCGCGATCTGCGCACGGCGCGCGTCGTGAAGATCCCGCGTCAGAAGCCGCTGCCCGTCATCATCGCGGTGATTGGGCTCGTCGCGCTCGTCGCGGGTATCGTCACCGGCTCTGGCCCGGCGCTCGTGCTCGGCGTGATGACCATCGTGGTGGGTTATCTCACGTGGATCACGCAGGACGTGATCTTTCAGCTGATGGTCGCGACGCCCGACGGCGAGCGCGAAGTGCTCATCACGAAGGATCAGGAATTCGCGGACAAAGTGGCGACGCTCGTCGGCGAAGCTGTCGCGAAACATGCGGCGAGCGCGGCCGCCAAACCGCAAGCGTGAATTTGATGCGGCGTTTATACGGCGGCGCGTTTCTTTAGCCCGGTCTTTAGGCACGCGGCGCTAGAGTTCAAGCGTTGCCACTACGAGCCGTCGCCGGACGGCTTACATCGATGGACCTCCGCACCTCCTCCGATTCGACCACCCTTGCCCATACGCTCAGCGGCGGCTCGCCGCGCCGCCGTGAAACGCGACACTGCGTCGCGTTCGATCTGACCGTTCCGGGCCTCGACTCGTCACCCGCGCGCGAAGTGCTCGCGTATGCGTTCGGCGCGCTCGCGCAGGCGTACGTCGTCGAGACGAGCCGCCTCCACGACTGCACGACGCTCTATGTCGAGACCGACAGCGAAGACATCAACGACGTCATCGGCACCCTCACCGCGCATTTCCCCAACGCGACGCTCGGCCGCGTGATCCGTGTCACGCGGCACTGAACGCGTTCGTCAGGTCACCTGTAGCGGCTCGACGTGCCAGATATCGCGCGCATACTCCGCGATCGTGCGATCCGACGAGAAGATGCCCATGCCCGCGACATTCTCGATCGCGCTCTTCGTCCAGGCGTCCTTGTCGCGGAACTTGAGATCGACTTCGGTCTGCGTCTTGTCGAAGCTGTCGAAGTCGGCGAGCACCATGTAGTGATCGCCCCAGTCCACGAGCGTGTGGAAGATATCGTAGAAGCGATGTGGCTCTTCCGGCGAGAAATGCCCGAGGCGGATCTGGTCGAGCGCGAGTTTCAGTTCCGCGTTCTCCTCGTAAATTTGCCGCGGCCGATAACCCGCCGCGCGCAAAGACTCGATCTCATCGGTCGTGTTGCCGAAGATGAAGATGTTCTCGCGCCCGACCGCATCGCAGATTTCGATGTTCGCGCCATCGAGCGTGCCGATGGTCAGCGCGCCGTTCAACGCGAGCTTCATGTTACCGGTACCTGAAGCCTCGGTGCCGGCCATCGAAATCTGCTCGGACAGATCGGCCGCCGGAATGATGAGCTCGGCCACGCTCACGCCGTAGTTCGGAATGAAGCCGACCTTCAGCCGGTCGCCGATGAGCGGGTCCGCGTTGATCCGCTTCGCGACATCGTTGATGAGCTTGATGATGTTCTTCGCCATCTTGTACGCGGAAGCCGCCTTGCCCGCGAACATCACGACGCGCGGCGTCCAGTCCTGCTCCGGATTCTCGCGGATGCGGTTGTAGCGCACGATCACGTACAGGATGTTGAGCAGTTGCCGCTTGTACTCGTGGATGCGCTTCACCTGCAGGTCGAACAACGCTTCCGGATTGATGATCGCGTTGGCGTCGCGTTTGGCGCGTTCCACCAGACGCAGCTTGCTCGCGAACTTCGCGTCGTGAAAGGCCTTGCAGAACTCGGGATCGTCGCGCCATTCGCGCAGACGGCCGAGCTCGAAGAGATCGGTGCGCCAGCGCGGTCCGAGCCGCTTGTCGATGAGCGCGGACAGCGACGGACTCGCCTGCGCGAGCCAGCGTCGCGGCGTGACGCCGTTGGTCACGTTGGTGAAGCGCTCGGGATACATGCGCGCGAAATCGGAGAAGATGTTCTGCACCATCAGTTGCGAGTGCAGCTTCGATACGCCGTTCACCTTGTGGCTCGCGACGATCGCGAGATGCGCCATGCGCACGCGCCGCTGACCGTATTCGTCGACGAGCGAGATACGGCGGATCAGTTCGACATCGCGCCCGAACTTTTCGGTGACCTGCTTGAGGAACTGCGCGTTGATCTCGAAGATGATCTCCAGATGCCGCGGCAACAGACGCGCGAGCATCTCGACGTCCCACGTTTCGAGCGCTTCGGGCATCAGCGTGTGGTTCGTGTAGGAGAACATCTGCTGGATGAGCTTCCACGCCTTGTCCCACGGCAGATGATGCCTGTCGACGAGAAGACGCATCAGTTCCGGAATCGCGAGCACCGGGTGCGTGTCGTTCAGATGCACCGCGACCTTTTCCGCGAGCCGCCCGAAATGCGTGTGCGTGCGCTGATAGCGGCGAATCAGATCCTGCATCGTCGCGGAGACGAAGAAGTATTCCTGACGCAGACGCAGTTCGCGGCCGGCCTGCGTCGAGTCGTCCGGATACAGCAGCCGCGACACGTGCTCGGACGTGTTCTTCGCCTCCACCGCGCGGCGATAGTCGCCCTGATTGAACGCGGACAGGTCGAACTCGTCGGTCGCGCGGGCGGACCACAGACGCAGCGTATTCGTTGCCGTCGTCGCGAAGCCGGGGATGACCGTGTCGTAGGCCATCGCGTTGACGTGCTCGGTGTCGATCCAGTCGGTGCGATCTTCGTGCTGCACGGTGCGGCCGCCGAAATGCACGGTGTACACGACCTCGGGCCGCGGAAACTCCCACGGATTGCCCGCGCGCAGCCAGTAATCGGGCATCTCGACCTGATTGCCGTCGACGATCGTCTGCCGGAACATCCCGTATTCGTAACGGATGCCGTAGCCGAAGCCGGGCACGCCGACGGTCGCCATCGAATCGAGGAAGCAGGCCGCGAGGCGACCGAGGCCGCCATTGCCGAGCGCGGCGTCCGGCTCCAGGTCTTCGAGCGTCGCGAGATCGACGCCGAGACCGGCCAGCGCGTCGCGCACCTCGTCATAGATGCCGAGCGCGAGCAGCGCATTGCTGAAAGTTCTGCCGATGAGAAACTCCATCGACAGGTAGTAGACGCGTTTCACGTCCTGCTCGTACTGCAGCCGCGTGGTGCGCATCCAGCGTGCGACGAGACGATCGCGCACCGCCAGTTCGGCGGCATGGAGCCAGTCGCGCGGCTGCGCGGTGACTGCATCTTTGCCGACGCCGTACATCAGGCGGTTCGAGATGGAGCGCCTGAGCGCATCGACAGTGCTGTTGAGCTGGTCGAATTCCAGGTCGACGGATGTCATCGGAACCTCCGGTTTTTGCGACATATGCAACGACCGCGAAAGCATGACGGGAGTTCACACCGGTTGCCCCATATTGGCGCGCTGATCCGGTCAAGCGGGTGCGGACGTGCCTGAACGTGCAGGTTACGCCAGTTTTATTTATTTTGGTATGACACGCCGAAACCGGGACGAGGCCCGCGGATTGCTTCCGGCAACCGCACGGGCCTGTCGAGAGGACGAAATTTGATTCGGATTCCGTATGATATGGATCCGGTCAGCGGCGCGGCGCGCGGGCCGCGATCAGCAGAAGCGCCGCGAGCGAGACCGCCAGCAGAATCAGCGAGAGCGCCGACGCCGGCAGATAGTAGCCGCGATTGACCTGCCCCACGACGACGATCGGCACCGTCGCGAAACCGGGCGGATAGACGGTCAGCGTCGCGCCCAGCTCGCCGAGCGAAAGCGCGAAGCCGAGCGCGAGGCTCGCGCGGATCGCGGGCACGAGTTGCGGCAATACCACGCGCACGAGCACCATCCGCGGCGGCGCGCCGAGACTCGCGGCGGCTTCGCGGAGGACCGTGAGCTCGGGACGCAGCGCGGCGGCAGCGCAGCGATAGCAGAACGGCAGCACGAGCGCGAGCTGCACCAGCACGACGATCGCGGCCGATCCGGACAGATCGAGCGGACGCTTGTGATACGCGATCAACACGGCGAGCCCGAGCACGACGCTCGGCACGCCGCTGCCCATCATCGCGACGGCATCGACGAGCGCGCCGAGACCGCGCCGGTCGCGCCCTTCCAGCGCGAGCGCGAGCCACAAACCGAGCGCCGTACCGATGAACGCGACGCCGAGACCGACTTCGAGGCTCGTGGTCACCGCATCGAGATCGCTCGATGAAAGCCGCGCGAACCAGCGCGTGCTGAAGCCATCCGGCAGGATCGTTCCCGACCAGTGCGAGGCGACGCTCGACAAGGCGACGACGACCACCGGCAGCACGAACAGCCAGAAGCACAAGAGCGCGACGAAGCCCGTGAACGCGAAGCGCAGGAACGCGCCGGGCGTGAATCGCGGCGAAACCGAAAGCTGCATGTCAGCGGACTCCCGCGCGTCGGTTGACGCGCCTGTATAGCGCATAGAGCGACAGCGACATCAGCAGCATCACGACCGAGCCGGCGGCCGCGGTGGGCAGATCGAGATCGACGGTCGCTGCGCTATAGATCGCGATCGGCAAGGTGATCAGATGCGCGCTGCCGAGCACGAGCAGGATGCCGAATTCGTTTAGCGTGAGCAGGAAGCAGAGGATCGTGCCCGCGGCGATGCCCGGCCACGCGAGCGGCAGCACGACCTTCGTCGCGACCATCCAGCCATCGGCGCCGAGACTTTTCGCTGCTTCGACGAGCCGCATGTCGAGCGTCGCATACGATGCAAGCGTCGGCCGGACGACGAACGGCGCATAGAACACGACTTCCGCGAGAATCACGCCGCCGATGCCGAAGAGGAAATCGAGCGGCGTCGCGTCGAGCGAAAAGATCCGCTGCAAGCCGATGCTGACGGACCCTTGCGAGCCGTAGAGAAAGATCAGCGTGAACGCGACCAGAAACGACGGAAACGCGACGAACAATTCAAGAAAACGCGTGAGCAGACGCGCGCCCGCGAACGGCCTGAAGAACAACATCGACGCGATGGCGACGCCGAGCAACGAAGCGATGCTCGCGCTCGCGACGAGAATGCCGAGCGTCGTGCCGATCATGCCGCGCGTTTCCGGATTGCCGAAGAACGCGGTGTACGCATGCAGCGTGAAACCGTTCGCGCCGGTCACGCTGAGCATCACGAGCCGCGCGAGCGGATAGACGACGAGCGGCCCGAGCACGAACACGAGTATGAAGAGCAGATGCCATTGCCCTTTGCGCTCGCGGCGCTTCGCTTCTTCGGCATGGGCGGCGAATTGCGCGGAGAGATCCGCGTCGCTGATGCCGCCTTCGTTGCGCGCGACGCTGTCAGGAACGAACAAGGACGACATCGTCAGCCTCGAAGCGAAGGGACACGCGCGTGCCCTTATCGGGCATGCGCGAATGGCCGCGTTGCGTCGTCACGAGCACGGGCTCGTCGGGCGACGCATCGAGCGCGACGGTAATGGAAAGCGCCGCGCCATACCATTCGACGGACGCGATGGTGCCGTGCAACGGACCTTCGCCCAGCGGCACGATCGTGAAGCGCTCGGGACGGATGCACGCGAGACGTTCGCGCTCTTCATGCCGCGCATCGCCGACGGGATACACCACGCGCGGCGGCAACAGATTCGCCGCGCCGAGATAGCGCGCGACGAAGGCATCGTTGGGCGCGTCGTACAACTCGCGCGGCGCGCCGAGTTGCGCGATGCGGCCATCGCGCATCAGGAGCGTGCGATCGGAGAGCACGAGCGCATCGTCCTGATCGTGCGTCACGCAGACGATCGTCAGATTTGGCAAGCGCTCATGCAACGCCTTCAACTCGCTGCGCACCGACGCGCGCAGGTTCGCATCGAGTGCGGAGAGCGGTTCGTCGAGCAGCAGCACATCCGGTTCGATGACGAGCGCACGCGCCAGCGCGACGCGCTGCTGCATGCCGCCGGAAAGCTGCGCGGGCATGACATGACCGGCATCGGAAAGCTGCACGAGCTTGAGCGCATCGGCGACGCGCCTCGCGACCTCGCCCGCCTTCAGCTTGCGCGCGCGCAGCCCGAACGCGACGTTGTCGAACACGGACAGATGCGGAAAGAGCGCATAGCTCTGGAACAGCAGCCCGAGATTGCGCTGATGCGGTAGCACGTGCGTGAGATCGCGGCCCGCTACGGTGAGCGTGCCCGCGAGCGCATCGGCCTTCACGAAGCCCGCGATGAAGCGCAGCAGCGTGGTCTTGCCGCAGCCGCTTCGGCCGAGCACGGTGAGAAATTCGCCGCGACCGATGCGAAGCGAGAGATCGTCGAGCACGGTGCGCGTACCGAAGCGCACCGTCAGACGATCGATATGCACGCCCGGCGTCGAGTGGACGCCGTGCGCTTCTTTGGGAAGGGCGCTCACGTTACGACTTCGGCTTGACGACGTCGGTCTGCTTGCCCGTGTTGCCGATGACTTCGGTCTTCCAGCGCTCGGTCCAGCCCGCCTTCTTCTGCATGACTTCGTTCCAGTCGACGGGAATCAGCTTCACGCCGGAGATCGCCTGCTTGACGGCTTCGCCGTTCTTGCCGGCCAGCGGCACATCGGTGCGGCCCGGAATGCCGTAGATATCGGGCACTTTCGACTGCACGTCCGACGACATCAGATAGTCGATCAGTTTCTTGCCCGCAGCCTGATTCGGACCGCTCTTGATGAGGCCGATCGCATAGGGCAACTGGAACGTGGTCGGCGCTTCGCCTGCCTTGTGCGACAGGAAGAGCGGCTTGATCGAGAGACCGCCGTTCGCGGCATCGTCGAGGTCCATTTGCAGATCGCCGTTGGCGAACGCGATCTCGTTACGCGAGAGCAGCACGTCGAGATAGCCGGTGCCCTTCGTATGGAACTTGGCGCTTTGTTCGAGCGACTTGAGGTAGTCGAACGCCTTGTCCTCGCCCATCAGCGCCGAGGTCAGGATGATGACGGCCATGCCGTCGCCCGCCGTCGCCGGATTCGAATACGCGATCTTGCCGGAGTAGTTCGGATGCAACAGATCGGCGAAGGTCTTCGGCGCGGTCTTCGTGACTTCCGGATTGATCGCGAACGAGAAGTAGTTGTTGACGAACGTGGCCCATGCGCCGTCCTGCGCCTTGGCGATGGCGGGCACGTTCTTGTAGTTCACGCTCTGATAGGGTTGCAGCAGGCCGCCTTGCTGCGCCTGCTGGATGAACGGCGGCAGCGTGACGAGCACGTCGGCCTTGGGCGAATCCTTCTCGACGGTCGCGCGATTCACCACTTCACCGCTGCCCGCCGTGACGATGTTGACCTTCACGCCTTCCTTCTTTTCGAATGCGGGAAGCACGTCCTTGTAGAGATTCTCGAGGCCGTCGGCGGTGTACAGGACGACAGCGTCGGCGGCGTGGACGGGCATCGCGGCAAACAGGGTGAAGGCGGCGGCGAACGCCGGCAGCACGGTGCGCGCGAAGCGGAAATCGCGGGTCATTTTTGGGTGTCTCTTGTAGAGGTGATGGATGGGCGGGGTGACCTTCAACCCCCAAGCATTGCAGAGGTCTGTGACATCGATGTGAAGGGGCTTTTTTTGCTGGGCTTTCGGGGAATCCTGTTTTCGTGGTGGTTTATTGGCACTGCCCCTCCCCGGGGCGGGGGTGTAGTGGTCTAGCAATCTTGGACACTTCGAAAGGTAGACTTTGATCGACCAGCGAGGTGTCAAATGGGCAGAAGAGAATTTTCAGAGGAATTCAAGC